>Ga0308157_10000332_pt1 | contig 168421 bp, 157 predicted proteins | sample PhyBR1_FD_201035 | JGI IMG/M metagenome (GOLD analysis project Ga0308157, IMG submission 201035) | Phyllosphere microbial communities from UC Gill Tract Community Farm, Albany, California, United States - DLSLB.R1 | ecosystem: Host-associated > Plants > Phyllosphere > Unclassified | place... | reverse complement strand
CCTTCCCGAACTCAGAAGTGAAACCTCTTAGCGCTGATGGTAGTGTGGGGTTACCCATGTGAGAGTAAGTCATCGCCAGCTCATTATTCCAAAAAAGCCCCCTCATATGAGGGGGCTTTTTTTATGCGTGGGATTTAAAAAAGAAAGAGAGTTAGCCATAGCAGTGCTGGCAATAGCTGATCTATTTAAGCTGCTTAAGAGTTTAAAATTTTTTAATTAGCTGGCTATCCTAAAAAATAAATTGTATGTTTTATAATAAAAATATGCTATAAAAATTAAAAAAGGCATAAAAATTGCATTAATTTTATATGATAAAGTAAGGATGGGATATTATGAAGTTGTCGGTTGGGCTTAAAGTTGCAAATAGTTTATCCCTTACTCCCCAATTACAACAAGCCATCCGTTTACTTCAGTTATCTAGTTTGGAACTCGAACAAGAAATCCAGCTTCAGTTAGAAAGTAATCCTTTACTTGAACAAATAGATGATGAAAATTCAATTTCTACCCTATCAAATTCTAATAATACAGATATTCATGAGCTTGATCAGAGTCTAAATGCAGATCATTTACCTGAAGAGCTACCAGTAGATACTCATTGGGATGAAGTTTATATTCACCAGTCTACCGCGCTTGAGATTCCTGAGTTTCAGGAACAAGAGGACAATAATCATAAATCTTTAAGTTTAAAACAGCATTTGCTTGAGCAAATTAACCTTTTACATTTTTCCCAGATTGATCAGTTAATTGCCTATTGTTTAGTTGATTCTTTAGACCAACGAGGCTTTCTTGAAGCTGAAATTGAAGAAATTACTGCTTCTGTTCAGAATTTACTTGCAGAAATGGGTCATGAAGAAGAAGTAGAGGATGATGAGGTTTATGTGGTACTCAAGCATATTCAGCGGCTTGATCCTTTGGGTGCAGGCTCACGTAATCTGGCAGAATGTCTTAGGATTCAGCTTGAAGCTTTACCCTCTGTGCCAGTTATTCAGGATGCTTTGATATTGCTGGAGCATTATCATTTACTGATTGCTAATGATCTTGGCAAGCTATTAAAACAGACAGGGTTGAATACTGAACGTTTAAAGTCAGCAATTAATATGCTTAAAACTTTAAAAGCTTATCCCGGTATAGAATTTGAGGATGAATCATCTAATTATCAGATTCCTGATGTAATTGTATCTAAGAAGGACCAGATTTGGCATGTTCAGCTAAATACCGATATTTTACCTAAACTGCGTATTAATTCTTTTTATGCTGGTATGATTCGGCGCGCTGATCAAAGTACCGATAATAATTATTTAAAAGATCAGTTATATGAGGCAAAAAATTTTATTAAAAGTATTGATGAGCGGCATAAAACTTTATTAAAAGTAGCCAGCTGTATTGTTGAACATCAGCGGACTTTTTTTGAAATTGGGGCAGAGGGCATGAAACCCCTCATTTTGAGAGAGGTCGCTGAAGAAGTACAGCTGCATGAGTCAACTGTATCCCGGGTCACAAGTAACAAATATATGCTGACTCCACGTGGCCTGTTTGAGCTTAAGTATTTCTTTTCAAGTCACGTAGGCACCACCTCAGGGGGCGAGGCTTCTTCAACTGCAATTCGTGCCATGATTAAAAAACTAGTCTCAAATGAGAATCCCCGTAAACCCTTGTCTGATAATTCCATTACGAATTTACTTAAAGAAGAAGGGATTGATGTAGCACGCAGGACAGTAGCAAAATATCGTGAATCTTTAAATATTCCGTCGTCTTCTGACCGAAAGGTCTTGATCTAGTTTTTAGTCGAGCTATTCTAATAGTTCATTATGACAGCATAGTGAAACTTTCATTTTGATTTAGAGGAGCGGCAGGAATGGTTTGATATAATTTAACAGAATTCTATTTTCTGTCATTAGACTATCCCTGTTCTGACTTTAAAGCCTGAAACGAGGTGAGGAATAGAATTATGCAAATTACCATTCGTGGCCACCATTTAACGATTACCCCTGCAATAGAGCAGGATATCCGTTTCAAGTTTAATCAGCTGACTCAGCATCTTGACCAGGTAAATAGTATGCAGGTCAAGCTTAGTAAAGATCATGAAGTTACCAAGCGTTCAAAAAAAGGTAGTGCTAACCATAAGGCTGAAGCGATTATCCGTTTACCTGGAATTGAACTATTTGCACAGGCTTGTGCAGATGATATGTATACTTCTATTAAAAAATTATCAGAAAAAATAAAAAGACAGCTTTATAAACATAGAAAGTTGCAGTGTAGTTATCAACTTTTAGCAATTTAATGAAACAGTTTAAAAAAGAGGTTTAATACCTCTTTTTTTTCATGTGTAAATTTTACAGGCCAACTGCATTATTCCTTTAGAGTTATAGTAATATATCTGGTTTTTACACCGTCAGTCTTACAAGAGGTTTTTACAATGAATAGTGAACAGCTCACTGAGATTCTACAAGCTGCTTTTCCAGAGGCAGAAGTTGCTGTGAGCGGACAGGCGGGAAAATTTGATCTTCGTATTGTTGATGATCAGTTTGAAGGTAAACGTACAATTGCTCGTCAGCAGGCAATATATGCTCCTCTAAATTCCTATATCGCGAGCGGTGAAGTGCACGCGGTCACTATTCGCGCAATGACCAAAGAAGAGTGGCGCAAAGCAAGCCTGTTCGGAGCTTAAGACTTAAATGGATAAATTTGTAATTAATGGCGGTATCAAGCTCCAAGGTGAAGTACGTATTTCGGGTGCAAAGAATGCAGCTTTACCTTTACTTGCCGCCACTATTCTTGCCGAAACACCTATTACACTGACCAATGTTCCTAACTTAAAAGATGTAAATACGCTGGTAGAACTGATTGCCGGTCTAGGAATTAGCATCAGCTACAGTGGTGATACAGTCAAGGCAGATACCTCTACCTTAAATAATCAGTTTGCACCTTATGAGCTGGTTAAAACGATGCGTGCCTCTATTTTAGTGCTTGGGCCATTGGTAGCCCGTTATGGCAGTGCTCAGGTTTCCCTACCGGGTGGCTGTGCAATCGGATCGCGTCCGGTTGACCAGCATCTCAAGGCACTCGAAGCATTGGGCGTACATATTGAAGTTGAAAATGGCTATGTTAATGCCAAAGTAGATGGTCGTTTAAAAGGTGCAGATATTACCTTTGATATGGTCACAGTAGGCGGTACAGAAAATATTTTAATGGCAGCAGTACTGGCAGAAGGCGTGACTACACTGCGTAATGCTGCTTGTGAGCCAGAAATTACAGATTTGGCTAATATGCTCATTAAAATGGGAGCCAAGATTGAAGGTGTAGATACAGATACGTTGGTGATTACAGGCGTAGAATCTTTGCAAGGCTGTGAATATGCTGTAGTAGCTGACCGTATTGAAACCGGTTCATATCTGGCTGCTGCCGCGATTACTGGGGGTAAGGTTAAGACGACCCATACAGACCCGACATTACTTGAGGCAGTGCTAGATAAGTTCGAGGAAATGGGTGCAGAAGTCACACGCGGAGATGACTGGATCGAACTGGATATGCAGGATAAACGTCCTAAAGCAGTAAGTTTCCGTACCTTACCTCATCCCGACTTCCCGACAGATATGCAAGCACAGCTTATGGCTGTTAATGCGATTGGACATGGTTTTGCAACTATTAGTGAAACAATTTTTGAAAATCGTTTTATGCATGTGCCTGAGCTTTCACGCATGGGAGCCAATATACAGGTGGAAGGTAACGATGCCGTCGTGACAGGAGTTGAAAAATTATCAGCAGCTCCGGTCATGGCTACAGATCTGAGGGCTTCATTCTCTCTGGTATTGGCCGCGCTGGCAGCTGAAGGGGAATCCATCGTTGACCGTATTTATCATATTGACCGGGGCTATGAGAATGTTGAGGCTAAACTTCAGAGTTTAGGTGCCCAGATTAAGCGAGTAAGTGCATGAGTGAAGTAAGAAACGATGATCCAAATTTTGATGTAATGGGTAATTTTGATCATGGTTTAACCTTGGCTTTGAGTAAGGGACGTATTTTAAAAGAAACATTACCTTTACTTGAAACAGCAGGTATTAATCTGCTGGAAGATCCGGAAAAGTCTCGCAAGCTAATTTTTCCAACTACCCATAAGCAGGTACGTATTCTAATTTTACGTGCTTCAGATGTACCTACCTATGTTGAAAATGGTGCAGCAGATCTGGGCGTTGCTGGTAAAGATGTGTTGATGGAACATGGGGCTCAGCATGTTTATGAGCCACTTGATCTAAAAATTGCTAACTGCAAGTTAATGACAGCAGGCAAAGTTGGTATGAAACGTCCGCAAGGACGTTTAAAAATTGCCACTAAATATGTCAATCTGACTCGCCAGTACTATGCAAGTCTGGGGGAACAGGTAGATGTAATTAAACTTTATGGTTCAATGGAGCTTGCTCCCTTGGTCGGCTTGGGGGACTATATTGTTGATGTCGTAGATACCGGCAATACCTTGCGAGCTAATGGTTTAGAGCCACTCGAAGAAATCTGTAAAGTGTCTTCACGTCTCATTGTTAATAAAGCTAGCTTTAAACGTAAGCAGGCATTGCTCAATCCAATTATTGCGCAGCTGGAAAAAGCAGTAGAAGCACGCCAGCAAATGAGCCCATAAAATATTTGTTATCTAAGACCGTCCTCAAGGACGGTTTTTTTATACCTTAATTGGTTTTACCGCAAATTTGAAACTTCATCAATCTTAGCAAAAGTTATTTTCAATAAAAGTCCTTGAATACAAGAGCGATTCCTACCCACAAGTTCGTAGAAAACAGGTAAACTAAAGTTTTACATAGACCTTGTGGGTAAATTGATGCGACGTTTATCGACTCAAGATCAAAACTTCAAGCAAGCTTTTGCAGACTTGTTAGCTTTTGAGACAGTTAGTGACCCTGAACTTTTAAAAACTGTAGACCAGATCATTGCTGATGTGCGTCAACATGGTGATGCTCACGTTCTTAAACTCACTCAACAGTTCGATCGACATCCAGCGCATCAGTTTTCTGAACTTGAACTGACTCAAGCACAGTTAAAAACAGCATTTGAAAATTTAGAGCCGCAGGTACGTGATGCTTTAGAGATGGCAGCGGATCGGATTCGTGCCTTTCATCAGGCACAGAAACAGGATGGCTGGTCTTATATAGATGAATTGGGCAATACCTTAGGCCAGAAAGTGACTCCACTAGATCGGGTCGGTATTTATGTTCCGGGTGGCTTGGCCTCTTATCCTTCCTCTGTTCTGATGAATGCGATCCCTGCACATGTAGCAGGAGTATCCGAAATAATTATGGTAGTACCGGCACCAGATGGTGAATTAAATCCTCTGGTACTTGCCGCTGCATTCCTTGCCGGGGTAAGCCGGGTATTTACTATTGGCGGAGCACAGGCAGTAGCTGCACTTGCTTATGGTACAGAAACTGTTCCGCGTGTTGACAAGATTACCGGACCGGGTAACCGTTTTGTTGCAGCAGCCAAGCGTGCCGTATTTGGGCAGGTGGGTATTGATATGATTGCTGGTCCTTCAGAGATTCTGGTTTATGCTGAGGGACTAAATAATGCTGACTGGCTAGCCATAGATGTGCTGTCTCAGGCAGAACATGATACTGTGGCTCAAGCTATTTTTATTACGCCAGATGAGCAGCTATTACAGGCTGTGGAAGAGGCGATTGAAAAACATTTAAGTCAGCTACCCAAAGCCGAGATTGCCCGTACTTCAATTGCCAATCGTGGTGCTTTAGTTCTGGTAAATAGCCGTAAAGAGGCAATAGAGCTGATTAATCAAGTTGCTCCAGAGCATTTAGAATTATGTCTTGATGAAGCTAAAGAGATGGCTACCTTGATTCGTCATGCAGGAGCTATTTTTATGGGCCGTTATACACCAGAGGCAATTGGTGATTATTGTGCAGGTCCGAACCATGTCTTACCGACATCAGGCACAGCACGTTTTTCTTCTCCGCTTGGTGTATATGATTTTCAAAAGCGGACCAGTCTCATCATGTGTTCTGAACAGGGCGTACAACCACTGGCACGCACTGCGGATATCCTGGCACAGCAAGAAAATCTGGATGCTCATGCTCGCTCAGCCCGCTATCGCTATTGAGAGGCTTTTATAAAGAATTCAGGGGCTGTCAGGAACAGCCCTTTTTTGAAAATGAATTTGAGAATCTTAAACATGGAACTAACTACCGAACAAATGCGTTTTTGGAGTCCTGAAGTACGTAAACTTGAACCGTATATTCCTGGTGAACAGCCTAAACTTCAAAATCTTTTAAAATTAAATACTAACGAAAATCCTTATCCGCCATCACCTTATGTTGTTGATGCAATACAGGCTATACTGGCTAATCAGGCTGATGTATTACGTCTTTATCCGGACCCCGATGCAACTGCATTAAAAGAAGCAATTGCCCAGCAGCAAGGTATTACAGCCAGTCAGGTATTTGTAGGCAACGGGTCTGATGAGGTACTTGCACATATTTTCAAAGCATTTTTTATTCAAGAGCATCCGATTTTATATCCAGATATAACCTACAGCTTTTATCCGGTATATAGCCAGTTTTTTGGAGTTAAAACTAAAATACTGCCACTAAACACTGAATTCGAAATTGATATTACTGATTATAGGCAACCCAATGGCGGTATTATTATTACTAATCCAAATGCGCCAACCAGCATTGCATTAGATCTGCTGTCAATTGAAGAAATTCTTCAGAATAATCCTGACTCTGTAGTGGTTATAGATGAAGCCTACGTAGATTTTGGTGCAGAATCTGCAGTAAGTTTGGTAAGTAAGTATGATAATCTGGTGGTATGCCAGACGACCTCCAAATCACGTTCACTCGCAGGTTTACGCGTTGGTTTTGCAATTGCCCAGCCACATTTAATTGCTGCACTTGAGACTGTTAAAAACAGTTTTAATTCCTATCCAATGGACCGTTTAGCTATTGCTGCTGCGGTAGCTTCATTTCAGGATCAAGACTATTTTCAGGCTATGTGCCAGAAAGTAATTGATAGCCGTGAGCAGCTTGTAAATGGGCTAGAAGCTTTAGGTTTCAAGGTATTACCTTCTAAAGCTAATTTTATTTTTGTTTCTTTAGCTCATAAAAATGCTGCTGACTTGGCTGCCGAGCTGCGTCAACATGGCATTATTGTACGTTATTTTAACAAACCCCGTATTAATCAGTATTTACGTATTACTGTCGGTACGGATGAACAAAATCAAAGACTTATAGATACATTGAGAAATCAGATTCTAGTCTGATTATTGTTCACTTGTTCTCTGCCATGTATTGAGTAAGTCCAGCATGGCAGATATTTTATCGAAACATTCCTGATATTCTGCCCCCTGTTCTGAAGCAATAGTAATACCCCCGCCTGCCCAGATATAAATATCATGATCATATTTCTGGATGGTCCGGATCAGGATATTCCAGCAGCCTGTTCCATCAAAATTAAAATAACCTAATGAACCGCAATAAGCACCCCGAGCAGCTTCTTCAAGTTCTGCAATAATTTCCATGGCACGTATTTTAGGCGCACCCGTAATTGAGCCGCCCGGCAAAGCAGATAACAACACCTGAAACGGTGAAATATTTTTGTTTAATATAGCTTGTACTTCACTGACCATATGATGGACTTGATTAAAACTTTCAATTTCAAATAATTTTAGTGTTTTAACTGAACCCTTTTGGGCATAGAGACTGAAGTCATTACGCAGTAAATCAACGATCATGACATTCTCTGCCTGATCTTTTTTGGAATTAATTAAAGTGTTTTTTGCTTTCTGGTCAAGTATCGGATCTGCATAACGCGGCATGGTGCCTTTAATCGGGCGTGTTATAATTTGCTGTTGTTCTTTAAAATCAATAAAAAGCTCAGGAGAGCAACTTAAAATTTCAAGATTATCTATTTTTAGATAGCCCGCATAAGGCGCATTTGTCATAGCCCAAAATTTCGCTGCACAGTCTAGTAAGTGACCATCACCTTGAGCTTTAAACTCTTGAGTTAAATTAATTTGGTAACAGTCACCTGCTGTAATATATTCCTGCACTTGCTTAAAGGCTGAAATATATTGCTGTTTAGTCCAGCGTGGCTGACAGGTCTGAACCAGCTGAAACACCTGAGTATCTGAATCATGATCTAAATGAAGAGCATCATAAATATTTTGATAAATGATTAATGCATCTTGACCTTCACTATAAAATATCCACTCTTCTGCTTCATACTTTAAATAATGATGATATTTGCCTAAATATAAACTTGGCTGTTTTTTATATTCTATATGAATTTTAAGATGTTGTTGGGCAGCAAAATCGTAGCTAATAAATCCAATATATCCACCGTTAAATCCTGCTTGAGAAGAACCCTTAAATTCAGGATCTAAACAAACAAAATCAAGTAAATCTATTTTATGATGAGTAATTGAATAAGAATGATCAGTATTTTTTTTATAAGCTGAAAATAAGCCGGACTGGTATTTAATATATTGATCTGGCAGAAATGCAACAATAGGCCGATGATTATCTTCTAAATAAACTAAACCAAAAAAATCCCTCAATTTATTTAAAATAGAAGCAGGATCATTGTGATAAAAATCAAGCTTTTTTTTCAGCTTTGGCATAGTCTATAAGTGCATCTGATAAAACAGTGGTACATATTACTACATAATTAACTATGACCTAAATCCAGATACCGTTTATCGGTTTTGCTTTGATTATGATGGGCAGCAGTTGATCAATTAATCCTCTCAGGCTAACTTAAGCTTGCTAATCTAAAGTAGCTACTCAAGGACAGGATGTTTCTACTGCAGAAAATAAAAAAACAGTAGAAATTAAGAGTAGCTAGACAATCAAAAAAATAAAAACTCTTAGGAGAGTATGGAATGAAAATGTTTACTAAAATTGCTTTAGTTTCTTCTATGGCAATTAGTGCAAATGCAATGGCAATGCAAGCGATGGATGATGCTTCATTAAGTGCAACCACTGGCCAAGATGGTATTAATATCGGGATTGGTATTTCAAAGGTTGAAATTGAAAAATTATTTATTCATGATAATGATGGCCTAACAGGTGGAAGCACTGCTGGAAAGGCTGGTGCCATCGTCATTAAAGGCAACGGTAAAACAGGCGATATTAACGAAAAGCTGGGTGTAGTAGTCAAAGCCAATTATGATGATGCAGGCAAATATCTGCTAGCGACTCGTAATCTTGCTGACCTGCGTATTGACTCTGATGCAGGCGACAAAGCAGCTGGTGGTGCATTTATCAATATTGCTGCTGATGTATCGGGTCTAGATATTAATATTGGCGAGATTGGGGTAACCGGTTCTAATGCTGTAGCAGATCCTGCAACTGCAACGAGTATTCGTCGTGGGGGGGATGATACAAACTATAACGCTATTCTCTCTGGCCTTTCATTAAAAACAGGGCCAATGTCAGCAAATATTCAATTAGGTGCAGCTCCACAAGGCGCCATGATTAAGCTAGATGCAAAAATGCTGGGTGGTCTTGAGATCAAGAACCTGGGTATTCTAGATAACTCAACTAAAACAGCTACACGTGCTGCTGGTGAAATTTTTGTCGATAGTATTAAAGTAGCTGATGCTAATGCTCGTGATCTATCAATTGATCAAAAAATTAGTGTGATCGGTAAAGAAGGTACTAATAATGGCTATATCCGTATGGTAAGTAACTCAGGTCCAATTGATAACTATGTTAAGGGTGTTCATTTAGGTAGCCGCGATGCTGCTTCAATTGGGGATGTAGAAATTCAGGGACTACAAACTTATTACAGTCCTGCAATGGGTCAATACAACCAAGGTTCTGTGATTACCATTTCTGGCCGATAATAAATTTCTACTTAAAAGCGCGTGACTTCACGCGCTTTTTTTTACAATAAAATATAATTTTTTTCAAAAATCCTAAAAAAAGCTGTTATTTTTTAAAAAAAAAGGTATCTTGAGTGGTACAAGGAAGTAGAGTTTATACTCTAGAAAAATAACGAATATCAGTATAATTACTGAAAACTAAAAAGTTAAAGATATGTTAGAGATCGCTTTAGGCTCGGCATTAATGTATTACTTTGCCACGGAAGCCTTTGAAATAAAAAAGAAACCGGAAGAAGCAGTTTATTATACAGAAACTTTAGATTCTCGAAATAACTCTTTTGTCCGAATGCATAGAGAACCTGTACTTATTAAACCCGCATTAGAAGACCAGTTCCGAGGTATTGTCCGTCAGGCTTATGATTATAGTTGTGGTTCAGCCGCACTTACCACACTTTTAAATGGGTATGTTGGCACTGATTTATCAGAACAACAGACCATGAATGGACTTTTAAAGTTTGGTGAAACAGAACGTATTATTGAGCGGCGCAGTTTTTCCCTGTTGGACATGAAGCGTTTTGTAGAAGCTTTAGGTTTAGAAAGTGGAGGATATAAAGGAGAATTTTCAGATTTGGTCAAGCAGGGTCAGCCTGCAATTGTACCAATCAGTTACGCCGGTTTTAAGCATTTTGTGGTTTATAAAGCCTATAAGAATGGGCGCGTTTACGTCGCTGACCCGGCTTTGGGGAATATAAGTTTTGAAGAGCAGCGTTTTAAGGAAATTTGGGAAAATAATACACTGTTCTTGATTAACGTAGCGCCTGAACAAAGAAAAAATCTGTTGGCTTTGCAAGATGCCGATATGCGTCATGTAGAAGATGCCACAGTAAACCGTTATGCCTTTGTGGATATTCAATATCCGCAATTCTATATGGAAAAAATTGCCGATAAAGCCTCAACTATACGTCTAGATCGAAATTTGAATAAGGAATCAGAAAGTTATGGGCAACCTACTTATAACTATCTGAGACTCTATTACAAAAATAAATAGCAGCACAGAAATTGTTTGAAATTAAAAAAATAAAAAGGTGGGATGGAAAATGGACCGTAAGTGGATGAATAGAACAGTCTTGGCTTTAAGTATTCAGATGTTATTTGGGGTGGCTTATGCGGCAGAACAGCCGGGAGCGCCAGAGAAGGAAAAAACAGCAAATCGGCAGGATATTGAAGCCGCATCTCCTGAACAGCCTATTACATCAGAAACAGTGTCAGAGCAGCAAGACGCTTCAATGGCTCTGCAACAACAGGCAGGTGATGCGACTAAAGAAACCAATTTACAGGAAGTGTTTACATCCAATGAGCGTCAGTATTCTTTAATCAAAAAGGGTGATATCTCTGCATATTATGATGTCGACTATACTTATTACAGAGATACACAACTAGATCTAGAAATGGCTCAAGGGCAGCTATACCAATTACGGGTGCAGGAAAATGCCAGTCATACCCTAACCAATACCTTTACTGCTCAATATGGCGTGCTGGATAATTTAACGTTCACTGCTTCATTACCTTTGGTTGCGAAAACAGATCTGCTCAAAGATGCTTCTACTGCGGGTCTGGGGGATATTTCAGTAGGGGCGCGTTGGGAGCCTTTTCCCTTAAAAGCTGGACGCTTACCGCTGATCTTATTTGGTAATCTCTCCAGTAAAACTGGCGATAGTCCTTATGAGATTAATCCAACAACAGATCTTTCTACTGGTAAAGGATATTATTCGGCAGGTGTAGGGGCGAGTACCCGTAAATATATTGATCCTGTTGTACTTTTCGCCTCAGTATCAGCCAACTACGGTTTTAAAGAAACTGGACTGAATCAACGCCGTGGGTCACGAATCATTGATGAGTTTAATCCAGGTATAAGTGGTGGATTCGCCTTTGGTTTTGCCTATTCATTTAACTATGATGTTTCGATGACCATGTCTTATCAGCAAAGTTTCAATACTGATGCTGAATTCACATATACAAGTGGAGAAAGTTATTCGGTTGCAGATCAAACCAGTTCAACCTTTGCAATATCTCTAGGCGTACGGGTATCACCAGAGACTATTGTAAACGGTACACTGGGTATAGGACTGACAGAAGATGCACCTGATGTCTCTTTAGGTCTTTCTTTCCCACTGGATATTTTGGGTTTTGGTAAAAAATTACGCTAAGAGGCTGGTCGTATGAAAATTAATCGACTTCGCCCGCTAGTGTCTGCAATTTTATTATCGGGCTGTTCCAGTGTTACATTTGCTCAATTAGGGCAAAATTTATCTGTTGATATTCGGTCATTAACTATGGGAAATGCTGTAACAGCAGACCCTCCCGGGATTAGTGCAATCCATTTTAACCCGGCGGCATTGACCAAAATTGAGGGCTTACAGACCGACCTGCAAGGAATTGTGGCGAATTTTGATATCAAACGTGAATTTACCGTACCTGCTGGCTACAATGTATTTGGTTATTCTGATGACCCATTAGTATGTAATGACGGGCCAGAAGTTGATTCGGACTTGTGTACTGATTTTAAAGGCCCGGTCAGGGGTGATGTAGAGTACGTCAGCCTGTATGTTCCGATTTTAAAAAAAATGGTCGATTTGGGCGAAGGGATGCCAATGGTCGCACCAACAGCGGGGATTGCATATAATCCGCCTGGATCTAAAACTACATTTGCTACCGCTATGTATGCACCTCTGGTAGCCGGTTTTGGTGCTGAAAATGGTAATCCTGGTAACTTTATGGGGCAACAGGTTGCCTTGGAGAGGATTACCTATCTATCGCCATCTTTTGCTTATGAAGTGAATGATGAATTATCAATTGGCGCATCTATTGGCATGTCTTATCAAGCCATTGGTCTGAAAACAGATTTACGTTTTCCTAATGAATTGATTGGAATGTTACGTATGATTGATGAGGTTGTCTGTACACCTTTCAAGGAAAATCAGGACATTATTACTGATATCTTACTATTAGGTATTTGTAATGCTGAAGAAGGTATGAATCCTTTTAGCCGTTTTGGACAGATGCAGGTTGCTTTAGAACAATCTCTGAGTCCAAGTTATAACTTGGGTGTGCTGTGGGAGCCAACGGATGACTTTAGCTTAGGCATGGTATATCAAAGTTCTGCAAAAATGCGGTTAAAAGGTAAATACCATATTGATAATGCCAAAGCTCCACAAGAACTCATCAATGGTCTCATGTCTTCACCGACTGGGCAGATCCTGGCTGCCATTTTAGGCTTTCCCCGTTCTATTCCAGGAAGTGAGTCAGGGCTGGTGGCTATGGATTTTGAATACCCGGCACATTTTCAGGCAGGAATAAAATATAAAATTTTACCTGATTTACAGCTTAACTTCGATGTAGGCTGGACAGACTATAGGGCTTGGGACAAATTTAAATTTGAGTTTGACCGGGAAATTTCTGCGCTAAAAATTGCAAAACTTTTATCTGAGAATATTGGGGATGCCAATCTGGCCTTACCTCTAGAATTTACTTCGCCATGGAATTTTGGAATTGGCCTCGAATATTCAGCTACAGACCGTTTAAAGCTACGGGCAGGCTATGAACCACGGACCAGTGCTATTCCTGACCATAAACGTAATACCATGGTTCCAATCAATAACGCACAACTATTTGGTCTTGGATTAGGCTATCGTTTTGATGCAGATACAGATCTGGATTTATCAATTGGTTTCTTACAAAGCCGCGATAAAATTCCAGCAGGTGGCAGTAATTTAGGTAATTTGCCTGGGGTAAATAATATCTTGCTGAACCCGTTTGCGGGTTTAAATATGAAAACGGATACTAAAATTACAATCTTGGGTCTAAGTTACAGAACAAAGTGGTAGGCTTTGAAAAGAAAATGAAAAGGGATATCGTCATTAAAATGATATTCGCATTAGGTTTAATGCCAGTATCGTTTGTATCAGCTGGAGAGTTTCATACTATTATTGGTCCTGATGGGCGGCCTATGGTAGTACGACGCCCAGATAAAAGACCTGAAAAGCTGGTTCCGCCTGAGGCTGAAACTACCAATTTTACTCATAAACTAAAAACATCTAGGGATGACAAAAGTCAGATAGATGTATTGATTATGTCATCAAAAAATGTTGCATCTTCTTCAAATGGGATGGAGAAGAAAACAGCTCAAGATATAATTAATGCAGATAATCAGCCGTTGATTGTCGCCCCTAAAGAAATACAGCCTGTTACATCGATAGTTAAACCAGTAGAAAAGTTGCCAGAATATAGTTCTTCTATAAATCAGCCGAAACGAGTTGTGATGCCACAAAAAAATATTGTTATTCCAGAGACGCAAGCAACCCATCAAAAAGAGCAAAAAATCAATACTCCAGCTCTCACCGCACAGCAACAGGCTTTAACAGTAATTGACGGTGAACAATATATTAAAAGTGAATATCTGGAAGATAAAGAATTCAATATAGATGGAAAAAAACGTTTCTATACTATGCCAGAAGGGATTATTGATACACGTAATGGCTCCACGCGTTTACAGGTTATTGAAAGAGAGAAAGGGGTAGGCAAGTCCACTTTAGATCATCTGTTCAAAAAGAGTCCGATACAGGCAAATCAGGTAATTGTTTTAGCTCCTACTTACTATCGTATATCTCAGGCCGAAGCAGTAGAAAGTTTAGGACAACAGTGTTTTAAAGATAAAAAGATTAAGAAAGCTAAAAGGATGAATGCAGAGCAAGAAATTAATATCTGGCCGCGCGCTCCTTTAAAGGATCAGTTCGATTTTGAAGTGGTTGAACTATCTGACCAGATACAACATGTCCAGATTAACTCATATGCCTCCCAGCAAAACAGGCCAACTTTTTATTGGCCTTTAGCCATATTTCTGGATGCAGAAGGTTGTGTGATTGAGGGGGCTGGAGGCTTTAAAAACCATGATACTGATGCCTCAATGATTCATTTTAAAAAACTTGAAGGTGTGATCCGTATACCAGTCCGTACTCAGTACTTACTAATGACTCCCTTACTTTCAGCACCGGATACGCCGAATTATGTACTGAGTAATCAGGGACAGTTAAAACTAATTGCACTACGTTAAACCGAAAAAAAGAGCATGAAGAATGAAAAATAAATATCTACTACCATTTACGATGACTGCATTAATGGCTGCATTGAGTGGCTGCGGTGGTGAAAGTGCAAATATTATCCCCGAAAAAGATACGATGACGTATGTCAATGGAACATGTAAAGCAAATGATAAAGGGTGTACTGAATTTATTTTAGATTATCCCGTTGATGGTCTGAATTTTACCTGTAGTAGTGACGCCAATAATACGTTTATAACTTTAATGGATTTTGCTAACTCTGTAGTTACAGGAACTTGCCGTACAGGCGATAAGGCAAAATTCTTTATGATGGGCAGTGATGACAGAAAAATTAGTCTGGGTGAAGTAGACCTCAATAAAATTAGCTCATCCGATACAATTGGTACGGTTCCTCGTTTGACCTTGCTTGATCTTGCTGCTGGAATAACCGGGCAAGATGCTAAAATGCTTCAGCAGAGTGATCCTACCGTGAAAGTTGCCTTAGAACTGGTTAAAATTATTCAGGCATTGGCACTCAAAGAACAAAGAATTGAAGTGCCTACGGATATCCAGGCACTTTATATTACAGATGCAGTAAGACAAAATCTGGAAAAAATTTCTACCTCAGTGACTGCCGAAGATATTGTCAGTAAAAGATATGTTGAATTGATTCGCCCATGGCTGGATGTTTCACAAATTACAGATCAAGATGCTTTTATTACACTAAATAAATTAGTCAATATTGCTAATTCTGCAGTTTACCAACCTGAATTTGCTGTCTTTCCAACAAATTTAATTGATCAAATAGCAAGTAATGCCGGCTCAGAAGGCATGGTAGGGTGTAATAAACCAGTTTGTGACTTAAATGATATTTCTATTAAACGTGCTTTAGGTCATTTTATGCTGATTACTGACCGGCAGGGTTACACTCTTGGGAGTGGCATTCAATGGAAAGGAAGTGTTACTAAAGCTACATCTGCAGTTATCGGTGCTAATCTGGAACTTATTACCTCTACCAAGCCAGTGAGAATCACTGCGGAACCACAGGACCACTGGATTAATCCACTTACTAAGAGAATAGATCAGCCTTTTACATTTAAAGTCAGTGAACAGAATTCTCAGGATTTACTGATTACTCAAGGTAAACTACTTAATAACAGTATTATGGCCGGGCAAGAAAAGTTCTATAAAAAAATTACCAGAAAAACAACGATCACAGAAGCAGATAAAAATGATTTAGGTCACTGGCAGCAGGAGGTAGCCGGTGAGTTATTTCAAGGACCTATGGACCTGTACAAAATCTACCATATTACTTATCTGGATAAAAAAGTCTTCAAGTCTATTAATAATAGCCGTGTAGGCGAAAATTATATTTTTCCACTTTATGCTGACCTGACCTTCAAGTTTAATGATACTTCAGTCAATAATATTAAACTGGGCATTGTAGTAGATGCCAATGGAGATATTCGAACTAATATCCGGCCAAATGCAACTGCATCAGATATGTCTACGGCTTTATGTAATTCAGATAGTATCAGTCCGGAATTAGTAGATAATTATGGGGTGCAACAGTATCGTTTAGGAACCACGGCCCGCGTATTTACTAATGATAATTCTATTTCTGTACGCATGATTTTAGCCAATGATACTTTTAATAATATCAATGGGGCATTAGTGGGAATGAATGTCAAATTACAGCTCGCAGAAAATGGTGAACTACTTTCTGTTGGGGGAGCGAGGATACAGCTTGGTGGACTATTAAACGGTAACAGGTCAATTCGCTTTACGGACTCTGCAGGAGAAGCTGTACAATGGGCTAATACATTAGCAAGCTTCCAGAATACCTTTAATAATGCAAACCAGAAAAAGACTAAAGATGATCCAACTAAAAAAGAAGTCACACAGGCTGATTTAAATCTGGCAAAGCTGGCGGGCGGAAAAATAGAAATGACATTGCCAGACTGTTATCAGGTTAAAACTAAATGAAATTCTGACATTAAATGATTTGTATTTATATGAATCAAGTTCTATGAAAGACCAGAGTAATATTAATTTGCTCTGGTCTTTTTATTATATTTTATATTAGCCGGTATGATCTATACGCGTACCAATAGTTTCAAGATGGATAATAAAAGAATTATTTTTCCGGTCTTCAAAATAATGACGCAAAGTCCGCTCAACACTCGGAAAAGCTAATTCAGTCCAAGGAATTTCATGTTCATCAAAGAGACGACATTCAATACTTTCTTCACCCGCTCCAAATGTACCATCAATTAAGTTAGCTTTAAACAGCACATAGATCTGCCCGATTCGTGGAATATTATACATACAGTATAACTGTTCAATATGAATTTCGGCTTCAGCTTCTTCACGGGTTTCACGTGCTGCACCCTGTTCCATGGTTTCAAATAATTCCATATAGCCAGCTGGCAGTGTCCAGAGTCCGTAACGCGGTTCAATAGCACGGCGACAAAGCAGGACTTTATCTTCCCAAAGTGCTAAAGCTCCACAAATTACCTTCGGATTCTCATAATGTATATTTCCACATTGAACACAGACACGACGAATTTGATGATCGCCTAAAGGAGTTTTTTCAGTTGTCTCATGCCCACAAATGATGCAGAAATTCATATACATTAACGCCAGGAGAGGTGGCATTCAGCATAACCGAAATTTTATGCTTTCGCATCATTTGTATGTCAAGCCTGACAATTTCAGCTATGATGAAAATAGAATAAAAGAGCGAAGATAAGGTAATGGCATGGATGATCATTCACTCATACAACTTCTGCAACAACGCTTGCGGTTTTCAAGACGTATACAGCCTGCCCATGCCGCAGTCCTGATTGCTATTACCAATGAGCCTGATCCGAAAGTGCTGCTAACACGCCGTTCTGCCTATCTGAACAGTCATGCAGGTGAAGTCTCGTTTCCAGGCGGGAAACGGGATGCGACAGATACCAGCAATATTGTGATTGCACTACGGGAAGCTCAGGAAGAAACTGGCCTTAACCCGTTTGAAGTAGAGCTGATAGGCGATTTACCTATGCATCGTGCGCGTAATGGTATGTTGGTTAAACCGGTAGTTGGACTTATTCCGGCCGGGTTGGAGCTCAATCCGCAGCCTTCTGAAATCGACCGGATTTTTTATGTTTCATTAGACGAACTGATGCATGCACCTCCTGTACCTTATGAGGTTCACTATGCGCATCAGTCATTATATTTTCCCAGTATGCGGATTAATAATGAAATTATTTGGGGCCTGACTGCCCGAATGTTAATTGCGCTGTTTAAATATGGCTTAAATTATAAAAAAGAATGGCCATTCTTGTTGAACTCGCCTACTTTTCAGGCTAGAAAATACTGACTAAAACAAACAGGGGATAGAAACATGTTATATAAATTTGAAGGATACGTACCTAAAGCTTTACAGCAGCCTTGGGATGGATGGGTAGCAGACAACGCCACAGTGATTGGTCAGGTTGAAATGGGGCAGCAGGTCAGCATCTGGTTTGGAGCGGTGATCCGTGCAGATAATTCTAAAATTCATCTTGGTGATTATACCAATGTGCAGGAAAATGCCGTATTACATACTGATGCCGGCATCGAGATGAATATCGGGCAATATGTTACGATTGGTCATCAAGCCATGCTGCATGGCTGTACCATTGGAGACAATACATTAATTGGAATTAATTCTGTAATTCTAAATAATGCAGTGATTGGTAAAAACTGTATTATTGGTGCTAATGCCTTGATTCCAGAAGGTAAGGTTATTCCAGACAACTCAGTTGTTATGGGGTCGCCTGGAAAAGTCGTGAAACAGGTGGATGAGCAGGTTGCAGCGCATATCCGTTTCAGCGCACTACATTATGCAGAACATTTTAAGCGGTTTACACACTTGGAAGAAGTTAAACTTTAACGGAATCTGAAAGATGAAAATTTAGCCAAGTATAGACTTGGCTTTTTTGTATTTGCTCTGTGAAATCCTCGCCACTGAAACATGAGTGGAGTATGATAGCCAACAATTTTTAACTGATTTTATTTAAGGTTGTGCATGAAATTGCTGGCATTGGAAACTGCCAACGAGCAGTGTTCCGTATCCATAGTAGATGACACTCAGGAGCTGTTCTTTCAGCTGGATGAGCGTACTAAAGCACAGACACAAATGATACTACCTATGATTGAAAAGGGGTTGCAGCAAACTTCACTGCAATTGGAGCAGTTATCCGCAATAGCGTTTAGCCGTGGACCAGGCTCATTCAGTGGAGTACGCATTAATGCTGCAGTCACCCAGGCACTGGCTTGGGCTAACGATTTGCCAGTCATTCCCGTATCAACCTTACAGGCACTGGCTCAGGCAGCCTATCGTCTGACGGGCCTCGAAGAAGTGAGTGCCGTACTGGATGCACGGATGCAGGAAGTTTATATAGGCAGTTTTCAGTTAGATGAACAGCATATTATGCAGCCAGTTGCTGAGGAACAGCTACTTGATTATGAGACTGCCAGACAAGCTGTCCAGTTTCCACTGGTGGGTTCTGGTTCAGCCTTGGTTGATACAGCACAGGTAAAATATCAGCAGATTACGGCAACAGCCCAAGATATTGCAGCGATCGCACGAGTACAGGCATTAAAAGCCGAGTGGTTAAGTGCCGAGCAGGCTTTACCAGTCTACTTGCGTGACAATGCGTGGAAAAAAATACCAGAACAAGGTAAAGCATAATTAGGAATACGGTATGGATCTTTTACTGCTATTTAAAGCAGCCATCATGGGTATTGTTGAGGGAATCACTGAATTCCTTCCGATTTCAAGTACTGGACATTTGATTCTGGCCTCAGAGTTAATGGATTTCTGGACTAAAGAAAAAAGTGCAGTCTTTGTAATTGCCATCCAGATGGGGGCAATCGCGGCAGTGATTTATGAATACTGGTCGCGTCTATGGGGCGCTGCCACAGGTATGATCACGGGCGAAGAAAAAGGTCGCCGTCTGGGCTTTGGGCTGATTCTGGCCTCGATTCCAATTGTACTGGTGGGTCTGACGTTTGGTCAGCAGGTTAAAGAGCTTCTATTTAATGATGTGGCAGTAGCAATTGGTTTGATTGTTGGTGGCCTGATTATTATATGGGTAGAAAAGAATCCACCTAAAGTCAATGCACCTGAAGTTGAGAATATCAGTATCAAACAGGCAATCTGGATTGGCCTGATTCAGGTCTTGTCACTGATTCCGGGTACCTCGCGCTCAGGCGCAACAATTATTGGCGGCATGATGTTGGGTCTGTCACGTAAATCGGCAACCGAATTCTCTTTCTTTCTCGGTATTCCTGTCATTATCGGAGCCGGTCTTTTAGATCTGTATCAAAGTTATGATGTACTGGAAAGTAATTTTGACTGGTTGGTAATCGGCTGGGGAATTCTAGTTTCCTTTATTTCAGCATTGTTCTTGATTCGTGTTTTAGTCGCTTATGTGGCCAAGCGCGATTTCATGATCTTTGCCTGGTACCGGATCGCATCCGGATTACTGATCCTGCTATTTGCCTTTACTGGCTGGAGATTATGGTAAGCCATGCGCTTATTTTGTGAAGCTGAATATGAGGATCAAGCACAGCACTACGCTGCTGTGCTTGGTTCACGAGATATAAATCTGGATATAGAGACAGTTGAGAAAATCAATAGCCGTTTTTTACGCCTGAATCCGGAACTTGCTTTATGTACAGACGCGCAGGGTTTATGGCTATGTGCAAATGGCATGAAAATGCAACCAGACTGGAAAGCTGAAATTCCACGTTTAAAGCGTGCCAGTTTAAAGTCGGAAATGCTTGCCCGCGCCTGCCAACTGGGAGAAAAGCCGCAACTGATTGATGCCACTGCCGGTTTGGGGCATGACAGCTTGCTGATGGCCCATTTGGGTGCAGAAGTCACTTTAGTCGAGCGTCATCCCATTCTATTTACGCTGCTGGAAGAAAGTCTGGCCCAGGCACAAACTGATGCATTCCTGAACTCAGCCGCAGCAAGGATTAAACTGGTTTTTGCCGACTCTGCTGATTATTTGCGTCAGCAAACAGCTCGACAGCACAGGATAGACGTTGTTTATCTTGATCCGATGTTTCCACAGCGTGACCAGAATCAGCAGGACCATAAAAAACAGGCCCAAGTTAAAAAACAGATGCAGCTTTTACATATGCTGTTGCCTGAACAGGGAGAGATGGATTTGGGAGATGGACTTTTATCTCTTGCACAAGCAGTTGCAAAACGGGTCATAGTAAAACGGCCACGTCATGCAGGATTTCTAGCCGAACAAACACCTGATCATCAATGGTTAGGCGACGCCTGCCGCTTCGATGCCTACTTTTATCTGCCTGATTAAAACTATTTGGTAACAGCTTCAATATTAAGCAAAGTTTTGTTATATAGTTAGAAAGTGGCATTGCTAAATTCTATCTCAGGCCTAAACTGTTTAGGCCTTTAAAAAAATATCATTTTCCCAGACATCCTATGATTAACCTCAAACCATCGATTAATTTTTGGCATGATTTTCAAAGCAATCAGATTGCCGGGATGTGGTTATTTTTAGGTTCTCGTCGTGCACTGGCTGCTGTGCGGCCTTCAATCCTTCAGTTTATTGTCTGGGGCGTACTGGGAGGGCTGGCCAATACTTTATTTAGCTGGCTGACTGCTGGTGAAACTGGCGAGTTTAATTCGCAAGGACTGGTGAGTTATGCCTTATGGCCTTTTCTGGCCTTAATTGTCGGCATATTCCTGTCACAGCGTACCAATAATCCACGATTAATGCTGGTGCCAACTATCTTATGGCTGATTCTGGATACGCATATTGCGCTATTGCAAAGCCTGATTCAGTATCTGGGACAACTTGATTATTTACCTTATGCAATTTATGACTATTTGCCCATCCTGTTTATGGTGCTGTTTGTCTGGCAGAGTATGGCTGTGGTCTGGGTATTTGGTCGTGAACTAAAATGGCCGTGGTGGGAATTTGCCCTGATCATGCTGGCGACATTTATTACATTGGTCGTATGGCAGATGTCAGTTAAAGACCAGCCAATCTGGAAAGTAGAAAGTGTCCCGCCATCATTTTCTGAAGAGGCTTTCTATAAGCAGAGTCAAATACTGAATCGTACTCTGGAAGATGTGGAGTATGGTGAGTTTGCTCAAACGCACTGGTATTTCTTGGGTGTCGCTGGTGCTAGCTATCAGGATGTTTTTAAATCTGAAGTAAAACGGATTAGGGAACAGTTTGATACCCGTTTCGGAACATTCGGCCGTTCGGTAATGCTAATTAATAACCCACAAACCCGTACTGAAATACCTATTGCTTCTAGAACCAGCATTAATCTGGCGCTACGCCGTATCGGGCAGCAAATGAACCGTGAAAGTGATGTGCTATTTTTATATATGACTTCACACGGGCTGCAAAATCAGTTTGAAATTGAAAATGCGCCTTTAGAGCTGGATCAGGTTGATCCAAAATGGCTACGTGAAGCATTGGACCGTTCCGGTATCCGCTGGCGTGTAATTGTAATTTCTGCCTGCTATTCTGGCAGTTTTATACCTGCCTTGCAGTCTGCCAACACTTTAATTATCACAGCTTCTGCTGCTGACCGTGCTTCATTTGGCTGCTCCAATGAAGCTGACTATACTTATTTTGGGCGGGCTTTCTTTGATCAGGCTATGCGTGAACAGTCTTCCTTAAAAACGGCGTTTGAACAGGCACGCAGTACGGTAGCGACTTGGGAGAATGCTCAAGGTTTTGATCCTTCTGAGCCTCAGTGGGTCATCGGCAAAAATATGGAACTGATGTTGCCTCAACTGGAACAGCGCCTGTTCCCGGCTACCACAGCAAATCAGCCTAATTTATCATTAGCTGTATCCCAGTCTGCTCAGCTCGAAAGGGCAGGAAAATAAAAGGAATAAGAATATGGAACTATTGCAGACCAATCGTTGCTTTGATGGTGAACAGCGTATTTATCAGTGGACTTCAAAATATCTGAAGGGTGAGAGCCGTTTTAGTATTTTTTTGCCACCTCAGGCGCTGCTGGATGAACCCTGCACCACTTTATTTTATCTGGCAGGCTTAACCTGTACCGAAGAAACCTTTGCAATTAAAGCCCACGCCCAACGACTTGCTGCCCAGCTCGGACTAATTCTGGTCTCTCCTGATACTTCGCCAAGAGGGGAAAATGTTGCCCAGGGAGACAGTTGGGACTTAGGCCAAGGCGCTGGCTTTTATATTAATGCCTGTGCAGAGCCATGGTCTGAACATTACCAGATGGAAAGTTATGTGACAGATGAGCTTTATCCGGCAATTCTGAAAAACTTTCCAGTGCAGACCGATAAAGTCGGGATATTCGGACATTCTATGGGTGGCCATGGTGCCTTGACGCTAGCATTTAAATATCCGGAAAAGTTTAAATCGGTATCCGCATTTGCACCAATCTGCGCACCGAGTCAGTGTCCGTGGGGAGAAAAAGCATTTCGACATTACTTGGGTGAAGACCGCCAGCAGTGGACTAAACACGACGCTGTACAGTTGATGACACAAAAAGGTACCTTATTTCCTGAAATCCTGATTGATCAGGGGCTGGATGACCAATTCTATGACCAGCTCCATCCTGAACTGTTTGCACAGGCCTGCAAACAGGCAAGCCAGCCACTACGCTTGCGCCAGCATACTGGCTATGATCATGGTTACTATTTTATTCAAAGCTTTATGGATGACCACTTACAGTTTCATGCCATCCAGCTGGAAGAGAAATAAGCTTGAATGATACAGAGCATACTTCTAGTATGCTCGCCATTGTGCCTGAAATTCCTGTTGTGCCATGCGATTCAGATGATCAATAACGACTTTTTCCAGACGTTGATGCTCATCTTCGGCACGTTGACTTTCTACCTGAACAGCTAACTGTTCAGTTTCAGGGGTTAAAATGACTTTTGCATCTGGCATAACAATTGTAAAAGCTGTGCCATGCTCTTCAATTTCAAACTTGTGTTTCCAGTGATTTACCAGACGTTTAGCTATACGACCAGCATCTTGAGTATCAATTTCTGTGCGACTATTCATGTTGCTTCTCATTCTCAATAACAAGCATACTGTAGCAGAGTTTTACTCAAAGTACTTCCTCAAAATTTTAATATCTATTTCAATAGGGATCGCATTTATGCTTTAGTGCCCAGTAATCAGGAGCTTTTTGCTATAATAATACAATAGTCAATTTCTCAAGCCAGGTCCTCCGATGTCCAAGCCCTATCTAATTGCACCTTCAATTTTATCTGCAGATTTTGCCCGTCTCGGTGAAGATGTGGAAAAAGTATTGGCAGCCGGTGCTGATGTAGTTCATTTCGATGTAATGGATAATCATTATGTGCCTAATCTTACTTTTGGGGCTGGTGTATGCAAGGCGCTCAAAAAATATGGTATTCAGGCACCCATTGATGTACATCTGATGGTTTCACCAGTTGATCGCATAATTGGTGACTTTCTGGACGCAGGGGCGGACATTATTACCTTTCATCCAGAAGCATCTGACCATATTGACCGTTCTTTACAACTGATCAAATCTGGCGGAGCGCAAGCTGGGCTGGTGTTTAACCCGGCAACTCCATTGCATTATCTGGACTATGTATTGGATAAGGTAGACCAGATTCTGTTGATGAGTGTAAACCCAGGGTTCGGCGGCCAGAAATTTATTCCAATGACTTTAGAAAAACTACGTCAGGTACGCAAGATTATTGACGCAAGTGGCCGTGATATCCGTTTAGAGGTAGATGGTGGCGTAGGACCTGCCAATATTCGTGAAATTGCTGAAGCAGGTGCAGATATGTTTGTAGCAGGTTCAGCCATTTTTGGAAAACCAGATTATAAAAATGTCATTGATGAGATGCGGGCTGAACTGAATAAAGTAGGCAGTGTAGAAGTTTAAGCTATTTTAAATAACTCGATAAGGTCTGTGGATAACTTTGTTTATAACTCTATGGATATCCTTGTTGATAACGCTAGGGATAACTTGGGTAAACTATAAACAATTAACTATCAATTGCTTATTAATTAGACAAAAAAAGTATAAAAAGGATTCAAATGAATCCTTTTTTATTGACTTAATCACTCTAAAAGCAAGTATTTTTATTAGCCAATGCCTAAAATTTGAACTGACTAATTTATAGCTACAGCCTGTAGAACAAGGTTTTTTTAAAGCTATATACTTATCTAGAAGTGAAGTTTGGCTTTTGTGCATAACTTTATAAATTTTTCCCCATCTGCTGTAACACTATTTTTAGGGTTTACTTAAAGCTCAAGAGATTTTAAATTTAAATGAATGGAATCTGAGCAAAAGATACCTTCGTATTGAGCTACTGTTTATCTGGACAAGCTCAGTTAAAATAATCAAAGTTTCAGGAGGAACGGCCTCCCCATAGTGGAAAAATTGTCAGGACGGCCTGACGAGAAAGGAAAAGACCGGATGGCATGGTTACTATTACTCTTAGCAGGTCTTTTTGAAGTAGTTTGGGCTTACTCAATGAAGCTTTCAGAAGGCTTTACTCGCTTAGGCCCAAGCGTAATTACGATTGTTTTTATGATACTGAGTGTAGTGCTGCTCTCTATTTCGATGCGGACTTTACCTCTAGGTACAGCTTATACTGTCTGGACAGGAATAGGCGCAATTGGTTCTTTTTTACTGGGGATTTTTATTTTAAATGAACCGGCAGGAGCAATGCGAATGCTGGCAGCAGTACTGATTGTATCTGGATTGGTTCTCATGAAATTATCTTCAAGCAATTAGAGGCAGGTAAAAAATATGAAACTTGCAATGCAGTATATGGATTCTCCAGTGGGCCGTTTAAGACTGATCGCAAACGAGAAAGCACTGGTAGCCGTTCTTTGGGAAAATGAGCAACCTAAACGTATTCAGCTGGCAGAACTGGTGGTTGAGCCGGAGCATCCGGTTTTGCTTCAGGTACGCCAGCAGCTTGAAGAATACTTTGAGGGAAACCGGCAGCGATTTGACATACCGCTAGACTTTGCCGGAACAGAGTTTCAGAAACTGGTCTGGACCGAACTGTTAAAAATTCCTTATGGACAGACCCGTAGTTATGGGCAGATTGCTCAAGCGATTGGTCGACCTAAGGCGATGCGCGCCGTAGGTGCTGCAAATGGTCGTAATCCGATTTCAATAATTGCACCTTGTCATCGGGTAATAGGAGCTAGTGGTGCATTAACTGGTTTTGCGGGTGGACTGGATAATAAAACAATTCTGCTGAACCTGGAAAAGAATATCCAGCTTTAAGGCGTTGATTTGCTGAGTTAGCCAAGCGGACGGTTCATCTTTAACTGCTGACCCCGTATTAGCCTAAACAGCTCTGCCTGATATAAAGCATCATCTAGAGCATTGTGATTTTTACTTAGCTTTGGATGTAATAGCCGGTCCATATGCCGTGAACTGGTTTCTGACCATTTACAGTGCTGGGCAGCCATAAAATAAGACTTAATATCCAGCGCGCTGATTCCAAATGGGTTATGCCCTAAAAATGCCCAGAAATAATAGTTAATAAACGACCAGTCAAATCCGGCATTTAAACCTACAAAGACCAGTCGTTGATTTCTTACAAGTGAGCTAAGCCACTGATCAAACATTTGCATAGCCTGAACTGGTTCCAGACCGGTTTGCTGTAAGCTCTCTAATGAAAGTCCACAGACATTTAATGCTTCCGGTATTGCATTACTATTTAATGGCTTGATTTCACATTGAAAGTTCTGTTCAGGATGATCAATATTACATGCGCCAATAGAAAGCAGGCTATAAATACCAGGTATAGGGCCAGACGCTTCAATGTCGACTGAAATATAAAGTTCTGATCTCTGAGCCAATATAATTTATTTCCTTGAACACTGCATATTAAATCATAATAGCGCTAAATGAGTTTGAAAAGCTTGATAGAACCTTGAATTCTACTTCATAACATATTTATAGCTAAACAACTGGGGTAAGGAAAATGTTATTTAATTTTATAATTATAGTGGCTGTAATCGGCCTGATTGCTTGGGTTTCCTCTCCTAAATTTAAAGGAAAACTGGGCGAATTCACAGTGAAGGTACATGCTAAAAAATACTTGAGTGAAGAGTATATTATGCTAAATGACTGTACGCTACCTGATGAGCAGACCGGTACTACTCAAATTGATCATATTCTGTTAAGTCCCTATGGTATATTTATTATAGAAACTAAAAATTATCAAGGATGGATCTTTGGCGGAGAACGCCAGAAACACTGGACACAGAAAATATATAAAAAATCTTTTAAGTTTCAAAATCCGTTATATCAGAACTACAAGCACATTAAGGTATTGGAGTCAGTGCTTAAAGATGTAGTTGAGCCTGAGTATTTGCATTCAATTATAGTTTTTACCCCCCAGAGTACTTTCAAAACACCCATGCCAGCTAATGTATTACAGGGAAAAGCATGGACAGATTACGTCAAACAATTCCAGCAGACTGTGATTCCGGCAATGAAACTCAAACGCATTAAATACCATCTAGAAAAAGAAATACTAGAAAAGGGCTGGAAAACTGACCGGCTGCATATCGAAAATCTTAAGCAAAAATAGGAAGAGCAGAACTGAACCTGTGCAAAAATAAATAACTGATAAAAATAGTCAAACACTGGATTGAGTAAAATTATAGAAATTAAAATCTGATGAATCTTTTATAAATTTGTACCGCTTTCTAATAGGAAAAAAAGAAGCTAATAATTTGTTTAAATTAAATTTTTAGAAATGATTTTAATATCTGAACAATTATATTTAAATTCTAAAAATAAGATAATGATGATAAAAATGATAATTAGTATCATTCAGGTATACTTCATGTTAAGATTCTGCCGCGATTGAATTGATATACCTTGCTTTAAAAAATTGACTTTAGTGGACTTTGAAAGAAGAACCGTACTATGCAAGGCTAAGGCGAGTTGCAGCCAGCGCCCTATAAAAGTCTAACCTCAATAAAAAGATGAGGGAGACTATATCAATTCATTAAGGGAATTATTGACGAAAACTATTTTTGGCTTAACTCGTATGTCTAGACCATTAAACTCTACGCCTAAACCTTTATTTTTGGCAGTGCGGACTATTCTGTTTGCTTCCACTGCCTTACTGATACAAACTACCTTTGCAGCAGAAGCGGAACAGAAAAATGAAACAAGTCATTCTGATAATGTGCAGCAGCTTCAAACCATTACTTTAACAGCAGAGCAGCCACAGGCAGTCACAGAAAACTCCGGAAGCTATACGGTTAAAAGTGCAAGTACAGCGACCAAGCTAGATCTATCTTTACGAGACACGCCACAGACAGTTAAGGTCTATACACGGGCCTATCTGGATGACCGGAATATTGAGTCTTTTCAGGAACTCATGAGCCATATTACGGGAGTAACAGCTTCACGTACCGATGAACGCCAGAGTTATTATGCACGTGGTTTCCAGGTCGATTATTATCTGGTCGATGGCTTGCCAAGTACCTTAACACTGGCTGAAGGTGATCCGGATTTAAGTATTTATGACCGGGTAGAGGTAGTTAAAGGGGCAAATGGTTTAATGACGGGAGCTGGAAATCCGGCAATCGGCCTTAATCTGATCCGCAAACATGCTAATGCAAAAGAACTGACAGGTAACCTGACTGCATCAGCCGGTTCATGGAATAGCTACTCTAGCTCGGCAGATTTTTCAAATGCTTTAAATGAAGACGGTTCATTACGCGGTCGGGTCTTTGTGAAACATTTACAAGAAAATTCCTTTATGGATTTTTATTCCAAAGAGCGCAATATTGCTTATGGAGCACTAGACTACGACCTGTCCGATCGGACCAGTTTATCGTTTGCTGCCATGTACCAGCAATTAGAACGTGATGGAATTCGCTGGGGAGGGTTACCCGCCTTTTATAATGATGGTACCCGAACCAAATTTAACCGCTCCCTAACCGTCAGTTCAGACTGGACCTATTGGGATGTTGACTCAAAGGCCATATTTACCTCACTCCAACATAACCTGTTTAATGATGTTGATTTACATATAGGTTATTCTTATCGTCGGGATGACAAAGATACAGCTCTGCTTTATGTCGATGGTAATGTAGATAAAAACACTCATAAAAGTTTGGGGGCTATTTCTGTTTATTCTTCTGAACAGAGAAATGATGAAAATAATGTCGATATTTATATTACTGCGCCGTTTACCTGGGCTGGACGCCAGCAGGAAATTGTAACTGGTGCTTCATGGAACCAGAATGAGCTTCTTACCAATAAATATGGAACGATTCAGGGGAAAAAAGAAGGTACAAATGATCTGGACATCAATACCCCTAATGAGTTGGATTTTTCCAATATGAATACGGAGTTGCTGACTCCGATTACTAACCCGAAAAGACTGGCATTAAACAAGACTACTCAAAGCGGTGTTTATATTGCTGGTAAATTTCATGTGCTTGACCCTCTTAAAGTTGTGACAGGGGTACGGCTGTCAAACTGGGAGTTTGAATCAAGTGATGGCAAGGGAACTCGTAAATTCGACAATCAAGTTACTCCTTATGTCGGAGTCATATATGACTTTGCAGCAGATCATTCCTGGTATGCCAGTTATACCGATATTTTTAAATCGGAAAACCGTCGTGATATAGATGGTGGTTATTTAGACCCGGCTGTTGGTAAAAACTATGAAACGGGTATCAAAAGTGAATTTTTTGATGGCCGTTGAAATACAGCTTTATCTGTCTTTAGAATAGAGCAAGATAACTTTGCCGAGAAAATTACAGATGGATATGTAATTGTTAATGGCGTTAAGACCTCTGAACAAGCTTACCGAAGTATTGATGGAGTCGTCAGTAAAGGGGTAGAGCTAGAGGTTGATGGCGAAATTAATGATCAATGGAGTCTTAACTTTGGTATCGCCAACTTTGAAGCACGAGATGCTAAAGGTGAGAAGGTAAATCCCAATAATTCCCGTACTACCTCAAATCTGTTTGTTAAATATAGCCAAGATAAATGGAGTGCTGGAGCAGGAGTGGATTATCGAAGTAAAACTTATTCATTAACAAAAAAGGATAACTGGCGAATTGACCAAGGTAATATCTGGTTGGCGAGTCTTATGCTGGGTTATCAGGTTGACCCGAATATCAAGGTTCAGCTCAATGTCGATAACTTATTTGATAAAGTTTATTATGAAGGGATCGGCGAGAGCAGTATGAATTATGGTGCACCACGTAATGCAACACTAAGCTTGCGTTATAAATTCTAACCAGACTTTTGTCTGAAGATTAAAAATATTCAAAAGACAAGTAAAAGGGGGCAATCAGCCCTTTTTTATTGTATATATAATAGATATATATTTAATACTCATAAATAAGAATTTTCTTTTAAAGTGAAATATTAGAAGAACTAACTATATTTAAATTTTTATTAATTTTAAATTATAGTTTAGAGATATTTTAAAAAAATAATAGAATAAATAAGGTTTTATCCTGATGTAAAGGTTTTAATTTGGTTTTTAATAATTAGACAAAAGTAAGATTTTAATAAAATTAAGTTTAATTTAAATATAATTCAGTATTGAATTAAATATTAAAATTTGAAGGGGTGTTAAATAAAATAATTTACTAATATTATATAAAATAAAGATTAATCGGTTAATAGATCTATAGTCTCTAAAGCTGATTTGGAAATATTTTTAGTGTAGTTATCATAAGATTGGGCTGCTAGACATATAAGTATTATAATCATAAATAAAATAATTTTTTTATTAATAATCATGTTAAATTTAACCCTATTCGTTTCTGTTAAAGAAAAGATATATTAATTTAGTGATCTAATCTAATATAGAAATATTACTCATCTATCTATTTTCGAGATATGTTAACTTTTAAACAATGTAATTATCTGATCAGTATTGTTGAAGAAGGCAGCTTTAATGCCGCTTCAGAAAAACTTTTTATTGCTCAGTCAGCTTTAAGCAGACAAATAAAAAATCTGGAAGATGAAATAGGTTTTTGTATTTTTGATAGATCCGAAAAAAAAATTAAATTGACCCCTGCTGGATTGGTTCTTTATAAAAGTTTAAAGAATCATCTTGAGAATTTTAATAATTCAATTGAGCTGGCAAAGAGAATTAGCCAAGGAGAAGACAGAAGTATAAAAATCAGCCACTCTAGCAGCATTATCTTTGATCAAAAAAAGTTGCAGATTTTAGATGAGTTATGCAGAAAATATAAAATTAATATAGAAATTAATACTATTTCATCTGAAGATCAAATTGAAGCAATTCTTAGCGGTAATATTGATATCGGTTTTATTCGACCGCCTATTCATCACAATTTAGATGAAATAGCTTCTATAAGTTTATATGAAGCCCCTTTATATGTAGCAGTTTCTGCTTCTAATCAGAATTTTAGAGACAAAACCAGTGTTTATATCAGGGATTTAAAGGAATTAGAATTTGTTTCTACCCCCCATTCTGAACGAGGAGGACTGAGCTACTTAGCTTCTAATCTTTGCTTAAGCAATGGTTTTTCTCAAAAAAAATCAAGAATAACTTCACGAAAGTTGTCCCAACTGGATTTAGTTGCAAAGGATTTTGGGGTTTGTATTGTTCCTGAGGAATTTGTTAGTGTTCTTCCACAGAATGTAAAGTTGCTTTCTATAAACGATAAGAATAATCAATCTGAAGTTAAATTAATTTGGAAAAAGGGGAATGATCTTATTATTAAAAACTGTATACAAGCTATTCAGGATTCTTATATTTCGGATTTTAAATCATCTGAAAATTGCTAAATGAAATTTTATATTAGATATCAGAAATATTTAAAGATAAGGTTTTAAATTAATTTAATAACTTTTATAAAATATAATTTTTATTTATAAGCTGGTTGCTTTTACTACTTAAGCTAAGTTAGATATTAATTTTTCAAGTATAAATAATCTTTAAAAATATTAAATAAATTTTTATTTTAAATTTTTATTACTAATTTGATAGAATTGATATAAAGATAGAGCCCTAAAGCTCTATCTTTACTAGTAAAATATATATAATGAAAATAACATCTGATATGTTGTTTTACATTAAGCTACTTTTACCAGCTTAATGCGCCACCTGTCTGATAATCAGTTACGCGTGTTTCAAAGAAGTTCTTTTCTTTACGCAAGTCCATCATCTCAGACATCCACTGGAATGGATTATTTACACCAGCAAACTGCTCAGGCAAGCCCAACTGGTTTAAACGACGATTACAGATAAATTTGAGATACTCTTCCATCATGGCTGCATTCATACCAAGTACTCCACGTGGCATGGTATCCCGTGCATACTCAATCTCAAGCATGGTGCCTTCTAAAATCATCTGAATGATTTCTTGCTGGAACTCTGCAGTCCATAGATGCGGATTTTCGATTTTGATCTGGTTGATCATATCGATCCCGAAATTCAAATGCATTGACTCATCACGCAAGATGTACTGGAACTGTTCAGCTACACCATTCATTTTATTACGGCGGCCCATTGATAAAATCTGGGTAAAGCCACAGTAAAAGAAAATACCTTCAAGAACACAATAAAAGGCGATCAGGTTACGTAGCAGAATCTGGTCATTTTCCGGGGTGCCCGTTTTAAAAGTCGGATCACTTAAAGACTGGGTATACTTCAGTCCCCACGCTGCCTTACGTGCTACTGACGGTACTTCACGGTACATATTGAAGACTTCGCCTTCATCCATTCCCAACGACTCGATACAATACTGGTAAGCATGGGTATGAATTGCCTCTTCAAATGCCTGACGCAGAATATATTGACGGCATTCCGGGTTGGTAATATGACGGTAAATTGCCAGTACCAGGTTATTTGCGACCAGTGAATCTGCAGTCGAGAAGAAACCGAGTGAACGCATGACAATAGTACGCTCATCTTCAGTCAAGCCGTTTTCAGACTTCCAGAGCGCAATATCATGATTCATGTTAACTTCTTGCGGCATCCAGTGGTTGGCACAACCATCCAGATACTTTTGCCATGCCCACTCATATTTGAATGGAACAAGCTGGTTTAAATCAGCACGACAGTTGATCATGGCTTTATCATCAACCTGTACACGCTGCGCACCCATTTCCAGCTCTTCAAGCCCGGGCGCAACATCCAAATGATTTAAGGATTCAGATGCTCGAGCCAGCGTATCGGTTGAATCTGCTGGTCGCAGCTGACCGGTTCCAGCGGATTGTCCATAAGCCGCATTCTGCGGTGATGGCTTTGCATCAGATACCACTTGCGTATGAGCCGCTTTTTGCGGTTCGACGGGCGCAGGCTGCTGTGCTGGAGCAGCCGGTTTTTGCGAATCATCTTCGAAATCGTCCCAACTTAGGATAGACATAATAGTTCTCTCTTCGTTGCTTATATCTTTATCTGACATCTCACATACGAAGATGTCACTACTATACGCTCATTCTGTGTAAGCAAAATTAAGTTTTACCAATTGCTGCTCTATTTTTAGTCATTAGGCTGCATTGATCTTACTTATTTTGGTTACGCTGTTGTGCCCGGATTTTAATAAAGGCATATACCATCGGTACGTAGAAAAAAATAAAGGAAAAAACCAGAACCGCGAGTCCTAACACATAGTTATGAGTCATATGAGGCATTGAGGTTTCCTTTTATTTAAATTGAGAGGCCTTTCAGCCTCTCAAACCATCTCAATCACTTGGGATGACTACGATAGTGTGTACATACAGTTTCAAATCGATTAAATCGACGTCGAACGTATGAACGCACATGTACACTCTTATTTTGAGTTAACATGTCGTTTGCTCCATACAAATCAAGATGACTTGTACTGGCTCGATAGCTAATTCGATGATAGAATCACTATCGCATTCACATATGCCAGCCTCGTCGTGACCATCTTGATATCACTTCGAGATTGAAAGCCTTCTAGTTAGTTTTGACGGACGCTAGAGGGCTTTTTTATTGCCTGAATTTCGTAATCCCCCTAAGTCCCCTTTTTAAAAGGGAGTGTTCTCCCTCCTTTATTAAAGGAGGGCCGGGGAGGATTTAAAACCTGTCAGATTACTGACAAGCTTCACAGTCAGGATTATCAATCGAACATGCCATAGGCACCGGCGCAGCTTGAGCAAAACCGTCTTCTTCAGCTACAGTTTCCGGTTTGGCTTCTATCACAGGAGCTGCAGCTACTGGGGCCGCTGCTGTGGCTTTAACAGCATTTAATGCACCAGTGTTGATAGTTGATTTCTCGGCTGAAGTAGCACCAAGCGCTCGCAGATAATAGGTTGTTTTCAGGCCACGCAACCATGCCATTTTATAGGTTAGATCAAGTTTCTTGCCATTGGCACCTGCAATATACAGGTTCAGAGACTGGGCCTGATCGATCCATTTCTGGCGTCGTGAAGCAGCATCTACAATCCAGCGTGGCTCAACTTCAAATGCTGTGGCAAAAATAGCTTTTAACTCATCTGGAATACGGGCAATCTTCTGTACAGAACCTTCAAAGTGTTTCAGGTCATTTACCATTACCGAATCCCACAGGCCGCGTTCTTTCAGGGCACGTACCAGATACGGGTTTATCACTGTAAACTCACCAGACAGGTTTGATTTCACATACAGGTTCTGGAAGGTTGGCTCAATTGATTGCGAAACACCACAAATATTAGAAATGGTTGCAGTCGGTGCAATCGCCATTACATTCGAGTTGCGCATACCGTCCTTCTGGACTTTAGTACGTAGAGTATTCCAGTCCAGACGTTGGGTACGGTCCACTTCAAACATACGGTCCGGGCGGGATTTTGCTACAATTTCCAGAGAGTCAATTGGTAAGATTCCTTGATCCCATAGCGACCCTTTGAAGGTTGAATAAGCACCACGCTCAACTGCAAGATCACTTGAAGTCTGAATGGCGTAGTAACTGATCACTTCCATAGATTCATCAGCAAATTCAACTGCTGCATCTGAACCGTAAGCCATGCCAAGTTCATACAGTGCATCCTGGAAGCCCATGATACCCATACCAACCGGACGGTGTTTCAGGTTAGAGTTTTTAGCTTGTGGTACAGCATAGTAGTTAATATCGATAACGTTATCGAGCATACGTACAGCTGTTTTTACGGTACGTGCCAGTTTCTCGCGGTCAAGCTTGCCGCCTTGTACATGCTGTACCAGGTTAATAGAACCGAGGTTACATACTGCAATTTCATCCTGATTGGTATTCAGGGTAATTTCAGTACACAGGTTGGAAGAGTGAACCACACCTACATGCTGCTGAGGTGAGCGCAGGTTACATACATCTTTGAAAGTAATCCAAGGATGACCTGTTTCAAACAGCATAGACAGCATTTTACGCCACAAGTCTTTTGCACGGATTTTCTTGTGCAACATGTTCTGTTCTTTGGCAACAGACTCATAATAAGCATAACGCTCCGCAAATGCTGAACCTGTCAGGTCATGCAGATCAGGCGTTTCAGAAGGGGTAAACAGGGTCCATTCACCATCTTCGAAGACACGCTGCATAAACAGGTCAGGTACCCAGTTGGCCGTGTTCATGTCATGGGTACGACGACGGTCATCACCTGTATTTTTACGTAGTTCCAGAAACTCTTCAATATCAAGATGCCAGGTTTCAAGATAGGCACATACTGCACCTTTACGCTTGCCACCCTGGTTAACTGCAACCGCAGTGTCATTTGCAACTTTAAGGAATGGAACTACACCTTGAGATTTGCCATTAGTCCCTTTGATATATGAGTTCAGCGCACGAACCGGGGTCCAGTCATTGCCCAGGCCACCAGCCCATTTTGACAGCATGGCATTATCACGCATTGCGCCATAGATATTATAAAGATCATCTGAAATGGTGGTCAGGTAGCAGCTGGAAAGCTGTGGACGCAGGGTACCTGAGTTAAATAGTGTCGGCGTAGACGCCATATAGTCAAAACTGGACAGCAGATTATAAAATTCGATTGCACGGGCTTCTCGATCATCTTCCTGAACAGCAAGTCCCATAGAAACGCGCATAAAGAATAGTTGCGGCAGTTCGAAACGTATCCCATTAGAATGGATGAAATAACGGTCAAATAAGGTTTGCAGGCCTAAATAGGTAAACTGGTTTGAACGTTCTGGCTGAATTGCTGCTGCCAGCTTTTTCAGGTCAAATTTCAGCAACTCGGCATCAAGCAGTTCAAGCTCGATCCCTTTTTTCAAGAAAGCTTCAAGCGCTTCACTTTCCGGTGTATCTTCAGACAGTCCCAAAAATGCCAGACCGGTTGCCACCAGTTCATCACGTAACAGGCGGGCCGTAACATAAGTATAGTTAGGTTCCTGTTCGATACGGGTACGTGTTGCCATCATCATGGTGGTGGCAATATCAGATGCTTTAACGCCGTTGTAGAGGTTTTTTACAGTTTCATCAATAATTGCCTGTACATCAATGCCTTCCAGACCTTCACTAGCTTTTTCCAGTGTGGTTTGAAGTTTGCTCATGTCCAGTGGCTGAAGCTGTCCTTTACTGTCAGTAATCTGTAGTGTTGGATGGTGATGAGCGCCAGTTTGCTGGCGAGCTTGGTTACGCTGTTCACGATAAATAACATAAGCACGGGCAACTTTCTGCTCGCCAGTGCGCATAAGTGCCAGTTCAACCTGATCCTGAATTTCTTCAATATGAATCGTCCCGCCAGAAGGTAAACGACGCTTGAAGGTATTCATGACCATTTCAGTTAATTGGGTAATCCGGTCATGGACGCGACTAGAGTCAGCACTTTGCTGGCCTTCTACCGCCAAAAATGCTTTACCAATCGCAACAGAGATTTTTTCTGCATCGAAAGCGGCAACTTCACCGGTGCGTTTAATCACCTGAAGTTGACCTGGGGTTGAAGTGATTGCGCTCATCTCAGTCGCTCTCCATTGTCATCTATTGTTATGTTTAATAAGCCTGATTCATCTGTTTGCAAAACAGGACAGCTGATCAGGATAAACACAAGATTTAGTGGTTTATATTTGAATTGGACACAAGATACGGGAATTTTTAGGGTATATCAATATTGACATTTTAGTAAAAATTTTTCTTGAAAAAGGCCTTTGCTTCGCAGCAAATTTTCCCATTTTCTGTCATTCAGCTATAAGCCTTATTGGCTAAGGCATAGCATAACAAAGCTGGTTCAGCATGCTTATAGATAACTATGTGGATAACTAAAAAAGCGACGAATCAATTACTCAGTTTCTGAACAATGCAATCTTTTGTATATAAAAATACATTTTATCGGTTAAAAAAAAGCTAAAATCCGGGACAAATACTAGAATCTATATAAAAGCCTAGTGATATCAAGCATTAAAAGAATATTACAAAACAATGCTGACATGTATCAGTTTGGTGAACAGCTACTTGTTTACAATGTAAACGTGTGTATATTGCGAATTATTAATGACGTATCACTGAGTTTCGATTCATTAAAGATACCAACAAACATATACATAGAGGCATATTTCATGAGCCAAGAAGAAAAGTTACCAAAAATTTTAATCGTTGAAGATGATGAGCGTCTTGCTCGTCTGACCCAGGAATACTTAATTCGTAACGGGTTGGAGGTGGGGGTGGAAACGGATGGTAACCGTGCAATCCGCCGTATCATCAGTGAACAGCCAGATATGGTCGTACTTGATGTAATGTTGCCAGGAGCAGACGGATTAACCGTTTGTCGTGAAGTGCGTCCACATTACCATCAACCGATTCTGATGCTTACAGCACGTACTGAAGACATGGATCAGGTACTGGGTCTGGAAATGGGCGCTGATGATTACGTGCCGAAACCAGTTCAGCCACGAGTACTATTGGCGCGTATCCGTGCACTGCTGCGTCGTACAGATAAAACTGTTGAAGATGAAGTGGCACAGCGTATTGAGTTTGATGATCTGGTTATTGACAATGGCGGTCGCTCGGTCACTCTCAATGGTGAGCTGGTTGATTTCACCAGTGCTGAGTATGATTTGCTGTGGTTACTGGCTTCGAACGCGGGCCGTATCTTGTCGCGTGAAGATATCTTTGAGCGTCTGCGCGGTATTGAATACGATGGTCAGGACCGTTCAATCGATGTACGTATTTCACGTATTCGTCCAAAAATCGGTGATGATCCAGAAAATCCAAAACGTATTAAAACTGTACGAAGCAAGGGATATCTGTTTGTCAAAGAAACCAATGGTCTATAAGATATAGCGGTTTTTTTGCTTCTAAACAAATTCATCTCCTTACAAGGTTGGTCGAGTGTTCAAACACAGTATATTCCTGCGTATATACGCAGGACTTGTAGTTCTGGTTGCTTTAGTTGCTGTATTTGGTTACCTGCTGGTCCAAATCATTAACTATCAACGGGCGCAGGAATATCGGGAATCACTCACAGATGGTATTTCTTATGTGATCAGTGAGGGGGTTTCCCGGCAGCCAAGTGAACAGCAAAAGCTGGACTGGATTGCGGATGCCTCTGATCTTCTGGAACTTTCAATCTATTATGTTGATGCCAGTAAAGTAGAGCTGTCACGTGCGGAACGCAAACGAATCAATAATTTGCAGGCAGTAGTACGTTATGATGCCAAGAATACAACTGCGTATATTATTCTTGGGCTAAAAGATGATCCTAAACATTATCTCTATGTCAAAGTAGACAAAATTGGCGAGCGTCAAATGAAGGCCTTGCCAATTTTTATTTTAGATTATCTGATTTATTACCCGGGTCAGGAGCGCGAGTATCTGGCCAAGATTCAAAAATACTTTACTTATCCAATTTCTATTCAAAACCTGCATGAGCTCCAGCTCGATTCTGAACAGATCGGGCAGTTGCGTCAGGATCAGAGCATTATGCTCTATAAAGACAGCGCGACCATGCGTGGTACCAACATCACGATTATTTCACCAATGCCAAGCAATCCGTCTGAAGTGCTGGTGATTGGTCCTGTGCCGGTCTTCAACTGGATGCCGTTCCAGCTGGCTGGTGGCATTACCTTGCTGAGCCTGTTTTTATTAAGCTTGGGAGTTTACGGTTTAATTGTACCGCTAGAGCGCAAGATCCGTCAGGTACGTTATGCTTTAAACCGTATGAAATCTGGTGATCTGTCATTACGTGTACCTATTGAAGGTAATGATGAAATGGCTAATCTGGCAGCCAGTTACAACAATATGTCAGATCATATCCAGCGCCTTATTGAAGCACAACGTGAGTTGATGCGCGCCGTTTCACATGAGCTAAGAACACCAGTGGCGCGGATTCGCTTCGGTATGGAAATGCTGGCAGAAGAGGATGATTATGAATATCGTCTGCAACAGATCGAAATGATCGATAAGGATATTGAAGCACTGAATACCCTGATTGATGAAATTATGACTTATGCCAAACTGGAGCAGGGGACACCTTCGCTTGAGTTTGAAGAACTTCCGCTGGTAGAAGTGCTGAGTCAGGTAGCAACCGAAACAGAAGCTTTAAAGACCCAAAAGGAAATTGAGTTGTTAGCACCAGCCCCTGATCTCCGGGTAGATGCTGAACGCCGCTACCTTCATCGTGTAGTACAAAATCTGGTGGGTAATGCAGTTCGTTATTGTGACCATAAGGTGCGAATTTCGGGTGGTATCGATAAAGATGGGAAAGCTTTTGTCAGTGTTGAAGATGATGGAGCAGGTATTCCAGAAATAGATCGTGCCCGTATTTTTGAAGCCTTTGCTCGTCTAGATGACAGCAGAACCCGTGCTTCAGGTGGTTATGGACTGGGCCTTTCTATTGTCAGTCGTATTGCATACTGGTTTGGTGGAACCATACAGGTTGATCAGAGCCCGGACTTGGGAGGGGCACGTTTCATTATGACTTGGCCTGCTCAGCGTTTTAAACATGAAGCCAGAAAAAATCGTATCGATAAAAAAAGCACCTGACAGGTGCTTTTTTATATTAGTCTTATTGCTGGATGGTGGGGTCAGGTGCAATCAGTGGATTGCCTTGGCGTAAACCTTCTAAAGCTGCCTGATTAAAATCAACCAGAAGTTTATGATTTTCGACATCGATACGATGGTTAAGAATTACTTTACAGTCCCCATTGATAGTTTCAACTGTATATTCGTCCGCAATATTTAAAATGCCAGCCAGATTAACGGTAGTAGAAGCATAATCTTCAGTGAAAAGCTTATAAATATCGTTTAAGTCAAAAATGGCATTATTAACTTCCGGATATTTACGTACATACCCCTGTATATATTTAATCAGTAAATCTGCATATAAAAAATAATTAGGTTTATGGGTGAATTTTAAACTCATGTTATTGCTCCTTATTCTTTGATTTTAAGCATAACCTGTAGTGAAAATTAGCAGTGTATTAAGTTCATTAAAGCATGTAACTGAATTATCAAAAAATTATTGAGTGATCACAACACGGTCCCGTCCTGAGCGTTTAGCTTCGTAGAGAGCTAAATCAGCTTTATGCAGTAGTGCTTCTATATTGTTTGGGACTGCCGGATTAAATAAAGTCAGACCGATACTGATCCGGATAGAAAATTGAGTCTCTGCATCTAGCTGGATGATATGTGTTTTTAAAGTTTCTCTTATCCTTTCAGCAATTTCAAATGCCTCAGCAGGACCAACATCAAGCAGCACTATAGCAAACTCTTCACCACCTAACCGGCCAAAAAGATCATAGCTGCGCAAGCTGCGCCGAATAACTGCAGCACAGGCCCTTAATGCCTCATCTCCAGCCTGATGCCCATATTTGTCATTGATCCGTTTAAAATGATCAATATCAAGCATAAGTACCGCAAGCGACTGACTTTTCTGAGTGCGCTGTCTAAGAAGTAAATGAGCAGAGCGCATAAATTGGCGCCGGGTTAAGCTGGCAGTCAGCTCATCATGTGCTACATGATGTTGAAGTTCCCGGATCAGTTGGGAACGGATGCGGTTAATACTTGAAACAGTTAAGGGGGCAATTGCCATGGTAATAATACCAAAGCGGAGTGAAATCATTTCCAGATAGTACTGTTCAGGATAAAGTGTCAGGTATTTATCTGACATGAAAAAAGCAATATAGAAGCAGCTAATTGATGTAATCAGTGCCACAGTAAAATGCCGGTAATTCAGGGCACACCAGATTAATGCTGCAATCGGATAAAGAATGGCGCCTGGGCCTGAATCGTAGTAACTGAGTGATAACGAAAATAACAGTACAAAAATGGGTAAGATATGCAGAAAGCTATATGGTCCATCTGCTGGGCGAAAGATCTGATGAATTCCTTTTTGATAAGGCAAGTTTAAAATAAGAGGCAAAATTAAAATCGCATTCTGTAACTCGGCACTAAACCAGTAACCAAAAATAGTCCAGAATGAGCCGTGGATAAGTTTGGTATCTAATTGAGGAAATAGACTGGCAATAAAAAGTGAGCTAACCAAACTGCCTATACAGCAGAATAAAAGCAGAAACAAATAAAAATAGCCCTGGTGCAGTAGACGAAAATAAGGGCGAAATTTTATATAAAAGGCAAAGGCAATAATTACATAGAGCAAATTGGCAGTAGTGAAACCAAGGGCAATACTCCATGAGTGAAATGACAGAAGGTCTGAAACTACATAACCAGTAAAAGCACCTGCTAAAGTATAGGCATTTCGGGTAGCCGGAAAGCGTGCCAAGCAACCCAAGAGAATGGAGTTAGCTGGCCAGAAAGCTGCCAGATGATTAAAAGGACGGGTTGCAATACCCCACATGCAGCAAGCGAAAATCATTATTGCGAAGATGAAGAAGTATTGCCATGCCTGAACCTTTAGTATTCTTCCTTGAAAATAGGGCATGAGCTAAGCCTTGCAAGATATATAATTACAGTCTCATAAAAAGTTAATAAAGCATTGTTGTTTAAATGTTGATCATAGTTGAGTAATATTTATAAATACAGTCATGTTTTAAAGCAAGATCAAGAAAAATGTAAACTGAAAGAATAGGGATATTAGAAAAGAATATTAATATGAAAAAACAATAGAGCTTGAGAATATTATTTTTTTAACCGATTTTATGGCTGTAAAAGTACAAGACTTGTCTATATAGGTTTAAAAACGAATAAAAAATCATCCAAAAGACTAAGTGCCTTTAACTAGCAAGTCAAATCATAAATCAGGTACAATTGGCGGGATTAATTTTATGTTTGGTATATTTAAACGGCCAATACATACATTCTTTGTTAATATAGGCCTGCCAGGAGTTATCCCCGCATGAGTGCCATTACTCCATACGATTGGGCAATTATTGCTTTCGTGATCGGCGTTACATTTCTTTGTGTTTTTATGCTGACAGTTCCCTTACTCCTTGGGGGTAAATCATGGGGGCGTGCCAAGCAGGAACAGTTTGAATCAGGTGTAGTGAGTGCCGGTGGTGCACGTATTCGCTTGTCTGCAAAGTTCTATCTTGTTGCTATTTTCTTCGTGGTATTTGACCTTGAAGCTCTCTATCTTTATGCATGGGCATCTTCTGTGCGCGAAGTGGGCTGGATCGGTTTTGCAACAGCCGCTGTATTTATTTTAGTTTTACTCGTTGGTTTGATTTACGAAATGTCGACAGGTGCACTGAACTGGGCACCTTCAGACAAGCGTAAAGCAGCAGGGATTAAACCTAAAGTAGGCTCACCTAATATGGATCTTGCAGAAATTACCCGCTTCAACTCTATCGACGAGCTGGTGATGGACCCAACGGGTCAGATTCCAGCTCAATCCTCAGGTCGTATGAAACAAAAAACATCGACTGTTTTGACATCTGAACAGGAGTAACTCGGGATGAAATATACCTTAACCCGTGCGAATCCAGATGCTGAGCAATATCCGCTTCAAGAGCGTCAAATCGTAACTGATCCGCTTGAGAGTGAAGTGAATAAAAATGTGTTCATGACCCGTTTAGAGGACGTGCTGCACACAGCTGTAAACTGGGGCCGTAAAAATTCTATCTGGCCTTTTAACTTTGGTACATCTTGCTGTTATGTAGAGTATGCAACGACCTTAACAGGCGTTCATGATATGTCACGCTTTGGTGCCGAGGTTATCCGTGCTTCACCGCGTCAGGCTGACCTGATGATCGTTGCCGGAACCTGTTTTACCAAAATGGCACCGGTAATTCAGCGTCTGTATGAACAGATGCTTGAGCCAAAATGGGTTATTTCCATGGGTGCCTGCGCCAACTCGGGCGGTATGTATGACATTTACTCTGTAGTCCAGGGTGTAGATAAAATTATTCCTGTAGATGTATATGTACCAGGCTGTCCGCCGCGTCCTGAAGCTCTGCTCCAGGCATTGATGCTGTTACAAGACCAGATTCAATTAGAGCGCCGTCCGCTTTCTACAATAATCGGTGATGATCTTCAGCCAGTATATAAGCCAAAGATGATGCCGGAACGGGACCGTAAACAGGCTCAGCGTATTGCTGTGACTAATTTGCGCTCTATGGATGAAATTGAATAATTTTAGCGACTGAATTTTTAAATGCACCCGTATGGGTGTAATTGTCGTTAGGGTTGACCAAATTTGTATTGAATAGGAAGCCAAGCCAATGGCTGAAACTGACATTGCTATGCCAGAATCAACGCCAGTTGATTCACGCCCAGCATTTGCAATTGTAGAAGAACTCAAAACCAAGTTTGGTGAGAACTTCTACGTGCAACCGACTTGTGAAAATTTTCCGACGGTCTGGGTCGAACGCGCACGTGTACAAGAAGTGCTGATGTTCTTGCGTACGGTAAGTAAGCCGTATGTGATGCTATTTGACTTGTCTGCGATGGATGAGCGTTTACGCCAGCATCGTGATGGTTTGCCTGCATCAGACTTTACTGTGTTCTATCATTTGTTATCGCTTGAGCGCAATACCGATATCCGGATTAAAGTGGCGCTGAATGAGCATGACTTGAACCTGGGTACCATTACCAATATCTGGCCAAATGCCAACTGGTATGAACGCGAAGCTTATGACATGTTCGGGATTAACTTCGAAGGTCATCCGATGCTTCGTCGTATTCTCTTGCCAACTTACTGGGAAGGTCATCCGCTTCGTAAAGAGTACTCTGCGCGTGCAACTGAATATACGCCATATATGCAGGACAAGGCCAAGCAGGACTATGAACAGGAGCATCTGCGTTTTGTACCAGAAGACTGGGGTCTAAAACGCGGCAATGCCGATGAAGACTTTATGTTCCTGAACCTGGGTCCTAACCACCCGTCTGCGCATGGTGCATTCCGTGTCATCTTGCAGCTAGATGGTGAAGAGATTAAGGACTGTGTACCGGACATTGGTTATCACCATCGTGGTGCCGAAAAGATGGGTGAACGCCAGACTTGGCATTCATACATTCCTTATACTGACCGCGTAGACTATCTGGGCGGCTGTTCTCAGAACATGCCTTATCTGATGTCGATTGAACAGTTGGCTGGTATTGCTGTGCCAGATCGTGCACAGTGTATTCGTGTCATGATGTCAGAGCTGTTTCGCATCAATAACCATCTGTTATATATCGGTACTGCGATTCAGGATGCCGGCGGTATGACTCCGGTGTTCTATATGTTTGCCGACCGCCAGAAAATTTATGATGCAATTGAAGCAATTACCGGTTTTCGTATGCATCCGGCCTGGTTCCGTATTGGTGGTACTGCCCATGATCTGCCAAATAACTGGCAGAAACTTATCCGTGAAATCCTTGAGTGGATGCCGAAACGGATGAATGAATACTATACGGCTGCACTTCGCAACTCGGTGTTTATGGGCCGTACCAAAAACGTAGCACAGTATGATGCTAAAGCAGCATTGGCTTGGGGCGTAACGGGTACAGGTTTGCGTGCGACAGGTATTGATTTTGATGTGCGTAAATACCGTCCATATAGCGGTTATGAAAACTACGACTTTGAAGTGCCAGTAGAGTATGAAGGTGATGCTTACGCGCGTGTCATGGTTCACTTCCATGAAATTAACGAAGCACTGAAAATTATCAAGCAATGCTTGGATAATATGCCTTCTGGTGCTTATAAGGCAGACCATCCACTGGCTGTACCACCACCAAAAGATAAAACTTTAAAAGATATTGAAACCCTGATTACCCACTTCTTGAGTGTGTCTTGGGGACCTGTAATGCCAGCAGGTGAATCCGCAGTGATGGCAGAGGTGGTTAAAGGCGCGTCAACTTATTATTTGACTTCAGACAAGTCAACGATGAGCTATCGTACCCGTATCCGTACACCGACCTTCACGCACTTGCAGCAAATTCCTTCTGTGATTAATGGCAGCCTTGTGTCTGACTTGATCATTTATTTAGCGACTATTGATGTCGTAATGGCAGACGTGGATCGCTAAGGGGTAACGCATTATGATGATTTTGACTGACAAAAAACCACGTGTGAATGTCGAAGGGATTTTAACTTCTGAAGAAATCCATGAAATTCAGCATCACATTGGTCATTATCCCTATGCACGTGCGGCGTCACTGGACGCACTAAAATGTGTGCAGCGCCGTAACGGCTGGGTAGATGATGCCCAGCTTAATGCGATTGCCCAGCTGCTTTCAATCAGTACTGCTGATCTGGAAGGCGTTGCAACGTTTTACAACCGTATTTATCGCCAGCCTGTAGGGCGTCATGTGATCCTGTTGTGTGATTCGATTGCATGCTTTCTGATGGGTGCAGAAACTTTGGCAGAAGCATTTCAGCGTGAACTTGGCATCCAGTTTGGTCAAACGACTGCTGATGGCCGTTTTACCTTGCTACCAATCTGCTGCCTGGGTAACTGTGACAAAGGCCCAACGTTAATGATTGATGGAGATACTCACGGTCTGGTTGAAGTGACCTCTATCCAACAGTTATTGGAGAAGTATGTATGAATACCGAACCAAAACCAATTTACGGCGACGGTAACCCGGAAACTCATCCATTAACTTGGCGTCTAAGTAAACAAGAGCATGTACGTAGTGCTGATGACTATGAAACGCTTGAAGGTTATGAAGGCTTTAAAAAAGCGCTAGGTATGCCGCCAAAAGATGTACTGGAAATTATCAAAGCTGCAACCGTTAAAGGGCGTGGTGGTGCAGGCTTTCCGGCGGGTATCAAATGGTCGCTGATGGCGCCAAATGATAATTCAGGACCACGTTACCTGATCTGTAACGCCGATGAGATGGAGCCAGGTACGTTCAAAGACCGTTTGCTGATGGAGCGTTTACCGCATCAGCTGATCGAAGGTATGCTGATTGCAGGTTATACCTTGGAAGCGACTCACGGTTATATCTTCATCCGTGGCGAGTATATCGAAGCTGCACAGTATTTAAATGAAGCTTTGGAACAGATCCGTGCCAAAGGTTATTTGGGTGAAAATATCCTGGATACTGGCTGGAACTTTGAAATGTACGTGCACACTGGTGCAGGACGTTATATCTGTGGCGAAGAAACTGCACTGATCAACTCGCTGGAAGGTCGCCGTGCCAATCCGCGTACCAAACCGCCATTTCCACAGGTCGCAGGTGCTTGGGGACGTCCTACAATTGTCAACAACGTAGAGACTTACAACAATCTGCCAGCGATTATGCTGCGTGGTCCGGAATGGTATATCGGTCTGTCTGCAGGCAAGTCTAAAGATCCTGGTACCAAAATTTATGGTGCATCAGGCAAGGTAAAATTTCCGGGACTATGGGAGCTGCCATTTGGTACTACGGCACGTGAAGTCATTGAAGAGCATGCCGGTGGTATGCGTGATGGACTGAAACTGAAAGCCTGGCTGCCAGGTGGTGCATCAACAGACTTTCTGACCGCCGATCATATTGATCTGCCAATGGACTCTGACAGTATCATGAAAGCTGGCTCTCGTCTGGGAACCTGCTTGCTAATGGTTTTTGATGAGAACCAGTGCATGGTTTCAGCGACCCGTAATTTAGAAGAATTCTTTGCGCGTGAATCTTGTGGCTGGTGTACACCGTGCCGTGATGGTTTGCCATGGAGTGTGAAAGCACTGCGTTCAATTGAAAATGGTGAAGGCAAGATGGAGGATATCCAGCATCTTCAGGAACTCACCAAGAAATTGTGGATTGGCAAAACATTCTGTGCCCACGCACCAGGTGCGATGGAACCGCTACAGAGCGCATTAAAATATTGGCGTCATGAGTTCGAAGCGAAGATCAAAGATCATGCTCCAGCTCGTGAAGCAGAACAAGCTTAAGGAATTCGACTATGGCTACAATTCATGTCGATGGAAAATCATACGAAGTTGACGGCTCAGAAAACCTGCTACAGGCCTGTCTGTCACTGGGTATCGATATTCCGTATTTTTGTTGGCATCCATCCTTAGGCTCTGTAGGTTCCTGCCGTCAATGTGCAGTAACCCAGTATGCAAATCCTGAGGATACGCGCGGTCGTCTGGTTATGTCATGTATGACCCCCGCGGCTGACAATACCTATATTTCGATTGAAGATAAGGAAGCGGTAGATTTTCGTGAGTCTGTCATTGAATTTTTGATGACAAACCACCCGCATGACTGTCCGGTATGTGAAGAGGGCGGCCACTGTCACTTGCAGGATATGACTGTGATGACCGGTCATGACCGCCGTCGTTACCGCTTTACAAAGCGGACGCATTACAATCAGGAACTGGGTTCATTTATTGCGCATGAAATGAACCGCTGTATCGCATGTTACCGCTGTGTACGTTATTACAATGACTATGCCGGCGGTACTGACCTGGGCGTATATGCCAACGCGTCACGTGTGTATTTCGGTCGTCCAGAATCAGGTGCCTTGGAATCTGAATTCTCTGGAAATCTGACAGAAATTTGTCCAACTGGCGTGTTCACTGATAAAACCCACTCAGAGCGTTATAACCGTAAATGGGACATGCAGTATGCGCCGAGCGTATGCCAAGGCTGTTCTTCAGGATGTAATATCTCTCCGGGCGAGCGTTATGGTGAGCTGCGCCGTGTTGAAAACCGGTTTAACGGAGAAGTAAACCAGTACTTCCTGTGTGACAAGGGTCGTTTTGGTACCGGCTATGTCAACCGTGCCGACCGTCCACGTCAACCGCAGTTCCGTTCAGGTACCACAGTGACTAACGCAACTGTAGATGAAGCGCTGGATCAAACAATTGCCAAGTTAAAAGGTAAAAAAGTTCTGGGAATTGGTTCGCCACGTGCCAGCCTTGAGTCTAACTTTGCACTACGCGAACTGGTTGGGCAGGAAAACTACTCAACAGGTATGAACCAGAAAGAGCAGTCACTGGTCGAGCTAGCCGCAGCTATCATGCAGACTGAGGGAATTTATAACCCGAGCATGCGTGAAATTGAAAGCTATGATGCCGTTCTGATTTTAGGTGAAGATCTGACCCAGACCGCACCACGTATGGCCTTGTCTGTACGTCAGGCTGCAAAAAATAAAGCCAAAGAAATGGCTGCAGAGCGCCGTACTCAAGAATGGCTGGCTGAACCGGTCAAGCGTATTGCTCAAGATGCAAAATCTCCGATTTATATCTTGGCTGCAACCCAGACCCGACTGGCAGATGTCGCTACAGGTGAAGTGGTTGCTTCTCCAAACGATATCGCGCGTTTAGGCTTTGCGGTCGCACAAGCAGTAGCGGGTGAAACCATTACTGGTCTGGATGACAGTGCATCTGCATTTGCACAGACTATTGCTGATACCCTGAAAGCTGCGAAAAAACCTTTGATCATTTCAGGCACCAGCTTGCAAGATGCTGCCATCATGGAAGCTGCTGCACAGGTCGCACAAAATCTGGGTGCTCATGCCGGTTTAAGTCTGACTGTTCCTGAAGTGAACTCAATGGGGCTGGCTCTGCTTGGTGGCTTAAGTCTCGAACAGGCGTTTGCACAGGATTATGATGCAGTAATTGTGGTTGAAAACGATTTGTATCGTCGTCTGCCAGCTACCCGTATTGATGCCGCACTGGCTAAAGCGGCTGAGGTTATTGTATTGGATCATTCTGATACAGCGACTGTTGCTCAAGCATCGATTGTATTGTCTGCTGCAAGCTTTGCTGAAGGAGATGGTACGGTAGTTAGTCAGGAAGGTCGCGCACAGCGTTACTATCAGGTTTATGATCCGTCATACTATAACCCTGCTTATGCGATCAAGGAGTCTTGGCGCTGGCTGCATGCTTTACAGACCGGTCTTGAAGACAAGAACATTAGCTGGACTGTACTGGATGATGTCATTGAAAGTGTCGCCAAAAATGTACCTGTACTTGAAGCGATCCAAGATGTTGCTCCGGACGCGGGCTATCGTATCCATGGTCTGAAAATTGCGCGTGAACCACGTCGCTATTCTGGTCGTACTGCAATGCGTGCGCCGCTTTCTGTACATGAGCCAAAACAGCCAACAGATATTGACTCTGCATTAACCTTTTCTATGGAAGGTTATGTGGGTCCGCAAAAAGCATCATCTCTGGTACCATTTGCCTGGGCTGCGGGTTGGAACTCGCCACAAGCCTGGAATAAATATCAAGATGAAGTCGGTGGCCATTTAAAAGGTGGAGACTCCGGCGTGCGTCTGTTTGACCGTCTGGCTAAACGCCCGGCACGTAGCTATGTTGCACCTGCTGCAGTTCTTGCAAATGCAGAAAGCTTCCGCCTGGTTCCAATGCATCACATCTTTGCTTCTGGTGAGTTCACTGTTAAAACACCAGCGATGGAAACCCGTATTCCTGAAGCGATGTTTGCTGTAGGTGAACAGGATGCCAGCCGCCTTAATGTACAAGATGGTCAGCGTATGACTGTTAAAACAGGGGATACCACCATCAGCCTTCCTGTACAAGTGATTGAATATTTACCGACAGGTTATATCGGTTATCCGGTAGGACTGGCACCTACGGTATCCTTGGCTGAGCCTGTATCAGTTGCGGTAGGAGTGTAATCATGAACGAAACCTTACGCGTACTACCGCAATGGGCAGCCGGTTGGGAAACTACCTTTATGGTAGTACAGGCCATTATCGTACTGCTGGTGGTGGTATTAATGGCAGCACTGATGTCTTTTATTGAGCGTCGCCTGCTGGCTGTCTGGCAGGACCGTTATGGTCCGAACCGTGTAGGTCCAGGCGGTATGTTCCAGATCGTAGCCGACATGCTTAAAATCATGTTCAAGGAAGACTGGACACCAAAATTCTCTGACAAACTGACATTCCGTCTGGCACCTGCGGTTGCGATGGCAACTGCAGTACTCTCATTTATGGTGATACCTGTATCACCATCTCTGGGCGTAGCCGATATGAGTATCGGCCTGCTGTTCTTTATGGCGATGGCTGGTATTGCAGTTTATGCCGTATTATTTGGCGGCTGGTCTTCAAACAACAAGTACGCATTACTGGGTGGCCTGCGTTCTGCAGCCCAAACGATTTCTTATGAAGTCTTCCTGGGTATTTCACTGATGGGTGTAGTTGCAATTGCAGGTTCTTTCAACCTGCGTGAAATTGTAGAAGCCCAGCGTGACATGTGGTTTATCATTCCGCAGTTCCTTGGTTTTATGATCTTCGTAGTCGCAGGCGTAGCGGTGACTCACCGTCATCCATTTGACCAGCCGGAAGCCGAACAGGAACTTGCAGAAGGTTACCATGTTGAATATGGTGGTATGAAATGGGGGATGTTCTTCGTTGCTGAATACGTCAATATCATCCTGATTTCTGCCCTGATTGTAACTCTGTTCTTTGGTGGATGGCTTGCACCATTCAATCTTGAAATTCCGTTCTTGCCACCAGCATTTTGGTTCATTATTAAAACTGCTTTCTTTGTCATGATGTTTGTATTGGCTCGTGGTTCACTTATGCGTCCACGATATGACCAAGTGATGAATTTTGGCTGGAAAGTGTGTCTGCCATTGGCGTTAGTAAACCTATTGGTAACTGGCGCTGTTATTCTGATGAATGCGGCCTAGGACAGCAGGGAGTTAAAAATGTATAAAATTCTAGCTGGAGTTGGGTCAATTGTTCGTACGCTATGGATGGTCTTCACCCATGTCGGACGTAAACGTGACACCATTTTATATCCGGAAGTACCTGCTGAGCAGATCGTACCGCCACGTTATCGTGGACGGATTATTCTGACACGTGACCCGGATGGTGAAGAGCGTTGTGTTGCCTGCAACCTGTGTGCTGTCGCCTGTCCGGTAGGCTGTATTTCACTGCAAAAGGCAGAGAAAGAAGATGGCCGCTGGTATCCGGAATTTTTCCGTATCAACTTTTCACGTTGTATCTTCTGCGGTATGTGTGAAGAAGCATGCCCAACCACAGCCATTCAGCTGACACCTGACTTTGAACTTGGTGAATATGTTCGTCAGGATCTGGTCTATGAAAAAGAACATCTGCTAATTTCTGGTCCTGGCAAATATCCTGACTACAATTTCTATCGTGTATCAGGTATGGCAATCGAAGGCAAAGACAAAGGTCAGGCACAAAAAGAAAGTGCACCTATTGATGTACGGAGTCTATTACCATGATGTGGCCATTCTATCTAATGGCTCTTGTGGCCATTATCTCGACGATTCGTGTGGTAACCAACACCAATCCGGTACATGCTTTACTCAGCCTGATTGTTTCACTTCTGGCAGTAGCAGGTATTTTTCTGATCGTAGGTGCGCCGTTTGCTGGTGCACTTGAAGTGATCGTTTATGCAGGCGCTATTATGGTGCTGTTCGTGTTCGTGGTTATGATGCTGAATCTGGGGCAGCAAACCATGGAGCAGGAGCGTAAATGGTTAAACTCATCTGCCTGGGCCTACCCGGCACTGATGTCATTCCTGATGGGACTGATTTTAGTGTGGATGCTCGGTGGTGAATACACTACTGCAGGTGCTACGCTCGGCCGTGAAATTATCGGACCCAAGGCTGTAGGTCAGTCACTCTTTACACATTATTTATTATTGGTTGAGGTTGCCGCAATGCTGCTTCTGGCTTCGCTGGTTGCTGCATTCCATATTGGTCGACGTGAACCGGGTGCAGAAGAGGAAAACAATAATGGGTAACATCCCTCTAGAACATGGTTTGATTGTCGCGACCATTCTTTTTGCACTGGGCTTTTATGGTGTAATGGTACGACGTAACCTTTTGTTTATGTTAATGAGCCTTGAAGTCATGATGAATGCAGCAGCATTGGCATTTGTATTGGCGGGTAGTGCCTGGGCACAGCCGGATGGACAGATTATGTTTATCCTGATTCTGACCTTGGCAGCAGCAGAGGCTTGTATCGGTCTCGCGATCGTCCTTCAGTTTTATCATCGCTTCCATCATCTGGATGTGGATGCTGCTAGTGAGATGCGCGGATGAGCTATTTATATTTAACAGTATTATTCCCGCTGATCGGTTTTCTCTTGTTGGCGGCAGGACGCGATAAGCTTTCTGAAAATATCTCTGCAGTAATCGGTGCAGGCTCAGTAGGCCTATCTGCTCTGATCGCACTGATTGCCGGTATGGAATTTGTCGGTAATGGTTCAGTGGCTCAGGTTCAACATTTGTGGACTTGGTTCAGTGTTGGTACATTTGCTCCTGGCATTAGTCTGCATCTGGATGGTCTATCTTTGTTGATGACCGGTATGATTACTGGGGTAGGTTTTCTGATCCATATCTTTGCTTCGTGGTATATGCGTGGTGAAGAAGGTTATGCACGCTTTTTCTCTTACTTCAACCTGTTTGTAGCAAGCATGTTGTTGTTAGTACTTGGCGATAACCTAGCACTTTTATTCTTGGGCTGGGAAGGCGTGGGCCTGTGTTCATATCTGCTGATCGGTTTTTATTATTCGAATCCTGCTAATGGCTGGGCGGCAATTAAAGCCTTTACCGTGACTCGTGTAGGTGATGTATTCCTGCTGATTGCATTATTCCTGCTTTATCAACAGTTCGGAACATTAAATATCCAGTATATCGTGGCAAATGCAGCTCAGGTCATGACTCTAAGCTCGTCACTATCTATCTGGACTGCTTTAATGTTATTCCTTGGAGCAGCCGGTAAATCTGCACAGATACCACTGCAAACTTGGCTTGCAGATGCAATGGCAGGTCCAACACCTGTTTCTGCACTGATCCATGCCGCTACTATGGTAACTGCAGGTGTCTACCTGACCTGCCGTATGTTTGCTGTAATGGAAATGGCGCCAGAAGTGATGCAGTTTATCTCTATTACTGGTGCGGTTACTTTGCTGGTTGCTGGTTTTGCTGCCTTGGTACAGACCGATATCAAACGTATTCTGGCTTACTCAACCATGAGTCAGCTGGGTTACATGTTTATGGCGGTTGGTGCAGAAGCTTATCAAGCAGGGCTGTTCCACATGCTGGCACATGCTTTCTTTAAAGCATTACTGTTCCTGTCTTCAGGTGCAGTGATTCTGGCTTGTCATCATGAACAGAATATTTTCAAAATGGGTGGCTTACGCAAGAAAATTCCATTTGTGTTCTGGTGCTTTGTTATTGGTGGTGGTGCACTGGCAGCGTTACCAATCGTGACCGTGGGCTTCTTCTCTAAAGATGCGATCCTTGGTGCAGTTTATGCACAGTCAGCCATGTCCAACCTGCCACTTTATAATACATTGTACTGGGTAGGGGTAGTGGGTGCTTTCCTCACTTCAATTTATACATTCCGCCTGATCTGGGTAGTATTCTTTGGTGAAGAGAAGACTCATGCGCATGAAATTAAGGGAGTAACCTATTGGGGTCCGCTGGCAATCCTTGCAGCGTTGTCAACTGGTTTGGGTTACTTCTTGCAAGGTCCAGTAAATAAGCTTCTGGCTACAGCTATTCCTGCATTTAGTATTCCTGAAACGCTGGAAGATGCGGTTGCACATGCCGAGCATCTAGCAAGCGGTGTTGCAATTGCTGGTCTGATCGTGGGAATTATCCTGTTTGCTTTTGCTTACAATGTCGTAAAAAGCATTGCCAATACATCGTTTGGTACAGGTATTGCCAATATCTGGCGTAATGCTTTTGGCTTCGATGCCCTTTATCATCTTGTTTTTGTAAAACCATATTTGCTCATCGCGAAGATCATGGGTCGTGATCCGATTGACAGTCTGTGGCTGGTTCTGCCTGCGCTAGTTAAAAGCGGCAACAGCTTTACAAGTTCTCGTCAAACCGGTTTGCTACGTGAATACGCATCTAGCATGTCACTCGGGGTAGTGGTGTTGCTGATGATCCTGATCGTGATTCAGGTAGTGGGGAAATAAAATGGAAAACAATTTAATTTTACCCGCGCTGATCCTTGTTCCGTTCATTGCAGGTTTTATTTGCTGGCTGGTCGACAAGCTCGACCAACATCTACCACGCTGGATTGCTTTAATTGGCATGCTCGTTACTTTGGGCCTGACCATTGCTCTTTGGCAGACTGGTACTTATGACTATAGCTTGGGCCAGAAGGTTCCAACCTGGTCTGCAGAGTTTGCACTACCTTGGATTCAAACCCTGGGTATCAATATTCATTTGGCAGTAGATGGACTTTCTTTACTCATGGTCGGCCTGACAGCACTTCTTGGTGTGCTGGCAGTAGGCTGTTCATGGGGTGAAATCCAGAAAAATGTTGGTTTCTTCCACCTGAACTTATTATGGTCTCTAGGTGGAGTCATCGGGGTATTTCTGGCTATCGACATGTTCCTGTTCTTCTTCTTCTGGGAGATGATGCTGGTGCCGATCTACTTCCTGATCGCACTTTGGGGACATAAAGGTTCAAATGGACGTTCGCGTGTTTATGCGGCAACCAAGTTCTTTATTTATACGCAGGTTGCAGGCCTGATCATGCTGATCGGTATTCTGGGGCTGGTGATTTACGGTTATATGATGACCGGTACCATCAACTTCAGCTATAACTATCTGCTGGGCGTTGCCAATGCACTGGACACTCAGCTGCCTTCAGTTGCATACGCATTTATGATCTGTATGTTTATCGGGTTTGCGGTCAAGTTGCCAGTATTCCCGTTACATGGCTGGTTACCAGATGCCCATGCTCAGGCGCCTACAGCAGGTTCGGTTGACCTTGCAGGGATCCTGATTAAGACTGCTGCTTATGGTTTGCTCCGTTTTGTTATTCCGTTCTTCCCGGCAGCATCTGCAGATTTTGCCAATATCGCTATTATCTTTGGTTTGATCGGTATTTTTTACGGCGCATGGTGTGCTTTCCAGCAAACAGACATGAAGCGTCTGCTGGCTTACACTTCCATTTCGCACATGGGTTTTGTGTTATTGGCGCTATATGCCGGTAATATCCTGACCTTCCAGGGTCTGATGATCATGATGCTGGCTCATGGTTTGTCGTCTGCTGCATTGTTTATTATGTGTGGCCAGATTTATGAGCGTCTGCATACACGTGATATGCGTCTGATGGGCGGTATTCGCGGTCAGTTCCAGTATCTGCCATTCTTCCTGATGTTCTTTGTGGCAGCGTTAGTCGGTATTCCTGGTTTGGGTAACTTCATTGGTGAGTTCCTGATCCTGATGGGTTCTTATGCAAAATTCCCAGTATTTACAATTCTTGCAGCAGTCAGTCTGGTATTTGCCGGTCTGTATGGTTTAATCCTGATTCACAAAGCTTTATTTGGTGTGCCAAATGAAGAACAAAAGCAGCATTATTCACATCCATTAAAAGATCTGAATGCTCGTGAAATGGTAATTCTGCTGATCTGTGCGCTAGGTCTAGTCTGGCTTGGTCTCTATCCACAAACTTTCCTTGATGTGTCCAACTCAAGTATGGCGTGGTTAGCAAATAGCTACATTCCTGTTCAAGAAGTCGTTGATGTCACCCAGCAGGTGTCGACTCAACTCGAAAATGTGGAGATCCAATAAGCCATGAACTTCACAATGTCATTTTCCGAGCTTATGCCATTAGCTCCTGTGATGATCGTGGCCTTAACTGCGATCGTGGTAATGATCCTCACGGCCATCAAACGTAACCATAACTTGATTGCTACTGCCACAGTAGTGGGTTTAAACCTGTCCGTCATCTATATCCTGATGGAAATGTTCGGTGGTCATTTTGTACCGGCGAATGTTATGGGCATGTTTATGGTTGATCCATTTACCATGCTGTACCAGTTACTGATCTTGATCGCTGCGCTGGCCTGTTCAACACTGTCTCATGCTTATATCGAGACCTATAAGAGTAACCGTGAAGAGCTGTATATTCTGCTACTGACTTCAGTGGTTGGTGCAATGCTGATGGTTTCAAGCAGTCACTATGCATCTTTCTTTATCAGCCTCGAACTGATGTCAATTCCGGTTTACGGTTTGCTGGCCTATACACATCAGCGCGCCCGTTCTCTTGAATCTGGTGTGAAGTACCTGGTGCTGTCAGCTACTGCTTCAGCTATGCTGCTGATGGGTATGGCATATATCTATGCTTATACTGGCTCACTGTCATTCTATGACTCTGTACAGGCACTCATGCAGGCAATCCAGCAACCAATGGTAATTATTGGTCTGGGACTGATTATCTTTGCTATTGCATTTAAACTATCGCTGGCGCCATTTCATAAATGGACGCCTGATGTTTATGCAGGTGCACCAGCACCGATGGCAACCTTCCTTGCTACCGCAGCAAAAGTAGCGACTATTGGCCTGTTTGTGCGCTATATACTCACTTCAGGTGCGATCCTGATTGAGTCATTAGTGACTATTATTACCATTATTGCAGTTTTATCGATTCTGGTCGGTAACCTGCTGGCAGTTCGTCAAGTAAACTTAAAGCGCATTCTAGGTTATTCATCGATTTCGCATTTCGGTTATCTGCTGATTGCACTGGTCAGCATGACCTATGTAAGTCTGGGCAGTGTAAGCGTTTATGTGATTACTTATGTATTAACTACGATCGGCGCTTTCGGTGCTGTTGCCCTGATGTCGAGTCCATATAATAATCTGGATGAAGCTGAATCACTGGCAGATTACCGAGGTCTGTTCTGGCGCCGTCCGGTTCTGACTGCAACCTTAACTGTCATGATGCTGTCTTTAGCCGGTATTCCGTTGACTGCAGGCTTTATTGGTAAGTTTCTTGTAGTTATGGCAGCAGTTACTACCCAGCACTGGTTCTTGGCTGCAATGGTGATTGTAGGTTCGGGTATTGGTCTATATTACTACCTGCGTGTAATGGTGGTTATGTATATGACGCCGCCTGAGACACCACGTATCGATGCAGATAAGCACTGGGGCCAGAAAGTCGGCGGTTTAATGGTTCTTGGTGCAGCTGTGCTGGTATTGTTCCTGGGTATCTATCCAGATCCGATGATCAAGCTTGCGCTCCAAGCCGAGATTTTGTCTCCAATCCACTTCATGTTAAGTCAGCAATAATCCTTAAAAATTATTGGATTTAACAAAAAAAGCCCCCAGACATTGGGGGCTTTGCTTATTTCAGATATAAAAAACATTTATAATGTCCCCAACTAAAACTTATTCTTTAGGTGTTCTCCCGTGCCCATTCAAGAAATCCGACATCCATTAATCCGTCATAAAATTGGTCTTTTGCGTCGTGCCGATATTAGCACCAAGAATTTCCGTGAACTGGCTCAGGAAGTTACTATGCTGCTGACTTATGAAGCAACACAGGATCTGCCAGTAGTTGACCATGAAATCGCAGGATGGGCAGGACCAGTTACAACTCAACGTATTGCCGGTAAAAAAATTACCGTAGTACCAATTTTACGTGCCGGCATTGGTATGCTGGACGGTTTTTTAAACCTGATTCCGAGCGCCAAAGTTTCTGTATTGGGGCTTGAACGTGATGAAGAAACATTAGAAGCGCGGACTTACTATAAGAAACTGGTTCCAGATGTACAAAATCGTATTGCCATGATTATTGATCCAATGCTGGCCACAGGTGCTTCGCTAGTGGCCGCAATTGATGTCCTTAAAGCCAGTGGCTGTAAGGATATCCGGGTGATGGTCCTGGTTGCAGCGCCTGAAGGAATCAAGAAAGTAGAAGATGCTCATCCAGATGTGCGTATTTTTACTGCTTCAATTGATGAAGGACTAAATGCACAGGGGTACATTGTGCCGGGTCTAGGGGACGCAGGCGACAAGATTTTTGGTTCAGTACAAAAAGACTAAAATATTTGCTGTCGAGGCAAGAAAGAGGCAAAAGCCTCTTTTTTTTATTAGAATATTTTAAATTTGAAATACTGCAAATTATGCTGTTAAGGTTAAGAGCATAACATTATAGCAGAGACCTGTACCCGCTTAATCTGGCTGAAATGAGCGTGATATTAGCCAGATGAATTCCTGCTAAAAAATGAGATTTTTTCAAAAATTGCTCCAAAATAAGAAAGACAGTAAGAATATAGCCAATGAAAATGATGTAGACTGATCAAAAAAAGCGCCTTAAGGCGCTTTTTTTATTTCTCTTCACAAAATCGCATAAATGCTTTTAAACCCGGACCCTGATATTTCTGGCGGTGAACCAGCATAAAAAGAGGGCGCGTTAACTGCCAGAAGGGTGTGTCTAGTATGACTAACTGACCTTTTTCACGAAGAGGCTCAATAGCTAGTCTGGAAATACAGGAAATGCCCATACCGCCAGCGACAATTTTTAAAATGGCTTCATTATGCCCAAGCGTTAAACGGATGTTTGCATCAGGTAGATCCTGCAAAATACTATTATCAAATACTTCACGTGTACCTGAGCCTTCTTCACGCAAAATCCACTCAGCATTTAAAAAATCTTTCTGACTCAGCGGTTGTTTAAGCTGTGCCAATGGATGATCAGGTGCACAGCAGACAGCAAGCTCATCATCACGCCAATGGATACATTGCAGTTGGGGTAAATGGCATGAGCCTTCAATGAGTGCCAAATCCAGCTGAAACTGATTTACAGCTTCAATCATCTGGCGGGTATTACCTACCTGAAGCTGTAGATGAGCTTGGGGCTGAAGCTGCAAAAAACCAGCCATCAGATCAGGCATTAAATAATCACTGATCGTTAAGGTCGCACCCAGACGCAAATCAATACTTTGTAGTTCACCTTTGGCAGCCTGTTCAAAAGACTCACAACGACCTAGTATTTCTAAAGCTTGCGGAAGCAAGAAACGTCCCAGATCATTCAGTTGCAGACGTTTACCTAAGCGGTCAAACAGGGGGGCACCCAAACCATCTTCCAGATCTGCCAGTGCCATACTGGCTGCACTTTGAGTCAGTTTTACGGCATCGCTTGCCCGGGTGACGGTACCCTCTTGAGCAACTGCTACAAAAACCGCCAGCTGGCGTAATGTCATACGCATGAATGAAGCCTTAACGTTTAAAAAATATAAAATAAATAGATGGTCATGCTACCATGAGCACAGTCTCTCATGCCATGTAGAAATCATGTCAATTGAAAAATTTACTCAGGAAAAAGTTTTATCAGTACAGCGCTGGACCTCTAACCTGTTCAGTTTTACGCTGACACGACCTGCACATTTCAAGTTTACTGCCGGCCAGTTTGCGCGTATAGGCTTAAAAGTTGGAGATGAGCTGATCGTACGCGCTTATTCAATTGTTTCCTCACCTTTTGATGAAACTCTGGAATTTTTCTCGATTGTTGTGCCTGACGGGGCTTTTACTTCTCAGCTACAGTACCTGAAAGTAAATGACGAGCTGTATCTGGAAAAGATTCCTTATGGATATCTGACTTTGGCACGTTATCAGTTGCCACTGCCTAAAGATCTATGGCTGCTTGCCACAGGAACTGGTCTGGCGCCGTTTCTATCAATGCTACAGGATTTTGAAACTTGGACTAAATATCAGTCAATTCAGCTGGTCTACAGTGTACGTACAGCAGCCGAGTTAGCTTATCTAGACCGCATTCAGGAAATGGCCAAAATATTTGGGGAAGGGCAACAAGGCTTTCATTTTATACCAGTTATCACCCGTGACCCAAATGCCCGATTACATGAACGTTTGCCCGTACTTATTGAAAATGGTGCACTGGAAGCTGCGGCAGGGCTGCAATTTAACCCTGAGACCAGTCATGTAATGCTTTGTGGTAATCCGCAAATGGTAGAAGATACCAAAGAGGCACTGAAACGGCGTGGGCTCAGTATGAATCGTCGGGGTGAGGGAAATATTGCGGTGGAAAATTACTGGTAAGGGATAATAAGTATATATAGATATGTTTAATGCACAAACATATCTACAAACTCACGGATCTCCTGAATTGCACTGTCAACATCTGAACTGAGCCAAGTCGGTTCAAATATCCCTGAATAATGTTCAATACGGTCTTGTGGGACCACCAGCCGGATTGGACAGTCTTCTTCAAGCAGGCGCCAAGGAATGATAGGCACTTCCTGATCCAGAAATGCACTGATATTACGAATATCAATGATCATCGCATTTACACAATCGGGAAACGGCATTACTGAAAATTCTTCAGTACGACGCCGGAAGTATTCTAGATCGCCCCACTTTAATACATAGCTAGGCTTGCTAAACTCAATAATCCCGATCAGGTGCAGGTCACGCGTATGATGTAAATAGCACTGATGCGTAACATCGGTGTCTAAATCCAGTGAGGTACGCTGTAGACGATATGCCATAAATAAACAGAATGCATAAAACTTGGCCCAATAGTATAGCGCATTTTTAACTACAACTTAGAAACATTGCACACGTTCCCACTATGCTTTTTCACACAATACAACATAAGTGCTTGTTATGATGAAAATCCAAGCCATAAGAATAAGAGAATGACTATGCAACACGATTTTAATAAACCGCCTCATACTAATGGCCCACAGGATACGGCAAAAAAAAACCGTTTACCTATTTATATTCTTATTGCGGTAGGTATTTTTCTGGCGGCTTTAGTGGTTTATATGATTGGCGACCGTGATCCGGATTCTTCTGAGGCTCCGCCACAGCATCCTAATGCAGAAATGGAACAAGCTTCCATGAACAATACAACCCCAGCAGTAGCCGGTAATACCGAAGCGACAGCAGTAGACAACAGTACGGCAACGGCAACAGATACTGGCGGTACAGCAGCAGCTCATGATACCGGTACTGGCTCTGCCCATGGTCAATAAGGCTAGCTAGACGAGGATCAGACTATAGTGGCGGCCGTTTAAATATTGCTATCCACTTAAGTCACCTCAGCCTATAGCCTTAATGTGTATACATTAGGGCTTTTTTGCAATCTTTTACTGACGATTTGTTGTATTTATGCTCACTGTAGTTGAATAAACATTGTCCACAAAATATGTTGAAAAGGAATATAAGCCTAGCTTTCTAAACATTCTTAACAACTTAAAACGCTTTAAAACAAGCAAATTGAAGCATAACAAGAGGGCATAACAAAATGAATGATTACTATGCTGGAGGAGCCCGAGGTCCGGGTTTTGATGCAATGTACTATTGGGATCAATTCCATCCCATTATTGCGGCGGTTGTGATATTAATTCTGGGCTGGATTATTGCATTGGTCATTGCTGCCGGAGTTAAAAAGCTTCTGCAAAAAATGAATACCAATCATAAATTATCTAATGCAGCAGGGCACACTACAACTACAGGAACGTCTCCGAATTATGAGGGACTTTTCTCACGTATTGTATTCTGGTTTATTTTAATTATTGCCATTATTGCTGCTTTAAATGTTCTGAATATCAATAGCGTCAGCGGTCCGTTTAGTAATATGATCAGTCAGGTGCTGGTATTTATTCCTAATCTGATCGCAGCAATCGCGGTAGGCTTTATTGGCTGGCTGGTAGCACGTCTGGTGCGTACCGGTTTAACCAAGGTACTGGCCCGTACACAACTTGATGAAAAGTTGAGTAATGACGTTGGTGTAAGTCCTATCAGTAAAAATATTGCTGATATCATTTACTGGTTAATCCTTTTACTGTTCCTGCCAATTGTCCTTTCTATTCTGGGACTGGATGGCCTCTTGGTGCCAGTTCAAAACCTGGTTAATAAAGCTGCGCTATATATTCCTAATATATTCATGGCAGCTATCATCCTATTTGCAGGCTACATTCTGGCCAAAATTGTTCGTGGTATTGTAGAAGGTCTGGTTAACAGCCTTGACTTGCAGACTCAGGTACAAAAAGTAGGTTTATTTAAAAATTCTAATTTACCTGGATTCCTTGGTTCATTCGTGTTTGCAATCATTATGATTACAGCACTGATTGTAGCTTTTGAAGCACTAGGTATACAAAGTATTTCTCAACCTGCAACTGCGATGCTCTATGAAATCATGAATGCAATTCCGCATATTATTGCTGCGGGCCTGATTCTGATTCTGGCATACATCGTGTCACGCTTTGTTGGCCGTCTGGTTGCTGAACTGATTGCCGGTACAGGTGCAGATGAACTACCAGCTAAGGTTGGTGTTCAGCGTTTCATGGGTAATGCCAAAGTATCCAGTATTGTTGGTTACCTAATTGTATTCTTCACTATGCTGTTTGCTCTGTCTGAAGCAGCAAACCGTCTTGGTTTTGAGCAAGTCAGCGCGCTGATTGCCATGTTCATTTACTTTGGTGCCAATATTCTACTAGGTGCAGTAATTTTGGTAGTAGGTTTCTGGCTGGCCAATATAGTAGCGAATGTTGTTGAACGTGGTGAATACAATAGTTCACGTTGGTTAGGTTGCCTGGTTCGTGTATTAATCATGGGTCTGGTAATTGCTATGGGTCTACGTGCAATGGGCATTGCCGACTCTATTGTAAACCTTGCTTTTGGTCTAACTCTGGGTGCGGTGGCAGTAGCATTTGCTCTAGCCTTTGGTTTAGGTGGACGCCAACCGGCTGAACGTGTTTTGACTGACTTGATTGATAAAGCGAAACGTGAGGCGAACCATCCAAATCCTTTACGAAATAATGACTCCGGTACTACCAGTTCAACAATGACTTCAACCACTGGTTCATTTACAGCTGCTCACACCCCTGCAACTAGCCCGTCAATGACTTCATCTCAAGGTACAGATACTTCAGCTGCTAAATCATCTGAATTATCTATGGATGGGGCTTCGTCTCAGGTAACTGACAGCACAACTAAAACTGCGGAGAATGGAACTTTTATGCCAGATACCGATAATGATACCAATGCGCCAATGCGTACAGATTTGTCGAATACTACTCCGGCGACATTAACGACTGCACCATATGGTGATGATGAAGCCTCTGGCATTGATCAGGTTACGCCTGATTCAGTAGGGGTTAATCCAGTAAATCCGCCTACTAATAATCCATTTGGCTCTACAGGTGAAGCTGAGCCGAATGTAGATGCTAACAAAAATCCAGAAAAGAAAGATGATCAAAAATAAGCTTTGATCTGAATAAAAGATGGGTCACCTGAGCGTGGCCTTTCTTTTTAAGTTCATAACAGGAGAAGTATAAAAATAATGCAAAACTATCCGGAGCGACGTCCACCCAACAAGGTTCTTGCACCATTAATTATTGCCGGTATTACTACAGGTTTTTTAAGTGCGGCGTATAAGTTTATCTTTAAGAAAAATTCTGAGTTAAGTCATAAACAGAATGTAACCGAAAATAAGTCCGAACATAATTCAAAGATAAAATGTCCAGAACAGAAGCATGAGGAGTTCTGAAAAATGTTTAAAACCAAACATTGTCATGAAAATATGGTAAATTTTGCAGGGCCTCAATTGTGCTGAGGAAACAGTTTATATATGATGAAGACTTAAAGAAAAATAGTACTTAGCTATTCAATAAAAATCTAAACAAGGAACTGTTATGTTAATTAAAAATCTTTTAGATACAATGTTTAAAACAGAAAAACCAAGTTCAATGAGGCTTGCTGTAAACAAGATGGAGGCAACCATTAACCGTTTACAGCAGACGCGCCAGATCATTTTATTACGTACAGATTATCTCGAATAACTTATACATATTGACTGGCAGCATGGGCAGAAGCCCATGCCCATTGAAAGTTGTATCCTCCTAAGTGGCCAGTGACATCCAATACTTCACCAATAAAATAAATCCCTTTCTGTTTTTTGCTTTCCATAGTTTTGGATGAAACTTCAGTCGTGTCTATCCCACCCAAAGTCACTTCAGCGGTACGGTAACCTTCTGTGCCAGAAGGCTTAACATTAAAATTTTGCAGATTCTCACCGATTTCTTCTAGTCTCTGGTCACTTAAATTACCAATTCCAATTTCAGATTCTTCAGGCCAAATCAAGTTCTGTAGCTCTACTACAATACTTTTAGCCATATATTCATTAAGTAATGTACGGAGCAGAACTTTAGGCTGCGACTGCTTTTTTTGTTTTAACCATATCGCTATATCTGTTCCCGGCAGAAAATTAATCTGAAAGCTTTCACCATTACACCAATAATTAGACAGCTGTAGGGCACTTGGGCCACTTAGACCGCGATGGGTAAATAACAGGGCCTCAGTAAAAGTATTTAAGGAATTACTTAGAGTTGCCTCCAGTGCATTACCACTTAAACGGGTAGTCACTTCCTTGAACTGATCACTAAAGGTGAAAGGAACTAAGCCTGCACGGGTAGGGTAAACATAATGACCGAACTGTTTTGCCAGTTCATAGGCGAAACCTGAACCACCCAGTGTAGGAATAGACAAACCACCAGAAGCTACAACAACAGATTCACAGTTAAACTGACCTTGTGCTGTGATAACTTCGAAGCTGTTTTCATAAAGTGGATTTACCGCTTTGACTTCACAGCTGCTTTGAATTTCAACATTTCCTGTTTTTTTACATTCACTGAGCAGCATATTTAAAATATCTTTGGCGCCGTTTAAGGTAAAGAGCTGTCCATGCTTGCGCTCTTCATACTCAATACCATAATCACACACCAGTCCAATAAAATCCCAGTTGCTATAGCGGGATAGAGCAGAGATAACAAAATGCGGATTATGGGAAATGTAGTGTTCAGGCTCGACATATAAATTGGTAAAGTTACATTTACCGCCACCAGACATAAGAATTTTCTTGCCGACTTTATTGGCTTTCTCTACAACCAGAACCTTACGCCCCCGTCTGGCAGCCAAAGCTGCGAGCATTAGTCCAGATGCGCCGGCACCTATAACAATCACATCATAATATGCTGCAGCCATCAGTAATTCCCAGTCATAAAAAAGCTCGGCATTATAGTCGATTTTCAGAAAAAGATTCAGGATGTAGAGGGAAACCTTGTAATCCTCCACTGTGAATGGCGAGAATACGGGTATGAGGTTGAAAATAATTTTTTTGAATCAGATCTATTAGTCCAAATAGCATTTTTGCCGTATAGATTGGTTCAAGAGGAATACTATAAGCTTTCTTAAAGTGTTGTATAAAGTCGAGCAGCGCAGGCGTAGTTTTAGCATAACCACCAAAGTGATAATCCTGTAGCAGCTGCCAGTGGGTTTTGTTAGTCCATTGAGTAATTTCTGCTTGTAAAAAATTTCCCTTTAGCACTGGAAAACCTAAGACCTGATGCTGTTCTGAACTGGCTTCAATCAAGCCACTCATAGTTCCGCCAGTACCCACCGCACAGCAGAAAACATCATAGTTTTCCAGATCTTGTGAAGAAAGGATTTCCTTGCACCCAGTTACAGCGAGTGAATTGGTACCGCCTTCTGGAATGATATAAGCCTGAGGAAAACGTTGCTGTAACGTCTGCAGGTAGGCCTGATCAGCCCGGTATTTGTATTCATGACGACTTATAAAATAGAGCTGCATGCCATTTGCTTGGGCCTGCATAAGGGTTGGATTAAACGGACGCTGAGCCAGTTCTTCTCCCCGGATAATACCTATAGTAGATAAACCGGCAAGTTTGCCTGCGGCGGCGGTAGCAGCAATATGATTCGAAAAAGCGCCTCCAAAAGTCAGAAGTTGTTTGAATCCTTCTGCCAGAGCAAAATGGATATTGTTTTTAAGTTTATAAAATTTATTGCCAGAAATTTCTGGATGAACCAGATCTAGCCGCTTGACAGTTAAGCTCAGTTGAGCGTGCTGAATAATAGTCTGGTAAGGTACAGGCTGAGCTAAAAGGTCAAGCATAAAAACTGGCAATATAGACTAGTCTAAGATAAAACAATCATAAACTGTTGTAGCTAAAAAGGCAGTTCACTGCTGTTACATGGTAGTTATTTAAACAGCTCATTATGAGCTGGTATCAACTGAACTGATTACGGACATACCCGGACGCAAATCCTTAATTCCTGGCTGATTTGGATCAATTGCAATCCGTACCGATATACGCTGTACCACCTTGGTAAAATTGCCTGTAGCATTATCAGCCTTAATTACACTAAATTCTGAACCGGCTGCTGGAGCGATCCGTTCTACGCGACCAGTAAACTGACGATCATTCAAAGCATCTACTGTAAAACTTGCTTTCTGACCAACTTTCATATTGGCAATCTGGGTTTCTTTAAAGTTGGCAATAACCCAAGTCTGTTTTGGAATCAGAAATAACAGCTGTGAACCTGCAGCAACGTATTGCCCCACACGCGGGTTTACCTCCCCAAGCTGGCCGTCCATTGGAGCACTGATCAGACTATAATTTTGGGTGGTCTGAGCCTGTGCTTGTTGTGCCTGTGCATTTTTGACCTGTGCTTTCAGACCAATCTGGGCCACTTGAGCAGTTTTCAATGCTTCACGTGCGACCTCAACATTTGCCTCAGCCTGTCTAAGCTGTGCTTGTGCATTTTTTACATCAGCTGCGGCTCTATCCTGTTCTGTTTTAGAGGCAGCACCACTATTACCAAGCTGCTGATAGCGCTGTAGCTGGCTACGCGCTAGTTCATACTGTGCTTTGACCTGTTCTACCTGCGCCTGAGCTGCTGCAATATCGGCGCGGTGCTGGGCAATTGCCTGTTCTTGGTTAGCCAGATTGTTTTCTGCCTGTTCTACCGCAGCTTCTGCCTGGACAACTTGTTCCCCATAAGTTTTCGCATCAATTCTCAGTAAAGGTTGCCCTTTTTTGACATAGTCAAAGTCTTTGACCATAACCTGCTGAATATAGCCATTAATTTGAGAAGACAAAATAGTTGTTTGCCCTTTAACATAGCTGTTATCAGTACGTTCGATTGCTGTATGAAACGGACCTAAACGCCAGGCCCATAAGATAATTGTAATACCAATAATTAAAACAAGCAGCATCCAGAATAAAGTGGAATGTCTGGTTGGAATCAGCTTGCTGGAAGGTTGAGGTGTAGCAGGAGCTTCAGTCTTTTCATGCTCAACCTGTTCAGATTGTGCTACTGGTTCTGTCTGTTGATCAGTTTTATTTTGGTCTTCTGGCATGGATATAACTCAAATTCTGTTTTTATATCAAATTTTCATTTAACTTGCAGATTGTGTCTATGTCTGCATGCGTCTTGCAACAATCTTCATCCGGACAATAATAAACAGTCCCCAGATTAACAGTACTACAGCAAACAGCCCGTTCAGGGCAATAACATCATTATAGGCCCGGACTTGTGCTTCGCGGGTTACAACTTGATTCAAGTTTCGTAATGCTTGAGTTTGTGCGAGTACTATATCAGGTGACTGAGCAGCTGTGGTTGCTTGGTACTGATGTAAACGCTGGCTAATCAGTGGATCGGTTCTGTCCATTTCTAAAGTAATTTCAGCTTTGTAGTTTTGGGTACGATGCTGTTGGTAGGTATTGAAAAATGAAGAACCGACCAGTCCGCCAAAAGTCTGAGTTGCAGAGAACAGCACAATGAAGGTAACGACATGCGATGGCCCTTGTGCTAGTGTTTTGGCAAAACCGGCCAGTAGCAGGGGGCCAATAAAAATACCACCTGCAAACCCAACCAGAAACTGACTGGTAAAGAAATTGGAAGGCCGTACCTCACTGGTCAGATGATAATCGAGACCACATGCCACCAAGATCAAAAACTCAGCCAGTACCAGATGTATAATAATTCGCTCTCTGGAAAAGGTTAGAGCGCTAAAAAGTGTACCGGACAGAATACCCGCTCCAATAATGATATACAGTGGCATAAACTGGTCTGGCCCCATACCTACCGTTTTTAAAAAACTGACAGCGGCATAACTTTGTTCCGACATGAGCAGACGAATAGCAAAAGCGCCCAGAATAAAATGTAAAATTGCCCCTGTACTCAACCAGCGCGTCATAATAAGCGGGTTGACCCGGTAGTGTTCATAAAGTAATCCGGCGACTAACAGGGTAAGACCAGCAATAAGCACATATGCCAGCCATTCACTATTAAACCACCACAAGATTGGTCCCTGAGTAAGTACTATACACAGGCAGGCAAAACCTGGAGCAAGTAATAAAAAGGTAAAAAAGTCCTGTTTTTCAAAAACATAAATTCTTAGACTGCGTGGTAATTTTAATGAAACTACCATTGCCAGACAGCAGATGGCTAACCCTAGTTCAAAAGTGTAAAGTACCATCCAGCTATGAGTATCGACCAGGTAAGGTGAAATAATCCAGGCTAGAGGCAAGCCAAGCTGCTGAAAACCAAAAGCAATATAAATACCTTTGGCCATATCTTCTTTCTTGAAAGCTTGCATAACATAATACATACCTAGAGAACTGAGCGGCGCGGCAGCCAGACCGGCAATAAAACGGGCAAAGAGAGCCATTTCATAGGTATGTACTAAAATATGCAGAATCAGAACTGCAATAAAAGCAATCAGCCCGACTTCTGAAAACAGACGTAAACCATATTGTTGTCGGGCTTTAAATAAAATCAGGTTTGAGCTGACATTAGCCATAACATAGGCTGCTGGTAGCCATGCCGCTTCTGATAGGGTTAAACCATATTCTCCCTGAATGATAGGTAGATTGGCAGTGATAAAGCCATTACTCAAGCTGGCCGCAATGGCTACAAATAATCCAATAAACAGATAAAGAAAACGCTTTGGGCGTGAGTGGGCGATTGCTGCTGGAGAACCAGGTAAGGTCGGGCGTTCATCCGGTGTCCAGTCCGGTGGAGTTTCTATAAAACGTGGTGTTTTATCCATACAGCTTCCCAGTTTTAGAACCCAAGGTTATAAACCTTAAGTTCCACTCATATTTCCCTATATTAAAGCGACCGCCAACTCTATAAATAAAGCTTCAAACAAAGAGTGAGCTTATTACAAGTCATAGCTTTCTCGCTAATTGAATTTTTAAGTATTAAAAATGATGGAGAGTTCGAATAGGCATATATTGAAAGCTATATACTGATATGTAAGTAAGTTTTTTGTTGAAACTTTAAAGCTTTAGTTAAATATAAGACACCATAGTATAAAAAGAAAACTGCATTTATACTTTTCAAAGGTGCAGTTTTGAGCATGCTCCCTATGGTTTTCTGCAAGTTCAAGGAAGGCTAAAGTAAATATAAGTTTTATATAAAAGTTTACTTATTCAGGCTGTTTGCTGAGCGATGACTGTTGTATTATTTTCAGTATGAAACAATAACAACAACAAAAAAGGAGTGCCAGTATGGAAAAGCAGTCCCCAATTTTTTATCTATTTGTATTAATGCTGCTGAGCGGATGCGGTCAAGATCAGTTGAATAAACCGATAACTCAGACACCGCTCAGTATTGCAGGTACGCCTGTATATGAGCAGCATTACCGTTTGACAGATACACAAACAGCTAGGCCATAAGACAAATTATATCCTTACAAGAGAGTTAGCTGAAAAAGAAAGGAAGGTGGGCATATTGTCAGTACACGGTAGTGCCAACTAAAGAGTAAGAGATAAAAGATGAAAAGTGCTACGTCAGACTAATGAAGTATTGAAGTAGACGTCTTACCTCTATGCAAGGGTTTGTCTTATTTAAAACCTTACAAACCGGATAAAAAGGTCTTGTACTCGCCCAATATGCCCGAACTTTGAATATTGTCCTGTTTTTAAAAACAGATCAATAAAATAATCAAATGAGATCTACTTGCCAGTTTGATGCTTGAATTTCCAGATTGTTCTGACGTAATTTCTGACTGATCTGGTCAGCCTGTTTTTGTAGATCGCTGACAGAGACTACTTTTATCCAGCGAATTTCACTGGAACTGTATCTTGCAGATTCACGCCGTGTACTGTCAATTGCCTGTTGAAGAATACGATGCTGACTAATCAGGAAATCCCGTTCATTTAAAACATCCAGTAAAGCTTTACCCTGAACGGTTTGGGCCTGGGCATTAGTCATGTGAATCCGTTTAATCAAATCATGCAGCTCGGTGTTGACTGCAAATGTTTCTTTTAGCAATTTCTCGGGGTCTTCACTGGGCTGGTCGCCTTCTTGTATCAGTACATTGTTATTAATACGTTGCTGCAAAGATGCAAGCTTAGTCTGTAAATCACTTCGCAGAATCAATGCTTCGGCAAGTTTCATGAGATAAAGTTATACTCTGCTATTTTCTTAATATAAAAATATTCTGAGTCTTTATTTAATACCATACAATTTCAGTTTGTATCTTGGCTGCTGTATGTTTTCTAATAAATTGATAGACTAACTCTATGCACTTCGCTATAAAGACCACAATTAAAGATTTCTCTCTAATGATTTGAGGACACGCTTGTGGAATCGTTATTTATTATAGGTTCAATTGCACTAGCTCTGATGTTGGGTGCAATAAGTCCGGGCCCAACATTTATTTATGTGGCAAAAAATTCAATTGCGATTTCACGTAAGCATGGCCTGTTTACTGCACTGGGCACAGGGACTGGCGCAGCATTATTCGGTTTTCTTGCCGTCATGGGGTTACAAGCCATATTGCTGGCTGTGCCTTCGGCCTATTTTATTTTGAAAGTTTGTGGTGGTTTATATTTGCTTTGGCTGGCTTATAAAATTATTAAGCATGCTAAAGAACCAATGGGTAGCACCTATGGATCAGTTCAACCGATGAGCTATGCCCAAGCTTATCGTTTAGGCCTGATTACACAGTTAAGTAATCCTAAAATTTCTATTATTTTAGCCAGTATTTTTACTGCGCTCTTACCTAAAGAAATACCTGCCTATTTTTATGTGGTTTTACCTCTGCTGTGTTTCTTTATTGATGCTGGCTGGTATTCTCTGGTAGCTGTTGCACTATCTGCCGAGAAGCCACGTCAGGTTTATTTAAAGTTTAAGGCTATTTTTGACCGGATTGCTGGTGGTGTGATGACATTATTAGGTCTTAAATTAATTTTTGGGATGAAGTAATACTTTCTTTTTTTTATGAAATAATAAGGCTTGTTTAAAAAGCCCCTCACTTGAGGGGCTTTTATCTTATTTTCTACAGTTTGGTTGAGAAAGGTCAATCACTTGAGAGCCTTCTACACGGTAACCAATTTGACCAACAAGAAAAGCCTGATTTAATTGAGTGATAACTACATCAGAAAGCGCTACAGAGCATGGATTTTTTTCAATGGCACGATCAATAGCAGTTTTAAAGTTTGGTATGCCTAGTGGAAACAATATAACAGGTACTTTATCTTCACCTGTAACGCGTTCACCTTTAATAAACTGATTAGAGTTTAAGTTATAGTTTTTGGTTGAAGCAACCGTCATATCTGCAATACGCATCGTACAACCTGTAATTGCAATAGTTGATGCAGCTAGTGCAATTACTAATAGATTTTTCATATATTCCCCGAATAATTGTAATAAATAAAAAAGCGCAGGTATTTTTTAATAATTTAGAATAAATTTCAATAAATTAATTATACTTTTAAATAAAAAGGCCTCTATAGTTGCTATAAAGACCTTATGCAGTTTAAGTGTTGAGTGTTAAGACACTTTATCACCCGGTTTAGCACCATTCTCAGGTGAAATTACCCACACACCTTCGCCATTACCTGCCGCCAGAACCATCCCGTTAGAAATACCAAAACGCATTTTACGTGGGGCCAGGTTTGCCACCATAACAACTAATTTACCTTTAAGATCTTCAGGTTGGTAAAACTCACGAATTCCACTAAATACATTTCGCGGTTCAGTTTCGCCAACATTTAAGGTAAGTTGAAGAAGCTTATCAGACCCTTCTACATGCGCAGCTTCTAAAACTTCTGCTACACGCAGGTCAACTTTTATAAAGTCTTCAATACCAATAATGTCTGCTTCACCGACTTGAGCTTCAGCTTTTTTCTCTTTGGCTTTTTCTTTTTTCTTCTCTACTTTAGCAGGCTCTGCCACAGGTGCTCCTAATGACTCTTTAGATGCATCAACCATTGCTGTAACTGCTTTTGGATCAACGCGTTGCATCAGCGGCTGGAATAGTCCAATTTCATGATTTACCAGTATCTGCTTACGGGATTCAAAGTTAAAACTGTCAAGCTTCAAAAAGTCTTGAACCTGTTGAGCTAATACTGGAAGTACGGGCGCCAAGTAAATTGCCAGTTGGCGGAACAGGTTAATACCGACAGAACATACATTATGAACTTGAAGCTCTTCACCTTCAATTTTCGCAAGCGCCCAAGGTTTTTTCTCATCAATATACTGATTTGCACGGTCAGCCAAGGCCATGATTTCACGAATAGCAGTCGAGAATTCACGGGCTTCATAAGCCTTCGCAATCGAATCGCCAGCTTCAATAAAACTCTGTACCAGCTCAGGTTCAGCACATTCAGCAGATAGTTTATGATCAAATTTAGTATTAATAAACTTGGCACAGCGGCTGGCAATATTAACCACTTTTCCAACTAGGTCAGAATTTACCTTCTGAATAAAGTCGTCCAAGTTAAGGTCGGAATCTTCTACTTTGTCTGAAAGCTTTGAAGCAAAATAATACCGCAGGTATTCAGGATTTAAATGTTCCAGATACGTTTCTGCTTTAATAAAGGTCCCACGAGATTTTGACATTTTCTGTCCATTAACAGTCAGAAAGCCGTTTACAAATAAACCTGTAGGGGTACGATAATTAGCACCTTCAAGCATGGCAGGCCAAAACAGGGCATGGAAATAAACGATATCTTTTCCAATGAAGTGATACACCTCATTTTCAGAATCTTTTTTCCAGAAATCATCAAAATTTAAATCTGGGCGTTTGGTCTGGATATAGTTTTCAAAACTCGACATATAGCCAATCGGTGCATCTACCCAAACGTAGAAGTATTTATTCGGTGCATCTGGAATTTCGAAACCAAAATAAGGCGCATCACGGGAAATATCCCAGTCTGAAAGCCCTGCATCAAACCATTCATCTAACTTGTTGGCAATTGAAACCGGTAAACGTCCTGAATCACGAGTCCATGTCTGCAGATATTCTGAAAAGTTAGGTAATTTAAAAAAGTAGTGATCTGAAGATTTCTCTACTGGTGTCGCGCCGCTTAAAGTTGATTTTGGATTAATCAGCTCAGTTGCATTATAGGTCGTTCCACATGCTTCACACGAGTCACCGTATTGGTCTTCCGTTTTACATTTTGGGCAGGTACCTTTAATGAAACGGTCTGAGAGGAACATGCCTTTTTCAGGGTCAAATAGCTGAGTAACCGGGCGAACCGCAATATTTCCAGCTTCACGGTTTTTAATATAGATTTCTTGAGAGCGTGCTTTATTCGTGTCGCTATTGGTAGAGTCATAATGATCAAAGTGAACCCCAAAGCCATTAAAGTCACGAATGTGTTCTTTTTGCACATTGGCAATCTGTTCTTCCGGTGTAATGCCATTTGCCTCGGCACGTAACATAATTGCTGTACCGTGAGCATCATCTGCGCAGACATAAGTCACGTCATGGCCCATTGCACGCATAGCACGAACCCAGATATCCGCCTGGATATAACCAAGTAAGTGTCCCATATGGATGGGGCCATTAGCGTAGGGAAGGGCGTTAGTGACTAAGATATTACGCACAGATTGACTCTCTCATTCGTATTCATTATTTAAGACGGTCAATTTTACCTGATGAGCGAAGGAAAACAAAGCGAGGCTTTATTTAACAGTAAGTCTCACGCTGTAGTTAAGTAAAGAAAGAAAAATGAGTTTTCAAAGAAAATAAGACCAAATTTTTATTTGATAAATAAAGGCAGAGATAATTAAAAAGAATTGAATAGAACTAGATTTAGAAAAGAAATTAGAAACCAACAGCTATAAAGCTGACTAAATTACTTGAAAATTAGAGGCTTTTGTCTGTCTGGCACAGAACAGCTATTAACCTTCACGACACTTACAGGTAAACTAACCCTATTCAGCAGAAATGGTCCGGTTTGGAGTCAAAGTTATGTCATGGTTTTCTTCATTAAAATCAGTATTTTCACCAGCTAAAGGCGTGAAAGAAGAAGAAATCCAGCAGGTACTGCAAAATTATGTGCTGCCGCATTCTAATAACCGTTTGCAGGACCGTATTACCCAGTTGCAATTGCATGAGGCAACCCTGCAACTGACCATTAAAACATATCCTGAAGAAAAGCCTTATCTACAGCAATTACATGATGAATTGGCTGACCAGTTAGAAAAATGCGGATTGCAAGAACTGAACCTGCATGTAATTCAACAAAAAAATAATCTCGCAGCTGCGACCCCTGCTCAAGACAGCCAGAGTGAGAAAAGTTCTTTACCGCCGGTAGTGGATGCTTCAGCTCAAGTCAGTCCTAATACTGCGCCTGACAATGACCCGAATAATCCACCTATTGAAAAAGCTGCGCCCCAGCAACGCGATGTACCAAAACATTCACGTATTCAGAATATTATTCTGGTCTCTTCTGGAAAAGGTGGGGTAGGCAAGTCTACAACAACTGTTAATCTGGCGTTAGCATTACAGAAACTGGGCTTAAAAGTTGGAGTACTGGACGCCGATATTTATGGGCCGAGTATTCCGACTATGCTTGGCAATGCTGGACATACGCCTCTTATTGAAGCAGAAAATTTTGTTCCTCTTGAAGCCTATGGCATGGCCGTACTTTCAATCGGCCATTTAACCGGAGATCACAATACACCTGTAGCGTGGCGTGGTCCCAAAGCTACAGGCGCACTGATGCAGCTATTTAACCAGACTTTATGGCCTGAACTGGATGTACTGGTAATTGATATGCCACCTGGAACAGGGGATATACAGCTCACATTGGCTCAGCGTATTCCAGTAACAGGTGCTGTAATTGTAACTACACCCCAAAATGTAGCATTAATGGATGCCACTAAGGGAATCGAACTGTTCAATAAGGTACAAATTCCGGTGTTAGGTGTAATCGAAAATATGTCTACACATATCTGCTCAAATTGTGGTCACGAGGAACAGATTTTTGGCACAGGTGGAGGTGACCAGTTGGCAGATCAGTACCAGATCCCGCTGCTTGGGCGTCTTCCACTCAATGTTCAGATCCGTGAAAATGCCGATGCCGGTAAACCTTCCGTAATTGCAGGGGATGAGGCAGCTGAAAGTTATATTGAAATTGCCAGAAAAATTGCTGAAAAACTGCCTCAGCATAGTCGAGATGAGAAGCGCATCTTCTAATTTCGAGATTCTAAAAGCAAAGCCTTCTTGATACGGCAGGGTGAAGTTCAAGAAGGTTTTTTGTTTAATATTTTAAAATAACTAAAATTAATTAAGTATTTACTCTAGAGTGACTGCCAAGTCAATTTGAAAATTTTCGCCGTTTTTATCATTTTTTCTTTATTAGCTCCCCGCTAAGCTCTCAGCTGTTTTTTTAACTGTTATTTTTAGAGCTAATCTTATGAAAACTCTCCTGAAAGTTTTACCTCTCTCTTTAGGTATGGTGGTCGCGGCTGCTCCTGTGATCAGTTCTGCTACAGTGGTTTATACTCCTTCATTTCCTGCTGCGAAAAAAACCGTGCCTGTTCAGGCAGCTGAGGTACAAAATGCAGGAGTTACTACAGAAGCAGCTGCTTAATATTTCAACTACCTAGCTATAAATAAAAAAGGATCAGCTCTGATCCTTTTTTATTTATAGTCTTTCGAACAGAAGAAGTGACTCAAGCGTTCTATTTGTATTTTTTCTTACAAATTATTGTATTTAAAATATTTATATATATAACACTCAATGGTAAATTCTATTTTATAAAAGCTCCTAAAATTATATTTTGCGAGAGTTTATAAACTCCTTTAATCTTCGCTCACTCAATAGTGAGGTGACTCTATGATTTCATGGCTTTTTATTGGCCTAGTGGCAAGCGTGCTGCTTACACCAGGACCGACAAATACTCTATTAGCCTCTTCTGGAATCCGGCTTGGGGTGCGACGTTCTGCACGTTTAATTCCAGCAGAAGTTTTAGGTTATATTATTGCCATTACTGTCTGGGGCACCTTGATTGATACAGTATCAGCTACCCTGCCGATCCTGCCAACTTTATTAAAGCTTTTAAGTGCGTTTTATATTATTTTTCTGGCAGTTAAACTATGGAAAACTGCAAATGTACAGCTTGATCTGAATCAGCCTGCGATTCGTCCTCGTGAGCTATTTGTAGCGACTCTACTTAATCCTAAAGCTTTATTGTTTGCTTCAGCTATTTTTCCGGTTGCTGCATGGGTCAACTGGTCTATCTATGCTGTGCATATGGGAGTTTTTCTGGCTCTTATTGTGCCGATTGCATTATTCTGGACTTTTATTGGCTCAAGTTTGAATAATCCAAAAGTCCGGTGGTTAAGTCAGCGTAATCTACAGCGAACGGCTTCCTTGATTCTGGTCAGCTTTTCTATTCCACTAAGCTACTCGGCTTTACTGAGTCTGTAATAATATTCAACATGCATACGTGTCAAGGCTTGTAGCTGATCTTGTTTTCATTGTGACAGATTTAAGTTAAAGTACAGCGCAATAATTGATTTTCAGTATTTTTGGATAGAAACAACATGGCTATTAAGTCTGATCGTTGGATTCGCGAAATGAGCGAAAAACACGGCATGATTGAACCGTATGCAGAAAACCAGGTCCGCCTCGATGAAAATGGTCAAAAACTGATTTCTTATGGTGTGTCCAGCTATGGCTATGATGTTCGCTGTGCACGTGAGTTTAAAGTTTTTACAAATGTCCATTCTGCAATTGTTGATCCAAAAAATTTCGATGATAAAAGTTTCATCGATATTGAATCAGATGTCTGTATTATTCCACCTAACTCATTTGCTTTGGCCCGTACGGTAGAGTATTTCCGTATTCCACGCAATGTACTAACAATTTGTCTGGGTAAATCCACCTATGCACGCTGCGGTATTATTGTTAATGTCACGCCGCTGGAGCCAGAGTGGGAAGGCCATGTTACGTTAGAATTTTCAAATACTACCAATTTGCCAGCGCGTATTTATGCAGGTGAGGGTGTTGCTCAGATGCTGTTTTTTGAAAGTGATGAAGTGTGTGAAACTTCTTATAAGGATCGTGGCGGGAAATATCAGGGACAACGAGGTGTGACTTTGCCAAAAGCATAATTCAGGTTTCATTTATAAATAGGCGGATCATTTGAATCCGCCTATTTTTTTACAATTCATTCATCGGAAACCATGTCTTTCAAGGCTATTTTTTTTGCAATTACATTTATATTCAGCATAATTAACTTTAAAAGATCTAGGTATAAGTACTGCTATAGCAATAATTGAATAAAGCTAGAAATACCAAGATATCGAGGAATAAAAATAAATGATGCGGAGCATCAGATAAAAAGGAAGACCGAGATGATTCATCATTGGAAGACTACAGGATTTCGTATGTCCTGTTTGGCCGCTATGGCCGGCTTATGCTTGACCCAAACTGGTTATGCACTTGAATCCTTGTCTGATGACCGTTTAGCTGAAACAACAGGAGAGGGAATAGCACTTCTTCCCGAGAATTTTAAAATGGTCTTTCAGGGACCCAATGATCAGTCGGCAGCTTCAAGTTATAACCGTTCAAATATTACCGATGCAGCTAAGTATGATACAGGTTTCATCCGAATTATTCCGACGGGTGAGAACTATGAACAACTTAAACTGACCGCCGCCCAAGCCGCAGCAATGCATAATAAAGCAGACATTTTTATCTACGGTCTGGCCTTATCAAAATCCAATTCAGACTTGAACCAGAGGTTCAGTAATCAGGGGTTTAACTGGGGAGATGCTGCAAATCCATGGTTATTCCGTGCCGGAACAGCGACCAATATTAAACAGTTCGCTGCAAAAAATCCTTCTGGTGATATCAGCTATCTGGCTCTAGAAGCTCCCCTGGTTAAAGTTGATGCCGATGAATCAGATAATAATATCAAGCTGGGTTTCTGGCTGGATGCTTTTTCACGCTCTTGGAATTCCTCTAATACATTAAATCCCATTACGGGAGCGCCGATTCCCAAGCCAACTGCTGATGGAAATGATCAGGATCTTGATAGAAATCAAAGACTGCGGATGCAATTCGTAGCAAATGGCCTGAGCCTAAATGGATCTCAAGTCCGTTTATTTCAGACTCAAGCTTCAGACAATACCCAGCATAACCAGTCACTTGGTATGGCTAATATTATTCGGTTAAATACCAATGATAACCCATCCACTCTCAAGATAAGTGACTCAGAAACCAGCCGCAATGCTAAAGCTATACGTTTGAGTACAGCAGCTATTCAGGAGGGTACGGCAGCTACACCAGCTTTAGATAAATCCTTCGCACCAATTTTTAATGATCAGGAAGGTTTATATCTGTACAGTCCAAACCTTAATCTGGTCTTGGGTAATATGTACCAGCCTTTTGTTCTAGGTTCTGAAGGAAACAATATTATTCTTGAGGTCACCCGCATTCCGAATGTGCCGGAAATCTATAGCCAGATTTATACTTTTTATAATGATACAGATAAAGATACCAAGCTTGAGGGTGCTTTAACCGCAGCTTCTTTTAAGGGCTCAACCTGTAATGTGGCTTATTGCGGTTCGAATTTATCTGATGTCAAAGCCGGTACCTCAACTATTAAATATCAGGGCACAAATGCTACTCATAGCAGTATCTCGATTGGTAGCGTAACACGTGATCCAACTACAAATTTACTTAAAGCAAATACTGATAGTAATGCTACAGGTGTGGTATTCAGAGGACCATCCAATACGATGACTAATTTAGGCTCTGCGGTGATTGACGGGGTCATGATACAGCATCTTAAATTCAAGACGACCGGACTATAGGAGAAGTATATGTTAAATAAATTTAATTTATTATGTGCTTTAGTCCTTTCATCTACAGCCCAAGCAGAACTTATAAATCTCGATAATGAGGCATTGTTGAGTATCACAGGTCAGGGGGGAGCTGATTTAAGCTGGACACTGTCGTTAAACCATCAGTATGCGAATAATATGAGTCTTAAAAATATTTCTGAATATGATCCACAGGGAACTGTAACTCAAGCTTTTTATTCTTATCAATGTGTTTCAGATATTTTATGTCGATTTGCTTTTTCACCCAACAACCATACCGAAAATGGTAGTCAAAAATGGCTGGTATTTAAACAGTTACAGGGTACTCTTCAAATAGATAAATTCTCTTTAGATGGTTCTACAATTCTAAACCGGGAGGGTGAACCGCAAACCGCACTGCAACTTACTTTTTATGATGACCATCCGTTAAAAGTCCGTAATTTGGGCTTTAAAAGTCTTGCGGTAGAAAGCGGAAGTGAAGGGTATTTAAATGATAAAAAGTATACAACTTACGATGGCGGCAAGCTGGTCCCGAGATTTGATCAAGGAGGGGAACAAGGCTTTATGGGAGTGAACATGCATGGGAACCTGCATATGTCAGGTAATCTGAAGATTTTCAGTTATAACTGTGCGGGCACAACGACAAGTCGCTGTTAAAAGAAAAGAGAGCTCATCAATAAGGATGTTGAAATGAGAAAAATAACAAAATTAAAGTGGCTCAGTGTCTGTATATTTATGGCACAGCATTCTTATGCATTGCAGCAACTTTCTGATTCATCATTAAGTACAGTCACTGGTCAGGATGGTATTTCTATTACTCATGAAGTATCTAAAGTGGTCATCGATCAAGCAAACTGGGTAGATTATTCCAACACTGGAAAAATGAAACTAGGTTTACATAATGTCAGAGTAGAGGGAATCCACCAGCAGAATATCAAAAGTACTTTAGATGTTGATGTTGGAAAAACTGAGCGGGGCGTAGGAATAAAGATACAGGGCAGTATTTCACCTTTTCAGGCGACTGTCGAAAAACTAATGCTGATCTGTGATACCAGTTGCACGAACACCGTTGCTCAACAAAACCTGGGTTCCTTGAGCCTCGCGACTATCTCGCCACTTATTTTTAATCTGGAAACAACAGCGGGCCTGTTTAACCGTGACGAGAAAGCTCATCTGGATTTCAGACTACAAAATGCCAGTATTGGTTATGGCTTGAATGGCCATAATCTAACCTTGAAAGATTTAAATTTTAATATTTCAGCGGATGGATATATGTATATCGACCCGACAGAAGGAATTGTACTGGCCACAAAAAGTAAAAATGGAGCCACAGATCATGTAATTGAACTGGGCCGGGTTTCTGATCTAACTGATGTTCATTCAAGCCGGAGTGATGCTACTAATCCTGGAGTAAACCTGGATTTACGTTACGGTTCTGACCCCGCTAACCAGAAAAACCTGATCCGTATGGGAGCATCAGGTGCTTTAACCAATGGCAAGATTTTTCTAAATGCTGACCAGACAGGACTGGCAAATTTTAATACAGTTAATGCTACAGATTTGAAAGAAACAACACGTAAGGCACAAGGGTACGATACCAAAGGTGGCTTACACTTAGGACTGGCAGCAGAGTTTACCCGTCAGGGAAATCCATTACTTACGGCTAATCATCAGGCTACAACTCTTGAGCTAGGTCATACGGGTAAAGGCAGTTATGCGATCGAATTTTCTAACTTGTCTCCCTTGGCCATTCGCAATGCAAATAGTATAACTGCTTACAACACCCAAAATGCTTATATAGACTTGGGTGATATCTATATTAATGCTGCCCAGACACCTACATTAAGTTTTATCATTAATGAAAATATGAGAAAGGTATTGGGTGAAACAGCAGCTGAACTGGTCTATAACATAGTGCCATCCGGTACTACACAAAATATTGCCTTACTGGCTATGCGTGGTATGGACTTTCAGGCGATTGCCCGTAAAGCAAGATTCATTTCTGATAATTCTATGGCAGCATTAACCAATCAAAGTGCGGAATGGGGTATTGGTATTCCTATTTTTAACTTAAATACCAATCTTGCCCTATTTTCTAAGAATTATAGTTACCACGGAAGCAGCAAAGCCGGATTAGGCTATAACTTGGCTTTGTCTACAGAAGGTTATGGTATTGACCAGAAAACTAATACGCCTAGTACTACCTCGCTTATTATTGTTGATGGTGCAAGAGGTTCGCATGGTGAAGAAGTAAATTATTATGCAGGTTTTAGAAATATAGATGCGTATTTAAAATCTGATGGTGTCATCGGATTTGAAGATGAGGGAATCTATATTAAGGCTGACCACTTGTTACTCGCTGCTAAAGCAGAAATCGCAATTGGCCAGTTACCTGGCTCTTTATATAACTGTCCGGCTGGGGTAACAAGCTGTGATAAAAAGGTAGTACCCATTGATAACTTTGCTCGCAAAAATGATGTTTTAACCTCGTTGGCATTTAAACTGGATGGTAATAGTGAGTTGTTTATTATTCCGGGTGTTAACCCGACTGAAGGGAATCTGGATAGCAATTTTTTAACTCTAAAGGCAAATTTCGATTTTAGCGAGTTAAATACTTCACAAAAGCAAGATCCTTCAGTGTTAGGAAGTTATGTAAGTCTGATTAATGAAGACATAAGGCCAGACGGTACGTCTAAAACTTCAAGCATAAATATCAATAAAATGCAGGGTAGTGTCGGTCTTGAATCTAGAGTCTATGTAAAGCAGGATACCGTGAAGGTAGACAGTCAAATACAGTTTAACCGGGCTTCTACATTAATGAGTCCTGGACAAGTTAATACATTGAATACGGGTAAGATTTTTAAAGCAGAGATGGCGATGTCCCCTTCAGGTAGCATGCAAAAGATTGCAGACCTTGCAATTACGGGTGGCACCATGCGTAGTACTTTAGGTATTACACCACGCTAGATTATAAAAAGAACAGATAAGGAAAGATAATGAAAAAGACTGGTTTAGGTATTTTGTTTGTCTCTATATTAAGCAGTTCAACCCTATATGCGATGACAGAGTTAGATGACAATGCCCTCTCACAAGTTGAAGGGCAGGCTTTATTAAATTTAACATATAATCAAGGCATAAACTCTGGCTCTATGCAGCAAAGCAATATGGGATTTTATCGTTTAGGACTGGCTGCTGAATTATCTCTGAATGCCAATATTAAGAAATTACAGTTAGGATGCGGGGGAAGTAAGGGAGCAGGCTGTGATATTGATATTGATAATATTGCTCTGACTGGAATAAATCCTGTAGATGGTTCATATGTAAACTCAGATTTTGTCTTAAATAATCCTTTCATTGAATTTGCTATTGATAATCCTAATTCAGCAGCCACACGTCAAGTGGCTGGTTTCCGTCTGGGTGCACTTTCAGCTTTAGGTATGATGAGTATAGGTGGAAATTCAGATTTAAGTAAACTTAATGATGATAAGGGGATTAATAGTTTAAGTGGTGATATTGGAGTGAGAGTTACAAATGCTAATATTAAAGGCATCCAAGTCACCCTATTGGGACTACCAATATCGACGGCAGATGCGAAAGTTACAGATTATGCTACTACTCTAGTGGTAAATCGTTCCTCTACATTTGATCTATTAGGTATGGACGCGAATAGTACTTTAAATATTGCAGGCTATCCATTATTAAAGAATCTTCATTTAGATACCAATATGAAAGATATTCCATTTAGTACCGTCCATCGCTTAGTAATTGCAGATAGCAATGGGGGGGCAACAAGTAATGCTTCTCTATCTTTACAGAATAAGGATATTTTTTGGCAAAATGTAACTGATAACTCTTGGAAAGCAAATGCAGCTCAAAAAGGCTGGTGGATGTCTATTCCTGATACGCAGTTTGCAAATTTAAATATGGACGGATCAAATGTTAAACTTCCTATTTCAAGTGCGGTTGGAGGTTTATTAGGAGCAACAGTTAATATTGATCCTATGGACTTAGGTCAGCTGCCTATTTCCAACTGTTACGGTGGCCTTAAATTCTGCTAATAAAAAATCCCGCATTGAGCGGGATTTTTTATGGAAACCTATTTAGCAAGTTTTGCCAGTAATTCATCTTTGTTAATGTTAACTGATTCTATATCAGTACGGCCTTTATATTCAAAAGTACCCGCATCCAAGCCTTTTTCACCAATCACAATTCGATGTGGAATACCAGTGAGCTCCAGGTCAGAGAACTTAACGCCTGGGCGCTCATTACGGTCATCTAGCAGTACATCAAAACCTTGAGCTTGTAGTTCGATGTACAGTGCTTCAGCGGCCTCCAGAGTGCGTGGCGACTTATGGGCATTCATTGGTACAATCGCTACTTCAAAAGGAGCAATGGCAGCAGGCCAAATGATACCTTTTTCATCATAGTTTTGTTCAATTGCTGAAGCAATTACACGAGTTACCCCAATACCATAACAACCCATAGTAACGGTAAGTGGCTTGCCATCTTCTCCCAAAACTTTACAGCCTAGCGCTTCAGAATATTTTTTACCAAGCTGGAAAATATGTCCGACTTCAATACCACGCTTAATTTGTAAAGTACCTTTGCCATCTGGAGATGGATCGCCCTCGACCACATTACGCAAATCATAAACTTCAGTAAATGATGCATCACGTTCCCAGTTCACTCCAGTTGCATGTTTGTCAGCTTCATTCGCTCCAGCAACAAAATCTGAAAGTACTGAAGCAGCACGGTCAACAATTACGGTAAGCCCTTTCTCGACCAGCCCTTGGGGACCAATGAAGCCAGCAGTCAAGCCCAGTGCGGCAATTTGTTCTTCAGTCGCGAAAGTGAGCGGTGCAGCAATCAGTGGATGCTTCTCTGCTTTAATTTCATTAAGCTCATGGTCACCACGCAAAAATAATGCAATTACAGGTGAGTGACCTTTTTCATCGGCGATACCCTGCACGAGGAGTGCCTTAACAGAATGGGCAGGATCAGTGTTCAAGAAAGTTGAAACATCTGCAATGGTTTTTTGATTTGGCGTGTCTACAATTTCGAGTGCTTGAGTAGGCGCTGCACGTTCTCCCACTAAAATAGCCTCTGCCATTTCAATATTGGCTGCATAGTCCGACTCTGTCGAGAAAGCGATATCATCTTCACCACTTGAAGCCAGTACATGAAACTCATGTGAACCTGAGCCACCAATAGAACCTGTATCTGCTTGTACCGGACGGAAATCGAGTCCTAATCGACTGAAGATACGGCAGTAAGTTTCATACATCACATCATAGGTTTCTTGTAGGGATGCCTGGTCAACATGAAAAGAATAGGCATCTTTCATGATAAATTCACGTGAGCGCATAACACCAAAGCGCGGTCGAACTTCGTCACGAAACTTGGTCTGGATCTGGTAAAAATTGATTGGCAACTGCTTGTAGCTTTTAAGCTCATTACGCGCCAGGTCAGTGATTACTTCTTCATGAGTCGGACCGAGTACGAACGGGTTAGTATGACGGTCATTGAAACGCAGTAATTCTGGACCATATTGTACATATCGGCCAGATTCTTCCCAGAGACTGGCAGGCTGGGTCACGGGCATAAAGGTTTCCAGAGCACCGGCCCGGTTCATTTCTTCACGTACAATCGCCTCTACTTTATTCAGCACACGTACGCCCATCGGCAACCAGGTATACAGCCCTGAAGCCAATTTACGAATCATCCCCGCTCTTAACATGAGCTGATGCGAAATAACTTCTGCATCATTTGGGGTTTCTCTTAACGTTGCAAATAGAAAGCGGCTTGCGCGCATGGAAACAGTCCTAAAAGTGAGCATTGTAAAAATAAGATTATACGACAAAAGATGAGATGAATATTTCATCTCATTTTTTTCATGGCCTGATTATGACATTAATTTACGGAATTGACGTATCATCAAGTTCTTTAGATCATCTAGATAAGTAAAAATGATTGGAACCACGACCAGTGTCAACAACGTAGAGGTAATTACGCCACCAATTACAGCATGAGCCATGGGCGAACTCTGTTCACCACTTTCACCTAAGCCCAGTGCCAGCGGTACCATCCCCATGACCATAGCGCTAGTTGTCATCAGAATGGGTCTCAAGCGTGTTGTACCCGCAGCAACAATGGCATCGTAGCGGTCCATTCCACTTTCAATTCCTTTTTTAATAAAATCAATCAGCAAAATGGCATTTTTAGTCACCAGACCCATTAACATGATGATACCGATAATCGAGAACAGGTTCATGGTCGAGTTAAATAAATAGAGGGCCAAGAATACCCCAATCAGTGAAAGGGGGAGAGAAGCCATAATAGCAGCCGGATGAATAAAGCTATTAAACTGTGAACCTAAAACAATATAGATAAATACAATAGATAAGGTAATTGCAGTGATTGCATATCCTAAAGATTCAGCCATATCTGCATTAGCACCTTCTGTGTCGAAACTATAGCCAGGCGGCAGCTTGAACTGGGCTTGCATGGCATCAATATCCCCGCCAATATCGCCAGCAGGGCGTCCTGAAGTATTCGCTTCAATCAGCACTTCACGGGACAGTTCACGGCGGTTAATCTGGGACGCACCTGAAGTTTCCTTGAAGCTTGCGACCGTTGCTAGCGGAACTAGAATATTCTGGTTGTTATTATCGAGTTTTTCTGAAGTAATATACATATTCTGGATATCACTTGGCAGAGTGCGCGCATTTTCACTCAGGCGTAGATTGACGTCATAGTTCTCACCACGTTCATCTTCCCAGGTTGTGACGTTATCACCTGCAATTAGTGGACGTACGACATTTGCAATCTGGTTCACTGATAGTCCTAAATCACTCGCCAAGACACGATTAATACTGACAGAGAGTGTGGGTTTTGGCTCTTTAAGAGAAGTTTCAAGATCAACTACACCATTAATTTTTTTCATTTCTGCCATAAAACGGTCGGATATTCTCTGAAGTTCATCCAGATCGGGTCCTTTGATTGAAATCTGGATAGGTTTGCGTCCACCAGAAACGACCTCATCTGCCGATGCCACTGAAGTAATAGTAATACCACCGACCTGTTGTAACCGGTTACGCAGGTCATTGTTCAGATCATTTAAGGTTTGTTCACGTTCGTGTCTTGGCGTAACAGTCACCCGGATGCTGCCGTGGTTTTTTCCGCGGTCAGTCATACCGTTAATTACGCCATATGTGGTCTGTACTTCCGGGTGCTGCCGAATAATATTTTCGACCTGTTGCAGTTTTGCCTGGGTATATTGCAAAGAGGCATCAACCGGAGTTTCAAACTTTACCCGAATAGAGCCTTTATCAGGTGTAGGTACAAATTCAGTACCGATCAGTTTTGACAAGGCAAACGCCCCAAATAAAGAAAGTACAGCAATCAATACTGTTAACAGGCGAAAGCGTAAGGCTAACCTGAGCAACTTTTCATAAACTGCTGTCAGGTCATCCAGCTTTTTAGAAGTCCATGCAAAAAAACGAGTTAAAGCATTCTGTTTTTTAGGCCTGTCTTTGCGTTCAGCCCAGTGTGCAGAGAGCATCGGGTCAAGAGTAAAGCTGACAAACATGGAGATCAGGACAGCGGTACTAACAGTAACGCCAAACTGATAGAAGAAACGGCCAATAATGCCGCCCATGAAAGCAACAGGCAAAAATACAGCCACAATGGTAAGGGTAGTTGCCAGCACTGCCAGTCCAATTTCTTTGGTACCATCAAGTGCTGCGGTCACATGATCTTTACCCATATCACTATGCCGGACAATATTTTCCCGAACTACAATCGCATCATCAATTAGTAAGCCGATACTTAAAGAGAGTGCCAGTAGAGTCATCATATTGATAGTAAAACCAAATGCCCAGATAAAGGTTAGTGTTCCAAGCAAGGCAATCGGTAGAGTTAAACCGGTAATGACAGTAGAGCGGAAAGAACCTAAAAACAACAGTACAATAATAATTGCCAGTACCGCCCCCTCTACAATGGTGCGGGCAACGTCCTTAATGGTGGATTGAATTGATTCTGAGTTATCAACTACTACTTTTAGCGTAGTACCTGCCGGTAACTGTTGCTCGATCCGGTCAATGACTTGATAGGCATTTTTGACCACATCTACAATATTGGCGTCCGCACTACGTAAAATATCAATGGCAACTGCTGACTTGCCATTTAAATAGGCCGCGGTTTCCATTTCAGCCTGAGAGTCGGTAATCGTGGCAACCTGTTTTAGGTAAACTGGAGTACCTTGTTTATTGGCTATAATAAGCTCGCCGAACTGATACGGATTGAGAACCTTGGCCTGAATTTCAACCACCAGTTCCGAGTCAGGTTGCTGCAACGCTCCACCTGGAATTTGTACATTTTCATTTTTTAAAGTATTAATTACCTGGTCAATACCGACTCCAAAGCTTCGGAGCTTTTTGGGATCGACTGCAATACGGATTTGTCGCTGTGCATCGCCGAGCAGATTAACATTACCCACTCCTTCTACAGTCCTTAACTGCGGTAAAATCCGCTGATCCAGATAAGAGCTCAGGTCTTTTAATGACATGTTATTAGATTCGAATACCAGCGACATGATGGCACTTGAGGTCGGATCATACCGCTCTACTACCGGATCTTCAATTTCATCCCTGAACTGCGCTGTTACTGATGCAATTTTATCGCGAACGTCTTGTGCAGCTACAGAGGAGGAAATATCCAGGTCAAATTCTGCCACAATGGTTGAAAGCCCTTCGCTTGAGGTCGAGGTAAGCTTTTTCAGGCCTGAAATGGTGTTAATCTGATCTTCCATTTTTTTTGTAATTTCAGACTCAACCGTTTCCGGGGATGCGCCTGGGTAACTGGTATACACCACTACAAAGGGAAAATCTACGTCGGGATATTCTTCTACACCCATTCGTTGCCATGAGGCCAGTCCCAGCACCATCAAACATAACATCATCATGATGGTAAAGACCGGGTACTTCACACTGATCCGCGTAAACCACATATGTCTAGATCCTTATGATGCAGGCTTGCTAATACTGACCGGCTGGTTAACCTGATCAGTGGAAAACTGGACCCGGCTGACCACATCCGTATTTTGCAGTCCCTTTACCACAGCCGTATTATTGCTGAAGTCTTGACGCAGGAGAGTAAGGGGAACCTTGCTAATACGATTATTGCGGATAGCCCAGACATATGGGCTCTGGTCTATGCTCTGAATCACATCTAGAGGTATAAGCTGACCCTGAAGCTGGTCACTGCTAATGATATAACCTTCAACAAAAGCACCAATACTTAAGGACTGAATGGCTTCATTTGGTCGTGCAAAGAACTCAATCTGGCGGCTGACCTGATTAGCGATTGGTGAAATCCGGCTTAAGGTTGCAGTGAGCTGCGCCGGGTTACCCTGAATCTGGTATTCGATTTTCTGGCCGACTTTCAACGCCTGCTGCTGATCAGCTGGTAAGGATGCCTGTATTTCCAGCTGGCTAGGATCAACAATTTCAAATAAGGTCTGACCGGCGCTCACTGTCTGGCCCGGCTCCACTTGGCGTGCAGTAATTACACCTGAAATCGGACTGCGTAAAATACCGTCCCGGTCAGCTTTTTGTGCAATATCTACATTCGCCTGTTGAGCTCTGACGTTTTCCTGCTGACCTCTATAGTCAACCTGGGCTTCTTCATACTCTACCTTGGAGATAAACCCTTGATTAAACAGGCGACGTTTACGTTCTACCATTAAACGGCTCTGTTCAGCCTGAGCACGGGTAGAGGCTAAATTAGCTTGTGCTTGAGCCAGTCTGGCAGCATTATCCTGATTATTAAGCCGCACTAGCACTTGGCCTTTATGAACAGACTGACCTACGGATGCATTCACTTGAGTGGCAGTTGCTGTAATTTGTGCCTGAATTGAGCTTTGATTTACAGCTTTAATTGTTCCGGTAAAAGCCGTTCTATTAAATAAAGTACCACTTTTAACCGGAATCAGATCTTGAGGAATCAGTTCAATTTTAGTGGCTTCGGTCGGTGTTGCAACAGGTTCTGACCTGTCACAGGCTATTAAGGCCAGACAGAGACATAACAGGCTTATTCTGGGAATAAGGTCAAGAGTAGGCAGAGTCAATATACGCGTTGCTACTCGCATGCATATTCATCCTTATGTTCAGCATAATGCTTTTAAATTATTTTTCTCTAAAAAGCTTACATTATTCAATGGCTTTTAAACGTGAGATAATTCTGTCGTATTGGGCTTGGGTATTGCGATAGTTCGTTTGTAAAGAAGTAATATTATTTTTAATGAGAACAAGATTCTGATAATTGCTGTTCAGACTATTTTTCAAGACAGCAGGTACAGGTTGGCCTTTCCTTAAATAATCCATTTCCTGCCGTTTAAAATAGATCCGGTCACTCTGTAATTGTCGAAGCTGGTCTTGTTGAAAACTAAGCTGTTTTTTGAGGTTAGCTAAATGTTCATCACGTTTAGCCTGAGCTACTCGGCTGTTGGTATATGCTCTTTTAAGTTTTAGGTCCTGTTCACGCTCTCGGGCCTGAACAGCGCGCTGTGGAGCCTGCTTTATGTCTTTATCTACATTGTAGGGCCGACTGCGTTGAATAACCTGCATATTCTGATCTAGTGCTTCATATCCATAACGAATATGGGCCGGTGTCACCGAGGTACTAATATTGGCAATACCATTATTATCATAATAACGGTACCACACCGCTTTAGGTGTTTCAGTGACATTTGCAATAACTGGAATAGACAGGCAGCTCAGGCTGCAAACTATCAAAAACTCACGGGTTATATTTTTCGTTCGTATCCAGCAACTTTTAGCTATAGCATGTAACACCATAAAATTCCCCAACACACTGGACCGAAGCACTTATCTTTCAGTAATAAAATTGTTATATTAGAGCTGATTTTTGCAGTTAAAAATACGGTATAGGCAAAAAAAAACCAGTTTCTGATAAAAACATAAATTATCTTATTGATTTAAATGACACCCTGTAAAGCTATACTTAAAATGTTCATTGGAAATACAAGTAAATTTATGTTAAAAAAGTTGAATAACTGTAAAAATTAATCCGTCAAATATTATGTTGAATAAGCGGGAAGGCCGATTAGATGGAAGACAAATTTCAAAACCTTAAGGTTATGGTAATCGATGATTCAAAAACTATTCGCCGTACAGCAGAAACTTTGCTGCAACGTGAGGGCTGTGAGGTAATTACCGCAGTTGATGGTTTTGAAGCATTGTCCAAGATTGCCGAAGCCAATCCTGATATTGTCTTTGTCGATATCATGATGCCGCGTCTAGATGGTTACCAGACCTGTGCACTGATTAAAAACTCACAAAATTATCAGAATATACCGGTCATTATGCTGTCTAGTAAAGATGGGCTATTTGATCAGGCTAAAGGTCGTGTAGTGGGTTCGGATGAATATCTGACCAAACCGTTTAGTAAAGACGAATTGCTCAATGCAATACGTAATCATGTCAGTGTCTAGAAAAAGAACTTGGGGAAGAAAATGGCTCGTATCTTGATTGTTGATGACTCACCTACCGAAACTTTCCGTTTTAAAGAGATCTTGACCAAGCATGGTTATGAGGTTCTTGAAGCGACTAATGGCGCAGATGGGGTAACTATTGCCCAGGCAGAATTACCGGACCTGGTATTGATGGATGTGGTGATGCCGGGTGTTAACGGTTTTCAGGCAACTCGTCAGATTGCTCGTGGTGAAACAACTAAAGATATCCCGGTGGTCATTGTCAGTACAAAAGACCAGGCAACTGACCGGGTTTGGGGCAAGCGTCAAGGCGCCCGTGACTATCTAACCAAACCTGTTGATGAAAATAAACTAATCGAAGTAATCCAACAATACCTCAACGCAGGATAGTGCTATGGCAGCAAATGGATTTATCGAATTACTTCGGCTGGCAAAGCGTGGCAACCGTAGCTATGCTGCCAGCAATAATGAAGTAAACCGGTGGTCAGGTATTGCTTTTGAAATGCTGGGGCAATATTTTGTTGCTCCACTTGGGGAGGTTTCTGAGGTTATTTATCCTCCAAAGTATACCGCAGTTCCTAATACTCAGCCTTGGGTACGTGGACTGGCTAATATTCGGGGAAGACTACTTTGTGTGGCTGACTTGGCACAGTTTATATCTGGACAACGCAGCAATTTCTCACCTACTCAAAAAGTACTCTGCATTAGTCATAATGAACAATATGTGGGTGTGGTGGTCGATCGGGTTTTGGGGATTCAGCATTTTAACAAACAAAGTTTTTTTTCAAAGAATGACGGGCTGGAGGATCAGTTAAATCCATATTGTCAGGGTTATTTTTATCAGCATAACCAGCATTGGCATGTGTTTTTATTCAGCCGTTTATTGAAAGACTCACAGTACATGAACGCATCTACAAAATTTATAAACTAATTTGACGCGCCTACTCAATAAAAGCGTTTTCAGGGGAGAGGCTGTATGGGCTTTAAACTCAAAAAGAAAAATACGGGAGAAAGCGGTGCTGCTCACAGCAGTAATGCGTTTTTAACCAAAATACAAACACAAGTCGAAGACTTTGCACGGTTATTTGGAGATAGTTCCAAATCTAAACCGTTTATTTATGGGGCAGCATTATCTTTAATTCTATCCGTTATTCTTTTACTGTTTTTATTCTATAGCGTACCTCGTCATAATGAGTTAACTCGTAGTTTGGGTGAATTGCGTCTACTGTCGCAAACTATTTCCCGTCAAGCAACCGAGGCGACTGCTTCTGGAACGCCTGAGTCCATTAAAACCCTGTCACAGTCACAGGCGCGCTTTGCTGAAAACCTAGAAACTGTACAGGATATTCATGGCTCAACTGATGCCGAGGTTCGGCAGGTTGAACAGACTTGGAATGCGGTATCTCGAAATATTGACCAGATTACCAGCCAGCAAAAAATTATTAACAAACTCTACGATACCAATATTGCTATTTCTGAAACCATTCCAGGTATTCAGGCAGAATATAACCTGCTAGTCGACCAGATGGCACGACAAAATATGAGTAGTAGCCAGGTAGTTATTGCTAAAAACCAGGTATTTATCGCGGAACGTATCTTGCGTTCGATCAGTTCCGTACTTGTGGGTAATGATAGCTCACGTGAATCTGCAGACGACTTCAATGCTGATACTGAAACTTTCGGTACTTATCTCAATGCACAGCTGAACGGCAGTAGTGAGCTAGGTGTAGAGCGTATTAATGACCCTGCATTACGTGAATCTCTAACCAATATTCAAGATGAGTATAATGCGGTCTTAAAATCTGCTGCAGCGACAGTTCTAAATAACTCCAACCAGATTGTTCAGGTCCGTCAGGCATCAGCACAAATTTTCTCTCAATCTGACGAACTGCTGGCAGCTCTAAACAAACTGACTGAGTCGGCAAGCAGTAACTGGGCAGAAGTGGCGCTTGCAATTCTGCTGCTGGCGTCAATTGCTGCCTTGATCTTCTCTGTAATTAAACTTCTGGCACTGCGGGGAGCGACGGATAAACAGCGTGTGACCCGCCTACAGGACGAATACGACCGTAACCAGAATGCAATTTTACGTCTGCTGGATGAAATTGCAGATCTTGCAGATGGTGACTTGCGTTCTTATGCAACCGTATCTGAAGACTTTACTGGTGCGATTGCGGACTCGATTAACTTTGCGATCGACCAGTTACGTGATCTGGTATCACGTATTAATGAAACCTCGCAAGAAGTATCACGTTATACCCAAAATACGCAGAATATTACTAACCAGCTGGCTGAGGCTTCAGAACATCAGGCTCAGGAAATTGCCGGCGCTTCCAGTGCAATCAGTGAAATGGCAACCTCAATTGACCAGGTATCTGCCAATGCTTCTGAATCTGCCGAGGTTGCACAGCGCTCAGTACAGATTGCTTCTAATGGTGCAGATGTTGTAAACCGTTCTATTGAAGGGATGGATACCATCCGTGAACAGATTCAGGAAACATCAAAGCGTATTAAGCGTCTGGGTGAGTCTTCTCAGGAAATTGGTAATATCGTTTCCCTCATCAATGATATTGCAGACCAGACAAACATTCTGGCATTGAATGCGGCTATTCAGGCATCGATGGCTGGTGAAGCAGGCCGTGGCTTTGCTGTGGTTGCAGATGAAGTACAGCGTCTTGCAGAGCGCTCAACCTCTGCAACGAAACAGATCGAGACACTGGTAAAAACTATTCAGGCCGATACCAATGAAGCAGTAATCTCGATGGAGCAAACCACAGCCGAGGTAGTACGCGGTGCCAATCTGGCAAAAGATGCGGGTATTGCACTGGATGAAATTCAGAAAGTATCAGGCGATCTGGCAAAACTGATTGCGAGCATTTCTGATGCTGCAAAGTTACAGGCTGCTTCAGCAGGTCATATTTCCAGTACCATGAGTATCGTACAGGAAATTACCTCGCAGACCACCAGCGCTACTTTCGATACTGCACGTTCAGTATCAGAGCTGGCCAGTATGGCAGAGTCACTACGTGAATCTGTAACTGACTTTAAACTGCCTGAATAACCTCAATAAAAATAGAAAACCAGACAGCAGTCCCTGAAGCAGGCTGCTGTCACAGGCACTAAGCGCATCGACAAGATGAATTCGTGTTCGAAAGTAACGTCTTGCATGATGGTTACAAAATAGTTTTCTGCCGGTCTTGGTAGAAGAAACGAAGAAGTTTTAGCTATGAAACAAATACTAAAAGACCTGATTGGAACAACGACTCTTCCTGAAGATAGCTATCTTGACCAAGATGCAGAGATTCTTGAAATTTTTGTTGAAGAACTAGAAGAAATCTTTACTGATTTGGATGTTTTGATCCAGCAGTGGATAAAGCAGCCTGAGCAGCAGGACAAGCTGACCAGTATTCGCCGTTATTTCCATACCTTAAAAGGCTCCGGCCGAATGGTAGGAGCTAAAAGTTCCGGCGAGTTGGCTTGGACGGTTGAAGATCTCTTGAATCGAATAATTGCTAAAACACAAGCTTTTACCCCGGCGATCAGTCGTTATGTAGAATTAGTCTTTAAGATTTACAAATACAAGTTATTTTATAACTTTCAAAATAGTCAGCCTCATGTGATTGATTTGCGTCCCCTCGTATTGATCGGGCAACAACTGCAACAGCAGGGCAGTCTTGAACCGGCACTTGAGGAATTACTGGAGCTTAGCTGGACCTTATGTTCGTCTGAGACAGTCACCGGGCTTGAGCTGGTAGATCATACAGCAGAGACTCTACCACCACTAGATGTAGAGAAGCTTGAAATTCACGAGGAATTTGATTCATTAACTGCCGAGACACTGGCGATCTTTCTTGAAGAGTCGGAAGAACATCTGGCAACTATTGATGAGTTCTTGAATAATAATGAACAGGGCAGTAACTATAACGCTCTGATCCGCGCTTTACACACTTTGCGTGGCAGCTCGGCCATGGCTCAGGTAGAACACATATTTGAAGCAAGTAGTAAAGTTGAGAACCTGTTTAAAACCATGCTGCAAGATGAGCTGGTATCTACTTCAAATGAAACCGCTTTACTTACTCATTATGCTGAATTTGTAAGGGACTATCTCTACATTCTAAAACAGGAATGTAATATAGAACAGTTGGAACAGGTTTATCAGACCTTTAATCATGCTTGGGAAAACTACGGATTCCATCAAGAACCTGTGGATGATCTCGTGAACCCTCAAGGTCTGGTTTCAAGGCTCCTCGAGCTTGAGATCAACCAGTTGCTAGATGCCGAGTTCGAGTTTGATCAGCGTGCCCGTACTGAATACCCGGAATATTTACAGCTTTTGGTACAGCAGGCACAGGAACTGGTTGAACATACACGAAACCGTGCCTCCCAAGGTGTATATGATTTTACGTTAGAACTACTTCAGAGCTATCAGCAGCTCTTGGCAAAGCCACAGCTATTAAATCTTGATTATGCATATGAACTTTATACTCAAGCTCATCAGCAGCTGATTTATCTGTTTGATACGCTTGCAGCGGGACAGCGTGTCAGCCTGAGCCCGGCTCATCAAAGTCTGCTTGAAGAATTATCTGCATTTGTACAGCAAGAAATACAACAGGTAGATGAGTTGTCCACTGTTACTGAGCCTTTTGAGGCTCCGGTTGACGTAGCAGTTTTGCAACATACTTTCAACCTGGGAGCGCTTTCAGCACGTATAGCGGCTGATAAAGCGCTGATGCATTCTGAACATAGTAATCAGGTTGCTGATGCTGATCTGCGCGATATCTTCTTGGAAGAGGCCGAAGAATTACTGGCTGGTATGGATAGTGACCTGAACAGTTGGACAAAAGAATCAGGCCAAGTTACTGCTCTGAACAATCTAATGCGTTATTTGCATACCTTAAAAGGTGGTGCAAACATGGTGCAGGCCACCCATATGGGATTAATTGCACATGAGCTGGAAAGCATTTATCAGAGAATTATTAACGGGCAGGTTCAGGTCTCTACTGTACTGATGAGTATTATCCGGCTGGTACAGGATGAGCTGGCAGAACGCATCCAGATACTACGTGAACAGCAGATTGACTACCCGGCGCCAGCAACTATTGAAATCCTCAAAAATATTGAGTCGATCAGCACTGGTGTATTAGTGACTACGGCTGAGCCAAAAGTAGCAGAAGAGAAGCTGTCCGAGTCGAGTCAAAATATTGAATCAGATATAACTGATTGTACACTTGCGGATGCGGAAATCGCTGAGCATTCCGAAGAGTTACAAACAAATGAACAGGTAAGATCAATTGTTGAAGAAGTTTTTCTCGAGGAAGCCGAAGAGCTGTTACAGACCGCTCATAAATTACTAGATCAATGGGTAGAAGAGCGCAGTAACCGGAGTCTGTTACTACAGCTGCAACGGAATGCTCATAGTCTTAAGGGCGGCGCACGGATGGCCGAGCTTGAGCCGGTAGCCGTGATTGCTTATGCGCTGGAAAATACTTTTGAACAATTTGGTCTGCACAATCTTACCACTAGTGTTTATGACCCGCTTTTACATACTGCTTTACGCTGGTTGGAAAATGCTATCTTCAAAGAGCAGTATGAAAACTTTGACAGTTTGAAGCACAGCTTGGACTCGATCCAGTTTACTGAAATTCCTGCTCAGCTCATCAATCAGATTCCTGCAGATAATATCGTAGCTGATGGCAGTCTGTTTGAATTCGTGCATGGTGATGGTACTGAACCGCCTTCCATGATGGGTGAATGGGACAATACAGAGCGGGCTGAGAATAATGAAATGATCCGGATTTCAGCCGATCTGGTTGAGAAAATGATTGACCTTGCAGGTGAAAACTCCATCAACCGTTCCCGTATTGAAATGGATGTGGGACAGGTCGGCTCTATTCTTTCCGACATGGAGCTGGCTATTCAGCGACTGGCTGACCAGTTACGCCGTATGGAGGGTGAGCTTGAGAGTCAGATTATTGCTAAGCATGGTACGGAGAATTCACGTTACAGCGATTTTGATCCTTTAGAAATGGATCAGTATTCTTCACTAAATCAGTTATCCAAATCACTGGCTGAGTCAGCATCTGACTTACTTGACTTTAAAACCACATTATCTGAAAAAATACGTGATACTGAAGGTTTGCTACTACAGCAGTCAAGGATTCAGGCAGAGATTCAGGAAAACCTGATGCGGACCCGTCTGGTACCCTTTTCTCGATTATTACCGCGTTTACAGCGCATAGCACGGCAGACCTCTTCAGCATTAAACCGTCCTGCAGAACTCGTTGTTCAAAACACTGAAGGAGAACTGGACCGCAATATTTTAGAGCGGCTGGTCACCCCACTTGAACATATGCTGCGAAATGCAATTGATCATGGTATTGAAACGTCTGAGCAGCGTCTCAAGCAAGGTAAACCTGAAAGTGGCCGTATTGAGCTAAATATTAATCGCCAAGGTACAGATGTCATCATTACTTTTACAGATGATGGCCAAGGTATTAATCTTGACAAGCTGAAAAATAAAGCACTAGAGCGAGGCCTGATTGGAGCGGAACAAAAACTGGAAGCTGAAGAGCTGGCCCAGTTGATTTTCCATCCAGGTTTAAGCACTGCAGCAGAAATTACCCAGATTTCTGGTCGTGGTGTAGGGCTGGATGTGGTACAGAGCAGTATCAAGGCGATGGGTGGTCACGTGACGGTCGAGTCTGTACAGGGGCAGGGTACAACATTTACGATTCGTGTACCAACTACAGTAGCAATCAGTGATGCCCTGATGGTTAAAGCAGGTGACCAGCAATATGCTGTACCATTGGCGCAGATTGAACGTATTGTGCGTATCTCTCCTTCTATGCTGGAAGACTATTTTGCTGGCAAAGAAGATACTTTCCGTATCGACAATATGTATTATAAGCTGCGTTATCTTTCAGAGTTTGTAGCAAATCAGTCTCTGCCTCGTCTTACCGGTATAGCCCACTCTCTGCCGGTACTGCTGATTAAAGGGAGCAGTGGCCAGACAGTAGCGCTACTAGTTGACCAGCTGGTCGGATCTCGTGCACAAATTGTGGTGAAACCAGTGGGTCAACAGCTGGCTAGCGTAGGTGCAGTAGCTGGTGCAACAATTTTGGGTGATGGACAGGTTTGTCTCATTCTGGATGGGCAGTATATTGCTCGTCAGGTACAGTCTTCATTACGTGTCAAGGAAGTAAAAGAATCTCGTGAGTTGCATCGCTTTAATGATGAACGACGTCTGATTATGATCGTTGATGACTCAGTCACTGTACGCAAAGTCACCAGCCGATTGCTTGAGCGTCAAGGTTATGATGTAGTGACCGCTAAAGATGGTGTTGAAGCGATTGAACAGCTGGAAAGTATTAAGCCTGATTTAATGCTGCTCGATATTGAAATGCCGCGTATGGATGGTTTTGAAGTAACTAATCTGGTACGTCATCATGATGTACATCGTAATATGCCAATTATTATGATTACTTCACGTACAGGTGAGAAACATCGTGAGCGCGCTTTTGCACTCGGAGCAACGCAATATATGGGCAAACCTTTCCAGGAAGCAGACCTGTTGGCCAATATTGAAGCGTTACTTGAGGTTATGGTCTAACGCGGGAGAAAAAAGATGAGTCAAACCAAAGCGAATTCAACTCTGGCAAAGATTGATCAACAAGAGTTACAGCACCTGATTACAGTATCGACCGGTTTTATCGATGCTTATATTATTCAATGCTATGCTCAGGTACCGATGTTGCTACCCCAGAATATTGTATTGTCTGCTCTTGATAGTTCGATTAACGTCGATCATATTGATTGGCATGATTTTAAGCTTCCGGTCTATAAGGTAAATAGCCCTACGGCTAAAACAGCAGTTGCACTGGTAATAGAAGGAGAGCAGGTAGATCAGCGCTTTGCCTTGATCTGTGATGAAATGCCTCAGACTATCAGACTGCGGATTTCAGAGGTGGTCGATGAAGAACAGCCTTTTGATGATTCAAATATTTATCAGTATGTACGTATGGGAGACCAGATTTTTCAGGTTCCCAACCTGAACGAGATTCAAAACCAGTTAAGTCATAAGACATTCTAAAAATTCATTTGAAACAAAAGAGGAACCGACAGGGTTCCTTTTTTGTTTATCTTATATTCATCAGCTCAGGAGCTGTATCAGGATTTTTTCATAAATCTCTGCTAGCGGTTCCAGATCGTCTACATTTACGTGTTCATCAATTTGGTGGATACTGGCATTCAATACCCCAAGCTCCAGTACCTGTGCACCAGTTGGAGCAATAAAACGTCCATCTGAAGTACCACCGCTGGTTGAAAGCTTGGCTTCTACACCATTAACCTCATGTATCGCTTGTACAGCAGCGTTTACGAGCTCCCCCACGGGTGTCAGGAAAGGTAAGCCAGATAAGGTCCACTTAATATCAAAATCAACCTGATGATACTGTAAAATAGCAATTACTCGTGCTTTAAGCTCATCCGCGGTCACTTCAGTAGAATAACGAAAATTAAATGTAACTGTCATTGTGCCAGGCACTACATTGGTTGCACCGGTACCAGCTTGGATATTGGAAATCTGGAAAGAGGTTGCTGGAAAATACTCATTCCCGCTGTCCCATACGGTCTCACATAGCTCTGCAAGCGCTGCAGAAGCTGTATGAATCGGGTTAATCGCCAGATGTGGATATGCTACATGTCCCTGTTTACCCTTAACAGTTAAAACACCATTTAGAGAGCCCCTACGACCATTCTTAATGATATCACCCAGCTGATGAGTACTAGACGGCTCGCCCACCAGACACCAGGTCATTTTCTCATTACGGGACTCAAGTGTTTCTACTACCTTTACGGTCCCATTTATTGAAGGACCTTCTTCATCAGAAGTAATTAAAAAAGCAATTGAGCCTTTATGATCAGGATACTTGGCAACAAAACGTTCTGAAGCGATTACCATCGCTGCCAGAGCTGTTTTCATATCGGCACTACCACGACCATATAGCTTACCATCACGTATTTCAGGAATAAACGGATCAGAATTCCAGGCATCCAGGCTTCCAGTGGGCACCACATCAGTGTGTCCTGCAAAACAGAAAACTGGGTCTTTAGTACCACGACGGGCCCATAAATTATCTACGTCTTCAAAGCGCATGTTTTCTATATGAAAACCGACCTTTGATAAACGTTCAGCCATAATATTCTGGCAGTTATGGTCTACAGGAGTAACTGAGGGCTGGCGCAAAAGTTGCAGGCTAAGGTCGAGAGTGTCTGATGATGAAGTCATACCGGAGATCAATGTCTTTAAAACTTGCCGATATAATAGGGGAATATGTAATTGAAAGGGAGTTTAATTAGAACAAACCTAGTCTGTATAAAATTAGGAAACCCTATCCGTAGATAAGGTTTTTTGAAAAACTGATAGCAAAATTAAAGTTTTTGTTTAGTATCTTCTGCAGTATTTGATACAGCACTTCCTGCACTAGAAACATCCTCGCCCAAGCCTTTTACTGTGTTACAACCAGTCAGTACAATTGCCAAAAACATTGAAGCAGCTAAAATTTTTTTCATCATCATCTCCAAGTTAGATTTATTTTGATGTTCACTCAGGCTAAAAAATATGCTTAATAAATAACATTATGTTTTGATAGTAGAAACGTTATGAAATGTTTCAGAAAAAGATAAATCACTTATTTATATTGCATTTTTTAAACATTATTAGAGGTTTTGAGTAAGAGAGGTAGACGGTACATAAAGAACTGCGGAGATGCATGATCAGAATAGTATAGACCTTGAGTCCACCATAAAGCCCTGTTCGAACTTTGTACCTGATCCGGGCATAACCACTCCTGTCGCTGTAGACGATAGTAGTCTTGCTGGGGAATATAATCGGCCCATCCTCCAAATCTACGAGAGAAATTAATCCAGGTTGAAAAGGGCTCAGAAGAGTCAGGCCAGTTTTTTAAGGGGAAGTAAAGTTGTCCCTTGAGAATAGCGTAGCGCTCTTGAATGAGATGTCCTGATACCTCTTCAAACTGGAACTGTTTCTGTGTAAAGTGATTTAATTTGCGTAATAAGGTATCACTACGGTTAAGACCAAACCACGATGCCAAAGAAGGTTCTCTTTCAGCCAGATAATATTTTAAAGCCACTTCCCAATGTTCTGTTTTTCCCGTTTCGGTATTTAGTATTAAAAAATCTAGCTCACCAATTGTTTTTGGTCCATCAATAATTTGGATGCTATGTCCAAGTAAACGATATGGATGATATGCATGATCAAGTAGCCAGAACCAGATCAGCATTTCAAAACGTAGTCCTAGGCGCGTACTTTTAAGCTGTCGAAGGAAGTGCTCAAGTGGTTCAGGTTGCTGGTCAAGCTGTTTTAAACGGGGCAAATAGGCTTGGAAATATTTTTGCCAGATATTGTCACTATGCAAATTAAAATGATGCTTAATTATGAGTTCTTGTGGCAGGCTTTTAAGAATATTCGGACTGGCTAGACTAAAAGCCAGCTGACGTATGGCAGGATGCTTAAATTGTAACCATGGTTCAAAATAAGCCTGCTGATCACCAAACATATACATAGTCCGCCCATAAATATCATAAGAAAACGCGCAGAATAAAAATATAGTGCGCATATAAAACACTTTATACTAGCGCAATTGCGGGATTAGGAAAGAGATATGAGAACATTGTTTTGGCGAAGTCTGGTACTGATTTTTATTGTACTTGGACTGATAGGGGCAATTTTACCCGGCATGCCAACGACAGTGTTTTTAATACTTGCCGCATGGGCTGCGTCTAAAGGCTGGCCACAAATGGATAACTGGTTACTGAATCATCCAAAATATGGGCCAACGCTCAGAGCTTGGAGAGCTAATGGCACTGTTCCGCGTAAAGCAAAATGGCTGGCCAGTGTCATGATGTTAATAAGCGGTATTATGATGCTATTTACTAATGCACCACTGCTTGTCAAAATCTTTACAGATGGCATCATGCTGGTTGTGGCCATCTGGTTATGGATGCGTCCTGAGCCTCAAGATCGAACTTTACAGTCCATCGAAAAAAAAGTACCGGGAGAAATTGAGTAAAAAATGTCTAGCTATACCTTGGATCAGGCAGATCTGTTAATTGATCTGGCACAGCAGAAGCTTCATCTTCCTAAACTAAAAAAATGTTATGCCATTTCTTCTGGTAAAAATGGAGTAGGTGAGCAGGAAAATACAGGCCAGACTCCACGAGGTTGGCATCGTATAGAAAAAAAAATTGGGGCGGAACATCCTAAAAACTCAGTGTTTATTGCACGTCAGTTCACTGATGAGATTTATAGTCCTGAACTGGCTGCTCAGTTCCCACAAAGAGACTGGATTCTAACACGCATACTCTGGTTACATGGGCTTGAGCCTGGTTTTAATCAGGGAGAAGGGCGAGATACCTTCCAGCGCTATATTTATATTCATGGTACACCAGATACTGAGCCGATGGGTATTCCGATGTCACATGGCTGTATTCGTATGCGTAATGAAGAAATCATTGAGCTTTTTGATTTAATCCCCGAGCAGGCTTTAGTTTTTCTCTCAGAAACACCGCTTGAATTGATTTAAACAATACATAAGTCACATTATGTTTATCAGATATAAATAAAAAATAGTCTGTATAAACACCTATAATTTTTTAGAGAAATGTTTAAATAAAATACAAAAAACATTGTTTTTCCTTTAATTTACCTATTTTTTAATCATTCGAAAGTATTTTTATGAAAACAGATAGAAAAGCGTTTGACACCAGATGAGGATTCTCTATAATGCACCTCACAAACGATGAAGACCTAAAGGGCGCTTAGCTCAGTTGGTAGAGCGTCTGCCTTACAAGCAGAATGTCGGCGGTTCGATCCCGTCAGCGCCCACCAAGCCTTTATGTTGTGATCTTTCGTGCAGCGGTAGTTCAGTTGGTTAGAATACCGGCCTGTCACGCCGGGGGTCGCGGGTTCGAGCCCCGTCCGCTGCGCCACTTAAGATTTCAGAGTTTGTACCACAATAGCGACATTGTGCAAATGCAGCGGTAGTTCAGTTGGTTAGAATACCGGCCTGTCACGCCGGGGGTCGCGGGTTCGAGCCCCGTCCGCTGCGCCATTTATGCAAATCCTATTGAGGGCGCTTAGCTCAGTTGGTAGAGCGTCTGCCTTACAAGCAGAATGTCGGCGGTTCGATCCCGTCAGCGCCCACCATAACTTAGTGACTTTTACATTATTTTAAATAATGTAATGTGATGCAGCGGTAGTTCAGTTGGTTAGAATACCGGCCTGTCACGCCGGGGGTCGCGGGTTCGAGCCCCGTCCGCTGCGCCATTTCATAAAATTTGGTATCCTAATTTCCTGAGATTAAGATATTAATCAGTGTATAAGCATAACTGCTTATGCTACTATCTCTAATAGCTATGCTATTTCTCAGGGCGCTTAGCTCAGTTGGTAGAGCGTCTGCCTTACAAGCAGAATGTCGGCGGTTCGATCCCGTCAGCGCCCACCATATATCCTATTCAGTTGCAAAACATTATTTGTTCCCCTAAGATTATCTAAAAATATTCTTAATATAACTAATAATTATGAAAAACCCTTATCAGCGTAAAACTGTATCAAAAAATCAGCAAAAACCTTATTCGGTGCTCGAGAACTATCAGCAATTTATTCAAAATATTATCGCGCAACGTATGATTATTGCGCTTTATCATGAAGGATGGGCACTCTGCGCAACGCCTTCAGGTCAGCAGGCATTTCCCGCCTGGCAAAGTAGAAGTCTGGCAAGATTGTTAATAAAAGATCAGTGGGAAAACTATAAGATTCATGAAATTACATTAAAAGATTTGATTGGAAAAGTTCTGCCTTATCTGAGGGTAAATGACACACATCTGTCTTTAGATCTGACACCAGAGGGACAAAATATTCTGGTTCGACCAGAAAAATTTTTACTTGATCTTAAAAACTATTTATATCAGCTGTATTTACAGCAACCCGAAGTATTTAGAGAAATGCAATTACCTGCTCCTCGAAGTATTCGTCTTCATTAAAAGTTTATTTTTCTAAATAAAAAATCCCGCAATAGTGGGATTTTTTATTTGATTATTTTTAAAGAATTTCAATTGCCACAGCTGTAGCCTCACCGCCACCAATACATAACGCAGCTATGCCTTTATGTCCACCTGTACGTTTCAGGGCATGAATAAGTGTCAGAATAATACGTGAGCCGGTAGAACCTACAGGATGACCAAGAGCACATGCACCGCCATGAATATTTACTTTTTCTGGATCAAGGCCAAACTCATCGATTGGGCACATGGTAACCATTGCGAATGCCTCATTAATTTCCCATAAATCGACATCAGCCGCGGTCCAGCCTGCCTTGTCTAGAACTTTTTTTACTGCACCTACCGGCGCAATGGTAAATTCAGAAGGGTGCTGGGAGTTTGAAGCGCTCGCAATAATCTTTGCTAAAGGTTGTAAACCACGTTGCTTAGCAGTTTCATCCGAGCAGAGAACAAGCGCAGATGCTCCGTCCGAAATTGAGCTGGCATTGGCTGCTGTAATTGTTCCATCTTTTGCAAAAGCCGGACGCAAAGACGGGATTTTATCAATATTGGCATTAAATGGCTGCTCATCCTGATCTACTACTGCCTCACCTTTACGGCTAGATACAGTTACAGGGACGATTTCATCTTTAAAATAACCTTCAGTAATTGCGGTTTGAGCACGTTTTAAAGAGCGGATGGCAAAATCATCCATTTGTTCACGTGTATAACCGCGCTCATTGGCCATATCCTGGGCAAAAGATCCCATCAGGCGTCCAGTTTCTGCATCTTCCAGGCCGTCAAGAAACATGTGGTCTTTGATTTCGCCATGACCCATGCGAAAACCTCCACGGGCTTTTGGCAGAAGGTAAGGCGCATTTGTCATGGACTCCATACCGCCTGCAACTACAATGTCTGCTGAACCGGCTTTGATCATATCTGCGGCCTGCATTACAGCTTTCATCCCTGACCCACAGAGTTTATTAATAGTAACAGCGCCTGTACTATCTGGAATGCCAGCCAAACGCATTGCCTGGCGAGCAGGACCCTGTTTTAAGCCTGCTGGAAGCACGCAGCCCATAATGACTTCTTCAACGTCATGTGCCTGCAGCCCAGCACGGGAAACTGCTTCTTTAATTACTGCTGCACCCAATTCTGGTGCAGTCTTTGTAGCGAGTGAACCTTGGAAACCACCCATCGCAGTACGCGCACCGTTAAGAATCACGATGTTTACCATTGTTCTAATCTCCACTATTTCATTATAAAAATAACTGATCTTGAGCAGTATATTTAGAAAAAATTAATGAATAAAGAATAAACACTAGTGAACATTAGACTGAACAGTTCTTAGCAAGTACTTGCTAACGATTCTACTCGTAAGTGGCCCATGGGACTAAGTACTAAACGTTTATTTAGGCTGGCAGATGAGCTGGCACAATAGAAAAAACTGCCATTCGAACCACGCGGTAGCCCGGTATCTGCTTTAAAAAACAAACGCGGTTTATTAAGAGCACCTCGCCAATCTAGTCGACCATACTCAAGATCAAGCATTACTTTAGACAGTATTTTTTCATCAGAATTAAGCTCCTTATCATTATTGGTATCTACAAAGATGAGTAAACCTTTATTCCATTGCTCATCTTCACACTGTTCTAGGTTTTGGCTTGAACAGATAACTATTTGATTACGATAAGTTAATGCATGATTTTTAGCTTGAATAATCTGCATGTTTAATAAGTGTGGAAGTGATTTGGCTTCCTGCTGTGCTCGGTACTCTTGGTAAGCAGGAATAGCAAAAGAAGCTAAAATTGCCACAATCGCTATACAAACTACGAGTTCCAGTAAAGAAACTCCATTGTTATTTTTCTTCATGGTTAAAAAATTACCTGTTTATTATAGTTTTTTGTTTTTTTAACAGTAAATTAGTGTGTAGTTATTGCATTCAAAACCAGAACAAATGATCATTAGCTTAGCTTTTGAATACTGTTAAAATAAACAGAAGCGAAAAAGATAAGCTATTCATTAGAATAAATTGAGTGAAAATTTACCGAATTACAACGGAAATTGTAAGTAATTTTGTCAATAATTTACTTGATTAAAATTATCAAGCACTTGGAAAAAAAACAAAGTGTTTGTATGATTCAAAGTGAGTAGCTTAAAAATAATACTGGGGTATATATAAGCTTATCTCAGGAGCCAAAAAGTTAATTTTAGGCTGAGCTTGAACAACAATGTTATCTCTGGAGGATAATCCATGAAATTGAGTCGTATTGCACTTGCTATGCTTGTTGCTGCTCCTCTTGCTGCTGCAAATGCTGGCGTAACTATTACCCCATTAATGCTTGGTTACACAATGTTTGATACCCAGCACAACAATGGCGGTAACGATGGCGACCTGACTGATAGCGTAGAACTTGATGATGACCTGTTTGTTGGTGCAGCACTTGGTGTTGAACTTACTCCATGGTTAGGTTTTGAAGCTGAATATAGCCAGATCAAAGGTGATACCAGCGTTGCAGGCAATGAATATAAAGGCGAAAATATCGCTGGTAACTTCTATGTTACTTCTGACCTGTTCACTAAAAACTATGACAGTAAAATCAAGCCTTATGCATTGTTAGGTGCTGGTCACTATAAATATGAGTTTGACACTGATGCTGGTCGTGCTGGTCGTGGCTTAGATGAAGAAGGTACTCTAGGTAACGCAGGTCTTGGTGCATTCTGGCGTATTAATGATGCCCTGTCTCTACGTACAGAAGCACGTGGTACTTACCATTTTGACGAGCAGTTCTGGAACTATACAGCTTTAGCTGGTCTGAACGTTGTTTTAGGTGGTCACCTGAAACCTGCTGCTCCTGTAGTAGAAGTTGTTCCTGTTGAGCCAACACCAATTGTTGAGCCACAACCACAAGAACTGACTGAAGATCTGAATATGGAACTTCGTGTGTTCTTTGATACTAACAAATCAAATATCAAAGATCAGTACAAGCCAGAAATCGCTAAAGTTGCTGAGAAGTTAGTAGAATATCCAAATGCTACTGCTCGCATCGATGGTCACACTGATAACACTGGTCCACGTGCTCTGAACGAACGTCTGTCACTGGCTCGTGCTAACTCTGTGAAATCTTCACTGGTGAATGAGTACAATATTGATCCATCTCGCTTGACTGCTCAAGGTTTTGCCTGGGATCAACCAATTGCTGACAACAGCACTAAAGAAGGTCGTGCTATGAACCGTCGTGTATTCGCGACAATTACTGGTAGCCGTACTGTTGTTGCTCAACCAGGTCAAGCTCAATAATCTGAGTTTAACTAAAAAAAGCAGTTCTTCGGAACTGCTTTTTTATACTAATTTTATTTTAATAAGCCATCTTTCAGTATCCATCTTTACCTTTAATTAATCACGGCCTATCTGTGATCAGTTCAAAATTTTTACCTTAATTTTTATTCTTAACTTATAGACTACTTATTTATCTGGATTTTTTAAGAAGAGCAGGCGGGATTAGTAGAATAATTTTTATTTTCTAATTTAGAAGGCAATAATTGCTTTTCATAGTTACATCTTATGTCATATGAAAATAACCAAGAGCGCTACAAGTATAAAGAAATATAGAAATAAAAATACCCAGCACAATCATATATAGAGTGAGCTGGGTATATTCATATTTAGAAAGAGGGTTAAGTTCTTGAGGGTAGGAACTAGTCAAGGTTTCCTGGTTTAACATCCATTTCTTTATAAGAAACTAACTTGGTTTTATGTTTAAGCTTATAACCAAACCAGATGACTAAAAACAAGGGAATACTGATATAGGTTGATAGCAGTCCAATCCAATCAATTTTTCCTCCTGTCACAGCTTCGTAATTTTGCCCAAGAATAATAATGGAACATAAAATAAATGCGAACCATGGAGCGAAAGGAAAGAATTTTGCTCGATAAGCCAGGTCTTCAAGCTTGTAGCCTTGCGCGATATAACCTTTACGGAAACGATAATGTGAGATCGCAATACCCAACCAGACAATGAAACCGCACATGCCCGACATATTCAGTAACCAGTTAAAAACTTCCTGCTCACCGACAAATGTCGTCAAAAAGCACAGCGCGGCAATCGCAGTGGTGGCATATAATGCGTTCATTGGAACGCCACGTAAATCCAGCTTAGAAAATATTTTTGGCGCCCGGCCTTCACGTGCCATATCAAATAACATACGAGTGGACGAATACATACCCGAGTTACCCGCCGATAGAATGGCAGTCAAAATTACAGCATTCATCAGGCTGGCAGCAAAGGCAAAGCCGGCCTGTTCATAAAGTAAAGTAAAGGGTGAAAGTGCTATATCTTCACTAGCAGCTGCTTGTAGCAATCTTGGATCATCATAGCTCACTAACGTGCCAATGATAAAAATACATACGATATAAAACAGCAGGATACGCCAGAAAATCTGTTTAATAGCAAGCGGAATAGTGCGTTTTGGATCTTTGGATTCACCTGCAGCTACTCCGACCATCTCAGTGCCCTGAAATGAAAAACCAGCAATCATGGCTACACCGATCATTGCCTGTAAGCCACCAACGAATGGTGCTTCGCCTTTGGTCCAGTTGCTAAAAGTAATCATTCCCGGCGTTAACATGATTTTTATAATCATGGCGATACCAATAATGATAAAGGCAATAATGGCTACTACTTTGACCATGGAAAACCAGAACTCGCTTTCGCCAAATCCTTTAACGGTTAGTGCATTGATGCCGAAAATGATGGCCAGAAAGATTGCACTCCAGTAAAAACCAGGAATATCTGGAAACCAGAATTTCATAATGAACTGAACTGCTACCAGTTCAAATGCGACAGTAATAGCCCAGTTGTACCAGTAGTTCCAGCCCAAGGCAAAACCAAACCCATCTTCTACATATTTGCTGCCATAGGTAAAAAAAGCACCAGAGGTTGGATTATGGGTGGCCAGTTCACCAAGACTGGTCATCAGAAAATAGATCATGATACCGATTAGGCCATAAGCCAGCAGCGCACCACCAGGACCGGCATTGGCAATAGTTGATCCTGACGCAAGGAACAGTCCTGTGCCAATAGAACCACCGATCGCAATCATATTTAAGTGGCGAGCTCCCAGCTTGCGCTTGAGTTTCGCGGGCTGATTTATTTCGCTCATCGAGATTCCTTTATTACATTAACGCGCACAGGCATACAAAACTTTAAAGCCTTGTTGATCAGCCTTAAGAGTGCATTGACCAAAACGCTGTTCAATCAAATGGGGATAATTTAAAAAACGGTTTGCAACAATCCATAGCTCGCCACCATTCTTTAAATGCTGAGGCGCAGTCTTACAGAGTTCTTCGCTGGCCTCATAATGGGTATGAATACCCTGATGAAAAGGCGGATTACTGACAATTGCATCAAGCTCAAAAGGTGCATCTGCAATACTGCTCACAGGTTGCAGACGCAATTGGGATGCTGGAATCTGATTACGCTGAAAAGTAAGTTCTGTTGAGCGTAAAGCAAAAGCATCAACATCAAGAGCATATACAGTATTTGCCGGATTGGATTTTGCCAAATAGCAGGCAATAACACCAGCCCCGCATCCAAAGTCGGCAAGTGTACCTGATTTTACCTGGTCCAGATAAGGAATTAATACAGCGGTGCCAACGTCCAGATGACTCTGGCTAAAAACGCCCGGAAGGGCACAAATCTCGATTTGCTGGTCTTTTAACTGGACAGTATAGGTTTTTAACCAGCTCTCTAGTGGTTTTTGCTTTTCTATATGTTCCAGTTTTAATTGCCAGAACTGGCAATGACGTGCACTGTCGAGCTTGACCGGATGTCCAAAAGTATGTAACTGCTTGGCTGCACGTTCAACACCTCCTTTTTTCTCTCCGACCAAAAACACAGACTGACCGATTTCTAAATGGCTGACAATATTATGTAGTACATAGTTAAGCAGTTCCTTGGACTTGGGAACAAATATGACCACCTGATTAAACTGTTGTTGCGGAAAATCTACACCAAAATGGGCTTTAAAACCTGCTGCCTGAAATCCCTGATAATCACTAAAATTCCAGGTCCAGATAGAAGCATCTATCCGCGGTCCCAACTGGTTTAATAGCTGATCATTGGGTGCATGAATAAAAAGCACCTGCCCAGAGAGCTGGTCAATCTGCCGCAGCACAACTTCACTTCTTGGATCCATGGCATTTCTCATCAAAAACAATGCCCAGACTGGGCTGGGCAATATCACTATAACAAGTATTATTTCTTGGTTTCAGGTAATACGATATTAAGAATTAATGCCGCAATACCACCTGTCGCTACACCAGAACTAAAAATATTTTTAAATAATTCAGGCAAATGTTCCAGAATTTGAGGCACCTGCGCCACACCTAAGCCCAGTGCCAGAGAAATTGCAATAATCAGCAGGGCACGACGGTCAAGCTGAATACCTGACAGGATATTTACCCCGGATGCAGCAACTGCACCGAACATCACCATCACTGCACCACCGAGTACCGCTTGTGGTACTGCTTGAATAATCCCGGCAACGGCAGGGAACAGACCCAGGATAATCAGCATAATTGCAATCCACAAACCTACATAACGGCTAGCCACACCAGTCAGCTGAATGACACCATTATTTTGTGCAAAGACTGAACTCGGGAAAGTATTAAATAAACCTGCCAGCAAAGAGTTGGCACCATTTACCAGAACGCCACCCTTAATACGTTGCATCCAGCTATCGCCATCTACTGGCTGATTTGACAGTTTACTGGTTGCAGTAATATCACCAATTGCTTCTAATGAAGTGACCAGATAGATGAAAGCCATCGGAATAAATAAACTCCATGAGAAGCTTAAGCCAAAGTGCATTGGTGTCGGTATCTGGATTAAAGGCGCCTCTTCAAGCGTAGAGAAGTCTAAATAACCCATAAATCCGGCCAGAATATAACCGGCAACTAAAGCAATTAAAATGGCGGAGCTTTTGATCCAGACTGCTCGCATACGGTTTAGCAAAATAATAATTGCCAGGACAGTACAAGACATAATCAGGTTATCGGCGCTGGCAAAAGTTTTACTTTCCATTGCCTGATAACCACCGCCCATAGAGATCAGACCTTCTTTAATTAAGGTTAACCCGATGAGCAGTACAACAATACCAGTTACTAAAGGCGTAATCAGTTTTTTTACCCAAGGTAAAATACGGGATACCCCCATTTCAATGAATGAGCCTGCAATCACTACACCGAAAATAGCAGCCATAACCGCTTCTACCGGCGTGCCTGACGCTACCATGGCTGAGCCAATCCCAATGATAGGGCCAATAAAATTAAAACTGGTGCCCTGTACAATCAGTAATCCAGCACCAAATGGTCCGACCTTCTTACACTGCAAGAATGTTGCGATACCTGAAATGACCAGAGACATTGATAAAATCATGTTGGTATCTTCACGAGACACCCCCAGCGCCAGACAGATCAGCAGGCCTGGAGTAACAATAGGTACAATGATGGCGAGCAAATGCTGTAATGCAGCCAGAAAGGCAATTAATGGACGAGGCCGGTCATTAAGGCCGTAGACTAGATCTAGACGCTCATTTTGATCAGATGAAGTGTTTAAGTCAGACATGAGACAAACAGGGGAGTGGCAAGGTGGCGCTATTCTAATCGAGTTGTTACACTTTAAAAACCTTAAAGTACACCGCTTGTCAAAATATATTGTAGTTGTCAATCAACTGTCACTACTAATGCGTAGCATTTTTTTGTATAATTTGCCCTCAAAATTGTAGGCGTATCGAATTTCATGTCAGATATCAAAACTCTCCGCAACATCGCAATTATTGCGCACGTTGACCACGGGAAAACCACTCTTGTCGATAAACTTCTTCAACAATCAGGTGCACTCGGTGATCGTGCCGGCGAGATTGAGCGTGTCATGGACTCGAATGCGCTTGAATCAGAGCGTGGTATTACCATTCTTGCTAAAAATACAGCGATTACATGGTTAGATAAGCGTACTGATACCACTTACCGTATCAACATCGTAGATACTCCGGGACACGCAGACTTTGGTGGTGAAGTTGAACGTGTTATGTCGATGGTAGACTGTGTACTTCTTCTGGTTGACTCTCAAGAAGGCCCAATGCCACAAACTCGTTTTGTAACACAAAAAGCGTTTGCACGTGGTCTGAAACCAATCGTTATTATTAACAAAGTAGACAAACCAAGTGCCCGTCCAGACTGGGTTATCGACCAGGTATTTGACTTGTTCGACAACTTGGGTGCAACTGATGAACAGTTAGACTTCCCGATTGTATATGCTTCAGGCTTACGCGGTGTTGCTGGTCCTTCACCAGAAGAACTGGCTGAAGACATGACACCGCTGTTTGAAACTATTGTTGACATCGTTGAACCACCAGCAGTTGATGTTGATGGCCCATTCCAAATGCAGATTTCATCACTTGACTATAACAGTTTTGTTGGTGTAATCGGTGTTGGCCGTATTCAGCGCGGTTCAGTTAAAACCAATACACCAGTAACTGTGATTGATAAAGAAGGCAAGACCCGTAATGGTCGTATTCTGAAAATCATGGGTTACCATGGCCTCGAGCGTATCGATGTTGATTCTGCAAATGCAGGTGACATTGTATGTATTACCGGTATTGATGCACTAAACATCTCTGACACTATTTGTGATCCGAAAAATGTTGAAGCATTACCGCCACTGTCTGTAGATGAACCAACCGTATCTATGACTTTCCAGGTAAATAACTCACCATTTGCTGGCCGTGAAGGCAAGTTCGTGACTTCACGTAATATCCGTGAACGTCTGGACCGCGAATTGATCCATAACGTTGCTTTACGTGTTGAAGATACAGACAGCCCGGACCGTTTCAAAGTTTCAGGTCGTGGCGAACTTCATCTGTCTGTACTGATTGAAAACATGCGTCGTGAAGGCTTCGAGATGGGTGTATCCCGTCCTCAAGTGATCATGAAAGAAGTTGACGGTCAAATGCAGGAACCGTATGAAAATGTGACCTTTGATGTTGAAGAACAGCATCAGGGTTCAATCATGGAACAGATGGGTAACCGTAAGGGCGAGCTGACCAATATGGAAGTTGACGGTAAAGGCCGTATCCGTATTGAAGCAACTGTACCTTCACGTGGTCTGATCGGCTTCCGTTCTGAATTCCTGACCATCACTTCTGGTACAGGTATCATGACTTCTAGCTTCTCACACTATGGCCCAGCCAAAGCAGGTGCTGTAGCTAAACGCCAAAACGGTGTGCTGATCTCTATGGTAAATGGTACCTGTCTGGCATTTGCTTTGTTCTCACTGCAAGACCGCGGCCGTCTTTTTGCTGAACCACAGCTTGAAGTTTATGAAGGCATGATTGTTGGTATGAACTCACGTTCAGACGACATGGTAGTCAACCCGACTAAAGCAAAACAGTTAACTAACATGCGCGCATCTGGTACAGATGAAGCATTAACACTGACTCCAGCTATTAAATTTACGCTGGAACAGGCGCTTGAGTTTATTGAAGATGATGAACTGGTTGAAGTTACACCTAAATCAATCCGTATTCGTAAGAAATTCCTGACAGAAAACGAACGTAAACGTGCTTCACGCAGTTAATTTTCGTTTAAGTTGAAAAAACCGCCAGTAATCTGGCGGTTTTTTATATAAATAACAAAAAGAAATTGGAATCTTTAAAGAAATCGCTAAATTATCCTAAAGGTTAATGCCCTTTAAATAGGATTAAGAATGTGAAAAAAATTAGGGCATCGGTAAATTAAGTCTGGAGATAGAATGAGTATTATTCAAGAATTTAAAGAATTTGCCATTAAAGGCAATATGATTGATCTTGCAATTGGTGTCATTATTGGTGGGGCGTTTAATAAAATTATTGACTCTCTGGTTAAAGATATTTTTATGCCCCTGATTTCTTTTATTCTAGGTGGAGAAGTTGATTACTCTAACTGGTTTCTGGTGCTAGGCGATAATCCAAATAATGTTAGTAATCTTGCAGCAGCCAAGGAAGCAGGTTTGAATGTCTTTGCCTATGGCAATTTTCTCACTATCTTGATTAATTTTCTGTTGCTGGCTTGGGTTGTCTTTTTAATGGTTAAAATGATTAACCGGTTACGCCGTAAACACGAGGAAGCACCACCTAAAGAAGAGGCAGCACCTACACCAGAAGATATCCAGTTACTGCGCGAAATCCGTGATGAGCTTAAAAATCGCCCCGCACCTTAAAATATAAATGGAAAAACGGCACAACAAATGCCGTTTTTTATTTTGACCGAACGCGTCACTTTAAGTTTTAAAAAAATAAAGCTGAATAAAACCGCTAGAAATTCATACGGAACTTGATTTCCAGCAAGTGGAAGCCAAACTGGCTTTTTACCGGACCATGGATTACACGTTCAGCACCACTAAAAACCAGTTTATCGATTACCGGCACCAGTTGACCTTTCTTAACTTCACCCAGTTCACCTCCGCGTCTAGCTGAGTTACAGGTCGAGTATTGCTGTGCAAGTTTATTAAAGTCTGCACCACTCTGGAGCTTCTTTTTCAACTGTTCAGCCAGTGTTTTTTCTTTAACCAGAATATGACGCACGATTGCTGTTTTCATATAGTTTCTCCTGCAGCTGAACCGGTTTATTTTACTGTTCGTAGCGGCTGGCATTCAGGGCAAAAAACACTTGCACGCTGTCCTAAACGGATATTCTGCAAAGGGGTTTCACAATTAATGCACATTTCGCCCTCACGGCCATATGCCAGCAGAGTCTGCTGAAAATAGCCATTTTCTCCTGCGGCATTACTGTAATCACGCAAGGTCGAACCCCCCAGTTCAATTGCAAATTTTAAAATCCTTTTAATTTCAATCACCAACTGATCAATTTTTTCATAGCTTAAGTTTGAAGCAGGTTGAGCTGGATGGATTCTGGTATTGAAGAGACTCTCGGTTGCATAAATATTGCCGACACCGACCACTACATGATTATCCATGAGTGCAACTTTTATGCCGACCTGCTTGTTTTTGAGTTTATTTACCAGGTATTCAGTATTAAATGTCTCAGATAGTGGCTCTGGTCCTAATGGATCAATTAATTTATGTTGTGTTTCATGGTTCAGCCATAAAATACAGCCAAAACGACGCGGATCATGATAACGCAGCTGTATATTTTGGAAACTAATAATCAAATGATCATGTTTACGTAATTCGGTCGCAGGCTCACACAAGCGAAACGAACCTGACATGCCTAAGTGCCATAACATGGTATCGTGTTCAAACTGCGCAAGAATATATTTAGAGCGGCGATTTAACCTGATGAGCTTCTGGCCTTGTAGCTTTTGAATATCTTGAGGAATGGCCCAGCGAAGCCGCGGCTCACGGACCTCAACAGACATAACTTTTTGCTGTAATAAGGGTTCAAGGCTCTTTTTGGTGGTTTCAACTTCGGGTAATTCAGGCATTGATCGACTCATTCTTATGCAATAGCAATAATATCGGGTTGCATGAATAATTTACAAGCTGGCATTGATATGAAAAGGAGGGAACACATGGCAGAGATTCTACCTTTAACCTGGTTTCAGCGCGATACTTCAGACGTTGCACATGATCTGGTTGGGTGTAGGTTATGTGTGCGCCAAGATAGTGGAGAAATCAGGCGCTGTATCATTACAGAAACAGAAGCTTATCTGGGCTGTCAGGATAAAGCCTGTCATACCTATAATAACCGTAAAACACCACGTACCGAAGTTATGTACCAAGCAGGTGGAACTATTTATGTATACCTGATCTATGGTATGTATGAAATGCTTAATATTATTACCCGGACTGAAGGTGTGCCAGAAGGTGTGATGTTGCGGGCCGGCTATTTTGAGGATGCCGAGACACGGCAGGAATTCAAGTTAATGGCTGGTCCAGGGAAACTGACCCGGCATATGGGAATTAATCGTACTTTTAAAGGACAGAAAGTCGGACTGGAAAGTGGGCTATGGATAGAACAGAAAACTCAGCAGCCTGAAATTGTACAGACACCGCGTATTGGGATCGACTATGCTGAAGAGGCCAAAGACTGGCTGGAGCGTTACTGCTGGAAAGCACATCCGAGTTTGAGCCGTTAAGGTTTGGTTCATATTAACTCCTGTACAGAGTATGTTGTATTAAAGGCTGTCTTACTCATGATTTTGTATGGTTTTTTTAGGCTGGACTATAAAAATAAAGCTGGTTCAGTGTAGGCTAGTGAGCGTCTAGGCACTCTGCCCACTTAATAATAAAACCGGAGAAATATATGGCCAAGCTGTTTGAGAAAATTAATTTTGGTAGCCTTGAACTTGCCAATCGCATTATTATTGCACCTATGTGCCAATATTCAGCCACTGATCAGGGTGAGGTGACTTACTGGCATGAACAGCAGTGGGCCAATTATGCTCTGTCTGGTGCCGGTTTATGCATTGTAGAGGCAACGGCGGTACAGGCTGAAGGTCGAATCAGCTATGCTGATCTGGGCTTATGGAATGATCAGCAACGCGATCAGATGTGGGCTTTGCTTAGTAAAGTCCGCCAGATATCTCCCATGCCTTTTGCGATTCAGTTAGCTCATGCCGGGCGTAAGGCATCAACCGATAAGCCATGGCTAGGCAAAGGCCAGATTGCACCAGATCATGAACATGGCTGGAATACGGTGGCACCCAGTGAATTAAGTTTTGCCGCAGCTGACCTGAAACCACATGCCTTAACACTTGATCAGATTCATCAGGTACAGGCAGATTTTGCGGCAGCTGCGCGTCGTGCAGTCGAAGCAGGTTTTGACCTGATTGAACTCCATGCAGCCCATGGATATCTGTTGCATCAGTTTTTATCGCCCTTATCCAATCAGCGTACAGATGAATATGGCGGCTCACTTGAAAACCGTATGCGGATGGTACTGGAAGTATTTCAGGCGATCCGTGATGCAGTACCAGCAGGCTTCCCGGTCGGGGTGCGTCTTTCGGCTACTGACTGGATGGATGAGAAGGGAGGCTGGAATGTAGAATGTAGTGCCGGCCTATCAAAAGCCCTACAGATGCTGGGAGCGGTTTACATCCATGTTTCATCAGGCGGACTGCATGAAATGCAGCGTATTGAAGTCGGGCCAAATTATCAGGTGCCTTTCGCAGAGAAAATTAAACAGGGTGTAAGCATTCCTGTTATCGCAGTCGGACTGATTACCGAGCCCGAACAGGCCGAAGAAATCCTCCAAAAAGGTCAGGCAGATGCAATTGGTTTAGCCCGTGCTATGCTATATGACCCACGCTGGCCTTGGCATGCAGCTGCAAAACTTGGTGAAAATATTTCGATCGCACCGCAGTATCTACGGAGTCAACCGCATGGTTTAAAAGAGTTGTTCCATCCTTTTAAAGCAGAAAAATAAATTATAAAAAACCCCGTCATCTGGCGGGGTTTTATATTGAATCTTTAGCTTTTCTTGGCTTTATTCTGATCGGACATCATTTTATTAACGGTATCCAGTGATTCTTTAGCGCGTGGAACATTCTGCTGGGCCAGTGCACTAAAAATTTTCTGTGCCTCAGGCAGATTCTGCTGCACAATGGTTCCATTGGCAAGCATATTACCCACTGCCATCAAGGCTGGTATATAACCTTTTTTGGCCAGATTCTGAATACTTTGGAGTCCCTGATTAACCTTAGCTTCCTGCTTGTTCTTGATGCCTGTACTAATGTCATAAAGTGCCTTGGTATGAATTGCCGGCATACTGTTTTTCTTGATAAGCGGATCAAGTCGCTTTAATGCCTGTTGGTCAGATGCTGGCTTATTTTCTGAAAATAGCGCCACTGCAAGCTGGACAGTTGCATCATCAAAGCCCGCATTTGAGGCTTTTTCCAGATACTCTCTGGCTTTCTTCTCATCTTTAGGCAGGCCCAGTCCACCAGTCACGTAGTTATTGGCAAGTACATAATCGGCCACTACATAGCCTTTCTCTGAGGCCTGCTGGTAGTATTTTAAGGCCTGCTGCTCATTTTTAGTTACGCCTTTTCCCACCTGGGTCAGGTAACCCAGATTATACAACGCTTGCGGATTACCTTCTTGAGCCAGCTTTTGCAACTGTTGATAAGCGGTGGTGTAATCATTTGCTTTAATTAGCTGTTCAATTTGTTCAAAAGCCGGATTTTTATCACTACTTGGTGCAGCCATGCTAAACGTGCTGGTGACTGCAATCAGGCTGGCGAGCAGAATTTTTTTCATTTTTTTCCTCTTCTTTCTGCACATAATTCCATTTATGTGGAATAACTGTGATTCATTCAACATAAATCATAAGCTGAATTATATGAATGTAAATATGGGACACCAAAAATCTTGCAAGATTAATCAGGCTACAGCTATGACTATGCCGGTCTTTCTTTAAATTCTGATTAAAAAATAAAAGAATGTATTAGGTAATAATTTTTAATGAAAGCTCTAAAACTATTGAAATAGTTTTTATATCTTAACCTGCTTCAGAGATAAAAAATATTTATAGTAATTTGATTTTTATATTAAAAATTTGGTTAAACCTGGTTTTTTCCAGAACAATAGGGTTGAAAGAATGAGTTTTAAAAAATATAGACTGATTGATAAAAAACCTCCAGATTTACTGGAGGTCATATTTACTACCCATAATTTCAAACACAGCTTTATTTTGGCCGTGCCACATCGCCTCTAAGCGATTCTGGCAATTCCAATAAGGTTAATCCAAGCGTATCAAGTGCTACCGGTTTAGCGACTACTAATGCCTTATAGCCATTTTCAACAGCGATACTATTAACCACTTCTACATCATCATGCAGTAGAGTCGCCGGAGCAGGGGCAGTACCTGAACCTTGTACCAAATGTAGCCAGTGCTTCGGTTTTGCCTTGAACCATAGCCGAGCGACGATTTCCTGACCCAGATAACACCCCTTGTCATAATGCACACCACCACGCTGATGCAGGCGTAGTTCCTGAGGCTGGAATTCATGCTCAGTCAAGCTGGTGATCCAGGCTTGGCCCTGTTCAATTGCCTGCAATTGCCAGGCATTTAAATCCGTATCTTCACTACTAAATCTGGTGAGAGCATTATCCATGCTTGGAGAAACGGCACCACTCTCTTCAAATGCCATTTTAGAGAATGCACCATATTTGCGGATATGCTTGGCAAATTCTTCAGACTGGTCCTGAGTCACCACAATACTGAAATTTTCAGCATCTTGCCGACTTAACCATAAGCCAAAATGAATACGGCCTTTTAAGTCACAAATAGCAGTATAACGGTAGTTACTGTCCAGTCGCTCTACATCTGCCGTGACTTGGCCCTGCAAGAATTTTTGTGCATCGACACCTTTTAAGCTAAAACAGAGAAAAGCCAAACTAGTCATGTTATCAGTCTCAATCTTGCAATTTAATACTAAAGAATGAGTTGTATTTTCCCTGATTTTTAATAAAAAAGCAGCTTTTTGCTAGAAAAGCCCATTTAAAGGTAACCAAATATTTCAAAAACCGGTATTTTTATATATAGGTATTTGAAATATATAAGATTTGGGAAATGGGTTTTGAACAGCGTACAATGCCAATGCACGGAAAGTGAAATCAACACAAAAAGATGAAATAAAGCAAAAAGATGCAGAGGCAAGTACGTATGAATAACCAATACCGCAAAACGTTGCCAGATACCCAGCTTGAATACTTTGATGTGCGTCAAGCCGTCGAAGATATTCAGCCAGGCGCTTATGACCAGCTTCCCTATACTTCCAAAGTACTTGCTGAACAACTGGTGCGCCGCTGTGAACCAGAAATATTAACCGAATCTTTACAGCAACTGATTGAGCGCCGCCAGACTCGTGACTTTCCATGGTATCCGGCACGTGTGGTTTGTCATGACATTTTAGGCCAGACTGCCTTGGTTGATCTGGCAGGCCTGCGTGATGCAATTGCTGAACAGGGCGGTGATCCGGCCAAAGTTAATCCGGTGGTACCGACCCAGCTGATTGTTGATCATTCGCTGGCTGTAGAATATGGCGGTTTTGACCCGGATGCTTTTGAAAAAAATCGCGCTATTGAAGACCGCCGTAATGAAGACCGGTTTCATTTTATTAACTGGACTAAAACTGCATTTAAAAACGTTGATGTCATTCCTGCCGGAAACGGCATTATGCACCAGATTAATCTTGAAAAAATGTCACCAGTGGTTCAGGTCAGAGATGGTGTTGCATTTCCAGATACCTGCGTCGGAACAGATTCGCATACCCCCCATACCGATGCGCTGGGCGTAATTTCGATTGGGGTGGGTGGCTTGGAAGCTGAAAACGTGATGCTTGGCCGTGCCTCATGGATGCGTCTGCCGGATATCATTGGTGTAGAACTGGTTGGACAGCGTCAGCCTGGCATTACTGCGACTGATATTGTGCTGGCTTTAACTGAATTTCTGCGTAAGGAGCGTGTAGTAGGTGCCTATCTGGAGTTTTTTGGAGAAGGTGCTGATAGCATGTCAGTCGGTGACCGTGCCACGATTTCCAATATGACGCCGGAATATGGCGCCACTGCAGCAATGTTCTATATTGACCAGAATACTATCGACTATCTGCGCCTCACAGGTCGTGAACCGGAGCAGGTACAACTGGTTGAGCAGTATGCCAGACAGATCGGGCTCTGGGCCGAGCAGATGAAAGAAGCAGTTTATCCAAAAGTATTACGTTTTGATCTGTCTCAGGTAACCCGTAACATCGCCGGGCCGTCTAATCCGCATGCGCGGGTTTCTACCAGTGACTTAAAAGCAAAAGGAATTGCCGGGGTAGTTGAACAGCGTGATGACGGTTTAATGCCGGATGGGGCGGTTATTATTGCTGCCATTACTTCATGCACCAACACGTCGAATCCGCGAAATACAGTAGCTGCCGGTTTGCTGGCACGTAAAGCCAATGAATTGGGTCTAACCCGTAAGCCTTGGGTGAAATCTTCATTTGCCCCCGGCTCAAAGGCGGCAGCATTATATCTTGAAGAAGCAGGGGTGCTTGAAGATCTGGAAAAACTCGGTTTTGGTATCGTAGCTTATGCCTGTACCACCTGTAACGGTATGTCAGGCGCGTTAGATCCGGCTATCCAGCAGGAAATTATTGACCGTGACCTGTATGCCACAGCTGTACTTTCTGGTAACCGTAACTTCGATGGCCGGATTCACCCTTATGCTAAACAGGCATTTCTGGCTTCACCGCCATTAGTCATTGCCTATGCAATTGCCGGGACTATCCGCTTTGATATTGAAAATGATGTGCTGGGTCATGATCAGGCAGGAAACCCGATTTATCTGAAAGATATCTGGCCTTCTGATGAGGAAATTGATGCACTGGTGGCACGTAGTGTAAAACCGGAGCAGTTTCAGCAGGTTTATATTCCCATGTTTAATCTGGACCGATCCGAGCAGGCAATAAGTCCACTATATGATTGGCGTCCGCAAAGTACCTATATTCGCCGTCCACCATATTGGGAAGGCGCCTTGGCTGCACCGCGTACCCTTGCAAATATGCGTCCTTTAGCAATCCTTGGCGATAACATCACTACCGATCATTTATCTCCATCAAATGCGATTGTACGTGATTCGGCAGCGGGTGAATACTTAGCAAAAATGGGTGTGCCCGAGGAAGACTTTAACTCTTATGCAACGCACCGTGGCGATCACCTGACTGCACAACGTGCCACCCTGGCGAATCCGAAACTGTATAACGAAATGGTGGTACGTTCTGACGGTACCATTAAGCAGGGTTCAAAAGCGCGTGTGGAGCCTGAAGGTGAGGTGATGCGCATGTGGGAGGCGATTGAAACCTACATGAACCGCAAGCAGCCGTTGATCATTATTGCCGGTAAGGATTATGGCCAGGGTTCAAGTCGTGACTGGGCTGCCAAAGGTGTGCGTCTTGCAGGTGTAGAAGCGATTGTGGCTGAAGGTTTTGAGCGTATTCACCGGACCAATCTGGTGGGTATGGGCGTTCTTCCACTTGAGTTTAAACCGGGTACAGACCGTAAGACTTTAAAATTAGATGGTACGGAGCTGTATAGCGTGATTGGTAATATTGCGCCACGTTCGACTTTAACTCTGGTGATTGAGCGTGCCACAGATGATGGTAAAGAACAGACGATTGAAGTGCCTGTGACCTGTCGTCTGGATACCGAAGAAGAAGTATCTGTGTATGAAGCGGGTGGAGTATTACAGCGCTTTGCACAGGATTTCTTGGAAGGGAATGTGGCTTGATGATTTAAGCTAAAAGGAATTGATATTATTTAAAAAAAACCCTACTGTACAGTGGGGTTTTTTAATAGAGACACTAATGGAACAACATACTATAATTTTAAATTGGGAAGGTCCTTTTACTCTCGATGAAGTTCTAAAAAATAAGCAGAAATCTAATGGGTTATATATTATTACTGGAAAAGGTAAATACGAAAGAGATTTGAATATTCAGTATTGTGGAATAACAGAAGGTAGTTTTTACAATAGGTTGAAAAACCATCGTAAAGCCCCTTTAGTGACCCGAGAGCAAGAAATTTGGTTAGCACAAGCAGAATATCCAGCTGAAGCAACTAGAACTTTTTTAGAAAAGGCTGAATCTATAATTGTTTATTTTTGGCAGCCAAATCTGAACGATAGAAAAAAAGTCTATCCACCTACACCTATAACGCTTGTCAATAAATGGTACAAGAAAGATGGGGCACCTCGATTACGTCAACATCCGATAATGAAGGATTTAGCTGATGTACTATGTTGGGATGGTGAAATATGGAGAACAGGTAATCTAAGTGTTTATGATAATTAAATTAGATAACTTAAAAAATAAAGTCTCTACGTAGTTTTGATGATTGAGTGTTCTACCGATGACGGTAAGAATGAGATGATTAAAGTGCCAGTGAATTGCCGTTTGGATAACGAAGAAGAAGTATCTGTGTATGAAGCAGGTGGTCTTTTTCAACGTTTTGCACCGGACTCTTTAAAGGGCAAGTGGCTTAATAGATCGTTATAAAAGTAATTGATATTGCTTAAAAAAGACTCTGCTTTGAAATAGAGGTTATTTTTAGAAATAGATGTTAGAGATAAATAATGAATTACGATGATGATATTAATGAGTTAAACATTAGTGACTTGGAGAAGAATGGTTTACAAGTATATAGGAACTATAAAAATAGCTTTTATGAGCATGAAATAAAATTATTTATCGAAGAGGTGGACAGTAAAAATTATGAAAATTTGGAAAACTTAAAGCAAGTTTTGCACTTAATGGTTCAGGAAGATATAAAATATTTGCCTATTATCATATGTTCATTTGCTGATGAGTGTTTAGAGAAACTTCTTAAAAGAATTATACCAGAAGGAGTTCCAGGTGGCTCAAAGTCAATTTTAGATGGTTTTGGAAGCTTATCTAGTTTTTCAAATAGAATTCAAATAGCGTATATCTTCAATATTCTTAGCAAAGATATATTGATTGAACTTAATAGTTTTAGAAAAATTAGGAATGATTTCGCTCATCAATGGAATCTTGAGAAAAGCAAAATAAAGTTAAAAACTATTATTAACTCTAGAACTATTAAAATAGAGAAACTCTTACTAGAAAAGGGGGAAATTAGTGAAAGTTTAGATGAGGAGGATCAATGGAAATGTCATTTATTATTCTTTGTTGGGAGGATTTATTATGAAACAGAGATATATTACATTTGTGTACAAAAGGGGCTGAACCCAGAGGCTGTTCTTTATAGAGGGGAAAATAATCCTAAACTATTTAAAGAGGTAACTAAATTGATTCACAAATTTCTAGAAAAATATAAAAACTAATTTTTTGTAATTTTTAGCACTTTGCCCAAACGACACTATCATTTACAAAAATGGGCAATAGACTTTCATCACAACAGGGTTATACTGCTTAGACCATTTTCTAAACACTCATGGAGAACAAAGATGGTAACAGCTGGCTCAAAACCGGGAACAGGTTTCTATTTTTGTGTTCAATGCGGGCATCGCGTTTACTTAGAAATTGGTACAGACCGTTTACCCCCGTGTACCAAATGCTACGGCACCCAATATAACGATAAGGTGGCTTAAGCAATAAATAAAACAGATACCCCTGTTTTTTAGAAAAGCCCTATTACTCCATAGGGCTTTTTGCTTTTTAAACACTCCTGTATTTTACAGAAAGTTGAGTTCATACTGTAATAAGCTACTACCTTAGAAGTATCATTCTGATGATTCCTTATATTTTTATAGTCTTCATGGTTGTCACATTTCCAACATTAATATGGGCTGAAAATAAAAGTTCTGAAGAAATCCGGCTGAAAGAAGACAGTAGTCGCTACAAATCTTATATTCCGAGAAGTTACAGACTCACTGAAGTTATAACAGGAGATTTGAATAAAGACCGGAAAACAGATGTGGTGCTGATAGTTAAGGCAACTGATCTTGCAAAATGGGTAAATGATAAGTATCAGGGAAAGCTGGACCGAAATCGTCGTGGCATAATTGTGCTTGTAAATGAAAATGGTCAATATAAAAAGATCATACAGAATCTGTCATGCTTCTCGTCGGAGTATGAGGATGGGGGCGTGTATTATGCGCCGGAATTACTATTATCTGTCGAACAAGGGTTGCTGAATGTGCATTATGCCCATGGCCGTTATGGTTACTTGCGCTACCGCTTTCAACTAAAAGAATATGATCTGCAATTGGTGGGCTATGACAATTCAGATAATTTCGGACCTTATATTAATAGTCAAACCAGTATTAACTACTTAACTCAGCGGAAATTAGTAAGAGAAAATATAAATAAGAACCGGGATGACGATACACCAAAATTTAAAGAAACTTGGTATAAGATGAATCAGGCACCTGTGTATTTATCTAAAATTAAAGATTTTGATCATTTAAATTAATTAAAATAAGCAGACTGAACTACAAAAAAGGACATAAGGGTGAATGATAAAAACGAATTACATAAATGTCTGGTTTGTAAAAGAAATTTTAATGAAAAGAGTCTGATTCTTTTAGATACGGTACGGCAAGATATTACACAGGAAATAGCAAAGGATTTTCCAGCATGGTCTGTTCATGATTATATTTGTCAGGTTGATTTAACCCATTATCGTATGCAGTACGTGCAAGGGTTATTAAAGTCTGAACAGGGGGAAGTTTCTAGTCTTCAGTATGAAGTTATTCAAAGCCTGCAAGAACATGAGCTTATTACAAAAGACACAGAATCAGAATTTGACCAGAACTGGACACTGGGTGAACGGCTGGCCGATAAAATAGCAACTTTTGGTGGTAGCTGGGCATTTCTGATCTGCTTTACACTTTTTCTGGCAGGCTGGATATTAGTCAATACCGTTATAATGATAAACCGTCCGGCAGATCCTTATCCATTTATCTTGCTAAACCTGATTTTATCATGTCTGGCTGCAGTGCAGGCGCCTATTATTATGATGAGTCAGAACCGGCAGGAAGCCAAAGACCGGTTACGTTCGCAAAATGATTATCAGGTCAACCTGAAAGCAGAGCTTGAAATCCGGCATTTACATGAAAAGCTTGATCATCTGCTGATGCACCAGTGGGACCGGTTAGCTAAAATTCAGGAAATTCAGCTAGATCTATTAACTGAGCTCAACAAAAGAAACTTAAAGTAATAAAATTATTTAATGATCAGATGAAGATAGAGTTAGAAGTTTTCTGACTTTAAAAGAAAATAATTCTGTAAAAATAAACTTTACTGCAATAAAAATATTAAAAAATGAGAGATAAAAGAAAAAATCCTTAAAATTTTACTTTTAGTAGAAAATTTTTCTAAAAAATATAAAAATTAACTGAACTTCGAAAATTAATTCCGTCCAGCATTAGTTAAAGTAGATCTCAAGGTGTAGTAGGGATCGAAAAGAGTAGCATGCTGTGAGCGGCGCAAAACGCGAGTGCAGTACTTACCCAAAAGGTCTCGATTCGGCTTAGGACGCTATAAACCAGAAGTTTATAGGCTATAAGATCATCACTTACAAAGTTATGATAGTTGAAGTAAACCGTAAAGTTTTCCCTGACACCTGAAATATTCTGTTATTACAATAAATCTTTAGATAGTAGAACTATCAAAATAATACTTTCAAAAATATAAAGCTGCCCTTTCAGTTTGAATTCCAGACCAGAAAATCAACTGATTAACCTGTTATAAATCAAGAATTGACAGCTGTATAATCCCTTGTTATTTTTCGGGCTAATTTGTTCTCCATATAACCGCATGGCTTTGAATCAACCCTTTATCTATGCACCGCCGCAACAGCCATTATCTATTATATATGAAGATGATGATTTAATTATTATAGATAAACCAGCAGGATTACTTTCTGTACCCGGACGTCTGCCTGAGCATCAGGACAGCGCATATCTACGTCTGTTGGAAAAATATCCGCATGCTAAGATCACCCATCGGCTGGATATGGCAACTTCAGGTATCCTGATGTTTGCCAAACATCGTGATGCAGAAGTTGCGATCAGCAAAATGTTTCAGGCACGTACCGTAACCAAGCGCTATGTTGCGCTGATACAGGGCCAGCTTAACGATCAGGGCAGTATTGATGTGCCATTAATTACCGATTGGGAAAACCGTCCGCGGCAAATCGTACATTTTGAACTGGGGAAATCGGCTAAAACCTTATTTCAGGTGCTTCAATATCATGAGGAGCATGACATGACCCGGGTATTGCTGACACCTATAACTGGTCGTTCGCACCAGTTAAGAGTACATATGCAATATATTGGACATCCTATTATGGGAGACAAGTTATATCACCCTGAACCTGGTGGTTTTTACTTAAAGCGAATGGCATTGCATGCCAGTTACCTGGCTTTCCAACAACCGCTAAGCAAAGATTTGATTGAAATTAATACGACTATCCCGTTTTAATCACAGGTGATCTTTAGACTGGTATATTAGCTATATAAATTAATTTAAATATAAAACAGGCTGATTCTTAAACCAGGTGCAGGGTTATAAACTTTATATTTAAAATCATCATGAATTAATTAGAAACAGAATTAAGCTGGTCATGTGAAATTAAAATAGATTAATCTTTGTGCTGATATTGAATAATGATGATTTATTTATAATGATCACAAGCATAACAAGGATAATCTCATGACTCGTGACTATCAGCAATTTCCTGACGATGAAAATGGCGATGTACTTTGGCAAATGTATGAAGACGGCAATGACTTGAGCGACCTGCATGAGGTCGAATTTTCTATTGTTTTTAAAACTCAGGAACTGGCAGAAAAGTGCGCGCTACATTTACTGCAGCAGGAACAAAAAGTTTCCATGTTTCAGGAAGACGAGCAGACTGACGGGGCAAACTTATGGATAGTAAATATTCATATTAATATGATTCCTGAACATGAAGATATTGTGGACCTAGAAGAATGGTTTACTAAAATTGCTGGAGAATTTGACGGCGAATATGATGGTTGGGGCTGCATGTCTTATATCTATGAAGATGAAGAAGAAAGCTCTAATATTTCATCCTGATAAAATTTTGATCTGACCTCAAGATTGCAAATAAAAGTATTTTGTTTCTGATATTAAGTACGCTATTTTGGCCGATAAATTTTCTAGATTTAATTGGTCATGATTCGTACTTTATTTTTTAAGCCTGCTGTTGGCTAGCCCTTTGACTTATGCAGCTAACTGGAGCTGCAAAAATCATGATTTCGAAATCTATTGTGGTGCGCGTGGCTGTGAAATAAATCAGGAAAATTTTACGCCGATGTATATCCAGCTGCAGCAAGCTGGTGAGTTAAAGGTTTGTGCCTATAGCGCTTGTTGGTCAGGACAGGCAAAAATTGTATATGACCGGCAGCATCTTTTAGCCTCAGCGAATGAATTGGCAATGCATGGACAAAAAGATATTGCAGCCAATTTTATTCTGGCGATAAATGAAAATAACCTGACTGGATTTATTCAGGGTGAGGGTTTCGCAATGCCGGTACAATGTGAGCCTGAAAAATAATTATAAGTATCTTTTATCATGGGAAGCCTAATTTTATGGCAGCTGAACTTATTAGCCATTATTTAAATACATGAAGTGTTCAGGTTGCTTTTCAGCGTTTGCCCGTTGATCAAAATTATACAAAGCGCTAGGGCTGAAAGATTAAACTAATACAACGTAAATTAAAAAATCAGTTGCTCGCCTTGCAGGATAGAATAGGGCGACTGTGTTAAGAGACAGGTGGGCCTGATCTTGGAAGCATATAAAGACGTTAGCGGTAAATCCCATATTGAATTTTATTATATTGGTTCGGACTATATCATGGTGCAGTTTAAAGGATCAGCCAAACAATATGTCTATACCTATATTAGTGCGGGCGAACATCATGTCGAAAAGATGAAGCAGCTTGCAGTCAGTGGTAAAGGACTCACAGCTTATATTAATCAGCATGTGCGTGATGCCTTTGCTACTATAATATATGCTCAATAAAAAGTAAGAATTAACTAAGGCACAGAGATTTTAAGATAAAAAACTGAATAGCTGAAAGAAGACTAAAACTGAAACCAATGATGCAATAAATAAACATCACCAGTTTAGATGAAACGGTATAAAGGTTATATGAAAATTCTGAAAGTATTCAGTGGACTATTGGTATTATTGATTGCCGGTTGGTGGTTTGCATCACCTTATTGGGTAGTTTATCAGGTTAAGCAGGCAGTTGAGGAGAATCAGCCTGGCAAGCTTTCAGCCTATATCGATTATCCGGCTGTGCGGCAAAGCTTAAAAAGTCAGCTAAGCCAATACTTAGAGCAAAAAATGGGTTTTGAGCAACGCTCTAATCCGTTTGAGCAATTTGGTGCGCAGCTTACAATGAGCTTAACTGACTACCTGGTAGAAACTCTGGTTAATCCATATGGTGTCGCACTGTTACTACAAGGGAAAGAGTTCTCAGAAGTAATCCGGCTCACCCGGTATGAACGCTCTTCAGTTGTTTATCACCTGCCTGAACTTAAAAAAGCTGCTGCCTCATTCTTATCTGGGTCATCTGTTGCTTCAGCATCTTCTTCACAAACAGCTTTAAATTACAAGGCTGGGTATTTGAGCATTAACAGGTTTAGAGTTCAGGTACCTACAGCTAATAGGTATACCAGCTTTATCTTGAGTCGTAGTGGGTGGAGCTGGAAAATTACGGCCATTAAACTGCCTCAATAAATAAAAAATTTTAAAAAAACTATAATTATTTCTTTTTATTTACAATTTCAAACTAGGCATCTGGGCAGATGCAATTCAATATCAGGGACAATAAAATAAGTACAGGAAGCCAGTATGAAAACAGTATTTGGTCTCGGCGCTATTTTAATGTGGCCCACATTATGTCTGGCCGGTGCCTCTGCCAGTTTGGCCTTTGAATATAAAGACTGGTCACTCGCCTGTGAAAATACAGGTACCTGTCGTGCTGCCGGTTATCAGACTGAAGAAAACATCTCCCATCCGGTATCAGTTTTGTTGACACGTAAGGCTGGGCCAGATACCGCAGTGCTGGCTCAGGTCCAGATTAGTCATGAAGACGAGAAATTTCTGGAACAGATTAAAGGTACTCCTTATCTTAGTTTATATATTAATGGTCGCCCCCTAGGCAGTATTATACTAAAAAGAGACAATGCGCGTGGTACGCTCTCTAAACAGCAGACCCAGCATCTTTTAACCGCCTTGAAGGGCAGTAGCCAGATTGTCTTCAGTTTGGGTAAGGAGCAGTGGCAACTATCTGATCAGGGTGCAACCGCAGTATTACTTAAAATGGATGCCTTCCAAAACCGGGTAGATACTGCATCTGCTCTAATTCGTTCTGGAAATGTTAGCCAAGATAAAGTAATCAAGGCCCAGTCTATGCCAGTACTTACTAAAACCTACCGGCCGGGTACAGCACGACATTTCGCCTTAAATAGCCCGCAAGCCAAGGCACTAATCAGTAAATTTAAAAAAACAGCAGACCGGGAAGGCTGTCCAATTTTATTTGAAGCAAATTATCTTGATCATGACCAGATAACGGTCTATCCATTAGACAAGCAGAATGTTGTAGTTGAAAGTCCGTGCTGGCGTGGTGCCTATAATGCCGGTTCAGGTTACTGGGTGATGGACCCTCAACTTAAACAGGTCAAGCATCTGGCAACTACACAGGGTTCAAGTTTTAGTGAAGGTGAAATTTTTGCCCATCATAAAGGGCGTGGTTTGGGTGATTGCTGGAGCCGGCAGGAGTGGGTCTGGACCAGTAACGGTTTTGTAGAAAGTTACAATACAACCACTGGTCAATGCAAAGGTTTTGCAGGTGGAGCCTGGCAGTTACCTACTTTTGTTTCACAAGTTAAGTAACTGGTATGGCCAGTCTGTTATATTTTAATTTACGGACTGGCCAGCTGTATTGCGATCTTTTCATTAATCTCGTCAATTTTTTTCAGACGTTTGATTTCATTCCACAGCATTTTTGCTTCTGGATAATGTTTTGACATCATGCCTAACCACTGTTTATAACGGCCAACCATACCGATTTCAGTTTTGGATGGGCCATTGATAAAGCGTATTTGTAAATCTAACAGGTCTTGCCAGCAAAGCAGAGGTTCATCTGAGTTATTGCGGATGCATTGGGTTAAATCGGGGGTGGTAACTGCACCACGTCCAATCATCAAATCTTCACAGCCAGATTCTAGCTGGCATCGACGTGCATCAGTGTTGTTCCAGATTTCGCCATTGGCAATTACATTAATCTTCAGGGCCTCACGAATGGGTTGCAGCTGGTCCCAGAACGCAGGCGGAGTATAACCATCAGCTTTGGTACGGGCATGAACTGTCACCCAAGATGCGCCTGCATTTTCAATAGCATGCGCATTGTCCAGCATAAAGTTACGGTCCATATAGCCTAAGCGCATTTTAGCCGAAACTGGAATATGGGCCGGGACTGCATCACGTACAGCTTTCACCAGCTCGTATACAACTTCTGGTTCATCTAGGAGTACAGAACCACCACGATGGCGGTTTACAGTTTTTGCAGGGCAGCCAAAATTCATATCGATTGCGGGAGCACCCAGTGTAGCAGCGCGTACTGCATTTGCCGCCAGCATTTCAGGATTATTGCCTAAAAACTGGACATGAACCGGAGTACCTGCGGCTGTTTTACCTTCAGTTTTTAATTCAGGACAATAACTGTAATAGATATGATCGGGCAGAACAGAGTCCGTAACACGAATAAACTCGGTCACACACCAGTCAAAGCTCCCCACATGTGTGAGTACATCCCGCATAATCGGATCAGTTAAGCCTTCCATAGGCGCAAGAACAAGTTTCACAGTGTCTTACCTGGACAATGAAAAAACAGCGTTATACGCATTTTTAAGTGGGATGTCCAGAATCGAGATAAAATAAGCTTTAATGGAATTAAACTAAGTTATGAGGATCAATTAATCTACCAAACTACTTTGTATTTTAACTATTGTAATAGATAGCAACAGGATAGGCTTTGCATTGTACAAGGTTTTATTCAAACTCAGGCAGGATAGGTTCCCATGGAAAACCGACAGTTTAAGGACCATTTTTCAAAAGACTCAAGACAGTATGCATTGTACCGGCCGAATTACCCCCATATATTAGCCAGAATGCTGGCCGAGCTTGCTCCATCTTGTGCGCGTGCATTGGATTGTGGCTGCGGTACAGGCCAACTTTCGGTCTTGCTTGCCGAGTATTTTGATGAGGTAGTCGCGACAGATGCCAGTACAGAGCAGATTGCCAAGGCTCAGCCACATCAACGGATAAACTATAAAACTGCCTTGGCAGATAATAGTGGACTACCCGGAGAAAGTGTAGATCTGATCACGGTCGCGCAAGCCGCGCACTGGTTTAAACTGGAAAGTTTTTATGAAGAGGTGAGACGGGTTGCACGTCCAGATGCCATAATCGCTCTGATAAGTTATGGTGTGTTACATGTAGACGGAGAGGTAAATGCACCTATTCAACATTTTTACTACGACACCATCATGCCTTATTGGCCTCCTGAACGGCGCCATGTAGAAGATGAATACCAGAACTTGGCTTTTCCATTTCAACCAGTTGAAACACCTGCTCTGAACATGCACATGATGTGGAATCTGGAACAGCTTCTCGGGTATATCAGTACATGGTCTGCATTAAAACAAGCCAGACAGAGCTTGGGTATTGATCCCTTAAAGTCACTTCAAGCCGAATTAGTGGCAATGTGGGGCAATCCTCAACAGATCAAACTGGTTAAATGGCCATTAGCCTTGCGTATTGGTCGTGTACATCCAGTATTAAAATAAGAAGCTGACGTAAAACTGAGATTCAAGAAATACTCAATTTTATTTAACGGCCTAATATCATTTCTAAAATAAATTTACTGCCAATGAAGCCAATAGCCAGCAAAAGAAAACCGACTAATGTAAAGCGAATCGCCTTTTGACCACGCCAGCCGAATTTGTAATGGCCAAGTAAAAGGGCACCATAAATAAACCAGGAAATGATACTAAAAGCCGTTTTATGAGCCAGATGCTGGGCGAAGAAGTTATCAACAGTAAAGAAACCCAGACCCAAGGCAATCGTAAGTAAAATAAAGCCGGTAATAATCAGGTCAAATAGCAGGGATTCCATTGCCTGAACAGAAGGCAATAAATTCACCCAAATCCGGCGTTTCTGTTTGTTTTTAAGTTCACGGTTCTGGAACCAGAGCAGCACCGCATGAATAGTTGCCATCAGCAGAACCGCGTATGCAGATAATGATAAGATAATGTGCAGGTCTAAACCTAAATCCCGCTGCTCAATAATCTGGGTCGGACGGCTAAAAGCGAATCCCATGACCAGACCGGTCGCCGCTACAGGTATACCTAACAGGTTTAAGGCCAATACCGGTCGGTAAGTACTAAACAGCAGGCTCAACAGCAGCATCAGTCCTGAGGTGAAAGACATCAGGTTGAAAACATCATAATTAATGCCCGCTGGTGTAAGCATATCGCTATACAATACTGCTGCATGCAGAAAAAGTCCTAAGCCCAGCATAATGCCGATGAGCCCATGGTTTGGTTGATGTTTAGACATTAAATTAACAAACAAATACCAGAATGATGTGGTATAAGCGATTAATGCTAAGATCGTAAAAACCAAGGGGAGACTGAGCATGTCAAACCTTTTCTCGGACTATGAATATTGAAGTTATAAGATATAAATTCTACGCGAACTACAGTATCCTATAGCATTCTATGCATAAATTTTCTATTTTTAGGAAAGATTTTTTGCAACTGGCCATTTTAAGCGGATTTTGCAATGTTTGATACCTTAACAGAACGACTCACGCAGAGTTTAAGAAATGTTACTGGCTCAGGGCAACTGACCGAAGACAATATTAAAGATACGTTACGCGAAGTACGTATGGCGCTTCTTGAAGCCGATGTTGCGTTACCTGTAACTCGTGAATTTATTGCGAAAGTTAAGGAACAGGCATTGGGTCAGGAAGTTATGAGCCAACTTTCTCCTGGGCAGGCTTTTGTCAAGATCGTCTATGACGAACTGACCAAAATGATGGGAGAGGCTAATGAAAGTCTTGACTTAGCTGCAAAGCCTCCGGTTATAGTACTACTTGCAGGTTTGCAGGGCGCTGGTAAAACGACAACTGCTGCAAAATTGGCTCGCTTTTTAAAAGAACGTCAAAAGAAAAAAGTAGCAATGGTTTCTGCCGATATTTACCGCCCGGCAGCCATTAAACAGCTTCAGACCGTTGCGAATGAAGTCGGTGCGGAATTCATTGAGTCAAGTGCTGATGAAGATCCGATTGTTATTGCGAATCGTGCCATAGAACAGGCCAAGATCAAGTTTGCTGATGTGCTGATTGTCGATACTGCAGGCCGTCTGCATATTGATGATGACATGATGGGTGAAATTAAAGCACTCCATGCCGCCATTCAGCCAACTGAAACCCTGTTCGTGGTAGATGCCATGACTGGTCAGGATGCTGCAAATACTGCCAAGGCGTTCAATGATGCCTTGCCTTTGACTGGCGTGATCCTGACCAAAACTGATGGTGATGCACGCGGTGGTGCGGCATTGTCAGTGCGTGCTATTACCGGCAAGCCAATCAAATTTCTGGGGATGGGTGAGAAACTTGATGCCCTGGAACCCTTCCATCCGGAACGTGTTGCACAGCGTATTCTGGGTATGGGTGATGTTCTGTCACTGGTCGAAGAAGTTGAACGCAAGATCGACAAAGAAAAAGCCGAAAAAATGGCGAAGAAACTGCAAAAAGGCGGCAGTTTTAACTTTGAAGATATGCTGATGCAATTCGAACAGATGAGCAAAATGGGCGGCATGATGGGTTTTCTGGACAAGTTGCCAGGTATGAGCAACTCAGGAATTCAGCAGGCGCTAGAGCAGGCTAATCCTGAAAAGCAGGTCAAGAAAATGGAAGCTATCATTCAGTCTATGACTGTAAAAGAGCGCCGTAATCCTGATCTGATTAATCCGAGCCGTAAAAAACGTATTGCTGCTGGTTGTGGTATGGATGTTGCTGAAGTCAATAAACTGATTAAACAGCATGCTCAGATGGCAAAAATGATGAAAAAGTTCTCCAATCCCGCAGGTATGAGCAAGATGATGCGTTCACTTGGCAATCTGCAAAAACAGTTTGGTGGCGGTGGTGGCGCAGGCCCGCTTTTTGGCGGAAACGACCCGCAGAAAAAGCCTTAACCGTATTTAAAAACAGAGCGCACTAAGCGCTCTTTTTTATTTTCAAGCTTAAGAATTTAGATATTTTAAGGTTAAGAAAACCCAACATTTGCTTACCCGAATCAGTCATAGTTTACGGCACACTCAAGGCATTCATCGTCAAAAGTGAGAAGAAAAATGACACAGGTTATTGTAGTTCATGGTTATACCGCTGGCCCTGAACAGAACTGGTTCCCCTGGATTCAACAATATGCCAAACAGCAAAATGTCAGTTTGCAGGTACTACGTTTGGACCCTTCAACAACTCCTAAACTGGAAGACTGGGATCAGCAAATGGCTGAGCAAATTAAAGAGATTAATGAAAACAGTATCTTTATTGGTCACAGTCTGGGCTGTATTGCCACCTTGCATTACTTATCACATCAATTAAAGAACCAGAAGATCAAACAATTGGTACTGGTGGCAGGCTTTAACGGTCGTTTAGGGCGTCTTGAAGAGGTTGACCCTTTTATTGATGCCTGCAAAATTGACCTGGAACTATTAAAGCAGCAGATAGAGCATCGGGTTGTAATCTATTCAGAGGGTGATGACCGGGTACCACCAAAATTTAGCTTGGAACAGGCTAAAAGCCTGGATGCTGAAATTATCCAGGCTAAGCATCAAGGGCACTTTATTGACTCTGAAGGCTGTACCGAGCTGCCGGAGGTGTGGCAGGCGATTGAACCTTATGTGCTGACTGAATAATAAATATAACGTTGTAGCCCCTTGAGCAGTAAATCAGTTTCAACTTCGGGTTGATACTGCTCAAGGAAGCGGGCAAACAGTGGTGCATCGCCTCCAGTCAGAATTAACTGACGGGGGGACTGTAGCAAGACATGCTTGATAGTACTGAGGAGGCCTAATAATATTCCATGGTGTACTGCATCGAGTGTGTTACGGCCAGGGCTCAAGTCATCAAAAGCTGCTTCAGGAATACGAATTCCTTTAGTGTGCTGAATCAATGCATCACGTTGCAGATAGAGGTTCGGCAAAATATATCCACCTAAATGCTGATGACCGTGTGTCAGATCAATAGTCAGTGCTGTTCCACAGCTGATGATACATAAGTCCTGTTTTGGCCGGGCTACGCCAAGAACCTGCAGCCAGCGGTCAATACCGAGCTGCGTGACATCATAGGCACATTCAAGGCCAGCATATTCAGCATGAACTTTGGCAAAAGTTACAGGAATATTCAGGAACCTTAAAATTTTATAAATACGGTCATTATTTTTTTTATCCTGAACCGAAGATACGCCAACCCGGGATAGATCTAAACTTTTAAAGTGCTGAATCAGACCTAACAGCAAGTCAGATGGTGACTGTAAATGCAACTCGGCTGCATGTTCAATCACCTGTTGATTTTCAGTAATCCAGTATTTCAGGCGTGTATTGCCAATATCTAACCATAACTCTCTCATAGCACAACCCTGATTTTTTACTGCTGACGGCGTAAGCGGCCCTGATAAAAAGTATGGCTTTCATCAGCGATTTGTAACGTAACTGCGCCATCATTTTGAATTCCGATGAATTTTCCTTCAGCAATACCTTGATGATGCTCGAAGTAAACCATATCGTTTAAAAAAGCGGCATGATGATTAAAGCGGTTTGCCAGCTGATGGCTACCATGACTAAACCATTCTCCTGCTTGCTGGATGGCATGGTAAAGTTCGGCGATGAGTTGCATTAAATCTGTTTGAGCCAAACCCAGTTGTGTCAATGAAGTTACCGACTGGTCGAGTACATCATGTATCTGGTAAATGTTGATCCCTACGCCAATAATAGCTTGCTGTGCAGTAATTGGTTCCACCAGAATGCCGCCCCATTTTCCCTGATGGCTGTAAAGATCGTTTGGCCACTTGACCTGAAGTTTAAGGAGTTGTAAAGAAGGGCATTGCAAGATATTCAGGGCTATTTCAAGAGCCAGCCGGCCGTCTATTGCTGTTCCTGTCTGTAACAATGTGCTTAAATAAATATTTCCTTCAGGCGATACCCAAGGCCTCTGATGCTGGCCACGCCCTTGAGTTTGTCTGGCACTACAGACCAGTGCAGACTTTATTCCTTTCTGTGCAATTTCACGGACATCATCATTGGTTGAGGTGGTCTCTGCTTTAAGTATTACTGCCTCAGGGTAATGGTGTGTTTGCGCCAGGAGTTGCTGGAGCCGGCGGGAATCTAAATCCATATTGAAATAAAGAGAAATGAGAAATTAATGATGGAGTTAATCATATATTTGCTGATTGGTGCAATTGCAGGTTTTGCTGCCGGTCTGTTTGGAGTAGGCGGCGGCCTGATTATTGTACCTATTCTTTATATCGTTTTTACCCAGTTAAATTATGATCCGAATGTGCTGATGCATATGGCGGTTGGTACTTCTTTAGCCACCATCATTGTTACTTCAATCAGTTCGGTAATGGCACATCATAAACGCGGTGCCGTATTATGGGCAGTGTTTAAAAACTTGGCTCCTGGCTTGGTTCTTGGTTCTTTTCTGGGAGCGGGTGTGGCAGATCTGCTGTCTGGACAGCATCTGCAGCTGGCTATTGGGCTGTTTGCCATATGGGTTGCATACAAGATGTTCAGGGGCGCACATATTCAGGTAAATCCGGGCCGCACATTACCTTCTGCACCGGTACAAATGCTGGCCGGAGGAGGTATTGGTATAGCTTCTGCCATTTTTGGTATTGGTGGAGGCAGTCTGACAGTGCCTTATCTAAACCGGCATGGTGTGATTATGCAAAAGGCTGTAGCTACCTCTGCGGCCTGTGGTTTACCAATTGCCATTGCAGGCGCCTTGGGCTTTATCTGGTTTGGACGCCAGGCAAATGTAGAAGTGCCAAATGCGATTGGCTATGTACATATCTATGCATTTATTGGTATCAGTACAATGAGTTTTATTACGGCCAAGCTGGGTGCCAGAGTCGCCCATATGCTTTCTCCCGCTATGCTCAAAAAGTGCTTTGCCGGACTGTTGAGTGTCGTAGGTGTATATTTTATTTATCAGGCAGTCAGTATTTATTTCTAAAGCTTTCTCTTTCATGATGTGAGAATTGACCTAAAATACCTGAAAATTGTCCGACAATGACATAGTTTTAAAGTTTAAAGCTGTCAACAATTCATTTACCAATAAAAAACTGCATTCAGTGCAGTTTATATAAATAAAAGTAGGTGAGTCATGACAGTTAAAGCAACAGACAGTCTCTCTGAACAAATTGCTAAAAGCATTGCTGAACAGATTATCAGCGGAGAACTGGTTGAGGGTGAACGGATACAGGAATTGAGAATTGCCAAGGAGCTGGATGTCAGCCGTGGGTCAGTCCGTGAAGCACTGCTTTTATTAGAGCGTACTCATCTAATTGAGATTTATCCGCGTCGGGGGGCAATTGTAGCTGAAATGTCGCCTCAACAGGTTCGAGCGCTATTTGATACCAGTTGCTTGCTGCTCGGGCAGGTGGTCCAGCAAATCAGTCAGGGCTGGCGTGGTACAGATGCCCAGATTCTACAGCAACTTCTGGTTTATTTGCAGGAGCAGGTAAAACATGGCCATACGGAAAAATTTTATGATCAGATTTTCGAATATCTGATGGAGCAGCAAGGAATAGTTGCCAATCTCTATTTAATGAAATTTCTGAATGAGCTGTTACCTTCTTTGAGACGCAGCTATTTTCTGACCTTAAATACTTCACGTCGTGAGCTGCAGGAGTCATTTGAACTGTTTAAATTAGTGATTGATGCTATTTTGAACCGAAATTCACAACAAGCCACTTTATTTATGGAAGATTTTTGTCGACACTTGCGCAACCTTGTGTTGGAATCGCTGACACGAATGAAACAGATCGAATTAGCTTGGGCCCGTCGCTCGCGTCGCTAATCAGGACACTATGCGTTTAAGCAGTTTAAAACTTTCCGGCTTCAAATCGTTTGCCGATTCAACCACCTTGAATTTCAGAGATAGCCGCAGTGCAGTGGTAGGCCCAAATGGCTGTGGCAAATCTAATGTGATTGATGCCATCCGCTGGGTAATGGGCGAGTCTAGTGCTCGTCAGCTGCGAGGTGGCAGCATGCAGGATGTTATTTTTACCGGTACAGCAAAACGAAAACCTGTGGGTATGGCCAGTGTCGAGCTCCGCTTTGACAACACCTATGGAAAACTGGGCGGCGCCTACAATGCATATAACGAACTGGCTGTACGTCGACAGGTTAACCGTGAAGGTAAGTCTGAATATTTTCTTAATGGTACGCGCTGCCGCCGCCGCGATATAACCGATATCTTTTTGGGAACCGGTTTGGGCCCACGTTCCTATGCCATTATTGAACAGGGCATGATTAACCGGCTGGTAGATGCCAAACCTGATGAAATGCGGGTTTTCATTGAGGAGGCCGCCGGTATTTCACGTTATCAGGCCCGTCGCCGAGAAACGCTGCTACATCTTGAACATACCACTCAAAACCTGTCCCGTCTGGAAGATATTGCGCTAGAGCTTAAAAGTCAGCTAAAAAGTTTAAAAAAACAGGCCGAAACTGCAGTTCAGTACAAGGAACTGGAAAATCGGATTCGTACCCTTAAAATCGAAATTCTCTCTGTGCAATGTGAACGAAGCCAGCATTTGCAGCAGGAATATACCTTGCAGATGAATGAACTGGGAGAGTCTTTTAAACTGGTGCGTTCTGAGCTACATACTCTAGAGTATAATCTGACCTCGACCAGCGAGCTGTTTCAGCGGTTATTGCAGCAATCTGCCCCTTTACAGAGTGAGTGGCAGCAAGCTGAAAAGAAAATGGCTGAACTCAAAATGACGCTGGAACAGAAGCAGTCACTATTTCAGCAAAACAACACGATGCTTAACCAGCTTGAGCAGCAGAAAGTTCAGACTAAAGAACGGCTGAAGTTGATTGAGCTTCAGCTGGAAAATCTGTATCAGCAACAGGAACAGCTGGATGAGCAGATACAGCAACACGAACAGCAGCACCAAGGTCGGACTCAGGATATACAAATTTTAAAAGCCCAGCAGCAACAGGTAGGGCAACAGTTTGAGCAGCTCAAACAACAGGTCGAAAAACAGCAACAGCAGAAAATGCAGATATTGGCGCAGACCGAGCAGCTCTTAAAAAATATTGCTCGGATTGAACAGCAACGTGAAACCTTACATACCCAGATTGCCCAGCTTCAACAGCAGTATGAATCAGATGAGCTTGAACAGCGACATACTGAAAAACAGCAGTTGCAACAGCAGATTGAAGTTTTAGAACTGCAGATTAATACAAGAAAGCAGAAAATTATCGGGCTTGAATCAGTCCATACACAAAAGAGCAGTAAACTGGGAGAGCTGAAATCATCAATTCAGATACTATATTCTGAACAGAAAAACCTGAAACAGTTGATGACTCAATATGGCCCGGTAATCCAGAAAGACCAGGTACAGTTAGTACAAATACTTAAACTGAACAAGCAGGCTAAACCATATGCAAGCCTCATTGAAAAGTTTCTGTCTAAATGGCTGACTGCACATGTGCTAGAGACCGGGCAAAGCTTCAGCGAGAACATTTCAAGACAACTTAAAGGCCACTCAGATGAACTCATTCAACTGGACCATTTACCCTGTTTAGCCAACTGGATTGAAACACCACATTATTCTTTATGGACTCAGGTTGCGGTCGCTACAACTTTATCTGAAGCGCTATCTTTACAGGATAAACTGCATACTGGTCAGTCCATCCTGACACTCGATGGTTATCATGTAGGTGCAGATTGGGCCATTGCACTTTATTATGATGATGACAGCCAAGCCGGACAGGGTATGTTAAGCCACCGTATCCGTCTGGAAGAAATCGAAGCATTATTAATACAGTCTGGTGAGCAGCTGAAACAGCAAGAAGCTCAGCTGTTAACGGTCAAGCAGCAAGTCCAGACCGAGCAGCATCAACAGCAATTACAGCTTGATCTGCTTAAGCAGCAGCAAACAGTATTACAGCAGCTTGATATCAGCATTGCTAAAATACAAAGTACCGCACAGGCACTGAAATTACAGCAGCAGCAATTACATATCCAGCTGCAACAGTTTGATCTTCAGCTGCAAGAAGATGCCATGCAAAAGGATGATCTGGAAATTGATCTGCATGCCTTGGGTTTAAAGCTCGAGCAGATACTGCCAGACTATAAAGCCCAGCAGTTCCAGTTTGAAGAATTGACTGAGCAGCTGGAAAGTACCCGGCAAAATCTGCAAAATGCCCAACAGGAGCTGGATTTAATACGCCGGCAGGCAATACAAACCAGGCAACAGATTGAATTGCTGGAAAAAGATGCTTCATTTTTGAAAGTCCAGTATCAGCAGATTATAACGCAAATAGAGCAGTCTAAAAAATTTGTTGACCCTATTCAGCTGGAGTTACCTAATCTGGAGTCGCAATTTTCACAGCAGCAGCAACTTACTGAAAATTTAGAAAAAAGCTGGCATAAATGGCAAGTTGAACTGAATCAGGTTCAGGAAAAACAACAGCAACTGACGGAACAGCGTCATCGTTTTCAGCAGCAGGATGAGTCTTTGCGTACTGAGCTGGAAGAAAAGCGTCTAGCCTGGCAGGCGGCCAAATCAGACTTTTTGCATTATGCTGAACAGCTTAAAGAATTAAATAGCGAGCCGGTTCTAGGGCTAAAGATTGATTTGTCTGGTCATCAGCAACAGCTCGAAAAAATACAGCAAAAATTTGAAAAAATTGGTGCAGTAAATCTGGCTGCTTCGCAGGAATATGATGAGGTAAGCCAGCGTTTTGAAGAGCTGAGTCATCAGATGCGGGACTTGGAAAATACTGTAGAGCAGCTAAAAAATGCCATGAAGAGTATCGATCAGGAAACCCGTAAGCTGTTTATGAGTACTTTTGATCAGGTAAATGCCGAGCTACAGGTACTATTTCCTAAAGTCTTTAATGGCGGTGAGGCCAGTCTGAGCTTGGAAGATGACTGGCAATCTGGTATTAAATTAATGGCACGGCCACCTGGGAAACGTAACAGTTCTCTGGCTTTATTGTCAGGTGGAGAGAAAGCACTGACTGCACTGGCCTTGGTGTTTGCAATTTTCAGGCTAAATCCGGCTCCGTTTTGTGTACTGGATGAAGTTGATGCACCTTTAGATGATGCCAATGTTCAGCGGTTTTGTAATTTGGTAAAAGAGCTTTCTGAACAGGTACAATTCATTTACATTACACATAATAAAATTGCAATGACCATGGCAACAGATTTACTCGGTGTAACTATGCCTGAGCCAGGAACATCAAAATTAGTCACAGTCAATTTAGAACAAGCAAAAGAATACGGTTTAGTCGCGGAGGCATAAGTATGGAAGTCACTACCCTGATAGGGATTATTGTTGCTGTTATTATTATTCTGGTCGGGCTGCGTATGATGCTGAAAAAGCCAAATACGGCACCCTCACTCGAATCTGAACTTTATATAGACCCGCAAAGCAACAAGCCGGTGATTCCCCGTCATGTCCGTGACCAGCTACAGGCCAGCGAGAGTGCGGCTACATCAACAGTGCGCAAAGAACCACAGCTTGATCAGAGCTCGGCCACTCAACAGTCTGTACCAATAGCCGGACAACATTCTAAACAAGCTTCAGAACCTGAAGTATCTGCTTCTCAGTCTGTCTCTACAGATAAGGCTGAAACTCGGGCTCAGCCAGAAGCACCTGCAGAAGCTATTGCTTTGAGTGAAACTCAGGCGCAAGTAAAGAAAGTAGAAAAGACAACTTCAGAATCAACTGAAGTGGCTGATGGGTCTGAGCCAAAAGAGCCGGAATTTAGCTTGAATCCCACTATTGAAACTGCCGAGATTGCCGAGTTTGATGGTGAAAGCAATATTCTTGATGTACATTTACATGAACAGCAGCGCTGTGATGATGAAAGTGCTCTAGCAACTGCGCAGCAGATTATTGCACTGAATGTTTATCCAAATCCGCGCCGTGCTCTATCAGGTGATAAGGCCCTGAAGGTATTGTTAAAATATGGTCTGCGTTATGGTGAGATGTCCTGCTTCCACCGCTATGAAAAAACAGAAGAACAAAGTCCACTGATGTTCTCTGTACTGCGTATTACTGATGAAGGTCCAGCAGGTTTTGACCTTGAAAGTCTGTCTACCGAGCAAGTACAGGGTTTGGCTTTCTTTCTGGCATTGCCAAATCCGAATGCTATTACCGGTTTTGATATGATGACCAGTATTGCCGGCCTGATTGCGCGGGAAATTGATGGTAAAGTATATGATGAACAGAATCTTGAGTTTACGCCACAGCTTAAAGAGCACTGGCGTCATCAGGTGATTGATTACCGGCCGGATCATGTCAGTGTCTGATCCGGCATTTAATTAAAAAACAGATTAAAAGCAGCATCAGGGCGGGAGTATCCGCCCTTTTATATGGTGAATCTTATGGAATCTACAGCAGGCATTGTGACGCAGATGCGTCAACTTATACAGCTGATCGCACAGCATAATCACGCTTATTATGTAATGGATCAGCCCAGTATTTCCGATAATGAATATGATTCCCTGTTTCATCAGTTAAAAGCACTCGAAGAGCAGTATCCGGATCTTGTTCAAAGTGATACGCCGACTCGTCGTGTAGGTGGACAAGCTCTGAGCAAGTTTATGACAGTCAGACATGCGGTGCCGATGCTGTCGCTCGGAAACGTGTTTAATAAGGAAGACCTGTTCGCGTTTGCCCGTCGGATAGAGGAGCGTCTTCCGGGGCAACAGGTCAAGTATGAGGTTGAGTTAAAACTCGATGGGCTGGCTATTTCACTCTGGTACGAAAATGGTGAGCTGGTACGTGGGGTAACGCGGGGTGATGGAGAAACTGGAGAAGATATTACCCAGAATGTTAAAACTATCCGTAATTTGCCAAAGTACCTTTATTCTGATCAGGCTGCTATACCTAAATTGCTGGAAGTGCGAGGGGAAGTTCTAATTCCTAAAACCGGTTTTTTAAAATTAAATGCTGAAAATGAAGCCAAAGGTGAAAAAATATTTGCCAATCCGCGCAATGCTGCTGCTGGAAGCCTTCGCCAGTTAGATCCGGGTATTGCCGCTGCGCGTCCATTGGCCTTTTATGCTTATGGAATTGCCCAGTGTGAACCAGAACATCACTTAAACTCCATGACCGAAAGTCTGCACTGGTTACGTGATCTGGGTTTTGAAATTGCCGAACGGCAATTTTTATGTGATTCGATTGAAGAAGTACAGCGCCGCTATGAAAAAATTATGGAAGAGCGCGCTGACCTGGGTGTAGAAATTGATGGCATGGTGGTTAAGGTAGATAGCCTTAAACAGCAAAAACAGTTGGGCTTTCTAAGCCGGGAACCGCGCTGGGCAACTGCCTATAAGTTCCCTGCAATTGCAGCCCTCACTACAGTAGAGAATATAGACTGGCAGGTAGGACGAACAGGTATCTTGACGCCTGTTGCCCGGTTAAATCCGGTATTTGTCGGAGGTGTAACAGTATCCAATGTAACACTGCATAATATTGGCGAGATTCACCGTCTGGATGTAAGAATTGGCGATACAGTGAGCGTTTACCGAACCGGAGACGTGATTCCTAAAGTGGAAAAAGTCTGGCCTGAATTTCGTCCGGACACTGCCGAAGTCATAAACCTACCGGAAACCTGTCCTGTGTGTGCCTCACCTGTAGTGATGCCGGAAGGTGAAGCTTTGGCCCGCTGTTCGGGAGAGTTATATTGTGCAGCACAGCGAATTGAATCAATTCGCCATTTTGTGTCCCGCAAGGCTATGGATATTGAAGGCCTGGGGGACCGCTGGGTAGAGTCACTGCTGCATCTTGAACTGTTGAAAGATGTCTCAGACATTTATCATCTGCACCAGCATCGGAATACGTTGCTTGGCATTGAAAAAATGGGTGAAAAATCAGTTCAGAACCTGATCAATGCAATTGAACAAAGTAAAAAAACTACACTGGCCCGTTTTATTTATGCCTTGGGGATACGAGGTGTCGGTGAAACAACGGCACGGATGCTGGCCAACAGCTTTCAAACCCTAGAAGCCTTGCAACAGGCAGATGTAGATAGCTTGAAAAAAGTGCCTGATGTAGGCGATATAACAGCCGAATGGATTTATGACTTTTTCCGTGCAGAACATAACCTGGAAGTAATTGATCGATTGCTGGCCGCAGGCATCCATTGGGATGCACCAATTGCCTCAACGCGTCAGCCATTGAATGGTGAAAGCTGGGTTTTAACAGGCACACTTGAGCACCTTACACGCGAACAGGCTACCCAGATGTTACAAGCTTTAGGCGCACGTGTAAGTGGCAGTGTATCTGCCAAAACTAAATGTGTGGTTGCCGGGGAAAAGGCTGGGTCAAAACTGGAAAAGGCACAAAAGCTTAATATTCAGACACTAAATGAAAGGCAGTTTATTGAGCTAATGGAGACCTATGGTCAAGTAATTTAATGTAAATTAAATTACATGGTTTATCCACATTCATGCTGTTTTTTAGTGCATTGAAAATGTTTTCAAAGCCTTACGTAGTAAGGCTTTTACAGTTACAAAAAAGACTGAAAAAATATTTTGAAATGGATGTATTGTTCTTGTAAGTGTGTATAATTTCGCCATCAAAAGCCCTTGCCAATAAGTAGATATATCTACAAACCGGTAGGGGTTTTTCTATTGGAATTCTCTGGAATGGAATACCAAGGTCTTTTTTAATGGTGGTGGCACACTGTGATACTTTTCTCCAGAACAGCAGTTTTAGATAGCGCAGCTCAACTGAGTGCACAACGTCTATCTACACGTTTGAACTTTTTTAGCTTGGGCTTTGGAACGGCGGCCTGGGCGCCCTTGATTCCATTTGCACAGCAGCGTCTAAATTTAAATCATGCTGATTTTGGTTTGTTATTGCTCTGTATGGGTGTAGGGTCAATGATTGCTATGCCTGCGACTGGGGCTCTGGTACAACGAATCGGTTGCCGTGCAATTATTGGCTTTGCGGCGCTGTTGATACTGTTAGTATTGCCGGGGCTTGCTGTCTGGAATACATCAGTAATGATGGCGGTTTCTCTGTTCCTGTTCGGTACAGCTGCAGGAAGTTTTGGTGTCGCCCTCAATTTACAGGCAGTTATTGTAGAGAAGAACAGTCTGCGTGCCATGATGTCGAGTTTTCATGGTATGTGCAGCTTAGGTGGCTTGGCTGGTGTAATGACTGTAACGGCGCTTTTAGCGGCTGGCGTATCGCCACTGATTAGTGCGCTGGCAGTAAGTATTATGCTATTCGTCATTAGCATTATTGCGGTTCCAGCTTCATTAAGTGAAATTGAACGCGATGAACAGATTGAAGCAGACACGGCAGAGCATAAAAAAAGTCATAAAAAACTGCCTGCGCCTATTATCTTGCTGATTGGACTAATGTGCTTTATCGCATTTTTATCGGAAGGTGCGGCCATGGACTGGAGTGGCATTTACCTGACCAGCAAATATGGTGTTAATCCCGCCTTTGCAGGGCTGGCTTACACTTTCTTTGCGATTGCCATGACGTTGGGCCGTTTCTCGGGGCGTTACCTGTTGAAAAAACTGGGTGAAAAAAATATTGTAACTTATAGTGCTATCTGTGCTGCTACAGGTTTAGCAGTAGTGGTACTGGCTCCACATTGGTTTATTGTACTGTTAGGTTATGCACTGGTTGGTCTAGGTTGTTCAAATATCGTACCTGTCATGTTTTCACGTGTTGGACGTCAGAACTTTATGCCTAAAGCGGCAGCCCTATCTTGTGTATCGACTATGGCTTATACAGGATCTCTGTCTGGCCCGGCATTGATTGGTGTAATTGGTGAGATGACAGGCTTAACCATCATGTTTGCGAGTGTGGCAGTATTATTGGCTACTGTAGCTATTTTAAACCGGTTTACTCGAGTAGACCCCGCCTAAAGTCAGCTTATTTAAACGCCACTACATAAAAACCGGTAAGCTGGAAGTTTACCGGTTTTTTTATGGACAATACTTCTATATAAACTGAGGGCACTACAGCAATTGATAAACTGGATTGGCTGTATCACGGCCAGGCCGTTTAAAGTTCTGTAATTCATTATTTTGACGCAGATCAACCAGAAATGCATTACGCCAGTCATTAATATCAAAAGCTTTAAGCCCCGCAATCAGTTTTTGATAACGGCGGGTACGTTCCTCTTGAGGCATATCTAGCGCAAGTTTTAATGCCTGAACCATTGCTTTAGGATCTTCTGGATCAACAATAATAGCTTCTGGCATCTGCTCAGCAGCCCCTGTATATTTTGAAAGGATCAATACACCAGGATTTGCAGGGTCCTGAGCCGCAATGTATTCTTTTGCTACCAGGTTCATACCATCACGGATTGAACTGATCCAGCAGATACTTGATTTGCGGTAGATGCCCATTAATGCCTCATGAGCAACGACATCATGACTGCATTCAATTGGCAGCCAGTCATCTTGAGCAAATTGTGCATTAATAGTTTTAACCTTCTCTTTTAGACGTTTAAATAATTCCTGGTAAGCCACAATATCCAGACGGCATGGGCAGGCAATCTGTAAATCTGTTACTTGACGGTGATATTCCGGATAAGTAGCTAAAAAGTCGGAATATGCATTAAAACGTTCAAGTAATCCTTTGGAATAATCAATTCGGTCAACCCCAATAATAGTCTGCTGTTCACCTAAGGCATCAAAGTCAAAAACAGACTGTGAGTCATCGGCATACTGACGGGCTACTTTCTGAATATGATCCGGATTGACCCCAATCGGATAACATTTAATAGTGGTAATGCGTTTCTGGTAACTAAGCAGGTATTGCTGAATCTTTTGTGCCTGAAGTAGGGTGGTGCAGGCCTGCATACACAGGTTCTGATCATGTTCAGTTTGTAAACCCACCACATCATACTGACATAGGTCTTGAATGAGGCGGTTTGCCATAGGTATCTGGCGCCATATGGCTAAACGTGCAAATGGAATATGCAAGAAGAAGCCAATTTTGTTTTGCATGCCTAATTCACGGCAATAGCGTGCTACGCTGAAAAAATGATAGTCATGAACCCAGATCACATCATCTGGCTGGGCAATATCTTTTAGTTTTTCAGCAAATAAGCGGTTTACCTGCTGATAAGTTTCATATTCTTCTGCATTACATTCAATCAGGTCTGCGCGCTCATGCATCGCAGGCCATAGCGTATTATTGGCAAAACCGCAGTAGTACTGTTCATATTGCTGGTGAGTCAATGGACAGGTCAGATATTCTACATTTTTATTATTAATGCGGCCAAACTCGGCTTGTTGATCATTATTGATTTGTTCGCCATTCCAGCCTAACCATATCCCGCCGGTTTCATCAAGTGCATCCTGTAACGCCACTGCCAAGCCTCCCGCAGCGGGCTTGTCGGGATTTGGCAGACTAACACGATTCGATAATACGATTAGTTTAGACATGCTTTTTCTCCATTTGGTGTTTGATTTTGTGTCAAAACACGCGTTTTTAAGAATTCTGAAAATAGTGCAAGAAAATCAGCTACTGTTTTAATATCTTTGAGCCGATAATGAGCCTGGGTTTCTCCTGGGCCGACTTTTATACTTATACCGTTATGGTTATTTATTGTTCTAAAACCAGATTCATCGGTTTTATCATCACCTATAAAAATCGGTAAAACTTGAGTAAGTTCCAAATGCTTTAATATGGTGTTTATTGCTTCTCCTTTATCGGCTTGTCGAGGAAGTAACTCAATAACACATTTACCTTCATTGATTTCAAGTGCCGTATGAGACTGATGCAGTACCTGCATGATTTGCTTTGCTGTGTCTGCCAGTTCAGGACACTGCCGGTAATGCAAAGCAACCGAGTACTGTTTATCCTCAATTAACAGCTGGGGATAAGATGCACAAGCTGCTTTTAAATCCTGCCTCAAGCGGACAAAATCAATCTGACTCAGATCAGGTTTGAAATGTGTATGAGCATCAATTTGGATATCTAGCCCATGCAGTCCAGCAACCGGAATGCATAAGGGGGCAAAAAGAGACTGGGCGACCTGTACATGTCGGCCGGTTACCGCAATAACAGGCACATCAAGCTTTAAAATGGTCTGAAGAATATTTAATGTATTTTCAGGAATAAAACTATCTTCGGGATCATCCTGAAAATCAGAAAGTGTGCCGTCAATATCGAGAAACAAACAATAATGAGTATTTTCCTTATGACCATCTGCAATCATCTTCTGTAATGAAACAGCAGAGAACTGTACTGTGGCAGAGGAAAATGCAGATTCGTTCATTGCTCAAATAGCCTGATTATTCTGATAAATGGTCTATCTTATTTATCATTAAAAGTTGACTTTTGGCCGGAATTTATTATTAAACCTACATAAGGTTAACAACCTTTACATACTTTATTCACATTAACAATATAGTAAAAATAAGCCAATTTGATATGTTGCGTGAGTGCTGTCTAAAAAATTGAAAGACCTGGCTTTTTCTATATTACTTATAAAAAGTAGGATCCAGCTGCTTTATATAGTTCACTCAAATAATATTAAAACCCGTTTTTGAGAGGTATTTAGTTATAGCTCAGCAGTTAATAAGATTACTTTTTTAATTTTTTGTAAATAAATTAAATGACTTTAAAAAATCGCCAATCTCAAAATAAGAAAAATCTATTATGAAAACAACCAATTAATTGATGATATAAAATGCAAATGCGTATGCTTCTCATTTTTAATTTATATAAATCATAAACTTACATAATTTTAATTTTGCATTCTAAATACCAATCACCCATAATAACTTTAAAATGATGAGGAGTAAGAATATGCGCGGCAATCCAGAAGTCATAGACTACTTAAATATGTTGATTGGTGGCGAACTGGCAGCTCGCGATCAATACCTGATTCATTCTCGCATGTATGAAGATTGGGGCCTGAGTAAAATCTACGAAAGAATTGACCATGAAATGCAGGAAGAAGCAGCTCATGCTGATGCGATTATCCGTCGTGTCCTGTTTTTAGGCGGTACACCTAATATGGAACGTGACAGTATTGATGTTGGTACAGATGTTTGCACCTGCTTAAAAGCTGATCTTGCACTTGAATATCATGTGCGTGAAAAACTGGCCCGTGGTATTCAATTATGTGAAGAAAAAGGGGATTATATCAGCCGTGACATGTTACGCCAGCAGTTGTCTGATACTGAAGAAGACCATACATATTGGCTGGAAAAACAGTTAGGTTTGATTGAATTGATTGGCCTGCAAAATTATATTCAGTCTCAAATTTAAAATTTGTATGATTCAAGCAAGCCCAGTCAGAAGATTGGGCTTTTTAATGACTGTATTCTATTGAGCAGTATTTTATAGTAGAACCGATCAATTAAATCAGATTAAGCATGCAAAAGATATTACTTATTAGTGGCTGGGGCTTGGGCCTTCAGCCTCTAGCGGGACTTAAAACTGCTCTTGAAAACCTGCATTTTCAGGTTGAACTGATTGATATATTCGACAGTTCTAACCCGGCAGTTTTGGAGGGGGTGCTTCAAAAAGCGGTTAAAGCTGATATTTTAATGGGCTGGTCGCTAGGAGGTCAGCTTGCCACTATTCTGGCTCAGAAGATTTTTGAACAGACCGGTCAGGCTAAAATTCTGGTTACATTGGCTTCCAATCCGTGCTTTGTTGCTACAGTAGAGTGGCCAAATGCAATGTCTCGTGTAACTTTTGAGGCATTTAAAGGTGCTTTTCTGAATGACAGGGAGGCTACTCTAAAGCGTTTTTGTCATCTGGTCGGTGCAGGGGGAGTTACAGCTCGTAACGATATAAGATGTCTACAAAGTTTTATTAAAACTGATGATCCTATAAATCTGATTTCTGGTTTACAGCAACTTGAGCAATTAAATTTAGTTTCAATCTTACAAAAATATCCAGGTCGACAGTATCATCTTGTCTCTGAACAGGATCAGCTCATACCTTGCCAGATTGTCACTGATTTTCATTTTTTAAAGGCAAATTTACTTATAACTGAACTGTTGCCTAATGTCGGACATGGTTTCCCTTATAGTGAAATTACATTAACTAGCAAAAAAATTTGTAGTTTTTTAAATATGACTTAGGGAAATATAAACTTTGTTGTTTCTCGCAATTTATTTTATTGCTTTACGCTATTAAGATGCATGAGTTATATAAATAATAGTTTTAATGTGAAGGATGGGTGTTGGATGGTTGACTTATTTGATCTTGAGCATCTTTGGCATCCTTATACTTCTATGACTCAGCCTTTACCAGCTTTCAAGGTAAAACGGGCCTATGGCTCAACTATCGAACTGGAGAATGGTCACAAGCTTGTTGATGGTATGTCATCTTGGTGGTGTACTATTCATGGTTATAATCATCCTGAATTAAATCGGGCTGTTCAAGATCAGTTACAAGATATGGCACATGTCATGTTTGGTGGACTGACCCATAATCCTGCGATTGAGCTGGGCAAGCTTCTTCTGAATATTACGCCACCAGGTCTCGATAAGATTTTCTACGCTGATTCCGGTTCGGTTGCAGTTGAAGTCGCTTTAAAAATGGCAGTGCAGTATTGGAGCGCGCAGGGCCAGCTGAAGAAGACTAATTTTGTTACGCCTCGCTCCGGGTATCATGGTGATACTTGGAATGCAATGTCGGTATGTGATCCAGTAACCGGTATGCACCAGATTTTTGGTAGCAGTTTGCCCAACCGTTTTTTTGTTCCGGCTCCACAAATTGCTTTTGATGAAGAGTGGGATCCGCAAGATATTGCAGAGCTAGAGCAAACTTTAGTACAGCATCATACCTGTATTGCTGCGCTGATTCTGGAACCCATTGTACAGGGTGCAGGAGGTATGCGTTTTTATCATCCTGAATACTTGCGTCAAGCCAAGCTACTTTGTGAAAAGTATCAGATCCTGCTTATATTTGATGAGATTGCTACCGGTTTTGGACGCACTGGTAAACTGTTTGCTTGGGAACACGCGGGCGTCGAGCCGGATATCATGTGTATAGGAAAAGCCTTAACTGGCGGATACATGACTTTGTCAGCAACTTTAACCAGTAAAGCGATTGCTGAAAAAATCAGTCAGGGAGAGGCAGGGGTATTTATGCATGGGCCTACTTTTATGGCCAATCCACTTGCCTGTGCAGTTGCCCTTAAAAGTACACAGTTATTACTGGCTCAAGACTGGCAAGCCAACATCCGCCGTCTTGAACAGCAACTCAAACAGTACTTACCTGCACTATCTCAACTGGAGTATGTTAAGGATGTTCGAATATTAGGTGCTATCGGTGTTGTTGAACTGACTGTTCCGGTAAATATGCAAATTCTACAGCAGGAATTTGTCCGTCGTGGAATTTGGGTACGCCCGTTTGGACGGCTGGTATATGTGATGCCTCCTTATATCATCACTTGTAATGAACTGGATTATTTACTTCAGCAGTTGGTAGAAGTAGTGCAACAGCTACAGGAGCTTCAGCATGAAACTGCTTGAGCATTATACCAAGCAGCTGGAGCAGTTAAGACAGCAGGGGAATTTTCGCCAGTTTACTGCCAACCGGCAACAAGGACGGATCATTGAAATTGCAGGCCAGCATATGCTGAATCTGTCTTCTAATGATTACTTGGGTCTGGCTGCTGATCTCGAATTAAGACAGGTCTTTTTTGATCAGTGCCCTCTGGAACAGTGCTGGCTCAGTTCCTCTTCATCACGTCTGCTTACTGGTAATTTTCCGGAATATGAACAGCTGGAAGCCTGTATGAGCCAGGCTTTTGACGGGCGTGCAGTGCTGCTGTTCAATAGTGGCTACCATATGAATATAGGGATTTTACCGGCATTAAGTGATAGTAAAACTCTGATTCTGGCCGATAAACTGGTTCATGCCAGCATGATTGATGGAATTCGTCTGTCCTCAGCCAAATACCTGCGGTACCGTCATAATGATTTAAACCATTTACAGCAGCTCTTGCAAAAGTATCATGCAGATGACACTTATGAACGCATCATTGTGGTCACCGAATCTATTTTTAGTATGGATGGCGATGAAACAGACCTGAACCAGCTGGTGTTGCTAAAACGGCAGTTTGCAAAAGTTATGTTGTATGTCGATGAAGCTCACGCTATTGGTGTCCGCGGAGTGCGGGGATTAGGCTGTGCGGAGCAATATGCAGTAATTAACCAGATTGATTTTCTGGTAGGCACTTTTGGTAAGTCGCTTGCTTCAGTGGGAGGATATCTGGTCTGTGAACCTGTAATTCGTGAATATCTGATTAACAGCATGCGTCCACTTATTTTCAGTACCGCATTGCCTCCGATTTCGATAGCTTGGACTCGGTTTGTTTTCGAGCATATGCAAAAAATGCAGAAGCAGCGCGATCACTTGGCAGATTTAAGCCATCATTTACAGCATAAAGTTCAGAGTCTTGGTTTTTGCTGTCCCTCAAGTAGTCATATTGTTCCAGTTATTACCGGAGATAGTCAGCGGGCAGTAGACAAAGCCAACTATTTACAGGCACAAGGTTTTTATATCATGCCCGTACGCCCACCTACTGTACCGGCCAATAGTGCACGACTGAGAATCTCACTGACATCACAAATTCAGCCAGAAGAAATTGAACAATTGGTAGCATTACTGTGAGTCAAAATTTTCATATAGATACCGGGTTGATTGCCCAGCGCTTCGCTAAAGCTGCCTCCAGTTATTCTGAACATGCAGTCGCGCAAAAGATAATTTGCCAGCGATTAATTGAAATGATGCGCCGGCATATATCCATACAACTTCCTCGAGTACTGGAACTGGGCTGTGGCTCAGGTCACTTAACAATATTACTGCAACAGAACTTTCAGATCGAACAGCTCATACTCAATGATCTGTACCCTGAGGTCAGACAGCATTTTTCTGCTGCTGAACAGCTGGACTGGTGTATTGGAGATATTGAACGACTTGATTTTCCGGAACAACTTGACGCTATTATGTCCAGTTCAGTCTTGCAATGGATGCATGACCTGGAGCAGGTATTTAACAAATGCAGCGAGGCATTAAAACCGCAGGGCTGGTTCTGTTTTTCAAGCTTTGGTTCAGAAAACTTGCGTGAGATTAAAACTTTAACGGGTCAGGGGTTAAATTACCTCAGTCTGGAAGAGCTAAAAGAAAAAATGTGCAAATCAGGGTTTGAAGTTCTGGAAATACAGGAAGAGCAGGAAACCTTATATTTTGAGCATCCAAAACAGGTTCTCCAGCATTTAAAACTGACCGGCGTAACGGCAACCAGTAGTCAGCATCGCTGGACTAAGCAGTCACTGTACAAGTTTTATGATCAGTATCAGCAGTTTGTAAAAAGTCCAGCTTATGAGGGAATACAGCAATATCCATTAACTTACCACCCAATTTATTGTATAGCTCGGAGAGTTCGATGACAGGCTCAATTTATTTCGTGAGCGGAATTGATACTGGTATAGGAAAGACCTTTGCCACTGGTTATCTGGCCAAAATCTGGAATGAACATGGTACCCGTACTATTACACAGAAACTGGTACAAACCGGAAATATCAACATTTCGGAGGATATCGAACAGCACCGGACTATTATGGGCATGGGCTGGTTTGCCGAAGATGAAGAAAAGCTTACAATGCCAGAAATTCTGTCTTATCCAGCTTCGCCGCATCTTGCAACAAAAATTGATGGGCGTGAGATTGATCTGGATAAAATTCATGCTGCAACTCAAGAACTGGCTAAACGTTATGATGCAGTGCTGCTAGAAGGTGCCGGTGGGCTTATGGTTCCTTTAACAGATGATGTGCTTACTATCGATCATGTAGCGGCTCATCAGTTCCCTGTCATTCTGGTTACTTCAGGACGTCTGGGGAGTATTAATCATACTTTACTGAGTCTGGAGCTGCTGAAAGGCCGAGGGGTAGAGCTGTTTGCTGTGGCCTATAATGGAATGGATGATTCTCAAGACCCATTAATTGCCTGTGATACATCAAACTATCTACGGGCTTACATGACAAAGCATTTTCCGGAAGCAGAATGGATTGAAATCCCAGTGATACGTTAAAAAAAGTCGCCAAGGCGACTTTTTTGTTTAAACCAGTAAAAGACCGTTTTAAAACTTCTTCGGACTATAAGGCTTGCGTGGTGCGGCAGTTTGTTCTGTTCCTTCATTCTCGCGGCGCTGTTGACGCAAATAACCACCGCGGCGGGCTGCCATAGGTTTTTCAGCCATACGTTCAGTACGACGTTTCGCCATACCATACAGGCCAGTACCTTGACGCGGTTTAAGCTCAACCGACTTGGTCAGGTTGTCGATATCTGCTTTATCCAGCTCAATCCAGCGTCCAGTGCGTAGCTCGCGCGGTAGAATAACCGTGCCATAGCGAGTACGTAAAAGACGACTTACTTTTAAACCCTGTGATTCGAAAATACGGCGAACTTCACGGTTCCGTCCTTCTTTAACCACGACCTGGTACCAGCGGTTAATACCATCACCACCAATTTCAGAAAAGGATTCAAACTTGGCCGGGCCATCATCTAGTACGACGCCATTTAGCATATTCTGACGGATCTGCGGGGTAACTTCGCCCATAACACGGACTGCGTATTCACGTTCGATCTCATTTGAAGGATGCATCAGACGATTTGCAAGCTCACCGTCATTGGTAAACAGTAAAAGGCCGGTAGAGTTAATGTCCAGACGGCCTACCATAACCCAGCGGTCATTGGCGATTGTAGGCAAATGATCAAATACAGTCGGACGTGACTCTGGATCATTGCGTGAGCAGATTTCACCTTCTGGCTTATAGTAAATCAGAACGCGACGACGAATCTCATCTTCAATCTGAAATTGCACCTTACGCCCATCAATACGCAATTCGTCGCCTGGTTCAATACGCTCACCGACCTGAGCAACACGACCATTGACACTTACGCGACCAGCAGCAATGACCTCTTCCATATAACGGCGAGAACCTAGCCCGATACGTGCTAGGACTTTTTGCAATTTTTCACTCATGACAGCATAACCTTAGAAATAATTATCAACAGTCCACCTATTCATGACATTGCTGCATTAGCATCAAGCGTCATGAAAGCTTCCTTGGCATCCTGCAGGGGAGGCAATTGACCTAATGAAGCCAGGCCAAAAGCATTTAAAAATTGAGACGTCGTCACTAACAACGCGGGGCGTCCCGGAATCTCTCGGAAACCGGATTCTTTAATCCAGTTCCAGTCAAATAATGTTTTCAAAATCTGGCTATTATTCGAAACTCCGCGAATCTGTTCAATATCTGCACGTGTAACAGGCTGATGATAAGCAATGACAGCCACTGTTTCGAGCAAAGATGGGGAAAGCCGGGTTGGCCGCTCCGGCCAGGTCTGGGCAATAATCTGTTTGTATCTGGCACGAACCTGAAAACGAAAGCCCTGAGCACTTTCGACCAGCTCAATTGAACGGCCATGTTGTAAAACAGCCAGCTGCTGTAAAAACTGTCGCAACTGCTGTTTATTATACTGGTTCTGGAAAGCTTCTTTAAGCCTCAAAAGACTGACCGGTGCTTCACTGGCAAAAATAATGGCTTCAAGCTGCATCAGAACTTCATGATGCAGCTCATCAACTGAGAATGCTGCACTTTGGTCGATGGTCATGCTACTGCTCCCTGAATAGTCAAGGGTGCTTCTATTCCGCTATGAATAATCTGGATTCTCTGCTGGCGGGTGAGCTCCAAAACTGCCATGAATGTCACCACCATACCCATTTTACCTTGGCTCGGTTTGAGCAGCTCGTCAAAACTTAAGCTTTTGCCTGATTCAATCAATTCTTCAATATAGGCAATCCGCTCTTCAAGTAAAACTGGTTCCTGCTGAATCTGATGAACGACAGGCTCAGGGCGGTTAAAGATGCAATATAGCGCGTCTCGCAGATTTGCAGCATCATAGCCTTCATAAAGACTATTTACTGTTCCTAAACTTACATTCACATTGAATGTATCACGTTCCAAAACTGGCATTTGTCCTAAACGTTCAGCTGCCTGTTTAATGCGCAAGTAATTTTCGAGCCGGTCAATCAGCTGCTGCTTGGGATCTTTTTCCAGAGTTATAGCAGCAGGTTTAGGTAATAGCAGTCGGGACTTCAAGTCTGCAAGCAAAGCTGCCATGACCATATAGTCCGCAGTCAGTTCAATGTTGAGAGATTTCATGCTATTCATATAGGACAGATATTGGCTGGCAATTGGTGCAATATCTAACTGCAGTAAATCAAAGCCATTTTTCTGGATCAGGTAAATTAAAAAGTCGAGGGGACCTTCGAAATGTTCAAGTAAAATTTCGAATGCAGCAGGCGGAATGTAAAGATCATCTGGAATACTGTGCTGCCATTCATCCATTACGCGGATATAAGGCAACTGTTCCATAGAACTATGGGTCGCTTGATTCATTTCGGTTATAGGCCACGCGAATTTTCAAAGGCATGAAAGCTGGAGAACTTCTAGGATCCTGCGCGCAAGAAAGCGAGATCACTAAAAAGCAAAAAATAAGGTGAACGTATTCTAATAGAAAAGCCAAGCTGAATAAATTATAAAAACCATAAAAATGTAAAAAAATTGATAAACCTGCGTGGTAGGCAGGAAAGAATAAGGTGAGATATAGAAATTAGTAAAAAGCCTTTTCAAAGGTCAGGCATCATTTATGGCGTATTCGATCACTTTCTGACAGCTCTCCCGTAAACAAAGGTTGGTTTTGGTCAGACTAATCAACAGCTCTTCAGCTATATATACTTCTAGAAAATAACTATAGCTAATATCTTTAATGTTTAGGGTTACGCTCCCGGAGTCTGGTTCTGAGATGACAATTGCTTCAGATTCAAGTGTCCAGGGAAGCTCGGCATAAATAGTGTGATCTTCTGGAAAATTCTCTAAATCAAGAAGGACTTTAAAAAGGTTCATACCAATTGCCTCAGCATCAACTTATCACATGTTGGGTGCATATGATTTTACAATTGTCCGAGAAAGTGTAAAACCTACTCAAAAGCACTGACATCACCTTCGCCATAGCGGATAATTTCCGGATTTTCTCCAGAAAGGTCTACGATACTGGTGGTACTTAGCATGCCAAAGCCCCCATCAATGAAAACATCAATACGTTTACCAAGTTGCTGCTCGATTTCGTAAGGGTCATCCAGCGGGTCTTCCTGTCCAGGTAAAATCAGGGTACTGGTGAGTAACGGTTCCCCCAATTCCTGGAGTAACATCTGGCAAATTGGATTACTTGGAATACGTAAACCAATAGTTTTCCTTTTCGGATGCATTAAACGCCGTGGTACTTCACTGGTGGCGGGAAGAATAAATGTAGTAATTGCAGGGGTATTGGCCTTTAACAGCCGATACATGGCATTATCGACCTTGGCATAGGTTGCAATATCGGAGAGGTCACTGCACATAATGGCGTATTGATGTTTAGGCCCTAAACCGCGGATTTGCGCAATACGTTCCATGGCATTTTTATTTCCGATCTGGCAACCAATTGCATAAGCAGCATCGGTAGGGTAGACCACTACATCGCCCGCACGGATCCGTTCGACTGCCTGAGTGATGAGCCGTGGCTGTGGATTCTCAGGATGTACTCTTAAATGAAGCATCTTATTGTTCCTCAAAGTTCACGGACAGTAACTTTCTAAATTATCAGTGCCCAGAGAATTGGGTTACAAGTTTAGATCGGTTGATTTATGTAAATTAATCAAGCATTTCTCTTTTAAATTCGCTGGCCTGTAACATTTCGCCACCACGTATGCAGGTACAAATACAGGAAAGCAGATACCAGGCGTCTTTCGGCAGGCGGGCTTCCGCATTCAGGTAGCGGCACACTTGGGCATAGACATTGTCTTTAAATGTATGGCCATTACCACTTTCACCAGTAAGGTTATCTAAAGAGACCCGAAACTTACGGCCAAAAGCTGTGGCAAAAAGCCATTCAATTGCCTGCGGTTTAACTTCAACCTGTTCGAACAGAGCTTGCTGCTCTTTTGTCCGTCCATCTGGAGCATACCAGTATCCTAGGTCAGCCAGCAGGCGACGCTCTTTACCGGCAATCGTCCAGTGGCTGATTTCATGCAGGGCGCTGTTAAAAAAACCATGGGCAAACTGGATGCGGGCAGGAGAGGTATCGGTGGCCGGGAAATATTCTGGTTCAAATTCTCCTCGTACCAGCATGACATTATGGTGGGAAAACCAATAATTAAAGTGTAAGATAAGCCAATCAACTTGCTGTTCTTCTGTATGCAGTGCGTTCCAAGGCAAGAGTTGCAGTGCCGCCAGAGCCGATACCTGCCCAGAAGTGGAGTTGATGCGAACAAGAGACGAAGTTATGACTTCAGGTTGCGGCTGCAACTGATCCATGACTGAGTAAACCCAAATGATCTGTCTAAATAAGTACAAAATTGTATCTTAATCTTTGACAGAGTACTGATGAATTTGTAGAATTGCCGCCTTAATTATGTCAGCAAATACCTTTCCGGCACAGATTGAGCCGTTTAAATGGGCTGAACAAGGCTTTACATGGTCAGGTACCCTGCCATTGTCTCGCTTTGTTCGTATTGCTCGTGAAGCTGTTGGACCAATTGATCATCAACTGGTCTCTATAGACTGTAAGCTATCAATGGATGCGTATCATCGTGTCGCGTGGTTTGATGGTCATGTTGAAACGAAAGTTCCAATGGAATGCCAGCGTTGTCTGGAACCGGTGGAAATTTCACTTGTTTCAGACTTTCATATCGCGTTACTGGATGATGAGTCACTGATAGAGCGCTTGGATGAGGATGCTGATTACATCGTTCTAGCTGAGAGTGAAGCTTTGATCAAAGGTGACCCTGATGCACCTGTCCTGATTGATTTGGTCACTCTGCTTGAGGATGAGCTGTTATTGTTGGTGCCACTTTCACCTAAGCATGACGCTTGTGAACATAAGCATCGACCTGCCGAAGAGCATGCCGAAGAAAAGCGTGAAAATCCGTTTGATGTTTTGGCAAGTTTGAAAGGCAAACTTAACTCATAAGTGCTATACTTACAGGTTAAGACAACTGAATTTTTGTTCTGATCCATTTTTTCGATCTTTGTAAGGAGCCATCATGGCCGTTCAGCAAAACCGTAAAAGTCGCTCTCGCCGTGACATGCGCCGTTCACATGACGCTTTAACCGAGAATGCATTAACTGTAGACCAAGCTACTGGTGAAACTCATCGTCGTCACCACGTGACTAAAGACGGTTTCTACCGTGGTCGCCAATTGTTCGCTAAAGCAGCTGATGCTGAATAATGAGCAATAATATGCATTAAGCATCATGCTTAAGTATAGAAAAAATGGGAGCGTATGCTCCCTTTTTTTGTTGTATTTCGCAATTAAAAAATGATGAATTAAATGTTAAATTTCTGCACCGGAAATGAGTGAAGACGAAATAAAGGATTTTTATATGTCTGCTAAACGACTCGAGCAAGTGGCTCAGGCAACAAAAACTGCATTTGTGTTTCCTGGTCAGGGCTCACAAAAAGTCGGCATGCTCGCTGAACTTGCAGAACAGTTTAGTGGTGTGATTGATACTTTTGCTGAAGCTTCAGAGGCTGTGGGTTTTGATCTTTGGCACATTGCACAAAGTGGTGAAGGCCTGGACCAGACAGAAAATACTCAACCGGTGCTGTTAACGGCAAGTATCGCCTTGTGGCGTGTATGGCTGGAACTTGGTGGCTTAACACCGAAGTATTTAGCTGGTCACTCTTTGGGAGAATACAGTGCGCTGGTGGCTGCAGAAGCGATGTCTTTGGCAGATGCGGTGAAACTGGTACATTTGCGCGGAAAACTGATGCAGTCTTCCGTACCTCAAGGTGAGGGTGCCATGGCAGCAATTCTGGGCCTTGCAGATGAGCAGGTGGTTGAATTGTGTCAGACTGCTTCACAGGGTGGCCAAGGTTCGGTTGAGGCGGCAAACTATAATGCACAAGGTCAGGTAGTCATTGCAGGAACTGCTGCACTGGTAAGTAACGTCATGGCCCAAGCCAAAGAAAAGTCAGGCAAGGCAATTGCACTTCCGGTATCTGTACCATCACACTGTTCATTAATGAAGCCTGCCGCAGAGAAATTTGCAGAAGCATTGGAACAAACTGCCATTGAGCTACCTGTGCTACCTGTAATACAAAATGTCAGCGCAGAAATCGCGACAGATGTTGGCCAGTTGCGTCAAGCTTTAACTGCACAACTTTACCAGTCAGTTCAGTGGGCCAAAACTATGCAATACCTGCAAGATCATGGTATCCAGTACGTTGTAGAATGTGGTCCGGGTAATGTACTGGCAAATCTGGCAAAGCGTTTACCGAATATTGAAAAAGCATTTCCACTCGACACTAAAGGTCGTATGGAAGATGCATTAAATGCCGTTTTAGTGGCAGAAGGGAAAATCGCATGACACAAGAACGTAAGGTTGCTCTGGTTACAGGTGCAAGCCGGGGCATTGGTGCGGCCATTGCTCAACAGCTTATTCAAGACGGTTATTTTGTTGTGGGCACTGCAACTTCGGAAGCAGGTGCTCAAAAGCTGACCCAAGACTTTGCAGAACAAGGTGCTGGAGCAGTGCTAGATGTACGTAGTGCCGACGCAATTGATACTCTGGTAACTGAAATTGAGCAGAAATATGGTCCAGTTCTGATTCTGGTCAATAATGCCGGTATTACTAAAGATAATTTATTACTGCGTATGTCAGAAGATGACTGGGATGACATCTTAAATATTCATTTAAAAGCTGTTTATCGTCTATCTAAACGTGTATTAAAAGGCATGACACGTGCCCGTTTTGGTCGCATCATCAATATCAGTTCAGTGGTAGCTCATTTTGCGAATCCGGGGCAGGCCAACTATTCTGCTGCAAAAGCTGGTATTGAGGCATTTAGCCGCTCGCTGGCAAAAGAAATGGGTAGCCGCCAGATTACAGTAAACTGTGTGGCGCCTGGTTTTATAGCAACGGAAATGACAGAGCAGTTGAGCGAAGAAATACGTAAGAAAATGAGTGATCAAGTGGCACTGCAACGTTTAGGTGAGCCACAAGATATCGCTAATGCAGTAAGTTTCTTGGCTAGTGAAAAAGCAAGTTACATTACTGGTACAGTTTTACACGTAAATGGTGGTTTATACATGGCTTAAGGCTGATGGATAAACTTTTAAAATAATTGATATTCAATTAAACTAACGGCAATTAAAAACGCCACAAGCAATGAGGAGAATTCCTGTGAGCGATATCGAACAACGCGTAAAACAGGCTGTAGCAGAACAACTCGGTATGCGTGCTGAAGAAATTAAAAATGAAGCATCTTTCATGGATGACTTGGGTGCAGATTCTCTGGACCTGGTTGAACTTGTGATGTCTTTTGAAAATGATTTCGACATTACTATTCCTGATGAAGATTCTAATGAAATCACTACTGTTCAATCAGCAATTGATTATGTTACCAAGAAACTTGCTCAGTAAGTTATCTTTTAGCATGTGCTGATAAAAAGCCACCTTAAGGGTGGCTTTTTTTATTTCATCCTTAATTGAAACAAAAGACTAATAGGTAGTAAGTAGAGCGTAGCAAGTCTTACATAAGTTTACTGTTTACAGCCGAAATAAAACTTAAGTACCTTAAATTGTTCGGTATAAAAATAAGATAGCAATACACAATATTCATCCACTAACATGGAGTAGAACGATGGGACTTTTTGACTTTGTAAAAGGTATTGGTAAAAAGAATGAAGCAAAGGTAGAACAGCATCAAGCTGCTACGCCTGCTAATTCTGCCCCTCAAGCGGCTCCACAGGCTCCACCTAAGGCTGTAGAACCTTCAGCACAACAGATCGCGAATCAGTTACTGGCTCATGTAAAGAGTCTGGGGCTTGGCGTAGAAGGTCTGTCAGTCAGTTATAACAGTAATACTGATTTGGCTACAATCAAAGGCCAGGTAAAAAGTCAGGCAGATCGTGAGAAAATTATTCTGGCCGTCGGTAATATTGATCATGTGGCTCAAGTAGATGATCAGATGACAGTTGCTACACCTGAACCGCAAAGCAAATTCTATACTGTAAAGTCTGGGGATTCTCTCTCTAAAATCTCTAAAGAATTTTATGGTGATGCTAATCAATATAATAAAATTTTTGAAGCTAACCGTCCTTTGTTAAAAAATGCTGATGATATTTATCCAGGTCAGGTTTTACGTATTCCCCAATAGACAGGGTGAGTAAGCAAAAATTGTTGTTTGTATGCTCGATAAAGTAATAATAAAAAGCCCGCTATTTAAGTGGGCTTTTTATTTTAAAAACGTTTTGGTATTTTCTGCCCATCAGGCACTGGAGTTTCTGCATTTTTTAAGACACCAAATAGCCAGGTTTCTGCATGTTGGACTGCCTGAACCAGCTGGTCTCCTAATGCTAAGCGTCCTGCGATAAAGCTTGCCAGTGAGCAGCCAGAACCATGATATTCACCTTGTAATCGTGGACAGTGGCTTTCTGCCACCATTTCACCCTGAATATAAAGTGCATTACGAATATAGTCTGGGGTATTCTCATGCCCACCTTTAACCAGAACGGCTTTTGCACCCATTTCAAGCAGTTTTTGGGTGGCAATTTCCAGGTCATCAATACCAGTTAAAGCCCGCAGTTCGACTGTGTTGGGGGTTAGAATGCTGGCCAGAGGAATAAGCTCTATAAATGCTTTAACTAAAGTTTCCTGATTACCAAGTGAACCGCCACTATTGGCCACCAGTACTGGATCAAGCACATATTGATAATCCGGGTGAGCTCTTAAAAATTCAGCCAGCGCACTAATATTTTCTGTAGTACCCAACATGCCAGATTTTACACATCGGATGGGTAGGTCACCGACTACTGCATTGGCCTGCGCTAGTAATAATTCTCGTGAACTTGCCTCAAAACCAAATACTTGTTGAGAGTTCTGTATAGTTAGAGCAGTACAGGCAATTGCAGCATGTGCACCACTTTGCCCAATTGCTTCAATATCAGCCTGCAGACCTGCGCCGCCTGAAGGATCAAGTCCGGAAAAACAAAGAACTGTAGGACGCACTGCCGTATCCTTATTTAATGCAAATTACGCTAGTATAGAATAGTTTACTTCATCTCTCGACCTTAATCCCGCGTTAAACCTACTGAATGACTGTGCAACATGACTATAAAGAATCTGCTGATTGACCTTGATGGCACCCTGACTGATCCCAAGGTGGGAATACATACTTGTATCCGCTATGCCATGGAAAAACTGGGTTATCCCCTAAAGCCCGATCTGGATATTGACTGGACCATTGGGCCGCCTTTAAAAGCATCTTTTGTTAAGCTGCTTGATAATGGAGATGAACAACTTGCTGAGCAGGCTTTGCTGGGGTATCGGGAGCGTTTTTCTGTAATCGGACTTTTTGAAAATAAAGTTTATCCGGCTGTGCCAGAAACTCTTGGATATCTCCAAGGGCAGGGGTATCAATTATTTCTTGCCACAGCAAAACCTGCTATCTATGCCAGACAAATTTTGGAACATTTTCAGCTCGCAGATTATTTTACTCAAATTTATGGAAGCGAGTTGAGCGGTGAGCGTACGAACAAAGCAGAATTAATTGCTTTCATTTTGCAGCAGGAGCAACTTAGGCCACAGGAGTGTTTAATGGTCGGAGACCGTGAGTATGATATTTTAGGGGCGCGTTATAATGGCATAAATACAATTGCGGTCGAGTATGGTTACGGTTCCGCAGAAGAACTCATGCAGGCACAGCCTCAATATATGATAAAAAGTTTTGATACATTACCGGCAATTTTAAGTAGGCTGAGCTAAAAAATATGGGAATCAGTTTTTAATTTTTTATTTATATAATTTAAAGATTTTATACAAAATAAATTTAAAAAGCTGAGACAAATAAAAAAGCCCCAAATCTGGGGCTTTTTCGATTATTGATAATTAAAAGGGTTTGACCACTACCAGAATGACAATAGTAAACAGTAAAAGGGTCGGCATTTCATTAAAAAAACGCCAGAACTTATGTGTCTTGTAATGTGCATTTCCGATCAGTTTTTTACGGTAATAGCCACAAACAAAATGGTAAATGACCAGTAAACCGACTAATGCTACTTTTAGATAAAACCATAAAGCTTCATGGTAATGATAAAACTGATCCCCCCAGTCCACCAGAAAGTGTGCTGTAATCAGGGTGGCTATCATTGCAGGCCACATAATTCCCCGGTACAACTTACGCTCCATTACTTCAAAGCGCTGATGACTGACTGTATCATCACTCATGGCATGATAAACATAAAGACGTGGTAGATAGAACAGAGCAGCAAACCAGCATACCACGGCAATAATATGTAAAGCCTTTATCCAAAAGAAAGCATCAGAAGGTGCATTCATCAATTATCCCATTTCTTGAAAATCAGGCAGGCATTAACGCCGCCAAAACCAAAACTGTTACTCATTACAGTATTTAGTTTCGCATCACGTTTTTCAAGCACAATATCAAATGGTTTAGCGCCTTCATCCAGTTCGGTCACGTTAATGTTAGGAGCAATGAAGTCATTCTGCATCATTAAAACAGAATAGATTGCCTCATGTACTCCTGCTGCCCCCAGACTGTGACCAGTCATGGACTTGGTTGAGCTGACTGCTGGTACATGGCCTTCGCCAAAAGCGCGTTCCATTGCTTTAAGCTCGGTTACATCGCCAGCAGGTGTTGATGTCCCATGAGTATTCACATAATCGATGCTTTCTATACCATGCTGCTTGGCTTCTTCAAGCGCCATTAAAATACAGCGGGTTGCACCTTCACCACTTGGTGCTACCATGTCCGCACCATCAGAATTGGCTGCATATGCAACCACTTCAGCAAGGATTTTGGCGCCGCGAGCCTGAGCATGTTCAAGAGATTCTAAAACAACAAAACCACCGCCACCCGCAATGACAAAGCCATCACGATCAGCTGAATATGGGCGTGAAGCTTTTTCTGGTGTGTCATTATATTTTGAAGACAATGCGCCCATAGCATCAAATAACAGGCTTTGAGACCAGTGATCTTCTTCACCGCCACCTGCCAGCATTAGGTCCTGTTTGCCTAGCTGAATCAGATTATAGGCATACCCAATTGCATCAGCAGAAGTAGCACAGGCGCTGGTAATAGAGTGCGCCATACCTTGAAGTTTGAATGCAACACCTACGTTAGCAGTAATGGTATTACTCATATTGCGTGGCACAAAAAAAGGTCCGATTTTACGTGCGCCTTTTTCTTCTAGTAACTTGGTCATTTCAACTACAGAAGCTGTTGAGTTGCCGCCAGAGCCACCCGCAATGCCATAGCGTGGATTGCCAGCGAGATCTTCTACCTGAAGGCCCGCATTTTCTACTGCAGCCACAGCCGAGTTATAAGCATACATCGCACATACGCCCATAAAACGTTTCAGTTTACGGTCAATATTGTCAAAGTTCTGTTCTGCAGCTGCACTTACATGACTTTTGAAATTAAGTTCAGCATAAGTTGGATTAAAACGTGTTCCTGAAATGCCGTTTTGTAAAGAGTGAGTAACATCTTCTAAAGTATTACCAATGCATGAGTTGATACCCATACCAGTGATTACAACACGTTTCATCTACAGTTCCCTTTATGGTGAGGTTATGAGCTTGGCTTGGACACTCTGGCAGGAGCGGGGTTATGCCGGATGTGCTACGCTACTCATCTTTCAAATTGAACTCATAATAACAGAAAGGTTTTTGTTTTCTTATGGCAAATCCTATGCGTATTGCAAGCTATACACGAGTTGCACATAGCATGCTTTGAGTTACCTGCTTATAACTAAAAGAAACACTTTAGAATTGTGTTAAATCTTCACTACACCTAGTATTTACTATCAAATAACTAACTGAATGAAGAGGGGAGATTGATGACGAATACTAATAATAATCAGTCAGCAGGTTTTATTTCCAGTGCTGTGAAAGTGGCTAAAAAGCTCAGTTCTACAGGTTTGGATATGCTGAATCAAGCAACGCCTGGTGGTGCCACTAAGCAGAATAGACAGACAGATCAGAACCAGGTTATTGAAGGCTCTGCTCGTGTAAAAAGTCCAATGGAAGCTAGCCCTGATGATCATCCACAGCATATTTTACGTGATTATGTGCCCAAAATGTCACGTCAACTATTAGGTCGTCATTACAACCGTTTTAATGGTGTTGCTAATTTTATTCCTCCTGAAGTCAGCAACAAAATCTCTGATTATATGTTTGAATGTTTGAGTGAACTCAGTTCACAACTCAGTTCGGTGGAAGCCATTTTAAGCGAGGCAGGTGCCAGTAAACTTGAAGAGCTCGAAAAAGATCCTAAACGTTCAAAACGTTTAAGTCAGGCTCTGGCAGAGCAGAATAAATGGATTGCATCAGTCCAAGGCGCAGTCAGCGGTGCAACCGGTATTGTAGGGGCCGCGGTTGATGTACCAGCATCTCTAGCGTTAGCTCTTAGAACCATTTACCAGACCGGACGGGCGCATGGTTTCGATTTGAAAGAAGATCAGGAAATTGTACAACATGTGCTGCGACAGATTGACATGGGTTTGATTGCTGAAAAACAGGCAATACTGATGGGCCTTAAAGCTGTGAGCGGTATGCTGCAAAATAATGATGTTTCACAGTTACAGCAGCTGTTAGGGTCGAGTAATGATTTTGAAATGCTTAAAAAATGGATCGGGCAGGATGGTCAGCAACAAGATAATCCTACTGTTTTTTCTAAGCTATCTATATTGACTAAACTTACTCCTTTGGCTGGTGCAACAGTTGGCGCAATCTATAGCTGGAAACTGGTTGAAGAGGCCAGCCAAAAGGCACAGACAGCATTTGCTGAAGCACGATCTTATCTAGAGCAGCATAATGACTCTTCACTTTCACCTCTGGAAGCATTTAACCGTTCAGAGAAAGCCTTGGAGCAGGCAAGTCCTGCGGTTTCTGCCAAACCGGAAAAAATTGAACAGCCAGAACAGGTCAATCTTGATAAGGTAAAAGAAGTTGAGCTTAAAGACCATGACACGATTGCCAAGGTGAAAGTTCAGAAAAAACCTTCTGAAGAAGAGAAAAAGACAGAAGCTGATATTGAGCAGGAAGTTCAGCAAGATATTGAAAGCTTGGCAGAAGATATGGTGGAGCCTCATGAAGCAGTAGAGCCTCAAAAGACTGCTGTTCCATTAGATGAAGATAACCCGGTAGTTGATGAGGAAGAACTGGTTGCTAGCAATCAGGCTAAACTTGCAGCCGAAGAAGCAATAGATAAGCCTGTTGATCAGGTTAAAGTTGAAACTGGTGACACTACAAACTCTTCTACAAAAGCTAAAGGAGCAGTTACAAAAAACTCTTCTTCGAAAAAATAGGCTAAAAACATAAAAGCTTGATAAATAAGTTTTGTCAGGTACTTGGTCAACATTTGTTATGGCATCAAATGTTGACCATTTTTGTGTCTTGGCTTACAATTGCATGCCCTCAAAAAGTGGTATTTTTTTGAGGTTTTTTATTTACGGGAGAATTGCCATATGGCAACAACAAATCAGTTGATCCGCAAGGGTCGTACGACTTTGGTTGAGAAATCCAAAGTTCCTGCGTTGAAGGCTTGTCCACAACGTCGTGGTGTTTGTACACGTGTTTATACAACTACACCTAAAAAACCTAACTCAGCAATGCGTAAAGTTTGCCGTGTTCGCTTAACTTCAGGCTTTGAAGTATCAAGCTATATCGGTGGTGAAGGCCATAACCTGCAAGAGCACAGTGTTGTTCTGATCCGTGGTGGTCGTGTTAAAGACTTACCAGGTGTACGTTACCATACCGTTCGTGGTTCTTTAGACTGCGCTGGCGTTAAAGATCGTAACCAGTCACGTTCTAAATATGGTGCTAAACGTCCTAAGAAATAATTTCTTAAGGATATAGAGCCACAAACCTTTATCGTCTCGCTTGTCTGATTTCTGCATTTATTTTTGTGAAATTCAAGCGACGTGTAGTAAGGCCAGCGAATGCACACGACACTTTGTGCTACTGCTGGATTAACCTGAAGTGTCATATTTATAGGTAGTTTAAAATGCCAAGACGTCGCGTAGTCGCTGCTCGTGAAATCCTTCCGGATCCAAAATTCAGCAGCCAAACCATCGCTAAATTCATGA
>Ga0308157_10000331_pt1 | contig 168998 bp, 172 predicted proteins | sample PhyBR1_FD_201035 | JGI IMG/M metagenome (GOLD analysis project Ga0308157, IMG submission 201035) | Phyllosphere microbial communities from UC Gill Tract Community Farm, Albany, California, United States - DLSLB.R1 | ecosystem: Host-associated > Plants > Phyllosphere > Unclassified | place... | reverse complement strand
TGATCGCAAAGGCGATCTGTGCTTCGGTGAACTTTGATTTTTTCATCGCTTTTCCTCCCTTTTAAAATTAGTAATTCATACCCGAATTCTCTACTTTTAAATGCTCCAGTTTTTTGGGGAGAGGTCATAGCGAACTTCTCTGGTGATAAGTATCCTAAAGCAGAATGTTGCCTTTTTCGGTTGTAGCATGTCTCGATATATTCAAAGACAATATCTGCCGATTTTCTTGCGTCAAAGATTAGTCGAGAAGTTTTAGATGGTTTTTCACGATAGCGCTTAATGTTTGAATGCGTACGCATTTGAAATGAAACCTTGCGGATTGTAAATATAATGACACTATTATTTTAATTTTGTATACACTTGAATAAAAAATCATTATAGAAATTATGAGAATTACTTTTTGATGGAGTAATAGGAACCGAAAAATTAAGGATACTTAAAAATCAGAGCAAAGAAATCATTAAAGTGGTGCTAGTATTGAAAGAAAGTGATATATAAATAGGAGCAAATATGAGTATAAAATTGTTGACGTTGTTAACTTTAATAGCAAATCTTACTTTTGCTCAAGTGCCTAGCGCATTAAGTGTTAAATTAGGGAGTTTGGATAAATTATTTCTCCGGAACGTCAGCATCATTGATACGCAGACTAAAAAAAGCGTCGTACTTAAAGATGGAACTTACGCTTTTAAACATGACAATCAAAATGCCGATATATTCATAAAAAATGGTCTTATTAACGGAAAAGTTTTTATAGTCAAGGGCGAGGAGAAAAGTGAATACAAAATTGAAAATTCACAGGCAAAAACTTTTACAGTATATAAAGGCGGCTTTTTATACCTCGAAGGACATCGAGATGCAGAGAAAGCCTATTATAAAGAATATTACCTTGATACGGAACAAAGGCTCAAAAGTGAGGGCTGGATGTCTTTAAATAAAAACAAGCATTATGGCATAGGTATTTCAAAGAGGTACTACGAGGACGGTACCATAGCCCATATAGCTAACCGGGTAACAGAAACCTTCACAGATTTCTATCCCAATGGAAATAAAAAAAAGAAACAAGGGTACAATATTTATGAGACCTTTAATGAGGATGGGAGCTTCTACAATAGGCAATACACTAAAAATAATATTCGATATGATGACTATTACTATAAAGGAAAATTATCAACACGTTCTTACAAAGAAGAGGCTAGTGAAATAAAGGAATATTATCAAAATGATGTTTTACAAAAAAAGGAGTCAAAACGAGCTAATGGACAAGTGCGTGTATTCACCTATGACAATGTAGGAAACCTTATCAGCGATCAAAAATTACGGAGCGAAACCCCCGGAATGATAAATACGAATTAACTATTCAATTCAAGTTCATTCATTTTGCGTTGTTGCTATTTATCATAGGTTCAACAAAAGCCTACTTGGGGAATCTTGTCGTATAAATGTCAGGTATTTTAGTTGTTATACCCAAACCATCTTCTTTAATCGCGAATAAAAAACACAAAGATGAAAACAGGACAATGGATATAGGATTTAAGATTCAAAAAAGGGTATGAACAGAAAATATGGAGTACACGATTGAAAGTGGGAATTCGTTTGGATTTCTTGCTGAAACTTCATTGTATTTACGACACGCCGGCTATTAGTGTTGGTGTTAAAAACGAGGAATGAAAAAATGTTCAAGAAACTATTTCATAAAAAAGATGACACCTGGGGAGCAATACTTAAATTATTTGAATAGTGAATTTAAGAAAACACCACTTTTGTTTAAAGAAGAGAGTTCACATTACAGTCTCGCAGACTAAACTCTTACCCGTTTCGGTAGATTTTAGTATACAGATCATATGGAAATCCGATAAGTACAATAATTTCAGGATCGTCCCAGAACCTTAGTGATTTTCCTAAAAAAATTCAGTATAAAAGTCCGGGATGTTTGAACGGGTTCTCCCTACTTGTTTTTTATACTTTTAGCAGAATCTGATGCTATTACTAGTCCAGCTCCCATCATAATAACATCCTTAACAACAAGCCTGCCTGCTGCTGAAAGAGCTGGAAACCCATGAATCGATCCTCCAAGATCGGGCACCCATGCTTCGGGTGTGGTCACAAGAAAGGAGAGGGTTACCAATGACATCCCCGCAGTTAGGACTCCACCAATCATACCTATTTTTGGGTAAAATATACCCAGTAAGACCATTAACCCAATGGATACAATTGCTGTTCCCAGTGCATAGGAAAAGGTATATGTTCCATTGGCCTGGTGCCATTGTATATTCTTGATGACAACTTCACCTTCTTTGTTTTTATGCAATTTATAATTATCCTTGTCCGAAGCATCTACCTTGAGAAAAAAACTCATAAAAGGAGAGTTGGCTACAAAAGGGATGATCCCTTCAGCTTCATACTGATAGGCCTTTAGGCCACCGATCCAAGCCATTACAATAAAAATTGCGACCCGTAGGAAATGGATAAATTGTTTTTGTGCGTTTGCTAATAAATCAATCATAACTTTTTTTAGTAAAGTTATGATTAACGCATTGCGGTAGGAATGGTCAATTATGGAAATTACATGTTCAAATCTGCAACAGGAGAAATCCCAACCTCTTTCCGGAAGCTTGAGGGCGATACCCCGGTATATCTTTTAAAGTATTTACTGAAGTGAAATTCATCTGTGAAATTTAGTTGTGCTGCCACTTCCTTGATGGATTTATGGGTAAGGTGAATCTGTTTCTTCGCCTCAAGTATTACCCGTTCCTGTATAATCTGGGTTGGTGTCTTATTGAAAATTGACTTAATTTTTTTGCTCAACGTATTTGGAGCTATATGCATAAGATCTGCATAGAAAGTAATATCTCTGTTGGTAAGGAAATTGGTTTCAACCAGGTTCTGAAATAGTTTCAATTCATTAGAACTTTCGTGAACAGGTCTTTGTTCAAGTAGTAATTTGTTTTTTTCCTTGCTACAGATCGCCAGGATAAGTTGTAAATAAGACTGGAGAATGGACGCTGAGAAATTTTCAATGCTATCCACCTTTAAGATCTTGGAAAAGTATTCTGAAACTTCGTTAAATATTTCTTCACTCAATTGAAAGTTGGGGAAAAGGTAGATATTGTTAAAAAGTAGTCCATTGCAGGCAACTTCATTCTTGTGAAACTCGATGCAGTAAAAGTCGCTGTGAAAGTTAAGGACATCAATATCCATGTAAGAATCGCTAATGATCTGGATGTTCTGGAATGGTGAGGAAAAAAATACGGTCCTACCATCGAAATCATATTCCACAAAATCAACAATGATCTTTCCACTACCATTGAATAAACAAATGTGATATAAAGAATCACTAAATACATTTTTGAAATCCTGAGGAGTCCTCCGTTCAACTAAGGGTAAAGTAGCATGCATAAAGTAAAAATATGAAGTTTTATTGGATTATAATCTCCCCATACTTCAGACTGAAGGTTTCTGGTTAGAGGAAGAATTCAGTATTATCAGCATCAGATACGTTGCTTGAAAACTCCAATTCATCTACATCGACGGGTTCTTTAGGTGAGAAAAAATACTTGTTAATTTTTCGGTTGTAGATGGACTCTAACACTGGTAAATTTGTTCCATAATCATAGGTAATTGTATTATGGAATTAAGTTTTGAGCAAATGTATCAGGCAATATTAGACAGAGATATCAAGTATGAAGGCGTGTTTTTTACTGCCGTGAGGACAACAGGTATTTTTTGTCGGCCATCTTGTACCGCAAGAAAACCGAAACCTGACAATATCGAATTCTTTAGGTCGACTAAGGAATGTATCCTTCGCGGATATCGGGCATGTAAGGTGTGTCATCCGCTTGAAATGTTGAGCGAGACGCCTTCCTATATCAAAAAGATTATCTCTGAGTTATCCGCAGATCCAAGCTTAAAATTTAAGGACTACGATTTGCGCCAGCGTGGTGTCGAGCCACATCAGTTGAGGCGCTGGTTTTTAAAAAATCACGGTATGACATTTCACGCCTATCAGCGAATGTACCGGATAAATTCAGCATTTAAAAAGATCCAAAACGGTGAATCAGTAACAGATGTCGCTTTTAACTCAGGATACGAATCACTTAGCGGCTTTGGGGATTCTTTTAAGCATATTTTCGGAGTTTCTCCTAAAAATAGCAGACAACAAAATATAATTGATCTAAAAAGAATAGAAACTCCCCTAGGTACAATGTATGCCTGTGCTGTAACTCAAGGGATATGTCTACTCGAGTTTACAGATCGGAAAATGCTGGAAACAGAGTTTAAAAATTTAGCAAAAACATTGAACGCAACGATCGTGCAGGGGGACAACTCCCATTTTACTTTGCTGGAAAAGGAACTTAAAGAGTACTTTGAAGGAAATCGTCAAGAATTTACAGTACCTCTATATAGCGCCGGAACGGACTTCCAAAACAGGGTGTGGGAAGCTCTCAAAGATATTCCCTATGGCGAAACTAAAACCTACAAGCAACAGGCAATTGCTATAGGCAGTACAGATGCTGTCCGAGCGGTAGCTAATGCTAACGGATTGAATAAAATTTCAATCATAATACCCTGTCATCGTGTCGTTGGGACAGATGGAAGTCTGACAGGCTATGGAGGTGGTATTTGGCGTAAAAAATGGCTTTTGGAATTGGAAAGCAAAAAATCCTAGAGGCTCCCTTCATCAATTTACAATCCTAATCTTTTGTTCTTATGAAAACTGTTAACAAGTGGTTTGCACTTTGTGTAGTGCTTACTGCACCTTTGCTATACGTAATTGATATCTTTATTATCAATATCGCAATTCCGACCATCAAGACAAATCTACACGCTTCTGATGGTGAAATACAATTAGTAATAGCCTCATATTTGTTGGGAAGTGCCTGCTTTTTGATAACTAGCGGACGAGCTGGCGACTTTCTAGGTAAAAAGAGAGTTTTCTTTTGGGGAATGCTGGCATTTACAATCACATCATGCATTTGCGGATTATGCCAAAATGCGACACAATTAAATATTGCACGTTTTTTTCAAGGAGTTAGTTCCGCATTTATGGTAACTCAGTCTATTTCATTAATTCAAGTTTTGTTCACAGATAGTAAAGAAAGAGCAGTTGCAATTGGGTGGTATGGTATAACATTAAGCATAGCTGCCATTATTGGACAAGTTTTAGGAGGATATTTAGCAGAGACACATTTCATAATCGAAGGGTGGCGATTAATATTTTTCATTAATTTCCCTGTTGGCATATTGTCTTTATTAGCGATACATTTTTATCTGACCGACACACCAACATTGAAAAAAGTAAGGTTTGATTACAAAGGAGCTTTGTATTTAACAATCGGATTGGCTTGTATCATCTATGCTTTGACTGAAGGCAGACAAAATGGATTTCCGTGGTGGTTCTATACGTTAATTGTTTTGTCCATCATATTTTTGGCTAGCTTTATAATTATTCAACAAAGGAAACTGGCACGCAAACAAGACCCTTTAGTTGATATTTCTTTATTTAAATTAAAAGATTTTAAAGTAGGCTTGTATGCTGTACTGTTTCATTTTATGCTTCACACAGCTTATTTATTGATTGTTGCTGTTTATTTACAAAGTGGGTTGGGCATATCAGCCTTAGCCTGTGGTATTTATTTTATTCCCCATGCTATTTTATTTATGGTTTCATCGGTCTTTGCAGGTAAACTCCTCCCTCGATATGGCAAGCGTGTTCTGCAATTGGGGCTGTCTATCATTTTAATATCCTTTATTTTACAAATGATATTCTTTTCGCACAAAGACCAACCATTCATTTCTATGCTCTTGATAGGAATTTATGGATTAGGCAACGGTTTAGTTCTTCCATTTCTATTAAATGTGGTTTTAGATAATATTGAAGAAAAAGATGCAGGTGCTGCTTCGGGAATATTTTCTACATTTCAACAGACTGCTTCTGCATTAGGAATAAGTATCATAGGTGGAATTTTTTATTCAATTTTAGAGCATGAATACTTCAAAAACAACTATCTTTTTGCTCTACAAGTAGGGTTGTTGGTGGGTATTATTTTTCTGATCATTGTGTGGTGCATGTTATCAAAACTACCTCATTCTTATAAATCTGAAAATGCAACCTTACATACATTAGAATAAAACGATCGAAGTCGCTCAAAGCACAACATATAGATAAAACTTAAGAAGTAGCTTACCACAAAAGAAGACCGTGTTATCACTCTATTGTTCTTGGACGGCTGGTATTTCCGGAAGATTGATGATCCGGGTAGAAGACACGGGAAAATTTATAGATCTGCCGCAGCGACGGGATAACGCCTTAGATTTCAATGTAACTGCAGGCGAACTTAAGGTGGTGATCAGCCCCACTGGAATTTTTGCCAGCGAAAAGAAAGTCTAACACTATTTTCCAGCCTTATAAAAATGTGGGTAAATAAAAACATGTCAATTTAGGGGTTTGTCTTTGACGAGAAATAAGGGGCGCAAGCTGTTCGTTTGACTACGATTGGAAGGAACGGATAAATTAAGTAGATTTAATTTCTATAAAAACTTCTTATATGAAATTTACATCGTTGTTATTGCTATTGATCGGCTTTTATACGGTCTCCTTTGCACAAAAAGAAAAAAAGCACTTGGCCTTGGTTCGCCTAGATGGAAAATGTGGATTTATTGATGCTTTTGGTCATGAGGTAATTTCTCCTGTTTATGACGATGCCGGTTCCTGGGGCAATAACCTTGTGCCCGTAAATATAGGTAAATATGTGCCTGATACCGCTCCAGTGTTGTTGGTTTCGCCATCGAACGTAAACCCAAAAGATTCTGTCAAGCGTAATGAAGAATACAAAACCGTTGATATAGAAAGAGAGGAAAGGGGCAAATGGGGTTATTGCGATACATCGGGAGCACTGGTTATTCCTGTTCAGTTTACGAATACCACTTTTTTTAGTGAAGGAATTGCGGGCGTTGAGATAAATGGTAAATGGGGCTTTATCAATACCAGCGGGAAAATAGTGGTACAGCCTGTGTACGATAAGATAGGACATTTTTCACAAGGACTAGCAGTAGTAGCTAAAAATGGACTTTATGGCTATATCAATTTAAAAGGTGAAGAAGTGATTAAGCTTCAATACGTAAATGCAAAAGCCTTTGAAAATGGGTTTGCGCAGGTGTGGGAGAAATATACTTCCAAAAAGTATAATAAAAACAGCATTGGCAGGATCATTAATCTGAAAGGAGAAATGGTTACAGATGCCAGATATGATATAGATGATACTTTTTCGAATGGCTTGTTCAGCTTTTGGCTGCCAGAAGGAGAGTTGCTCCTTGGACTAATGAATACCAAGGGCCAAATGATCACGCCACCAATTTATAAAGAGATTTCAAGCTTTAACAATGGCTTAGCCAGGGTTATGGTTTATAAGGAAGATAATAATTTTAAGGAGTTTTATCCCAACTATGGCTATATCAATACAAACGGAAAAGAGCTGGTGAAGGTAGGGCTTGCCAAAGCGACCGAATTTTATGAGGGTATGGCGGTAGTAGCCAGGTTCGACAATAAAGACGATGGGGAACTGGACCACGCCTTGATTAATTCCAAGGGAGAATTTGTACTGGGTTACAATTGGAAACAGCTCGTACTTTTAGACAGTAAACATCTTTTGGCTATTAGCATTAAAAATCCAAATGAAACCCTAATTATTACTCCCCAAGGAAAGAAGATTTTATCCTTTGAAAAAGAGGATAAGGGGCTTTCGAACCTGGGAAATGGCTTGTTTGCCCTAATAAATGCCGAAGGCGAACCATTGGAACTTGTCGGTTTAAACAAACAAATACCTTTTAATGCTAGCCAAAACAAAGGCCGAAAATACATGTCGTACCAATTTGGTTTAATCCAATTTCGCCAACTTAGTAATAGTAACGAAAACTTATATCCTTTCAAAATAGGGCTTGTCAATCTAAAAGGCGACGTAGTGGTTAGGCCTAAATACGACGAAATATCAAATTTTGAGCCAACAGATAAAATATTGTAAGGTTGATCTTGAATAGCCATCAGAACAGCTTATAAGCGAAGCATTGCCAAAAACAATACTCGCTCCTTATTTTGTTATGTATGGGAAATATCCCTATAAATCTCCATTACGGGCTAGCGATTATGAATAACTTAAGTATTTGATTGTAGTAGTTCAATCAGTTTCCGCGGTAAGAAGAATGTTCTGATAATAGACGAGTTTCAGATTATTCGCTATTCAGAATCTTATCAAAAATTCGTATTCTTCAAAAATTTCTTGAGTGGATGCAAGATTCTACCATAAAGTTCTATGTTGGATAGTTAATAGAATTTATTAGTCTACCTCTCAATGATTGAGATAAGTTTTACCATCATCTCAATTACTTTTTCCTTGGTTAAAGGAATAACGTTATTTACAATGGTATAGCCTTCTACAAATGGAATTAGAAAACTTACAATCTCCTCAGGTTTGCTGCAAAATGCAGCGACCAGATCTATCATCCACAAGCAGTACGTTTTATAATAGGTTTCCACAGCGTTTTGCAGTTCCTTATTTCTGGATGCCAAAGTCCATATCTCTTGAAACATCAAAGTTTGATGATTGGATCTGCCATCAATGAGTAACATACTCAATACCTTTTCCAAGAAAACATCTTTATCTGGCATATTCTCGGCTGTTAAAAGTTTGATGGCTTTAGTGAGTTCTTTCTTGCAACTTTCAAAGTAAAATTCCACTGTGGCAATCAAAAGGAGATCTTTATCCTTGTAGTAGTACTGTAGATTGCTCAGAGACAAATTAGCATTTTTTGCTACTTTCCTCATAGATAGGTTTTCCGCTCCTTCCTTGAGAAGTAAAGTTATTGTTGTCGATAAGATCCGATTTAACCGCTCTTCTTTTTTGTCCATCTGGTAAATTTAACAATAAATATTAAAATATTTTTTTATTTAGGTCAAATGACCTACATTTGTATTAGGTCATTTGACCTAAAATTATTGATGTATATTATTATGGAATCACAGAAAAAAAGAATTCTGATTGTTGGCGGGTACGGACAGGTAGGGACCAACGTAGCACGTATAATCAGAGAGGCAGACAGCACCATTGAACTTATTCTTGCGGGTAGAAATCCTCAGAAAGGTGAACTGCTGGCCAAAGAATTAACTTCCGCCGAAACTGCCTATATCAATCTGGAGGAAGGATTTACTTTAGCTGAGTTTCAAAAAATTGATCTTATAATATCAGCGTTGGATGACCACAGCAATATTTTAAGGGAAACAGCTATATTGAACGGCATTGCCTGTATAACTGTAAGCGAATTGGCTAATCAGATTTCTACTACTGCATTTCTCAGTTTGCATAAAACAATTTCTGCGCCGATAGTATTTGCCGGGCATTGGCAGGCGGGATTACTGACACTTGTTGTAAAGGAATTGTCTTCTCGATTTAGCCGAATTACGCGTGTCGAAACTGCAGGATTGTATGATGAAAAGGATCCCGTGGGACCACTAGTTGCAGAAGAGGTCACCGGTTTTATAGGTCAGGCATTGATCCGCCAGGATGGAAATTGGCTGTATGTGGATTCAAAAGAAAATACAAGAGTCCTTCATCTTTACGATGATTCGTCGGTAATAGGTCATCCCATGAGTGCCTTGGATGTTCCCAGTATCGCCGCTTTTACGAATGCCTACGATATTCGATTTGATTTCGCTGTCGGGGAATCGATAGGTAGCAATAGAGGTTTGACAGCCTCACACGATTTATATATTGAGATGGCGGGGCTCTCATTATCAGGCGAAAGGAAGAAACTTCGAACGATAGTCTCCGGTCCTAAAGGAAATTCTCATCTTACTGCTGTCGGTGTATATTTAATTGCTGAGAAGATCTTAGGTCTTAAAGGACAATCTGGACAGAAAACCGGAGGTCTTTATCTTCCTGAAACTATGATCTTATCGGAGAACATTATCAGCCGTTTATCAGAATTCGGAATACAAATTATTGAAGAGAACTTTTAAGCCATCTTATCGGTTTAATTTTTATTATGAAAAAATCATTAATCATTATCGTACTATTTCTTGCCACATCCACTTTTAGCGCCCAGACAAAGAACAATCATTTAAAACAACATACAAAAATGAATAACACGACAATTCTGCACAAAGCCAATGAATTTGTATCAAATGGCGATTATGAAAGTTTTCTAGATTACTGTACCTTGGACACCAAATGGGTATTCGTAGGAGAACGTACCCTTAATGGGAAAGAAGAAGTCCGAGCTTATATGAAAGAATTTTATCGGGAACCACCTGTTTTTAATGTGGAAAAGGCTATCGAAGAGGATAATTTTGTTACGGTTACGGGTGAAATCAGATTAAAAAACAAGATCGGGAGATACGAATATTTTGATTATTGTGATATATGGCGATTCGAGAATGGGAAAATAGCGGAGTTGAAGGCATTTGTCATCGAAAAGAAGCAAGTTTAAAACATAAGTGTGATGTTGACAGCGTGTTCAATTCGGCTAGGAAATCCGGAGAAGCTGTAGGGTTGGGAGGGTATTCCAATTGGGAATCTTTAAAACCAAGAACCCGTTTTGCATTTTAAATTATATCACTACTGACACACTACAGTCACTCTTCAGTATTAAGTTTGCATCCATAATCTTTAAGTAAGATATTGTCCTAAATGCCAAACAGATTGGAGACAATGGTTGGAAAAAAATCATCAGTCAGAACAATTTGTTTGGCTTGTTTGTTACACAAAGAACTCTAATGTTCCTTCCGTAAATTGGAGTGAGGCCGTTGATGAAGCACTTTGCTTGGATTGGCAGTACAAAAAACACCAACTTCCCAACGAAAATTATCTTGCTGTCTTTCTTTGGACTTATTAGGGGTAATACTTTATATTTACATCTTTATTATTCAAATTAACGACCTTTATGACACGATTGTAAATTAAACTTTTTAATAAGGTATTATAAAGCTGCCGTCGATGTGATGTTATAGTCCATAACCTGACCACGGCGTAACTTGGCAAGTGAATTTAAAAATTAAAGTCAGGAATGAAAGACATATATCTATATAATTTCTACAAAAAAAATATGGAAAAGAACTTCTTATAGATGTCATTTCTCTTCAGTCTATTAAAGATAACATTTTAAAAAATCCCATTCACAGATTAACCTATTATGATATTACCTTTGTTACGGAAGGAAGTGAGATAGTATGTGTCAATGGCAATGAATCTGAAGCCAAACCTTCCACTGCCATATGTTCCATTTCCGGTGATATCTGGCAATGGAATCCTCAAACAAAGCTTAATGGCTATGTTCTTGTCTTCGAAGAACAGTTTCTTCTTTCATTTTTTAACGATCCTTATTTTTTACAAAACTTTCCCTACCTGAGCCCAGATAGAGCTTCTTCAATGCTGTTGTTTGAGAAGATGCTTTTTGATAGGGTCATTAACCTACTCTCCCAGATCAAAGATGAAATTAATGTAGCGTGTGAAAGAGACCAGCATTTGCTCCGCGCTATGCTTTATGAACTGCTCATTCTGCTCAATCGCAGTACTTCGATTCCAGAGGATAAACCGGCAATAACTGACAATACTGAAAGCAGACATTTGAAGACTTTCGTCGACCTGGTCAAAACAAATTATATTGAGAACCGGAACATTGGCCATTATGCCGATCAAATTTGTATCACTTCCAATTATCTCAATAAGATCGTACGGCAAGCGTTAGGTATCTCTCCAAAGAAATACATTGACCAAAAAATTGTACAAGAGTCATGTCGCCTTTTGCTGTATACTTCTCAATCCATTTCCGAAATAGCAGACAAGCTGCATTTTAACTCGTCTTCATATTTTATTCGGTTTTTCACTAAGAATACAGGTTCTACACCCCTCGATTACAGACGCAAAATTAATTCCTGAAAAGTGATATTTTTATTCTCTTTTATCTTTCTGACCGATTAATGTTCTGCTTATCTTTGTACTGTGAGATTAAAATGAAAATTTTGCACATTCTTATGATTCTAAAAATTTATAGTTATGAATATACAGGATTTCAGAGACTATTGCCTTTCGTTTAAGGGAGCTCAGGATAACTTACCTTTTGAGAAGTCAAAATCAGAATATGATAAAAGTATTATGACTTTCAGTGTTATGGAAAAATGGTTTTGTTTTGTGAACATAGATGAATTTGATTTTTGTGATCTCAAGTGTGCCCCTGATGAATCAAAAGAACTTCAGCAAGAATATGAGGGGATTAAACCAGGATATCATATGAACAAAGAGCATTGGATCAGTGTTTATTTCAATAAAGATGTTCCCAAAAAGAAAATCGAGTCACTGGTAGAAAAATCATACCAGTTGATTGTTGACGGTCTGACAAAAAAGCAAAGGGAGGAATTGGAAAGTTTATCAAAGTAGCTATTTTTAATAGAAATATTATTACGTTAAAGTCGAAAGTCACAATCGAGTCTGGTTTTATCTTAGAATGATAACCTCATTACTGGGTTCTGGATATTATCTGCATTGGCACAGTTTGGTAAATTTTGATCATTATGGACATTGAGGAATTTAGAATGTATTGTTTATCAATGCCTAATAGCTACGAAGGAATGCCATTTAATGGTTTTTTTCGTAATTCACGTTCTATTCTCGTGTTTTATATAGATAAGAAGATGTTCTGCATGGTAGATATCGTTCGAGTCTTGTACGATAAAATGTAATACAGATACCATTGATAACCTTAAAGAGCAATACCACGCAGTCGACAAACCCTTTAATCTCAGTTCCAAATATTGGATCAGCATAAGGTTTTATGAAGATGTTCCAGATCGGCTTCTTAAAAAAATGATCCGAGAATCATATGACCTTGTCAGTGAGGGGTTAAAAAGATAATGCAATGCCGTTCACACCTTCAAACAGATACTTGACCGCTGTTAGTCCTTTTCGCTGTTTATGAACAATGGTACGTGTCCTAACAACTTTTCTATTTCTGATGTGTATTTATAGAACAAATTAATAACAATTTAAAAAGAAAATTAAAATGCAAACAAACAACAATCCATCCTGGCGATATAGCGATCAGGAGCAGCAACTTGCCGAACAGATCATAGCGTTAGAGAAAGGCGCATTAGACAAATGGTTTAACGGAGATAGCTCAGGTTATATAGAACTTTGGTCTGAGAACAATTTTTCTTATTTCGATGGGGTCTTTGATCACCGTATTGACACCCACGAAGAAATTTCAGCGTTTGTAAAATCTGTAATTGATGGGAAACTTTATGCAAAAAGTTACGAATTTGAAAATCCGAGAGTTCAGTTTGGAGGTGATATGGCCGTGTTGACATATCAATTGCATGCAGATACCTCACTGATCGATATGCATTACAACTGTATTGAAATTTATCAAAAGGAAGGTGATATTTGGAAGGTTGTCCATTCCACCTGGTCATTTATCCGTCCCATGGATATGGATTTCAGTGCAGCCAAAGAAGTGGTATAATCTTTTAAAAGTAACTGCTCTTGCTTGAAATTTTCTGTTTCTTCATCAGTTTACAAATATAGAAAGTGATCTCAGGAGAGTCAGAAGATTGGTGCATATTCCGGAGTAAATTGTCCCATCTTGTTTATTTTTGATTTTATTGGAAATAGCGTTATTTACTAGTGATGCGAAAGTGGAGTCAACAAAATTTGAGGCCTGTGAATTCAATTCTCTTTGCACACGGATACCGGACTTCCATAACTCTGGCCTTTTTTGGAGGTAGAGTTTGTCGCTATCAAAAACAATAACTAGTTTCCGCTTATCCTTCGCAACGTGATTGATGCCTGTAAGATTAACCATATAAAGCTCGTATTTTTTGACAACACCTATATGTATCCCCAGGATGATCGGATATTGACAGAAGAAACTGCTTTTTCACCTGTGGGAAGAAAAGGAAGAGTGAGAAGAAAGATGGCCGAAACGGTGTTGAAAGAAATTGAATCCGGCGAACTTGAAGCTGTGATTTTTCGTGTCCCAAAATCCAAATCATCCAATAGTGCGAATTTTAAGGTAGTAAAATAAGTGATCCATGAAAAAGCTTTTATTAATAGTTATTGTAGTATCTTTTGCATGTCCTTCTAAATCAGTGACGGTAGTTAACTCAACAGGAATGGTCGATAATTCATTTTCCAGCTTGTTGTAATTCGTTTCAATAGCTTGTTGTAATTCTTCTTTATTAACTGGTACAGCCATACTCGGGCGAAATAGATTTTTACCAAATTTACAAAATCTATTAAAGAGGTTATTTATTTTTCTACAAGGGCTAGAACTATGTTAAAATCACCTCTCTTTTGATGTAGTTAAATGCGAAACTGTTCATATAGTCAGAAGAGCTTACTAAATTGCCGTTTAAGCCAACTGCTGAAGACAGACAATTTAATCAACTCCCTTTGTACGCATAGGGAGGCAATAAATTGCTGTTGAAGCTGTGATAAATAGATCAGTTCTATCTTTGCCACCAAAACAGACATTCGATGTCCATGGTTCTTTTACCTCAATATGTCCTATCAGTACGCCTATCTGACTATAGATAGAAACACCTTTCCCCGTAAGGTAAACATTTCCCCGATTGTCCAATGTCATCCCATCAGAGCCTTGGTCTATGACCGCCTTTTGTTCGCTGAGCTTACCGTTAGATTCAATAGTATACCTGTAAGTTTTATTTCGCACCCTATCCGCTACATATAGGTATTTTCCATCGGGCGATCCCACAATGCCGTTAGGTTTAGCTACATCATCAGCCACTACAATTGGCTTTTTACCTTTTCCTGGAGGGAGGTAATAAACTTTTTGCCCTTCTATCTCTGGTTTTTTTCTGGTCCAGTAGTCACGCTGATAATAGGGGTCTGTAAAGTAAATTCCACCTTTCTTATCTACCCAAAGATCATTTGGACCATTCAGTTTCCTTCCATCTACATCTGACAGCAGGACCGTAACTTTGCCATCATTACTTATCGACCAAATTTCGTTTTTTTCGTCTGCGCAGGCAAGTAGCTGACCGCGATGGTTAAAGTACAATCCGTTTGCACGGCCGGCTGAATCTTTAAAAAGAGAAAGATGACCTTCCGTGTTGTATTTCCAGATTTTGTTATTGGGCTGGTCAGTAAAATAGATATTCCCGTCCTTGTCCACTGCCGGCCCTTCTGTAAAGGCAAACTGCCGAGATATTAATTTCAGGCTGTCCTGATTAAACAATTGTGCCCTTACATCTAAGCCCCTTAATGAGAAGAGTAATATTAGCAAGAATGCAGGATAGTACCTGCTGGAATTAAATAAATGTAGCATAGTAAAAGTAATTAACTAAATTATCGTTTATCCAAAAAAAAAATCAAGGAATGGTATTTAAGTATGAATAGTCTCTATTTCAAGCCCAATATATATAATTTTATAAAGACCTGAAAATATTACCGCTAGCCGTCTTCATTAGTTGATACATATCGCTATTCTGAATTTGATTTCCGCCGCATACCGCTGATACCGACAGAGAGACTTATGAACTACCTGTTAGTTCTGTTGATGAGCTACAAGTCTTATGTGCTATGATAGATGTGGCTACAATAAAGTCACTTTTGGCTACATTTTTCAGCCCCTCGAGCCTGAACTTTGCTTTATAAATAAAATTCAACATGAAAGTATTTGTTACAGGCGCTACAGGTTTCGTCGGAACAGCTGTAGTACAGGAATTATTGAATGCCGGTTATCAGGTTTTGGGACTGGCAAGATCGGAAGAATCAGTAAAGAAATTAATTGAGGCAGGAGCAGAGGCGCACCGCGGCGATCTGACAGATTTTGAAAGCCTAAAGTCAGGAGCCAGACTTTCTGACGCTGTTATCCATCTGGGATTTGTACACGATTTTGGGCGTTTTCAGGAAATGTGCATTTTAGATGGTGAAGTGATCGGAGCTATCGGTGATGCACTGAACGGAACTGAAAAACCCTTTCTGATCACTTCTGGCACTGCGCTGTTTTCAAAAGATGGAATTACTACCGAGAAAGATCGCAGTGTTAATCACCCGCATCCAAGGATTGCTACTGAAAATGCAGCGGACGAACAGGTTGCCAGAGGCATAAATGTTGCTGTTATCAGATTATCTCCTTCGGTGCACGGTAATGGCGATAAAATAGGTTTTGTTCCACTGTTCATAAAAATAGCAAAGGAAAAAGGCATTTCAGCCATCATCAATGATGGAAATAACCACTGGCCAGCTGTTCACCGTTTGGATGCTGCAAGGCTTTATCGTTTGGCTCTGGAAAAACCATTTGAAAAAGGAACCAGATATCATGCTGTAGCCGAAGAGGGAATTCAGCTCAAAAAGGTGGCTGCTGAGATTGCCGAACGTCTCAGTATACCTTTAGCTTCCTTAACCCCTCAGGATGCCGAACAGCACTTTTCCTGGTTTACACATTTTGCAAAGCTGGATAATCAAAGCTCTAGTGCGCAGACAAAAAAGGCTTTGGACTGGAACCCGGTTCATCCAACTTTACTGGAAGATTTAAAAGGTCCGTATTATTTTTCTGAGCATCAATAATTTGTATTTTCGTACCTATACATTTAATCCGTAACATCATGTCCTATAACAAACCGTTAAGATTAAAGACCATTTCCGAGTTTCATAAACTACGAGGATTGCCAGCGCCAAAGCATCCGCTGATCAGCGTGATCAATTTTGAAGATATGACTGAGCATACCAAGGTCGGAAAACAGAGCCTGCTGTTTGATTTTTATATGATTTCGGTAAAACGTGATATGGACCACAAGTACAGGTACGGGCAGAAGGATTACGATTTTGACGAAGGTGTGATGTTTTGTATGGCACCGCATCAGGTGTTAAGTGTAATACGCGATGAACAAGGAAAGAATCCTTCCGGATGGATGCTGATGATCCATCCGGATTTTCTCTGGAACACGTCACTTTCCACTTCGATCAAAAGATATGAATTTTTTGATTACTCAGTTAACGAAGCGCTGTTCCTATCAGAAGACGAGGAACTAAAAATGCAGCAGATTATCGAAAACATCAAGCAGGAATATCAGAGCAATATCGACCAGTTCAGCCAGAACATTATCATCTCGCAATTGGAGACCCTGCTAAATTATTCCCAGCGTTTTTATCAGCGTCAATTTATAACACGCAAGAAGGCTAGTCATCAGTTTTTGGAAATGCTGGAGATCTTTCTTAATGAATATTTCGAAGGAGAACATATCCTACGGAATGGGTTGCCGACGGTACAGCTGCTGTCCGAAAAGCTAAATATGTCAACCCAATATATGCGGAGTTTGCTCAAATCGTTGACAGGGCAAACCACGCAACAGATCATCCACGAGAAGGTAATCGAAAAAGCCAAAGAGAAGCTTTCTACAACGGAACTTACCATAAGTATGATCGCTTACGAGCTAGGCTTTGAACATTCTCAATCATTCAATAAACTGTTTAAGGCCAAAACCAATATTTCCCCTATGGAATTTCGTAAATCCTTTAATTGATAAAAATTGGCTGACTGAATATCTCATGAACAAATGTGTAATATCTCACAAACATTTTTAACGCAGGGCAAATCGACTAACATAGACAAGTTTATTTATCTTGACTGGTGGATGGAATTTATTGCTACGGTTTGGAAACTGCAATGTAATTGAGCCAACACGCGCAATCTTAGTTCCACTGTCGCAAATCTTCTGTTTGCATCCTAATAATATTAAATCTTAAAACAGTAAATTTGTAATAACATTTTTTAGATGCAATAGTGGAAAGAATAGCTGTTATCGGGGGATTAGGTACGTTATCTGGAGGTGATTTGTTTTTCAAATTGCTCAAAAATCAACAGGTTTTAAAAAACCAGTTGAGTTATCATTTTATTTTTGAACAGCAACCCTACAGTCAGATAAATTCACCTTTATATCAGGAGGAAGATATAAAATCCCGAAAGTATTATACATATAATGTTTGTAAGAATTTTGAAAATAAAGGAGTAACAAGTGTATTATTGCCCTGTTTTGCCTGTCATTCTTTTTTAGACGAACTTCAAAAGGAAATTTCAATTCCTATTGTGAACATATTTGAAGCTCTTTCAAATTATGTCTCATCCAAAGTTGGCAAGGGAGCAAAAATAGGTATACTCACATCTGACTATGTTAAAGCTAATCAACTGTTGAATAGTTATTTTCAGGATTACGACCTATTATTTCCAACGCAGCAAGAACAACTGATGGAAGCTATTTACGGAGAACAAGGCATCAAAAACGGCTATTTTGATGGCCTTGCGCTGGAATACGTCTATGAAGCTTGTGTAGAATTGAATAAACTGGGCTGTGATATTATTTTACCAGGTATTACAGAGCTTTCCCTTATTGTCGAACAGTTGTGGAAAAGGGGTATGCCTATTGTTGACGTGAACCAGATTTATGCAGATTATGCTTTAGCGAATAAAAATAGCAACCCCAAAAAGGCTTTTAAATTAGGCATTTTGGGCGGGGTTGGCCCCTCGGCAACGGTGGACTTCATGAATAAAATAATAAAGAACACGCCTGCGAAGAACGACCAGGAACACATAAAAATGGTTGTCGAGCAAAACCCACAGATTCCCGACAGAACAGCAAATCTCGTGTATCATGAAACAGATCCTACAATAGCGATGTTTTCTACCTGCAAACGTTTGGAGGCAGAGGGGGCAGATGCTATCGCTATTCCATGTAATACGGCCCATGCATTTGTAAACAGCATTCAGGAACATCTGAATATTCCCATTATTAATATGCTTACTACAACAGTAGAATATATAAAGGAACACTATGGCGGAAAAATTAAAGTCGGCCTGTTGGCAACCAGTGGTACTATACAGAGCGAAGTTTATCACGATGTACTGAAAGCATTTGGCTTAAAGATCATTGTGCCGGATGAAAAAAACCAGGGATATGTAATGGAGAGTATCTACGGAAAAGATGGTGTGAAAGCAGGATATACCGATGGAAATTGCAGGAAAAATATTTTAAAATCTGCGGATTTTGTCATTAAGAAAGGTGCAGAGGTCGTTATACTTGGTTGTACTGAACTTCCATTAATCTTTCCAAATGAAAGTGATATAATAAAAGGTAGTCAAAAAATACCTTTGATTGATCCAACACTGGTCTTGGCAAGGAAAATCGTAAGTGTGGCAACTTAAACCTTAGCCAAGCGTGCAGTCATTAACCGCAGAATAGATCGCAGTTGTTGTTCTCGTACTTGACTTCCTCCAAATGCTGTTTTTTCGTAAGTCGCTTTTGTTATTTTATAATCGACGTTTAATTCTCAGTTTTTGAAGTTTATCTTTTCATTTTTCTCTCAATTAAAGCCATTAATACCCGAAGTCCCTCCCAATCCATTATAGTTATCAGTTAAATCGAAAGTATTGACTAATTCATATCCAATCTTGGACATATAATTCAATATGGCAGCATAGGATTTTTTATTGGTCAATATTTCGAACAGCTTTTCGCCATCCGCGATCTGCTCATCCGAATCTCCTAGGTCAACTTTGACCTTTAGTTTTTTGATAGGAATTTTCCCTCTACACGTATAGTACGTATACGGGAAAGAGTTATGTATTTCATTGTTTGAAGAGTTGATAGTGGATTGGGCAGAGTGATGGCGGTTTCACCTTTTACGCAGCCTCGATGTATTCGGAAAATTGGGACATATCCAGCGGTATTGATTTCAGTAGTACCGAAGAGGTGAATACATATTTACAAAAACATTTTGCAAATTGGAATCCAGCCTTCTTTACGTTTTTTGAAGCTAGTGAACAATTCACCTGGCGTCCGTTAAACTATTTTCCCTTAGCGCATCGGTGGGCTACTAAAAATAATACGACTCTTATCGGCGATGCAGCCCATTTGATGCCACCCACTGGTGAGGGCATCAATCTGGCCATGCTAGACGCTTTGGATCTATGTGAATGCCTTACCAGCGGAGATCATACCAACCTCAAAGAAGCTATTTCAGCCTATGAAGATATCATGTTTGAAAGGGCTGCGCCTCTGTGCAAGGAAACAGTTGATGGAATAAAAGATTTTGCCTCACAAACTCATAAGTCTGTACAAGAATTAGTTAACATGCTGAACTCTAATAAACCATAGCTAGAAGTACCTTAAGGGTACTTCTTTTTCTTTTTACATTTCGTCGATTCCATATTTTTTAGCAGTAATTTGTCGCAAATGATGTTCAAAATGTGAAATGTAATCATTGATCAGAAATTCCAACGTGTTTCCATTGACCTTCCTTGATAAAATTTCTGATGTTAACTGATTACATATGAACAAAAGTTGTCGGTTTAAGCATTCCCACAACGCGATCATATGACCAAGATCTGCTTTCTGATAATAGTTGGCTGTACACCAACTGACTTGGTCATACAGTACGATAGGATTATCTTGAAATTGTCCGGTGATGAATCTTGTCAGATTATTCGTTGCACTATCAATTAGATGTCCCAAAATCTCCTTTTTGCTCCATTTATCTATGGATTGCTTATATTCTAAATCTGATAACTCTAATCTCTTTAAAATCAAAGGAAATTGAACTAAATAACTTTCCAAGGATTGAATAGCGTCATTTATCATTTTTTTTTGTCTTTAATCATATTATTTATTGAATATAATTTTGATACGCTAATAAAAAGCACATTTATCTTGTTCTGTTTATCGATGAGTTAGTTTAAAGGTAAGTATTTATATTGGATAACGATAAAAATATAAATAAAAATATCTATTATCCACAGTCAACTAACTCCGTAAAATTATAAGGGAATTAGCTAAGTATAGGAACTGGAAATAAAGAATAATTTAATTTACACTTTGATCATATCTATGTTAGACTCCAGTTACAGTTCTCAAACAGCATCAAGTAGGCGCTTTCAGTTTCGCCAACAATCTTGAAACCAACATCAGAATACAGATTTTTAGCTTTATTGGTCTTTAGGACACTCAATGTTATCGTTTTTTCGGATTCAATAGCTTCTTCTATCAAATCATTTAATATTCTCCTACCGATACCTTTGCCCTGATAGGAGGCCGCTATCTGAATTTGTATCAGCTCAATATTATCCTGTTGCCGCTCTATTTTTAATAGCCCTATAGCACGTTTATCTATCTCAATTATTAAGGCGTGTTCAAATTGATAGTCAATTCTTTGCAAATGAGCTTCGTCAGAGACTGGTAAAGAGCTTGCTGTTAAATGTGCATTCATCGTCTGTATCCTGAGATCCAATAGGAACTCTAGGTCACTCTTTAATGCAGGTCTGTATTTGATATTCGATATCATGTGTTCGCAAATTTAAAAATATAAGGCGGAAACTATCATAAGTTCTAATAAATCCCGTGTGACAGAGCGTCCTTATTTTTATAATGTCGCGCTCTGTGACAAATTGACCAAAGAAATATTCTATGATAAATTGGGATAAAAGATGATTTCGCTTCGCTTGTTTAATAAACAGCCAGAAGAGCTAAACAAGAAAATATGGGTACAATAATCAACCGCTCGCATTGTGCGTTGATGTAGTAGGTCACAATTGCCAGACAGACAAATTTAAGGCACTCTTTTTCTTCGGTACTGATTCTGTGATTACAATTTCATAACTTGCAAGAAAACTATCTGCTTTTTGTAGCTGGAAGAAAGCTACGACATTTGCATTTGGGGCATAACTTACAATTTTTATTGAACAATTGTAACACAGAAAAAGTGATATTAAATCTAATCCTCTACAATCATTCTTCGATGTTCTCTGCCCCAAATAATCATTTCCGAAATAATATTCCCGAAAGTCCTGCAATATTCAGTGGGTTCATATTCAATTAAAACAGGAGTTTCAGGATAAACAGTTCGTTTAACCAACTTATTTAATTCCATATCTTTGAGTTCTTTTGAAAGCATTCTTGTTGTAATTCCAGGGATACTTCTTTCAATTTCGCGAAAACGTCTGTTGCCGTTGCAAAGCGAATTAATGACAGGAATTCTCCACTTTCCTCCAATGAAATAAAGGGTATCCTGCAAAGCTCTAAGTTCTTCTGTCTGATCTCTTTCCATAATTGCAAAGTTAATTGATATAACTGATGATACTGGTATACTCCGTTATACTGATAACAAAAGTATATCAATACTCCTATAACTTTGAAAAAAAAATCAAAAGAAATGAATAAGTTGAATAACAAATTAGCCATCGTCACAGGTGGAAACAGCGGAATAGGATATGCAACCGCAAAAGAGTTGATCGCAGAGGGAGCGAAAGTAATTATCACCGGAAGACGCAAAGAAGCCATCGAAAAGGCCGCGCAAGAGTTAGGAGCTATTTCTTTTGTGGCCGATCAGGGAAAATTGGACGACATTGAACATTTCAAAACTGAAGTTGAAAAGCAATTCGGAAAAGTTGACATCCTGTTTATTAATGCAGGAGTCACCGGAACTTTAGGCCCGATCGAAAATATGAGCGCCGAAAATTTCGACAACGTAATGGGCATTAATTTCAGAGGAGCTTATTTTACCTTAAGCAAATTTATTCCTCTATTGAACGATGGTGGTTCAGTGGTGTTCCTTTCATCCAACGTTGCGACGACGTTTAAACCAAATAGTTCGATTTACCAGGCAAGCAAAGCAGCATTGAATTCCATTGCAAAAACCGCTGCTGCAGAATTAGCACCTAGAAAAATCAGAGTGAATTTAGTAAGTCCGGGGCCGACAAAAACGGAAATTATGACCAAAGCAGGATTGGACGAAAAAACATTGGAAGGTCTTAATGAATGGTTAATCAACGAAATCCCTTTACAAAAAATGGGAACTGCGGAAGATGTTGCCAAAGCTGTTATTTACCTGTCAGATAACAATGTGGCAAGCTTCATGACCGGAACGGAAATCATTATGGACGGCGGCATGGTTTTATAATTCACGCTTTATTTTTTGGAATGCAACTGCTGGAAGCATGAAAAGCTTCCAGCACTAATGCAAATTCCACAACCAACCTATCTCTGAAGATATTCCTTAGGTATAGGATGCTTTTTTCAAGAATTTGCTAGCACCGTCGTTTTTTCCTTTAAAAAATGAAGATTTATTATCGATACTCCGACGTTCTTGAGCGGTCATCTCTTCATTATGTTTATTTCGTTTGTCGGTATTTGTGTTCAACAGATTGCGAACATGACTGGATTACGGGTTGAAACGGTTATACGAACCGTTAAGAAAATGAAAAGAGATAAAAAGGTCTACATTCTAAAACCCAAAAATTTTACCTTCAAAAAAGGAATTGCCAATCTTTTTCAATTCGGCAGTTGTTCTAAAACAAATAATCAAACGGATGGACCTAGAAGTTAAAAGGCTAGCGATGATGGTGGAAGATACTATATATGGCAAATCTAGTTTGTATCGAAATGAATCTCTGGAACAGTACGGTCAAGAAAACCGAACATCCCTACATTTTGCATAATAGATAGATTTTCGAAATAATATTTTCAAAATGAGCAACAAGCTCCAATAGCAACAAATAATTTTAGCGCATTTTACTAATGGATTTTACTGTAGAAATTAAGGATATGGTCGCGATGGTTGTCTCAATATTATGTGGAGGGGCAATCGGTTTTGAGCGTGAATACAAAAATAAGTCTGCCGGTTTTCGTACAATAATTTTAATTTCACTCGGGTCGACCATTTTTACGATAGTCTCTCAGCATGGAGCACAAACAGACGACCGAATTTCAGCAAATATCATAACAGGGATTGGTTTTATTGGTGCTGGTGTCATTTTTAAAGATAAAATTTCAGTACATGGTTTGACAACTGCTGCCGTAATCTGGACTTCGGCGGCAATTGGAATGACAGCGGGTATAGGTTACCATGCCTTAGCACTTTGTCTGACACTTATTACACTTGGAGTTTTGTTAATGGTTACGAGGGTAGAGCGAATAATTGCGCAATTACAAAAGGAGCAGTTCTTGAGTGTAACTTTTCGAGACCCCAACTTCCATCAGATTGGAAATCTCGAAAGTGTTTTACAGACAAAGGGGCTTATTTTAGAACGTATGGAAATTGCTAAAGACGACGATCATTTGATAGTAATATTTAAAGTATCTGGTAAAAAAGAGCTTCTGGTAGAGATGAGCGAAACACTTGCTACGCGACCGGAAATCATCAGTTTTTCTTAAATTCATTCAGTCTGGATATACTAAAGCATACAGACCCTTCAAACTTGAATTAGATTTAGGGAGGTCTAGTGCGTTTCAAACTCATTCGACTACCATACTGGCTCATGTTGACCCCTAAATTCATTTTTCAGTTCATTGCGCTGGAGCATGCTGACCCCTTTGCGAGTAGTTCCTGTTACTTAATGATCAAACAATTTGGATCACCGATGGCTGGAAAACCAAAACGAATGAGTCAGCTAAAACAATTAAGGACATTTCTAAAAAATGCACGATGCCAATACATAACTGGGGCTTGGCTACTATCTATTCAATATAATACTTATAGTTTTATTTACTTTGTTCAATTTTATTGGAAAGATAGCGAAGTGAGTATGCTGCGGCTGAAATAGCCAATTTAAGGCCGGCTAACATCATTAAAAAGCTGACTAAGGGAGAATAATGAAACTAGCGAATATAAATCTACTGAAAGCGATTATTAAATGAGAGAAAAGGAAACGGGTGATTGGAGGTTTTACGACGAAAAAGGTCATTTAATTAAAACAGAAAAACACTAGAGCGCTCAATCGCATAACACAGCAAAATTTACTGAAATTTTTATTGCTAGGTTATATTCATTTTAATTTCAGCCCCAATGAATTTTTTATCCCACAGTATAAAAAGATAAAAACAATTATACTTGTCAGGTTGGAGAGGAAAGTGGAGCTTAAATCACGATGGAAAATTGGATAAAGTAAACGTAAAAATGGATACAGTAGATGAAACAAGACCGTTAAGATTGCAAATTTTCCTTTCTCAACCCAACTGGAAGCTAACTTTCGCGGTCTCAGATAAAATCATCGAACCGCAGTATCCTGCTGAAAACCAGGGCAAGCATAATGGTTATCAAATTCTAGATTTCGTTATTGAAAAAGGAATTTTAAAGATGTGGAGTGAAATATAGGCTGCTTTAATAAAAGAATTTGATAGACAATTTCAATTACTTCTCTTTTCTGAAAACAAATATCGAACAAAGAGCGGCAACCAACATACTAACGCCAAATAGCTGATATGCCCTGTCCAGACCGATATTGACGATCAGGCTCAATATCAGGCTCCCAAGACCATAGCCTGAGAAAAGGAAAAAAGCGAAAAGTCCTGTAGCAGCGCCTTTTTTGGAGCTGAATGTAGTGGCAATTGCAGCAAACAGGGGATGGGATAAATCAAATCCTAGAGACAACAATGCTACCAAAACACAGGAAGCTGCAAGACTGAAATGCTGGCTTAGCAGCAGCACGGTGAATGCTCCCAGGAATAAGCCTAAAGGTATTATTTTGTTTCTTCCGTAGTGGTCGGCGAGCCTGCCTAGCAATGCTCCAAGCAATAGCCCCGGAATACCATAACCTAATAAGGCAAGACCGATATGAAGTTGGTTCAAGCCGTAATTGGTGTAGAAGAAATAGCCCAGCCAGGCGAAAATGCCGCTATGGAACATACCGTTGAACAATACATAAAAATAGGTACGCCTTGCCCTTCTGGTCGACAAGATACTACGGAAAGACAGCAAAATATTATCCCTACTTTTTGCCACAGTTTCCCTTTGTCCGAAGATGTTTTTTTGCTTTATCAATATCAGGGCAAAAATAATCAAACCGATAATTGCTACCCCTACAAAAAGCCATTGCCAGCCTATCAGAGAAGTAATTAATCCCCCGGTGCTGGCCCCAAAAGCCGTACCCCCAGCCACGTTGCCGAAGAAGATCCCAAGGGCGTGGCCGCGCTTTTCGTAAGGATATGTATCACTGATCCAACTAATGGTTGTAGGGGCAATACCGGCAGCACCGATGCCTGTCAATAATCTGAGGAAAATCATCTGGTTGGTTCCGTCTACAAAAGCCGTCAACAGCGTAAACAAGGAAAACGTAATGAGACAAAAAGCAACTATACGGAACCTGCCAAAGCGGTCGCTAAGGGGAGCATACACTAATGTAAAAAAGCCATACCCGAGCAGGTATGCAGGCTCGATAAAACTGACGTGCCGAACATTAGTACCGAACTGTTCGGACAACGTAGGCAGCAGCGGTGCCACCATGAAGCCTTGGAACATGACAACGAAAGTTGCCAACGATAACATATAGACCGGGAGCATGGACACCTGTGCAGCCGTACTGACTCCCTTATTTAATCCGTTCATTCTTTTCTTTGTTTGATAATACAAATTTCGGGAAGATGAAAAGAATACGGCTTATACCTATTCGGGCAATGGTTGGACTTTTTATCGATTTTGGTTATCGAGCGGCCGCCGCATGAGCTGAAGGGCATCATCCCGGTAAACTGTGGGTGTTATGCCGGTCATTTTCTTAAAGAACCGGTTAAAATAAGCTGCTTCATTGAATTGCAGCAGGTCAGCTATTTCCGACACTTGTAGATCCGTATGTGTCAACAAACTTTTTGCCTCCAGCAATATCTTTTCATTGATATGGTATAAAGCAGTGTGCCCAGTATATTTTTTGACAAGAAAGTTCAAATGACCGGGGGTTAAGTGCAGTTCACCTGCGATATTTCTTACAGTTGGCTTTCGTTCATTTCTTTTGTCTGGGGCATCGATAGCATAAGCATTCAACACCTTCCTGAACCTGATCATAAGGGACGCCTGCTTTAACTGAAAATTTGTTTTTGCCTCTTTATCTTTATAGTACAGGCGACGGACATGAATAAGCAGCACCTTTAACAAAGGTTGTATCATTTCAAAATTATCGGCATGACCGGATTTCATTTCACTGAGTAGCGTTTCGGCTGTAAGCCCTATTGTATCCATATCTTCCTGCGACAATCTCAAAATTGAATTTGCTCCGTTCATGAAGAAGGGGTAGTCTTTTTCAAACATGGGTTTCAGGGGGTCTATTCCGGCAAATTCAGGCGTAAAACAAACGAGGTAACCGTATATGGTTTCCACACGTTGCCAACTTTCTATTTTGCCCGGATAGGCAAAATAGATACTGTTCGCGGAAGTATTGACGGTATCTTCGGGTAACAGGAACCGAAGCCCCGGTGTTTTGCAAATGACGAGTCGGAAAAAATTCCCACGAAAGAGCGGCATGAACAACAATTTGCCTTTTGCCTGGTCTTCCATCCGCATAATGGTAAAAAAATTATTCTCTGCTTTCCCGATCTGGAAAGTATCGAAGAAGTCGGAGATTTTATCGAGCCAGGGAATATAAGGCTGTGTATTTTTCTTTGCCATAAATCATTTAAGAATCTATTCCAAATTTAAGCAAAAAATCCCCGCTACAATTTGATGCGTTTCGCATTTCCGGTGTTATCAGAAATGCAACAAACTTCCATAATCCTATTGAGAAGCATGCAATGTGGTCCACTATAAACTGTTCTACAAAGAAATTTGAGGATATAAATTCTCTTCCTTTTGGATCATCAATAATTTTGTTCAAATAATAGTTCATTAAACCTTGTCTGTTTTGTTGACGACAAAGTTTAATAAACTACTTCAGGACTTCTGCTTGGAGGCAGGAACTATGTATTCCTTGATCAAACTTTTTTTTTTGCTGCACTTTTTGTTAGCGATTATGCTGCATCCTTATTTGCCGACTACCTGCGATCGCTGTTGACTTAAACGTACCAATGATTATTCTTTTAAATCTCCAATAATATTTTTCCAATAATTTCACCTGATTCCAATGCTTCATGTGCAGCTATAATTTCAGTGAATTTATATTTTTTTCCTATTTTAGGATTATATAAACCCAACGAGAGTAACTTATTTACTTCTACTACCGATTTAAGCTTTTCATTTTCAGGTACATTGTATATATATACGAACCGAAAAACACAGCCGTGCATCATTGCTTTCAATAATGGAACTTCGACTATTGAGTCAGCATCAGGAGTTGCATAAGCACTTATAACGCCGCTTTGTGACAAGCAAGAAATATTCAAATCTAAATTTGAGATTAAGCTAACATCTACAATTCTATCTACTCCTTTGCTTTGAGTATGATTTTCGATAAGTTTAGCCACATCATCATCAAATCTGTGCATCACCAAATCTGCTCCGGCTTCAGTTGCTTGTTTAGCTTGTTTATCGTTTAAGACTGTTGCTGCCACCCAGGCTCCTGCAGATTTGGCCAAAAGTATTGCTGCATTACCAACAACACCTGCGCCACCGTGTACCAACACCTTTCCACCATTCAAATCTCCATCAGCAAATAAACATCTGTAAGCCGTCAAGGCAGGGATTCCTAATGACGCCCCAACTTCAAATGATACATTATCTGGGAGGAATACGGCATTTTTGCTTTGTACAGCTACATATTCAGCGGCTGTGCCATTCGCCCTGCTATATTGAGTTTCATATAACCAAACTCTTTCGCCAAGTCGGGTGTTAGAAACATTTTCACCAACTTCTTCAATTACTCCTGCTCCATCCTGATGAGGAATGATTCTAGGAAACGGCATCCCTTTGGAAAATCCAGTTCTAGCTTTAATATCTGTTGGGTTTAATCCTGAGAAGTATATTCTAACCAGAACTTCGTCAGGACCCGGTTTTGGTTTTTCAACTTCGCTAATTTTCAATACATCGGCAGCGCGGCCTAACTTTTCATAATATGCTATTTTCATGTTGTTATAGATTGATCAGCAAAACTAATTTATTGCGATATAGTTGTCAAGTAGGCACATTGTTGATACCTTAGTATAATTAGTATACTATTACAATTTAATGACATGAATACACTAAGAAAGGATAACTATCGCTGCCCAGTTGAGGTAACAATTGAGATTGCCGGGGGTAAATGGAAGCCCCTGATTATCCACTACCTGTTAAGTGGAACAAAAAGATTTGGTGAATTAAAACGATTGATAGGTGGTGTCACACAACGCTCACTGACCCTGCAATTAAGAGAGCTCGAAACTAACGGAATAATTAACCGTACAGTATTTGATGAGATGCCTCCAAAAGTTGAATATAATCTTACTGAAAAAGGCAAATCCTTAAGTCCGTTATTAATTGCTATGAAGATGTGGGGAGAAGAGTATCTGACAGGAATATAATAAAAAAGACACCTTTAATAGTTAGTGCATATTTCGGAGTAAATTGCCCCCTTAATTCCGGTACGTGGCATTGGAGTGTATGCGCGATTCCTTTGCGTTATCGTATGCCACTCCGGCAGATGTTGACCCCTCAAAAATAACGCAGGGCGTAATTCAGGAGCATCTTGCCCCCTTGCTGATTTTGGTTTATTTGGGATATGAATTTGAACTCCGTTCTAATGATTGTGCTGTTGTGCCTGAACTTATGCAGGAATGTAAAGACCTTCAAAGACAGGTTGAAGCAGGGGAGGATTGCCGGTCAGAATATGAAAGCAAAATGGCAGATCTGCAGGAGATAGTAGATAGCTTTAAGATTGATGATATTGATCCATTGGATGCAGACGCATTGTCAAATCACAATCAGACAACATGCTCAAATTTTGGATCCTTTTCCATTGCTTTATTAAGCACCAATCGGTTTTCTTCGCCCCATTGTTCAATAGTTAAAATCAATGGTAAGAGTTTTTCGCCAAGTTCAGTGAGTTCATATTCAACTTTAGGAACTTTGGTGTGGAAAGTTTTTTTATTGATGAATCCGTGCAATACTAATTCCTGCAATTGTTTATCCATTACTCTTCTGTCAGCATTTGGAATTTTGCGTTGTAATTCACTTGGGCGTTTGAGGTTTTGGGAGATATAATAAACAAGCATCAGTTTCCATTTTCCATTCAGAAGTTCTTTGAAAAACTGCAATCCGCAATCAAGCTGTACGGGTGTTTTCTTTTGATACATAAATAATGATTTTGCCACTGTAAAATTACATTTTTTTTTAACAGGCAGCAGCTGGCACTATACGCATAAATTTATGCGTAATTGTTCGGTAAAAGAAAGCATTCTACTTTTACACAAAATAAAATTATAAATAGACAATGATCAAATTCACATTTTTAGTACAGAAGCTGCCAAGCCTGAGCCTTGAAGAATTTATAGATTATCATAAAAATCATCACGCTCCTTTATTCTGTTCCATCCCCGAGACAAAACTATATGTTAGAAAGTATGTAGTAAATCACCCAATAGTTGCAGAAGGCTTCCCTAAGCCTTTATACGATGCTGTAGTAGAAATCTCGTTTGACTCGTTTGAGGATTTCAACACCTTCTTCAACTCGGAAAATTATTTAACAAAGGTTCGTCCCGATGAACCCAATTTTTTTGATAATAAAAATTATCTTGCAATGGCCAATAATGAGACAATCATTAAAGCTGGTGTATGATTAGTAACCTATCAATGCCGCACGTAGTCTAAAAAATACTTCATTTCGATTGGAAATCCCAAATTCGGTTAATGTGTAAGACCATTCAAAATTCTTTAGTGAGGTCAGTCTGTAGGTGTGTGCCATGTTGGGAAATAAGGCTTATTAGCATCCTTCTTGAGATTCAAAAACAACATCCGCTTTGTGCGGATGTTGTTTTTATTATTCAAAGATTGAATAAGTTAGTCGGCAACCTGGAAAAATCCTGTAGCAACTTTTATGAATTCCTGTAATTTTTTAGGAACAGCAAGCTCATCTGCTCTGGACATACTTAAGCTTTCATTCGTTTTTTTTCCATCAGCTACAAGTTTAACCCAATCCGGATTAATGATTAGCCCGTGTCCGACAGCAACCAACGACAATCCCATATCTATTGCTTCAATAGCATCACTGGCTTGTTTAATACCTCCAGCAGAGATCACAGGGATTCTTTGATCTACGTGATTGAGAATAAATTCCAATATAGTAGTATTTCCGCTTTCTTCATCAATGGGCTTCTGGTGAATCAGATTGAACAATGAGACATGAAGATAATCGATACCTGATTCAATCAGTTTGTCGATAAAAGGGAATGTATCTCTTACCCTGTAACTTTCAGGCTCTTCAGCAGATATTCTGAATCCTATCAGAAATGGCCTGTCTGCATACGTTCTGATAACATTCTGAATCTCTTTAATTACTGCCAAGGCAAAGTTCATCCGTTTTTCTTTAGATCCACCCCAATGATCGGTTCGTTGGTTGTAATATGGTGAGAAAAAATTCTGCAGCAGGAAACCGTGCGCTCCATGCAATTCTATTCCGTCAAAACCCGCTTCTATAGCCCGTCGTGTCGTTTCTCCGAATGCTTTTATCAATTCCAGAATTTCATCGTGCGAAAGTTCATGTGGTACTACACCTCCTTTATAAAATGCCGATGGTACCAATGCCACGGCGCTTGCACTGACAGGGACATTATCCTCAATAAGTTCCACCACGGCCTTGTTTCCTGCATGGTAAATCTGAAGTATCGCCGGAGCACCACCTTTTTTTGCAGCTTTGGCCAATTTTGCAAGACCAGGTAAGAAAGAGTCATCATAAGAGGCATATTCATTAGTGAATCCAATCCCGTTTGCCATTACTCTGGTACAACCTGTAATTACAATTCCTACATTTCCGCTGCGAGCCTCATAATGTTTGATTTCATCATCCGCTACGGTATAATCATCATTGCTAGCCCAAGTTGTCATAGGTGCCATCGCAACCCTGTTTTTAGTTTCGATTCCGTTTTTAAATGTAAAAGCTTCGAATAATTGCTTTGTTTCTGTATTCATTATGATTTTTTTATAGATTTCAATATTGTTGATAATTTGTGTGCCGTATCAATCTTAGGGCAAAAGCGTAGCTAACCCCAGTCGCCTGCAGGTAAAAGACATCTGATATGAAATTTAATTTAGATAATTATCTCTGAAAACATTAGGGGGAATTCCCACCTCTTTTTTAAACAATCTTGCAAAATAATTGGGATTTTCAAATCCTAAAGAATAAGAAATTTCCGAAATATTCATCTTGCCTTCTGTCAAAAGATTTTTAGCTTCTTTAATTAAGTGGATATGTATCAGTTCAAGAGCCGTTTTTCCGGTTTCCTGTTTTAGAAGGTCACTCAGATAACGAGAAGAGACATTAAATTTGTCTGCCATATAAGAAACTGTCGGAAGCCCTGATTGGCGAGCTTTATTTTCATTGTAATATGTATCCAGCGTTTGCTGAAATCTGCTGGCATAAGCACCTATAGTTTCTATACGATTGATAAACTGCCTTTTATAAAATCGTTGTGAATAGGTAAGCAATGTTCCCAGATGTGCAAGGAGGATAGCTTTGCTATAAGCATCAGTATTATTGTACGACTCTTTGTGCATTGTGCGCACCAGATTCCAGATCGTTTCTTCTTCACTAAGCGCTAAGTATAGCGCTTCATTGGTTTCGTAATCAAAATAACCATAATTTTTCATCTCATGAAATAGAGATGTTCCTAATAAAAAGTCCTCCTTGATTGTTATTAAAAAACAACCATCCTCCGACTTAACATTTTTGAAAGTCACGATCTGATTTGGTCTGAAGAAAATCATCTTTCCCCGCTCGTGGTCGAACTCTTTTTTACCGTAAGTGATATTGCCCGAAACAAATGTCTGGAAAGAAATGATATAAAAATCCGCAGTGAAAACGATATCCTCAATGCTTCCATCACTTTTATGTCCGAAAGTAACGCTGAAAAGGGGATGTTCCGGATCATCCTCCCCGATATCTCTGCTAAAACTAGTAATGTCTTTATAATGTTTCATAGCCAAAAATTCATTCATTATTGATTACTCTGCAAATTTCGAATTTTTAATTACACGGGTTGGATACAAAAGTAGTAGATTGTAGCACATTTTTACGAGAACGTTGTCTTCCATCAAAAAATAATATAAAAACGGTTGTAGCTCAAACATTATTTTATCTTTACCCTATGATTTTTGTATTATCTATTATCATCACGAGCATACTTTTATTTTTAGCTTTGATCCATTTCTTCTGGGCTATGGGGGGGCAATTATATTTCTTGCATTCGCTGCCGGGTGGGAGTTTATCACTTAGCAAAAACTAGGCTACTGCATATATTTGAGTAAAAATCGGATAGTCAATAAGGTTATCCAATTTTTGTTTGTGGCAAAAGATGGAGGTTATCGCAAAAATTCGATTTATTGGCTTATCTACAAAATCAGTTCTTATCATTTGGCAAGTCCACACAGTTTTTAATGTTTGTTCTTTGTAATAGAAATTAAAAACAAAAAAATGAACAAGACAATTTTTATTACTGGAGCGTCGTCAGGACTAGGAAAAGCAACTGCCAAATTATTTGCATCAAAAGATTGGACAGTAATCGCAACCATAAGAGACAGAGAAAAAGAAACAGAACTTTCTCAATTTCCCAATGTACATCTCTTGGAATTGGACATCTGTAACCCAGATCAAATTAAAGATGTTATTACAAAAGCTGAGCAAATAAGTCCTGTCGATGTATTGTTTAACAATGCCGGGTATGCGCTCGGAGGTGATTTGGAAGCAATATCTGCTGAGCAAATCGAACGACAGATCAACACTAATTTTTTAGGAACAATTCTTGTTACCAAAGCCATTCTTGCTTATTTCAAAAAGAGAAAAAATGGCATTATTATTTCAACGAGTTCTATTGCTGCTTATATTCCTGAGCCTTTTATAGCTGTTTATGGCGCAACTAAAGCAGCTTTGGAAATGTGGACGGCAAGTATGAGTTTTGAATTGGAGAAAGTTGGTATTTCGATTAAGACAATAGTGCCAAGTTCTATGCAAACATCCTTCTTAGGCAATGCCCAAATGGCATTTGAGCCAGACTATCAGGCAGATTTCAATAATTATATAGGCAAGTTAATGTCCGATGCAGATACAGTTGCAGATAAACCAGAAGACATTGCAGCGGTTGTTTATCAAGCGGTGACGGATAATAAAAAACAATTACATTACTTTGCAGGGAATGACGCCATACAAAAATGCGAACGGCTTAAAAGAGAAGGTTTGGAAGCTGTAATGGATGATACGAAAAAACTTTTTTTTGAATAGAATAATATGGAAGAACTGATTAGTTATTTATTGCAATTCGGGCAATTGAATCAAAATCAGATTGATTTGATCAAAGCCAAAGCGGAAGAAAAATTCCTACCGAAAGGCGAATATTTTTCAGAAGCCGGAAAAGTTGCTCGCCAAATTGCATATGTGCAAGAAGGCGTTTTGATGATTTGTTACTATAATAATAAAGGCGACGAAATCGTTCATCATTTTGTAGACGAAAACCATTTTGTTGTGGATCTGGAAAGTTTCAACAACAAAATCACTTCCATGATTTACATACGAGCGGTTACAGATTGCAAGCTAATTTCATTCTCATACGAAAGCTTCAATGAGTTGTCTACCACCATAATTGATTGGGATAGAATCATCCATAAAATTGCTATAAAAACACTGTTGGATAAAGTGAATTTAGTGCAGCCAAAATTAAATACCGACGCCAAAAACCGATATTTAGATTTCCTGAAAAACTTTCGCAATTTAGCAAACAGGATACCACTTATTTATATCGCTTCATATTTAGGTATTACAGCAACCTCGTTAAGCAGAATCAGGAAAAGTATAAATAAATAAACTTTAAAATCGGGTGATCCGCCCGTTTGACCAATAAGGATCTTCTCATCGCTTTCTTAAACGAGGTGTTTGGAGGTCGCAAAGTTATTGCTGATTTATATTATAATAAAAATGAGCGTGTGGGGGATAAAGAGGATATTGGTACCGTTATTTTTGATCTAACCTGTACGGCAGACAATGGAGAACGTTTTATTATTGAAGTGCAGCGCAGTTAGATAACGATTTAGATCGTTGGCTTTATATACTCAAAAATATGTCCTCGCTGAAGGGACTTTCAAAATATTTGCGGAAGCCTATTTTGGAGAAGTTATTTCAGTTAGCAGGGTATAGCAAACTAAAACCTGAGGAACGAGAGATGTACAACGCAAGTTTAAGGAATAAATGGGATGCCGAGAGTATCCGAAGTAGTCAGGAAGAGCTATTGAAGCGAGCGCGCGAAAAAGCAATGGCTTTTACCCATTGTTAAATTTTCCGATATATCCATTCCATGTCTATTCGACAATTAAATTTCAGTATTATACTTGCTTCTGCTTTTGATATTATACACGTTATTTTTTTTGTGGGATAAAATTTCTTAAAACAACCTAGACAAGATTTGTATTCAGAAAGTGATAAAATGAAAATTTACGCAAACGTTTGTTTTGAGGACTTGACTTTTAATGCGAAAAAAATCCAGTATGTTTGATTAGGAACAGCAATGTTATAACTAATTAAGCCAGCAATTAAATTATGAAACCAAAATTGTTGATCAAAGATATTTCAGATTTTGAAATGTTGGTGAATACCCATACCGACAAGCTGACACAGACTGCTTTCCTAAAAATTGGAAATCTGCAGGATGCGGAAGATCTCGTACAGGATCTCTTTATCAATCTCTGGATCAAAAGAGATTCCATTGTTGTTCATGGTCCGGTATACAATTACCTCTATGTATCCCTGCGGAATAAAATTATGAATTATTTTGCGAAGGCCAAGCTTCGTCAGGATGTGAAAAATAAACTTGCGGCAAACCTTGAAGTCGTGGATCTCTCCTTGGTCAATCTTTTGATCGAAAAAGATCTAAACACATTGTTTTCGGAAATTTTGAGCGAGTTACCGGATCACATGCAAAAGATTTTTAAACTACGCAATGAAGATTTTACCCTCAAAGAGATTGCTGTCGCTTTAGGATTGGCTGAGCAGACAGTAAAAGGATACAGTGCAGAAATGCATCGCCGTATTAAAGCCATGTTAATAGAGCGTCATCCCGAATTCGCCCGTTCACTGACAGTAATGCTTTCTTTTTTGCTGATCAAGTAATTTTTTTTTATTCCTTACATACTTTTGATTGTGACCAACTGTCTTACTAGAAAGAACACATCTAGAAAGGATTACCAGTGGATCAAAACCAATTAAAAAAACTAATCAAGAAGTACCAGGAAGGTACAGCGAGTGCTGCGGAGAAATTTGTTGTGGAATATTGGTATGAATCCTTGGGGCAGCAAAAAAACAAAGATTCAGAAATAGATTTTATTCCGGATCGCGAAAATCTTAAGCAGCGGATTGTTTGGGCTGCCTCTGAATACAACAGATAAGCCATTGACCAACCGACGACACCTTATATATGTCGCTGTGGCGAGTGTCGTGTTGTTTATGTTTTCAATCGTTTTATATCATCAATATTTTTCAGAGTCGCAGATTGACAGTCTGATCAAACCGATTAAAATTGTACACCTCAATAAAGGAACCATATCCACCGGTACTGCTGAACGGAAAACGGTCGTCCTGAACGATGGTACGAAAGTCATCCTGAATGCCAATTCAAGTTTAACTGTCGGTGACTATGACCAACTACGGGATGTGAATCTCCATGGCGAGGCTTTCTTTGATGTCAAAAAAGATCCATCCAGGCCATTTACCGTGCACGGCGGTGGACTGCATATCAGAGTGCTAGGTACCAGTTTTAATGTCAAAGCTTATCCTGATATCCACAATACATCCGTATCCGTGCGCACGGGTAAGGTTCAAGTTGACAATAACGAGAAAAACCTGCGCACACTGACGCCAGATGAAAATATAGTCTATGATCGCAAGTCTAGTGGTTATAAATTAACCAATGCTGAGTATGATTTAGAATCATCCTGGTTATCCGACCATGTTAAGCTAGATCAGGCCAGCTTCGAAGAATTGAACCAAAATTTTAAGAATTTCTATGGATTCACACTCCGTACGGCCGACGAGAAATTATTGAAAGATCGTTATAATATTAATTTCCGACAATCCAAAACTATGACCACCGCATTAGAAGAGATTCAGTTATTGACCGGGAAAAAAATCAGTATTAAAAATAAGCAGGAGGGTAAAGAGATCATTTTATACTAAAAATAAAAAGGGCTCACATAGTGTAAGACCCTTTACAGAAAATTATGGAATCTATCTGACCCGATTCCATAATCGGTTTCATGGATGTAAAACCTTTAATCAACACAAAATTAACAAATGATTAACAAAAAACTAATAAGAAAAGAAAAAAGAAGCAACAAATACTTTTCTTTAACCCTTGGCGGGGCGTTGCTGCTGTTTTCCGGCAGCGTTCCCTGGAACAATACATTTGCACAGGAAAAAGGCAAGCTATACAACCAGAACTATCAGAAGACGACATTACGGCAGGTCATCGTTGACCTGCAAAAAAAGTCCAATATAGATATTTCTTTCACGGAGAGCCTTGGCCTAAAAAATATAAGTATTGGCAAATTCGAGACTAAAAATGAGTCCTTGGAGCAGGTCTTACGAAGACTGCTAACACCGTACGGTATTCAGGTAAAAAAAACGGATAGTGGCTTTGTTCTAGCCCGGCAGCCACAGCAAGAGGGAAGATCCATTTCTGGAAAAGTCGTTGATCCATTTGGTATGCCCGTTTCGGGCGCTACCTTAAATTTAAAGCGTGCCAATACAAAATCCAAAAGTGATGATAAGGGGGTATTTTTGCTCCATTCAATTTTTCCTTCAGACACCTTATCCGTGCATTTTATGGGTTTCAAGGCGGTGGATACCTTGGTGACGAATGAGCGCACAGAGGATCTCGTGATCCGTTTGGAAAATGGCCTGGCACGTGAACTCGATGAGGTGGTCGTTGTGGGATATGGTGTTCAAAAGAAAGTTAATCTTACGGGATCAGTTGCGGTTGTCGATGGAAAACGTTTGCAGGATCGACCGGTAAACAACGTTTCCCAATCACTTTATGGAACAGTCAGTGGTCTGACCATCGCATATGGTAACAATGGTTTTGAACCCGGCGCTGCACCGTCGGTACAGATCCGGGGGCAAGGTAGTCCGTATGTCCTGATCGATGGCACCGCCGGAGATATTAATACCATCGATCCGAACACTGTTGAAAGTGTTTCTATCTTAAAAGATGCAGCTGCTTCGGCAATTTATGGCGCCCGTGCACCTTATGGAGTGTTGCTGATAACAACCAAATCAGGGAAAGCTAATCAGAAACCTCAGATTGATTTTTCGATGAATGGCGGACCTACAACCATTATCAATAAACCGAAAATGGTTGATTCCTACACGTTTGCCCGCGCCATGAATGAAATGCATGACAACCAGGGGGTTGCCAGATTGTTTTCAGAATCTACGATCGACAGGATCATAGCGTATATAGATGATCCCTCATTACCTGAGACCGTGCCTGATGCCAACAATCCGAAGAAGTGGTCCACCTATCAATTCTCAAACGGCAATAATGACTGGATAGATATCCATTATGGCAATGGACGCCGGATGCAGGAAAATTTATCTGTCAAAGGAGGATCAAAAGACATGGCCTATTTTTTGTCTCTTGGACATGCATCCGAAAAAGGGGTTTTCAGAATCGTCGATGATAAGTATAAACGCTACAATTTTCAGGCTAAGCTTGATGCCAATATTACGGATTGGTGGAAGATCAGTTCGAATACTCGCTTGACAAATGAACAGCGCAACCGACCGATCTACAATGGTGAAGGCGGATACGGAATGATAATTCACCAGATTTTCAGGACGCATCCCGAGGTTTTTCTTAAATCGCCAAATGGTTATTACTCGCAACTTTCTCGGGTGCCGCAGATGAAAGCGGGGTATCAAAAATTGACGGACAATAATCTGGTTCAGCGTTTGGCCACAGAGATCAGCCCCCTTAAAAACTGGAAAATCAATGCCGATTATTCCATAGATTATAAAATCTACAATTATGAGGGCGTCAATCAGGTGGCTTATGAGGATGAAGTAGATGGTACGCTCGTGCCAATATCGCTTACTGTTCCTTCCTATATCAGTAAAGACAAATCCAATACCACCTACAAAGCCCTTAATATTTATACAAGCTATAATTTAGATTTTGGAACGGATCACCATTTTATTGCACTTGCAGGATTTCAGAATGAAATTAATTCATATGACCTTCTCAGTGGTTTAAAAAGGGAACTTATCACACCAGATGTGCCTTCCTTAACAACTGCAACCGGTGAAATGCAGATATCCGATGCCCTTAGTCATTGGTCTACATTAGGCTATTTTGCTCGTTTAAATTATAATTATGCAGACAAATATCTCTTTGAGGGTAATATACGATATGATGGTACATCGAAATTTGCTCCTGGTAAAAGGTGGGGCTCGTTCCCTTCGCTATCAGCAGGATGGGTGGTTTCAAAAGAGAAATTTTGGACTGGCCTTCAAGCTTATGTTCCTTTCTTTAAGCTTAAAGGATCCTGGGGACGACTAGGAAATCAGAACGTTGAAGCCTATCAGGATCTCTCATTATTGGGCGTCAAAAGTAATTTAGGTTGGCTTATTGATGGCATGCGCCCTGCATACACCACCGCACCCAACTTGGTCAATCGCTTTCTCACATGGGAATCATCCCGTTCAACGAACATGGCCGTCGAAGCGGGTTTTCTACAAAACCGTCTGCAGGCCGAATTCGAATATTACCAACGCTTGACCTATGACCGTCTTGGCCCAGCTCAGGCACTTCCAGCGGTATTGGGAGCAAATATTCCCAAAGAGAATAATTCTGAACTCAAGACCAAAGGCTGGGATTTTAGCTTACGCTGGAATGGAAAAGTCGGCTCGGATTTTAATTATTCCATAGCGGCCAATGTGTTTGACTATAAAAATATAATTACAAAGTATACCAATCCTACGGGTATCCTGACAACGGACTATGTGGGCAAAGATGCTGGAGAAATCTGGGGCTATGAAACCGTTGGCTTGATCAATACAAAGGAACGCGCTGATGAGATCAACGCTTCTGGCTATCAGAAATTTATCAATGGCCAGACTTGGCAAAAGGGAGATGTTGAATATCGTGATCTCAATGGAGATGGAGTAATCAACAAGGGCAAAAACACCATAAATGACCATGGAGACCTTAAAATCATTGGTAATACAACCCGTCGCTATCAGTTTGGACTTAATTTAACAGCCAACTATAAAAATATCGATATAGCGGTATTTATCCAAGGTACTGGAAAGCGTGATCTATGGTTGGATGGCAATGTATTCTGGGGTTTTAGAGCCTGGAATCAATCTTCCCTCTTCCCGCACCACATGGATTACTATAGGGATACCGAAGGTGACCGCTATTCGGGACTTGGTATAAATACGAACGCTTATTTTCCTCGTCCTTATAGTAACACCGGTCAGGACAGCAAAAATAAAGAGGTTCAAACGCGCTATCTGCAGAATGGTGCCTATGCACGTCTTAAAAATCTTCAGATCGGATACAGCATTCCGCCGCTAATGCTCCAAAAAATCGGATTGAAGCGCGCACGTATCTATTTTTCCGGTGAGAATATCTATACTTTATCTAAGCTTCCGGTCGGTTTCGATCCTGAGACGGCGACTTTAGGAGAATTAGGAAATGGAAAAAGCATGTTTTCACAGGCGATTTGGGCATTCGGAATGAATATCTCACTGTAGCCACATTTGCTATTAAATAATAAACGGCTATTAGTAAGTGCCAGAAAATTTATAGTAAGAAATCAATAACCAATGAAAAAAATTATAATCTTAATATATACAGCAGTCTTTTTACTGTTTATCAGTTCCTGCTCCAAAGAATTTTTGGATAAACCACCATTGACAGAGATCTATAATGAAATCTACTGGAAAACGGCAAATGACCTGGAAAATTATACCATACAATTTTATACCGTATTCCCAGCTTTTAACACAGTAGGTAGTTATTTGGGATCAATCGGTTGGGATGGTACGCGAGGATCCGACGTGCAGATTTCCAGTTCACCAAGTACAGTCTGGAATGGTACCGAATCGCCGGTTTCATCAGGCGGAAACTGGACCTGGAGTAATATCCGTAGTGTTAATATCTTTTTTGAGAATTATACGAAATGCAAAGATCCTTTTGAAAAATATAAACAGTTTTTAGGAGAGGCCCATTTCTTTAAAGCTTGGTTTTATTTCGAAAAAGTCCGGCTCTACGGTGATGTTCCCTGGTATACGGAGCCATTGGAGATGGACTCTGAAGAATTATTCAAAGCACGTGACCCACGTACAACGGTAGTAGACTCGATTTTGGCACACCTAGATAAAGCGATTGAATATTTGGAGCCTGTGGCTACAGTAAAAGGTAAGAACAATCGACTTTCCAAACAGGCTGCCCTGCTCTTCAAATCCAGAGTCGCCCTATTTGAAGGCAGCTGGCAGAAATACCACAAAGGCACAGCATTTGGTACAGCGGGCGCTGATCCCAATAAGTACTTCCGACAAGCTGCTGCCGCCGCCGAAACGTTGATGGATGCAAAATATGACATGTCCCTGTATAGCAACAATGATCCCGAAAATGATTACTGCAAACTATTTTCCCTGAAAGATCAGCTTGCCAATAAAGAGGTGATCCTCTGGAAAGCCTATTCGATCAACCGTGATCTGTCACACTCTTTTCAGATCTATGTATCTGACCGTACTGCGGGGATATCCATGACTTTTGAACAGGTACAGCACTACCTAGGTCGAAATGGTCAACCATACGATTATTTTACCCTTGGTAAGACGGTGAAAGGCAATGCTTTTTTAGAAAAAATACGGGCCGATTGTGATCCACGGCTGTCCCAGACGATCTGGACACCAGGTGCGCTGATGTGGGATAATACCTTTGGGAAAGCCACCTTTAAGAAACCATTTTTGGATAAATCCGGTGAGGCTTTGAATAATACCGGTTTTCAGATCCGGAAAGGAAATGATCCAAAATCGGCTCTAGCTGGTGGTGGTGTTTCCTGGAGCTCAAGTGATGAAACAGGTGCCATTGTCTTCCGTTATGCCGAAGCGCTATTGAATTATGCCGAAGCAAAGGCCGAACTTGGCGAAACAGTCGACTATACCAAATCAATCAATCTGCTCCGCAAGAGATCAGGTATGCCTGAATTTGCTGTCGCAAGTGATCCCAATAGCAGTCGGTATGCAGATTATGGCTATATTCTATCAGACCAGTTAAGAGAAATCCGACGCGAGCGTACCGTCGAACTGGGGGCCGAGGGATTTCGCTATGACGATATCCGGAGATGGGCTGCCCATAAACTGCTGAAAGGAAAACGCCCCAAAGGTTATCCATTTGCGGCCTCAGACTGGACCGGTACCAAAATCAACTATAAAGTTGATGCCGACGGTCTATTGGACCCCTTTGTAACGCAGTTGCCGAATGGCTATGGATTTAAGGAAATCCGCGATTATCTCGAATGCATACCATTGAATGAAATCACCTTGAATAATAACCTAAAACAAAATCCAGGATGGGAGTAAACGTATTTTTATCATTGCTATTTACACTATTTTATAGCATAAGCGAGGGGCAATCCCTTATTAGGATCGGCCTGATTGCAGATCCACAGTACGCGGACAGAGATACCCGCGGCAGCCGTTTTTACCGAAACTCACTTGGTAAATTAGATTCTGCCGTGCTGGCTATCAATCGGGAAGGCGTAGATTTTACAGTTACACTCGGCGATTTGGTCGATGTCGGACCGACAGATCTACAACCTGTACTCCAGCGACTTGGGAAGCTAAAAAGACCGGTCTACAATATTTTGGGAAACCACGATTATGTAAATGTTGAAGACGGAGCAAGCTTATATAGGTCCTATAAAATGCCGCACCCATATTATACCGTAGAGAAGGGACAATGGCTGCTTATTATGCTCAATACCAATGAACTTGCGGAGTATGCTACTCCAACGGGGTCGGATCAGCGCCTTTCCTGGCAAACGCTAAACGATGGATTGAAGGCTGCAAAAAGAAAGAATGATCAGCCCTGGAATGGTGGGGCAAGCGTAACGCAGCTCCGCTGGATGGAAAAGCAACTTCAAAAGGCAAAGTCATCCAACAAAAAGGTGATCGTTTTCACACATCATCCCTTATATCCCGAGAATGGCCTTGAAGCACTGAATAACCGGGAGATATTGGCCCTTATCGAAAAATATCCGGTTGTAAAGGCGGTGATCTCAGGCCATCATCATCCCGGTAATTTTGCAACCTATAAAGGTATTCCGATGATTACACTGGAGGGGATGATCGAAACCGCCGATCAGAATGCTTATGGTATTTTGGAACTTGGGCCACATCAGCTGGATCTTCATGGAGAAGGGCGGATGACAACCAGAAAAATTGACTTTTAACGATAAACTTACTATTTAAACAATAAAAATTATGAGAAAAACAACATTAATGTTTGGCAAAGCAGTCTGTATATTTGTCTGTATGACTTATCTATTTGTGTGCTGTCAGAAAGATATTACCCAAAGTCAGGAAAATGCACCCAAAAAAATGGGCAAAGTCAATACAACATTGGCTGGGCCTGCTTTTGTAAGTGCACATCGGGCAAACGATCTGATTAAGGTAGATGAGATTATCAACGAAGGGATCAATAGCCTAGAAGTGGATATCTATGTTGCCAATAAAGGCGGTCAACTAACCTGCCTGATCGGACACGAAGCCGGAACAGCGACAGGGCAGACATTGGAAGAATATTTTGCAAACCTAAATCAGAAGCTTCCGGGCTATACTTCGCTTTGGTTGGATTGTAAAGACCTGAGTAGTGCCACAAATGAACAACTATTTCTAAAGACTTTGAAGAAAATGGATAGCCTCTATTCCATTAAAAATAGAGTATTGATAGAAAGTATGTATCCACAGCATTTGACAGCCTTCAAGCAGCTTGGTTGGAAGGTAAGTTATTATTGTAATTGGTCAGATTTAAGTGGCAAGACACCTGCGCAGCAACAGGTTGTCATGGACGCTATGTACAGCAAGCTGGATACCTATGGTGTGGATGGAATTAGTTACGATGCTTCTGTCGATAATGCGATGAAATCTTACTTCCCGGCCAAAACCATTGGTACTGAACGTGTGAAGATGTATGCATGGGCATTATCACGTTATTACGGAGAAGCGGATCTCTCAAGCAAACTGGCCGGATATTCACACCTTGATATATTATTGATTACATTTTACTCGCCACAAGGTATTTTGATAGATGGAGCCAATTACAAAATCGTATCTGCATTAACGAAAGAGCCCAGCAAGTTGGTTGATGTCAACGGTAATCCTCCGGTTAATGGTGAAGATGTCACATTATGGACTTATAATTATCCGACATCTTCCAATCAAGTCTGGAAATTGAGAAGTGTCGGAAGTGGATATTATGCCTTGAAGAGTGTGGCTGATACCACTAAAGTTCTGGAAGTACGGGGCGGTGGATCTGCAAACAGTACACCTGTTCAGGTGGCCACATTTGCAAATACTTCGGCACAACGGTGGAAGATTATTTATGTGGGAAGCGGTAATTATAACCTTGAGCCAGCATCTGCTGTAGGTAAAAACCTTGATGTAAATGGATCAAGTACGGCAGATGATACGCAGATCCAGATATATTCCGCCCATACTGGCAATGCGCAAAAATTCAGGTTGGTTAAACAATAAGAAACTGCTATCATGATACAAATTGAAATGGTAAAGATCAAATATTTATGTATTTATATCACGGTTTTAAGTTTTGCAGGTTTTCTGCTTCTCTCATGTTTCATGCTCCAGAGTTTTACGAACATGGAAATATATTGCCACTTTTAAGAGACCGGCTATTTCGACCTACATAAAAGGTGTTTACTCTTTTCTTGAAAATTTCAATATTAAGGGGTACTTGGACCGAAAGGTATATTATTCAAATTTTTGGGTCAGAACAACAACAACAGGTACGTGGATCCAATCAACATCATTTAAATTTAGTGTCGACGGCGCAGGAGACAATAATCAGCGCGGCGACTATAGAGGTGGAGTTGAGAATGGTAAGTTTTTTTGCAAAACGGTGTGCTTTTTAATGATTTCGTGGCAGAAAATACTGTTCTTACAAGACCTGCTAATGGTACTTCCCCAAATATAAATCTTAGTAATTTGCGCATGAATTAAAGAAATTGGTAGTTAGTTGGGGTGTTCAATTTGGCGCAACGTAGCGATTATTTCACGACGTTGCGCTTTTTTATTGGAGCGCTTGCAACGACAGTCGGCGCCCTTCCAAATTTCTTCTTATAGGCGTTAGAAAAATGGGAGAGGGTCTCAAACCCAAGCTCGAGATAAATAGATGAGGGCTTTTTGTTCTTATTTTCAATTAGATGTCGCGCTTCGTTCAACCTTTTATCCTGTAGCCACTTACGTGTCGGCATGCCAAAGGCCTTCTGAAAATCCCTTTTAAATCCGGAGAGACTTCTCCCTGTAAGCTGAGCGAACTTTTCGACAGGAACATTGAAATGATAATTGCTGAGCATAAATCTTTCCAGGTCTATCTTATAAGGCTCAGAGAAATCAAATAAAAAGTTGCGGAGCGGCGGAACAGCCAGCAACATCAATTTAATTCCCTCTTTGACCTTCAAAAGTCCCATCTCATCAGTCATTTCAACACCGGAACTGCGGGCGTAAGGAAGGATGGATTGAAAGTACCCTTTCAAAAAATCATTATTCGGAAGACATAAATTTAGGGGTCCAGTATATTTACCGTCAGCCTCGAGTTTTTCTTCAAGGGTGATTTTGCGCATCAGATCCTCCTGAAGTGATATGACCACCGTTTCATAATAACCACCACTTTCAGGTGTTTTGGTGAGTGTGCCCAGCTGATTTTTGTGAACAAGCAATACTTCTCCGGCGCTAATGACGATATTCTGCTCCGAAGTCTCCAGCCTCATCTGACCCGAAACCTGCATGACCAACGTGTGGTGGTTCCAGACACAGGACTTTTCTTTCCGCTGTGAAGAAAGGTACGAATAAAATATAATGCCAGGAAGGATTTCTGCTGGGCTTTCCATTTATCTTTCTAGATATGTGCTGCCTTTGATAGCACCTGGTGCAAAGGTACTGTTTAAAATATTCATTTCCTCCATTGTAAAGACAATATCCATAGCCGCTATATTTTCAGGGAGCCTTGATCTTCGGCTCATGCTGACCAATGGCATGAAATTCTCGCCCTGTTCCTTGACCCAGGCTATCGCCAGCTGGGTAGGAGTGACAACTTTGCTGCGAGCCATCTCCTTTAGGACGTCGACTTTTTCGAGATTATGAACGAGATTATCAGCCTGAAAACGGGAGAAGTGATTTCGGTAATCCTCCGCAGGAAGAGGTACTTGCAGCCCCCCCGTTAAGAGACCTTCAGCCGTGTTAGCGAAAGCTACTACAGCAATTCCCAATTCTTTAGCAGCGGGCAGCAGATCACTTTCGATCTGACGGTCAGCCAAAGAATAACCGATCTCCAATGCACTGATCGGATAAATACTGTTGGCTTCTCGAAGCCGCTCAGGAGTTATCTCCGACACGCCGATATGGCGGACTTTTCCTTCCTGAACAAGATCGGCGATTGTTCCGATGATGTCCTCAGTCGGAACACTGCCGTCCATTCTGCACGGCTGGTAAAGGTCAATCGTATCAATTCCCAGACGGGTCAGCGAATAATTGACAAAGTTTTTGATTGATGCAGGCCGAAGGTCCAGACCGATCCATTGACCGTTGTGGAACATAGCACCAAATTTGACACTGATGAAAGCATCATCCCGTCTTCCCTTAATCGCTTTCCCAATGAGCATTTCGTTGTGGCCAGCTCCATAAAAGTCTCCAGTATTTAGGAAGTTGATTCCGTAATCCAAAGCTTGATGAATGGTAGCAATACTTTCCGTTTCATCCGCTGTCGGACCACCCCATACTGATGACATCCGCATGCATCCCAGACCAAGCTTTGAGACCAGAGGTCCGTTATGACCCAATTGAATTTTAGTGATTTCTGACATGTGATTGATTTTAATGTTACAGGACAAAGATCTCTATTTATGAGCTTCACAGCTTTCTCCTATGGTCCAATTTACTTGTCTGTACGGTTCAGTAGCGCGTGCTTATGATCCCGAGGTCCGGGCAATGTCTGTAACAAGGCTTCGAATAATGGTTAAGGCGCTCAATCCTTTGTGTCTTTTAAAAAACTTGTTAATATGTGACTCTCATCTGCAAACCCAAATTCAGCTGCGATCTCATGCGCAATATTGAATAAAAAGACGTAGAAACTAGACTAAACGCAAAAAGCTGAGGTTTATACTTCAGCTTAAACTATTTAGTGCATTGCAATACTAAGTAGTTATTTTCAGGTAGTTAATTTGGTCGTTAGACAACCTGAAATGATATTTCAAAACAAGGGGACTACCTGGAAATGGACCTGAAATCTCCGCTGAAAAGATGTTTTCGCTTTCATTAAAATCCAATGGTTTCATAGTCGCCCTGTATTCTCTGTTGGCTATGTTAATCCAGTTTTCAATTTCAATTTTTCCATTGTGGGTTTTGCCCTCATCAAATACTTCCGCATCTTCAGTAAAACAATTTGCGTAAGCTGCACTGTCAAATTCGTTTTGTGCCTTCACTAGTTGGGAGATAATGTTTGGTAAATTCATATTTTCTATTATTCTAGATGATTGTTAAATGGTCGGTACTGTTCCACCGTCAATTACATATTCTGTCCCTGTTAGATAATTTGCTCTTGGAGAAACAAGGAAGCCGACAAGTTCAGCTACTTCTGCAGGTTCAGCAGGTCTACCGAAAGGGATTCCTCCCAATGCATCCATTACGCCCTGTTGCGCATCTTCTATGGTACTGTTGGAGTTTCTTGCAATTTCGCCCAACCAGGCCTCCGATGCTGTGGTATTTATCCAGCCGGGCGAAACCGTAAGCACACGAACGCCTTTAGGAGTAACTTCATTCGATAAGCTTTTGCTATAGTTTCTCAATCCTGCTTTTGCCGCTGCGTAAGGTAACGTTGAATCGTATAGAGGGAGTTTGCCCTGAATAGATGCAATGTGGATGATCACTCCGTTTTTGCGCGCTATCATCTGCGGTAAAAAGCCCCTATCCAGACGAATTGGAGCCAAAAGGTTAGCCTGTAGTGTAGATTCCCAGTCCTCATCGCTGAGCACAGCGAACCCGCCTGCAGGCGTAGAAGATCCACCAAGGTTGTTTATCAGGATATCTAGTCTGCCATAGCTCGAAAGCACTTCGCCCACTACTTTTTTTGCTCCCTCTGCTGTACTCAGATCGGAAGCAATAAAATGCAGATTGCTGTTTGCTAGTTCGGGTGCATTTCTGGCAGTGATGACAACTGTTGCACCAGCCTGTAGCAGCCTTTCCGCAATAGCTCTTCCAGTACCTTTAGTACCACCTGTTACCAAGGCAATCTTGTCTGATAACTCATTGTTGAAATTAAATTGTTCCATTTTTATGAATTGTTTATAGAACAAAATTGGGGTATAAAAACAGCCTGTACAAGTACGGAGTTACGATTCATATAGGGATAAATTTTTCCCCTGTTGTACAAATCGGAACATACCTTTAATTTTCAAATGTGTATGATTGAAAAATAATTCCGAACCTGAACTACGGTCTTGACTTGATAGGTGAAGTGCTTTATGGAAAATGGAAAATACGGCTGCTCTGGTCTATTGAACAAGGACACAAAAGACCCTGTGAATTGCAGCGTAAAGTACGGTATCGGCGCCTTCATCTGTCGTAAGGTCTCCGATAGCTACTGCTGCTGATCCGCCGGAAGTGTTAATCTCCGCAGCTACAGCTTCGGCACGTTCAACGTTCGTCCATGTATAATTACCATGGCGCCTTCACTTGCGAGCATTTTAGCAATAGCTTCGCCCAATCCGGAACTAGATCCGGTCACCAGGGCACGTTTACCCTTTAATTGTATGTCCATTTTAAATGATTTTTATGTCATGATTGTTTTTTATTCGGCGCATAACCAAATTCCTTTTTATAAGCAAAGGAAAAATGGGAGAGATCCTCAAAGCCCAGATCCAGGTACACGTCGGACGATTTCTTTTTTTGCTGTTCGATCAAGAAGCGGGCTGCATCCAACCGTTTCTGCAACAGCCATCTGCCCGGGCTAGTATGAAACTGCTTTTCAAAATCGCGCTTAAAACCGGAAATGCTGCGACCTGTAAGAAAAGCAAAACGTTCCATAGGAACATTGTAGCGGTAATGGCTGTTCATAAAAGCTTCCAGGTCTATCTTACCCGGTTCATTAAAATCAAACAACACATTTTTAAATGCGGGATTATGCTGAATAAGCAGTAAAACAAGCTCTCTGGCTTTTAGGGCGACAATGCGCTCATCCATTTGCTGCCGCAGATAAGGAACCAAAGAATCGACAAAACCTTTCAGCAATGCGCTCGACTGGATCAGTAGTGTGGTCTGAGGATTAATTATGCTATCGGCTTTCAGCCCGTACTGCTCGCTCATGTCTTTTAAGGTGTACTGATCGATATGCACTGCTATAGACCTGAATCTGCCGTCTGTTGTACTTTTCACGTATTTGGTCAGCTGGTTGCGTCGGAAAAAGCGGAAGTCTCCTTCATGATAAGAATGCTTTTGATCAGCAAGCCAAACATCCTGTTTACCCTGGAGAATATAACTGAAGATATGATCTGTTACAAAAGCTTCGCCCTCGATCTTATTGCCGAAATAAGTATTGAGCACTATTCTGGGGCCTGTATTGGCATCTTTTGCTTTTTCGGAAATATCATTTTTGCATTCCATAGCGATTAGCTTATGATTACTTTTGGTTCTAATTGTTCTTCGAGGCCATATAAGCCTCCTTCTCTGCCCAGGCCCGATTGTTTAAATCCGCCAAATGGTGCAAGCGCATCGTGAGAGATCGTATTGATTGCGACTCTGCCAGCATTGATCTGTGCAGCCACTCGCTGCGCCCGTTCGATGTCCGAACTGCTTACATAAGCATGCAGTCCATATATGGTATCGTTGGCTATGGCAATAGCTTCTTCTACTGTTTTGTAAGTAATAACGCATAATATCGGTCCGAAAATTTCTTCCTGGGCAATAGTCATCTCATTACTTACACCTGTAAATATAGTGGGTTTGACGTAAAATCCCTTCTGTAATCCATTCGGTTTGCCCAGACCACCAACTAAAAGTTCCGCTCCCTCGTCGATACCCAGCCTGATATAATGCTGTATCCGGTCAAATTGTTTCTGACTGGCCATCGGTCCGATGACCGTATGCTGGTCTCTTGGATTACCTACTTTTTGTGTAGTCATCGTTTTAAGTAAGACATCTTTAACCTCAGGCAGGGCAGCTTCCGGCACCAGCAGTCGTGTACCGGCAATACAGGCCTGTCCACTATTCATAAAAGCCGCATTTACCGCCATTGGTATTGCAGTATTGAGGTCAGCATCATTGAGAATAATATTGGGTGATTTTCCGCTGAGTTCCAGTGTGACGCGCTTCATTGTGTCCACTGCATTACGGGCAATGATCTTGCCGACTACTGTAGAACCTGTGAACAGAATTTTGGACACAGCAGGGTGGGTAGACAATAACGTACCCAAAATATCTCCGCGTCCGTGCACCATATTGATTACACCGGCTGGAAGTCCTGCCCGGTCGAAGCACTCTGCCAGAACCTGAGATTGCATCGCACTCATTTCACTGGGCTTGATCACTACGGTACAACCAGCTGCAATCGCCGCCGCCAGCTTCACAGATATGGAACCAGAATTGGCATTCCAAGCAGTCATGATCCCGGTTACGCCAATCGGCACCATAGCTATTGCCGACTGACCTATGCGTCGTTCGAAAGAAAAATCCTTAAGGATATCCTTAAAGTAAAGGAAAGTCTCTGCGGCATACTGGTTTGACCAGCGCGACCGTTGTACTGTTGCACCGTACTCTGTTGTGGTTACTTCCTGCAGATCGTCGAGACGCTCCATCAGTGCATCGTGTAATTGCTGTAGGTAAACCATGCGCTGTTCCCTGCTTGTTTGTGAAAAAGAAGGTAAAGCTGCTGAAGCAGCTATTATTGCAGCCTCCATATCCTGCTCATTGCCTAATACCACTTGGCCGATGAGGCTTTCATCCGAAGGATTAATTATATCCATCTTCTCGGTACCTGTTGAAGGCCGAAATTGACCATCGACATAATGCTGGTTGATTATTTTCATTTTGCTGTCTTTTAAAACTTCGCTCAAGAGCGTCGTTATTGCTAACACAAAATTACTTCGCTACCGTTTTTTAGGGTTTGTTAAAAAGCTCAGATTACTTTGTTGAAAGGCTCAACTACATGGACTTCCATCTGCAAATCCCGCTTTACCAAATGGAAAAGCTACATAATTGTATACCTCGATTAGAGATATCTGTTGTGTCGGACGCTATAGAATAAAAAAATATTTTAAAAATAATAGACAGACAGGTTTGTCTGTTTCGTTCTTTTGTTATACATTTGTTCTATAGCAAATAAGTAGGTGATCATTAAAGAATAAGATGCCTTTTTGTCAATTGTTTGAAAATATGAGATAATTAATAACACTTTAAATTTTAAAAATGGATCAGAAGCACCCACTACCACCGTTTACATTTGAAACAGCATTAGTAAAAATTCAAGCTGCAGAAGATGCATGGAACACTCAAGACCCTGAGAAAATTTCAAAAGCCTACACGATCGACAGCGAGTGGAGGAATAGAGACAAATTTGTAAATGGAAGAGAAGCCATTGTTGAGTTTCTTTCCGACAAATGGAAAAGAGAGCTAAATTATAAACTCAAAAAAGAATACTGGGCGCACACAGACAATCGTATTGCTGTGAGATTTGAATATGAGTATATGAACAAAGATGGTCAATGGTTCAGAGCCTATGGTAATGAAAACTGGGAATTCGACGAAAATGGCCTGATGAGAAAACGCTATGCAAGTATCAACGACTTAGCAATCAATGAAGAGGACCGGAAATTTAAATAATCACGATCTGTATAAGTGGAATTAGCATTACAAATCACCGTATGATCTAGTTCCACTTATTTCAAAACCTAAAGCCAAAAATCTACCCGTAATTTAAGGAGAGTTTAAAGAAATCTATTTAAAGGATCTTCTAAACCCCAGAAGCGAAAGACCAACTTTCTTTTTGACTAATCTTTGTAATTAAATTAAATGGTCGACGATCATCTTTGACCTTTCGATCAATTGATTCGACTTGAACATTTTGCTCTCCATAATTGAGCTTTCAAATAGCATATAGATGTGCTCGGAGATATTTTCATCGCCAACAAGCGAGAAAAAATAATCCCTTAGATCCTTCTTGTGCTCCTGAATCACTTTCAAGATCTTACTGTTATCCTTGGGAATTTCTGCAAGAATATTTAGGAAACTACAGCCCCTAAAATCTTCCTTTGAGTTCATATGAATCAAAAAATCGAAGGATGAAACAATTTTTGATTTTACATCTGTTTTTCCATTCGTAAAGTTATAAAGCTGATCAAACCAATACTTGTGCCTTGCCTCCAGAAATGCAACACAAAGATCTTCCTTAGATTTAAAATGCTGATAAAAACTTGCTTTCGCCACATTTGCTTCAGAAATGATCTGATTTATTCCGGTTGAATTATAGCCCTGATTAGCAAAAAGATCAAGTGCTTTGTCTAGAATTCTTTCTCTGGGTAATGCCATTATACTGATTATTTAACAACACAAAGGTAAAACTTTGAATTTACTAATAGACAAACTGGTCTGTATTTTTCTATGTAAGTAAGCTGATTAATATTGACATACTATTGTACAGTGATATCTCCCCATCCTTGGGGCTGAATCCGTCTCGTAAAAGGTATGTCTTACTTAAAAATAATGTCCAGTCAAATGTAGGAACTTCAATTTACTAATTTTGAAAAGGCATGCGGGCCCTATAGTTTATAAAAAACTACTGTAAAGCGTTATGTTTACCGTTTTATCCTTCTCTACTTGATAAGTGTCAAATCCCCAGCCATAGTTACCGTATATCGCATGGTGTACAATAAAATCGAAATGTGTGTTAGCGGGTACTTTTAGACTTATATATCCATTTTTATCGGTCATTCCTTTCAGTGTCGAACGCTTTACTACATCAGCGACATTATCTGAGGTGACGTGGACCTTGTTGACCGGAAAAGCGACGACACCCTGATCTTTGATAGGGGCATTCGTTTGATAGGACAGTAATCGAATACGAAGTATACCCGAGAAGTCAGTTAACTTTGTGGCCTTTTTACGTTCTATACCTGCTGTGATCTGCACATATTCATCGACCCTGTAATCGTTATTATTTAGCTGGACAAAATCTGTCTTTAGTTGATAATTATTTGGTAACAAATTGGTGAAATAGACCTCACCATCGCTGTTTGTAGTAGCCGAATCTGTCAGTAAATTAGGATCTTGTTTGCTCCCCGGATCGTAAAGATAAACTTTGATGCCAGACAATCCTTTGCCGGTATCGTCTGTCAATTTGTACCTTAGCTCTCCCGCGACTTCTCCGTCTACCAAATTGACAATGACCTCCTCCTTACAGGAGACCATTGCAATCAACAAGGTTAGTACAATGAAAAAAATGCCCTTCATATCTTTTATTATTAAAGTTTCTTATCAGCTAATTATTGATAAAAACCTGCATAATAGTTCATTGTCATACCTTTTTGTACCGACATTGTACCTGCATTAAGATTTGAAAACGTTGTTGTATTGTAAAGGCAGACTACATAGTCTTTACCCGACGCAATCTTGAATGTAGCAATGCCATTATCGTTAGTTAGGCCTTTAAATTCGGCGGCAGCTAAGGCTTTTGATACGTTTTGTTCGTATTCATAATTACCAGCAGGAATGATAAGGATACCAATATTTTTTGCGGGTTGATTCGTGTAATAGGAGGTTACTTTAACTATTAAAGTTCCTGAAAAGTCGGTCACATTAATCTCTTTATTCTTTGTCATGCCCGTAGTGACCTGAGCATAATCGCGGACGATATAATTTACATTGCTTACCTTTGCCGAGTCAGCGACTATGAGATAACTTTTGGGGTTTAGGTCGCCAAAATCCACTTGCCCGTTTCCATCCGTACGACGTTCATCAATTAAAATACTGTTGCTAGCGTAATAGCTGTCCAAGTGGTCATACAAAGACACCTTAACATTGGGTAGGCCCTTACCACTTCCGTCAGTTAATTTGTAAGTAAGTTTTCCACTATTGGAGATTGACAAATCCACCTCAGTTGTTTTCTTACAAGATGCAAATGCCACCAACAGAAGCATTAAATAGGTTAATTTCAATTTCATAAAAATGTTAATAAATTGCTTGAGGCTGCAAATATATAATTTTATTTAGTATGTTGCTTTTCAAATATGCATTTAAAATGCTTCTTTCTTTTATTCTGTATTTTCCTACCGATTCCGTTGCTCAGATAGGAGAGAATTATTTTCCAGTAACGTGCAAAAAAGATGAATGATGCAAAGAGTCCTTTTAAAGACAGCGTTTGGTTTTCTAGGCATAAATAGCTCAAACATAATCTATCGTGATAAGAGTAACGAACATTGAGAAATTGATATTCAATGTGTAAAATGAGAAATCATGACCAAAGCAGGGTTGGACGAAAATACATTGGAAGGTCTTAATGAATGGTCTATCAGCGAAATCCCTTTACAAAAAATGTGAACTGCGAAAGATGTTGCCAAACGTGTTATTTACCTGTCAGATAACAATGTGGCCAGCTTCACGACCGGAACGGAAATCCTTATCGACGGCGGCATGGTTTTATAATTCACGTTTTAAAATTCCGGTTTAACCAAAGCTCAAATCGATTTTTATTGTTTTATTTAAAGTGGTCAATGCGCTCGGAACAGCATGATCTAAGTGCCTGACCATCTCCATCTTTTAATAAATATATGTCCTTTTGAAATAATGAAACCGTTTTTGTTTTTTATTTTTACAAAAAGCATGGCGGCTATGGTGACAGCATTTTAAGATATATCATTTAGTAGTAATTAAAGCGATAAGAATATGATACAGATTAAGTTATATTTTTTTATTATAGGTTATGTGCTTTTTTTTGCTCACAGCATTTGCAATGCTCAGAATAAGAAAAACCACGAGACAAGTGTTCAAAGTATCGAAGGCAATTGGTTCGATAAAAAAAATAATAGGCATCTGTCGATCCATCATGAACGGGGACAGGACTATTTTACTATCAACGACTGGCAGGACAATGGTCGGGGCAAGGAACCAATGATTGACTCCTATAAAGCTTGGCCGAGAGGGAAAAAATTGATCCTGCTGCAAAGTAATACAGACCTGAGAGCCCCCTATGCGGAGATCCTGCCTTCCGGAAAGTTTATTTTGTACCGTACAAAAAAGATGAATGATGCAAAGGGCCCTTTTATAGACAGCGTTTGGTTTTCTAGGTATAAATAGCTCAAATGCGCCCCGCAAGATTCTAAAGATCTTCAGGACAAATATCAGGGTATCAAGCCAGGATACCATACGAACAAGAAGCATTGGATCAGCGTCAGTTTTAACGGCGATGTTCCCGATTCAGTCATAAAGGAACTTGTCCGAAAATCACGGTGAATGGCTTGTATATTTAAACCAGGGAGGTTGTTATGGCATCATTATTAGAATCAAGAGAAGAGCGCAAAAAGTTAAATCAAGCAGCAAAACAGGCTTCTGAAATTGCAGATAAGGAGAACAGAGCTTTAGATTTATCTGTTCAGGTTGTAGAGGACGGATATATCGTTGAAAAACATGTAGATGGGACTCGCCAGATTATAAAAAGATAGATCGGATTAAGAGTAAAGTGAAATTAAAAAAAGGTATTGTTTTATGCCCTAGAACCAAAAGGTAAAGAGTATTTGCTGGCCCAAACGGTTCGGGTAAATCAACATACTAACAAAATAGCCAGTATTAAACTGGCTATTTTGTTAGTATAGAACCTATCTGTATTTTGTTTGCTTAGATAATCCATTGATTAATATTTCCCAGGTTGAAATTTTTAGTTGACCCCAAGTTGTGAGGACTTCAACTATAAAAGATACCGTCAATGCCTTTTTAAGAGTAAGAGAGAACAAAGACCCCAAAATTGAAGCTTGACAGAATACTTTTTTGCCGGCAGTGTTTATTTTTTTTCGTATTTTGTTATCGCATACCCGTCAAATCTTATTAGTTCTAATTCTTCTTTTCCTTTCGGTATATTGTAATAAAAGTTATAAAATTGAACAACTTTACCTCGAGGGAAATCTTTGGTAAATTTTGAAGTTATTGCAGATTGTTTGATTATTTCTGAATTCTTTTTCACAAGAGTTGCCATCCTTCCGATTCCATAAATTTTGACTTCGCAACTGTCTTTAGGTAGCAATGTAAAAGTATTTGATAAAAGATTTTCTCTTTCTTTTAACATCCATTCTTTTTTCATCCCCCGTAATTGTGCTACTTCAAATTCTGCGTTTTGGATAATTTCCAAAACACGGTTGCTATTTTTGTCGTTTAAATCTTTCGTAAGATTGGTAAGAGCATTATACAGTTTGTCAAGTAGTTGCGTTGAGTTCTTCAATTGAACTGATTTATTTAAGGAAGATAGTTCGACAGGGATATTAGCTTTAAACTTTATAGTTTTCAAAAAGTAACCATTCTTAATGTTTTCTTGTGTAATATCATCATCAGATAATTCATAATTTACCAAAATATTTTCTTCGGGAAAATCGGATTCATTGGAAATGATTGAAATTCCTTTGGCTGATCTGACTAATAGAATTTTTAAAATCGATTTCCCTTGCTTCTTGTAATTGGCTAAGTCAATTAGTATTTTTAACTCTTGTTCTCCATTTTCGTTAATCGCAATGTCAATAAAATTTGGAACTGTGCTTCCAAAGAATTCAAGCCCTCTGAATATAGGATAATCATTTACTGAGATTTCTGTAGGATAATAAAAGGTTGGTTGAATACCATAGTTGTTCTTGTTCACATTGTATTTTAGCTTATCCAAAAGTTCTGTCTTACGCTCTTGCCCTTTGCAAGAAGCTAAAGTCAGTAAAACAACAATAGATAAAATATATTTTTTCATAAGTCAATGCTGTTACAGCGTGTGGGTTTAACATTCCCGCCAACGTTTCGGGGCTTGGTGTTCAGGTGTGAAATCTAAGCACTAATCTTAATTTATTTGGATAGCTTTTTATGTGAAGTCAAACTAATTTTCTGAACTGAACTTTAAGATGTATTTGCAATTATTCAAATGTAAAAATATTGATTTTTGCAGAGTAAAACGTTTACAATTCGTTGGGTTTGGTTTAAAATTCGTTAGAGGATGTGATTCAAATCTATCTATGTAAGACAAATATTATAAACAAAATGATGATGAGTATATCGCAAAGAAGCGCAGTTCAATTATCGTAATTGAACTATTGAGGTAAATCAAGGCGTATGTCGCTAATGGCGATATTGATTGAACCGCTTTTGGATGAGAAGGTAGATTTAGCCAGTCTGTTAAAAATGATCATTATTCATGATCTTGTTGAAGCAGAAGTGGGAGACGTCTCCGTATTAGATCAGATCCGCAATTTGGAGATCAGAAAGATCAAAAAGCAAAATGAAGAGCAAGCCATTCCCAAGATCAGGCAAATGCTGGCAACAAGTAACGGACAAGAAATCTATGATCTTTTCTATGAATTTGATGAAAAAAATCATTAAGCTCTTTAAGCACTGTTGTTTGATAAAGTACCTGATCATAAATAGATTGTTGAAATGGGAAAGGTGACATCTTTGAATGCCACCTTTTTAAATAGATGCTCGCAGATCTAACTTCGGACATTATTCAGCAGATCATGCGGATAACCTAACGAAATGGCGCTTAATGTATCCAGTCTTTGAATTTCTTCTTCGGTGAGATCTAAATTTATAGCGTTGAAACTTTCTTCAAACTGCTTAATATTGCGGGCTCCAAGCAATGGGAATGCCTGTTTTGCTAAATTCCATGCAAAAGCAATCTGGCCTGGAGTCGCATTATATTTCCTAGAAATGTCAATCAGCTCATCTATGATTGCTTTCGTTTTTTGATCTTCAGTATAACCAGACTCCCCCGAAAGACTAATCCGTCCAGATTCACCATTTCTGTATTTTCCCGTCAGTATTCCGCCTGCCAGTGGAGAATACATCATGATGCCTAGACCAAATTCCTCTGCCATTGGAATCAGTTCCCGGTCCGCTGTACGCTGGAGCAGATTATATTCGATCTGCAGGGCAGTCAGTTTTATTGAAGTGGCGATGGCAGAGGCTTTCCATGCGGGAAAATTTGTCAATCCAGTATACAGTACTTTTCCTTCTCTTATCAGATCCTCCAAGCCCATACCAATTTCATCCATCGCAGTTACTCCATCATCATAATGAGGCATGTAAATATCGATGTAATCTGTTTTTAAACGTTTTAGGCTTTCATCTACTGCCTGACGCATGGATTTTCGGTTATTTCCATAATTGCTTTTTGCGGGTTTTTCCATACTACTTCTGGTATATTTGGAGCATATAATAAAATTGCTCCGTTGTCCACTGGTAAAATTGCCCACAATTTCTTCTGCTTGCCCCAATTGATAGGTGTCGGAAACGTCGATAAAATTTCCGCCTGCATCCGCATAGGCTGTCAGAATTTTTTTAGATTCTTCAGGATCTGCTCCGTATCCTTTTCCTGTTCCAAAGTTTGCCGCTCCCAATATAATTTCACTTGCATAGAGTCCTGTTTTGTCTCCGAATAGTTTATATTTCATATTTTTATATTTACTTTGCTACAAAGGTAGTTGCCTAATATATCTGGGTCAATTACGGATAAATTTATCTATATCAAATTTTTATTAGCTACAATGGCATACGAAAAGAAACTTCCTGTTAACCTGGACTGTGGGTTGCATCTGTTCCTTCAGGTGGTTCAGGGCAAATGGAAAATAAGTCTGCTCTGGGCGGTGTATTCCGGAATCAAGAGACCGGGCGAACTTCAGCGAAAAATTCCTAAGGCATCCCGTCGGGTACTGGACGCTCAGCTTAATGAATTAATCGCACACGGCTTGCTCATAAAAAAAGTATACGACGAACTTCCGCTCAAAGTGGAATATGAACTCACTGAATTGGGGCAAAGCCTGATGCCGATTATCGGAATTACCGCGCAGTGGGGTGAAGATCACAGAGAGGAACTAGAGGGGCTTTTAGGGACTTAATTGTCTACAAAAAATAGTAATGGCATTATTACTGAATTTGTAGCACTTTAATATCCAAATTCTTCAAAGTTGGCCCAGCCCATTTCTATCCAATCATCCCAATATAATCGACCAGTAGATCCAACTCCATCTGGGGCGATTGTATAAAAGTCAGCGATTACTCCAAAATGTTTTCTTGTTTTAGTGGGTTAAGCATGCCAACATCCTGCTGAATGATGAGAAAATAATTTCGCTCAATCCTTCGAGTTCGACACCATATTCATGATCGTAAACTTGGATCGGATAATCATTTTTTTCCGCAGAGTCTCTCATAGCAAATACCAGTAGTCCTGTATCATTACCTTCACTCGCAAACGGAATCAGGCCAAGTGGGATGATTTGTTCAGCGATGTACCAGTCATGATTGGATCAGTCTTCTTTAGATGCAATTGAAGAAAACCGTTTTTAAGCTTCTGTCCTTTGTGTTTGAACTTTGCGCTTAACTCCTCATTATTTGCTAAAATTGCTCCAGCTCCAGTGATTATAGGGCTTACGTTAAAATAAATATCTGTAACTAGATCTTTGTCCAAAAAAGCGTTGAAAGTACCTGCTCCACCTCCGACGGCTATTTCATGCACCCCTTGCGAAGACATATATGCAATTGCCTCTTCAGGACTTGCTACAGTCTTGTAGCCATCAGTCGTATAAGATTTACCGGCCAATATGATGATTTCTATTCCATTAAAATGTTCTTTTACTGGATCTGGAAAATTTAGAAAATTTTCAAATGTTTTCAATCCTATCACTACATTTCCAACCCGTCTTACAGATTGTATATAAAATTCCATTGCTTCAGGTGGCAGCTTATGATGCGGGTTATCGGATATCAAAATTCTTCCATTAGCCGAAATGTTTGCGATTACTGTTACTTTCATAATTATTTTTTAAAATTTCTGTTCAACAAAACTATTGGATATTCAATATATATTTACTATTCATTACCTTTAGGAAAGTAACTATCCTATGGGCAATAAAAAAAGTGATATTGATAAAGAAACTATTTTGGCATTAAAAGATGGCATTGAATTGCTCAGTGGTAAATGGAAATTTTGTATCCTGCACAATTTGCAGAAACACGGCACAATGCGGTTTAAAGATCTGCAAGAAATGGCTCAGGGAATATCCCCAAAAGTTCTATCCAACGAACTTCAGGAATTAGAAGATAATTTACTGATTAGCAGAACGGTTAATGACACCAAACCTGTGACCGTTTCTTATGCGCTTACCGCATATGCTAAAGAAACGGAAGAAGTTGCCAATGTTTTAATTAAATTTGGTCTAAAGCATAGAGATAAAATTAAAGCAAAATGAGGTTTCTATTTTAACAGCTCATTTTTTGATTTTAAACCTCATAAGATGGAGTCTATATTTTTATAAGGGGGATAGGTCTCGATATAAAGAAACTATTTTGGTAAATTCATAAGTAGTTCCTTTGCAGGTACTTCTTGAATTTTACCGTCAACTTTTACCACCAAACTCTCACCCTTTGCAGCACTTTCTTCTGCAATTTTCGTAAAGCCTTTTGCACTCCTAAACGAATTCGTTCAGCAAGATCGATATTTTCGATATTTACCTTATCGTTCATTATGGTATTTCGATTTTAGTGTCGACCAATTTCGCTATTTGAAATGAACTCCCCAAATTTATAACCCTGAGTAATTAGTTCGGGTATTAAATCCTAACGTATGACCTTCATAGCTAGGAGTTGCACATTTTACATTCATTTTAAAAAATCTTCTTCTACCAGAGCATTATTTAAAAATACGCCTGTATTATTGCCCGTTGAGATAGCATATGATACAGCACGTAGCGGATTAGTATTGTCTCCACAAGCGAATATATTATCCACTGTTGTTTTCTGAAATGCATCTACTTTGATAAGTCCCTGTTCTGTCAATTCACAGCCCAATAATTCGGGGATTTTACAATGTTGTTCAAATGGAGGTCTAGCATAGATGACATCTAATTTAAAAATTGAATTGTCTGAAAAAGTTATTTCTTCAACTACGCCGTCCTTATGTTTAAACGAGGCTATCTTCTTCTCAACTATTGAAATATTGTGTCTTTTGATTTCATCGGTCTGCTCTTGTGTCAGCTCCGATTTTCCATTGGTAAATATCGTTAAATCCTTTGTCCAGTTATTAATAAGTCGGGACAAGTGAAATGCACCATATCCATTTGCCAAAATCCCTGTTTTTTGATTTTTCACTTCATATCCATGACAATAAGGACAATGAAGTACTGTGATTCCCCAGCATTCAGAAAACCCCTTAATGTTCAGCATTTTGTCTTTTAAACCTGTTGCAAAAACAAGTTTTCTAGCTGAAAATATTTTACCTGATTGAGTTGATAGCTCAAAGCCCTTATCAGTTTTCGTTGCACTAACAGCAAGGTCAGTCAAGAATTTTACAGTGTCGTATTTTAACACTTGATCTTTTGCCTTTTCCCCAATAACGCTTGGTTTTTCTCCGTCTTGCGTCAGAAAGTTATGTGAATGAGGTGTTTGTCGGTTACAGGGCAAACCGCTATCAATAATTAAAACATTTCTTAATGCTCGTCCCAGAGCCATCGCTGCCGAAAGTCCTGCATAGCTACCGCCAATTATGATTACGTCAAAATTTTTGTTATCTGTCATTTCATTAAAATTTAAAAATGATGTTAATGGAAGAGGTAAAGCTAAAATGGATAAAGCAAGTCCTCCTTGTTTAATTAATTCTCGTCTTGATATTTTTTTCTGTTTATCCTTTATTTCCAACGGTCTGCTTAGGTCGTTGATTTCAGGGGTCCCATCGCTTATCTGATCTTCGCGAAGATTAGCTATGATCTCCCTATTATTTTCTGGTCTGTCCGTCTCCATACTTGTAATATTTATTGGTTGCTAAATGTTCAAAACCAATTCATCTATTGTTTATTTGTATTAAACAGCGTTCAAATATAGTGAAAATATATTTGTTTTAACAAAATAGATAGATTGAATTTTAAATAGCTCAGGCTGTAATACACAACTTTAAACTAAATAAACAACTGAATTGCTTTAATATATGGTGTTTTACCGCAGATATCATAGTGAAGTGAAAAAAAAATTGGATAATTGAACACTGTTTAATAAATTTGCATCATAAAATTAATTTCAACATTTAAGAAATGAAAAAAGCATTAATAACTGGAGCAAGCGGAGGCATAGGTTTGGAAATTGCCAGACGTCTTTCCCAACAGCATTACCAATTGACTCTAGTGGCAAGAAATGAACAGAAATTGAAATCTGTTCAGGAGCAACTTGGGAGGGATGTACATCAGATTCTTGTAGCAGACCTTACCATAAAAGAGGATATTGAGAAAGTCAGTAAGCACCTTACTGAAAATAGTTATGATCTTCTTGTTAATAACGCAGGAAATGGTTCTTATGGAAGGTTTACAGAGATACCTATTGGAGAACAGTTAAATACCATGACACTGAATATGGAGGCATTGGTATCCTTGTCTTATGCATTTTTAAGCAAAGCAGTATCAGGAAATGCGCTGATCAATATTGGGTCACTACTGGCTCATTCATCTTTACCTGGTGGAGCCGTGTACGCGGGGACAAAAAGCTTTGTTGCCAACTTTTCGGAGTCACTCTGGTATGAATATAAAAATAAAGGTATCTTTGTTTCAGGCTTTAATCCCGGTGCTGCCGATTCTGATTTCCATTCGAACTCGGGCAGTGATACAAGTGCATTTCCAAGTTTTGTCGTATCGAGTGTTTCTGAAGTTGCCGACGAATTTATGAAGGCATTGGCAGCAAGAAGAAAGCCAAGAGTAATACAAGGATTTAAAAACCGAATGATGCTATTCGGGTTTAAGTTTCTCAACAGGAAATCAACCATTAATATAATGGGTAAAATTAGTCCGGGACTTAAGGCTTAAATTTTAAAGCCAAATAAAAATTAAAATGAGTATAGCAGAAAGAAAACAGGAAGAAAAACTGGAAATGCACCAGCGTATCTTAAATGCGGCACGCAAAATATTTCTTGAAAAAGGATATGAAAAGACCAGTATGCGCAATATTGCCAATGAGATCAATTATAGTCCTGGCAGCCTCTATTTTCATTTTAAGGATAAAACCGAAATTTTTCAGGAGCTTCAGAAAGAAGGGTTCACGTTGCTTCTAAACCAGTTGAAAGTGCTGAACAGCGTAGCAGATCCATTTGAACGACTTAAGGCATCGGGACGTGTGTTTATTCAATTTGCGCAGGAAAATAAGGATTACTACAACCTCATGTTCATGGTCGAGGAGACCGTAAAAGATCCTGCCGAAACTAGGTTCACAATTGCACAGGAAGCCATAAATCATATGTGTTCTATGATCCGAGATTGCCAGCAACAGGGTAAATTCAAAGAGATGGATACAGACTATTTTACATTTATGGTGCTTTCCGCAATGCATGGAATTTGTGCCTTGTTTTGCAAGGACCGTACAACAAGTTTTATAAACAAAACAAATGAAGAGCTGATGGAAAACGGCTACGCATGTTTTGTTGCTTTGCTCGAAAAGAGCTAGGCACTTTTTTTTATTATTTTATTGAACAGTGTTTAAATTTATTACAGTGATTAAATCATATCAAAAACCTAAATTACTATGGTCGATTTTGTTGACCATGGTATTGATCACTGCCCATCAGAGCAGGGCACAGGGTAGGCTTGACCTATACATACAAGAAGGTCTGGAATCAAACCAGAGTATAAAACAGCAAAGTTTTATGCTGGAGAAAAATGTTTATGCGCTCTCGGAGGCGAAAAGTATGTTTCTACCAAATATTGCCTTTTCAACAACCTATACCAAAGCCGATGGCGGACGGACAATCGATATTCCTGTGGGCGATATGATGAACAGTGTGTACAGTACACTAAATCAGTTAACAGGAAGCAATTCGTTTCCGCAATTGCGAAACCAGCAGGTATTGATAAATCCCGATAATTTCTATGATGCAAAATTTCGCATAACCCAACCAATTCTGAATGCAGAGCTCAATTATAACAAAAAGATTAAGACAAAGCAGATCGGCCTCCAAAAAACGGAAGTGCTACTTTATAAAAGAGAATTGGTAAAAGAAATTAAAGTAGCCTATTATAATTATCTGAAAACGACCAATGCTGTAAAGATCTACCAATCTTATTTAGCATTGGTGCGTGAAGGGGAGAGAGTCAACAGGAAGCTATTGGATAATGGTAAGATTAACCGGACAGCCTTGGTCCGAAGCCAAAATGAGGTTTCCAAAATCGAGGCCTCGATCGTGACTGCTATAAAGACGCAAGAATCGGCCAGGTATTATTTTAATTTCCTACTTAATCGCCCACAGACAGAAAGTATTTTAATAGATGAAATAACCGCGTTGCCGGATCAGAACGCTCTAATAGGCGAAGATATCGGTAATCGCGAGGAGCTTTCCAAACTTAAAATCGCCAAGGGTATCAATGAAGACCTGACGGGACTTGCAAAATCATACCTCGTTCCAAAGGTGGGAGCCAGTTTGGACCTGGGTTCGCAGGCATTTGACTGGAAATTCAATAATAAGAGCCGCTATTACCTTCTTGGCGTTTCTTTAGAGTGGAACCTTTTCGGATTTGGGAGAAACAGCAGCCGCATCAAGCAGACCCTTGCCGAGCAGCAGGCGATTTCATCCCAGACCGACTATGTGCAACAACAGCTTCTTACGGAGCTTAAAGTGCGTCAGGCCAGTATGGAAAGTGCTGTTGCTGAATTTCGGGCAGCCCAGAGCCAGTTAAAGACAAGCCAGACCTATTACAATGATATATCAAAATTATATAAGGAGGGAATGGCAATTTATATTGAAGTGCTTGACGCCCAGAATCAATGGGTAGATGCCCAGCTGCAGGCCAACATCGCTCTATTCGATACATGGATAGCATTTACTGCCATTGAACGCGCCAACGCTAGTTTTAACATACAATAATTTTAAAAATGAAAAGGATACAATTTACAGTAATTGCGGCAGCCCTATTGCTGTCATCGTGCAAAGAGCACCCCAAAAATACAAATCCGCTTGGCGAACCAGATATCATTGCCGTAAAGGTATCCCCTGTGTCGTCCTTCCGTGTTCCTACCTCGGTACAGGTAAGCGGGTTGGTCAGTACAGAAGACCAGGCAAACTATTCTTTTAAAATAGGCGGTGTCATCAGCCGTATATTGGTCAATGAAGGAGACTTTTTCCGCAAAGGACAATTATTGGCAACGTTGAATACGACCGAAATTTCAGCCGGGCTTTCCCAGTCAAGCCTAGGTGTGGATAAAGCCCAACGCGACTATGACCGTGCAATGAACCTTTACAAAGACAGTGTCTTTACGTTGGAACAGCTGCAAAATACAAGAACTGCACTTGATGTCGCCAGAAAAGGAAAAGAAGCCGTGGCGTTCAACGAGCGCTATGCAAAGATCTATGCCGCCTCGGACGGCTTTGTCTCAAAGAAGGTCGCAAATGAAGGAGAAGTGATTGGGGGCGGAATGCCGGTGTTACTTACTAATACCATACAGCAGAATGCCAGCTATCTTCTGAAAGCAGGTGTAACAGACCGTGAATGGTCAAGTATAAAAGCAGGACAGGCTGCAAAAGTTACATTAGATGGTTTCCCTGATCAGCTATTCGAGGCGACGGTATACAAAAAGTTGCAATCGGCAGACCGAGAAATAGGCTCTTTCCAGATAGAACTAAAATTGAAACTCAATAACGTTGCTCCTCCCGTAGGCATGTTTGGGAAGGCCGATATTGAGATAGATGAGGTGGAGAATGCAATCGTGATCCCCTATAATGCATTGGTCGAAGCGGACGGAAAAAAAGGATACGTATTCACTATTGTTGGCGCAGACAAGGTAAAAAAGATTCCTGTAAACATCATGAAGTTTGAAACGGATAAAGTGTATTTAAGTGACAAAATGGACGGGATAAACCAAATTGTCATTTCCAACAGCGCCTACCTGAACGAGCAATCCGTAGTCAAAATTATCAAATAAACCCACATCATAATGAAAATAACAAATTTTGCCGTTAAGAACTATCAGTTCACCCTGATCATGTTCGTTCTTTTCGCCGTAGTGGGGTTGCTCACGCTGTTCACTATGCCGAGATCGGAGGATCCGACAACGCATCCGCCGCAATATGTGATCACGGTCATTTACCCGGGAACCAGTCCAAAAGACATGGAAGAACAGGTGGTAAAACCGATTGAAAATAAAATATACGGGCTTGAAAATATAGAAAAGATACTTACTTCTGTTGAAGATGGTGTTGCCGTAATACAGCCTAAATTCAAATATGGCGTCGATGTCGACAATAAATACCAGGAGATATCTACCGAGATAAATGCGTTAAAGAACAGTGAACTCCCAAAAGACATCCATCTGATCAAAACGGAAAAGGTAGCATCCTCCGATGTAAAGATCATCCAAGTGGCTTTGGTTTCCAATGCTGCATCAGCTAAAGAACTTAGGGACAAAGCCGATCTGCTTAAAACAGCGCTGGAAAAGATTACCGACCTTAAGGAAGTTAAGTATACAGGAGTTCCTGAGCAGGAGATACGCATAGACATGCAGCTGGATAAGCTAGCCCAGCTAAGGATACCCTTAAATCTTGTTGTCGGGAGCTTGCAAAGCGAAGCTGCCGATATCCCAGGGGGGAGCGTCAACCTCGATACCAAAGTTTTCAACGTGAAGACAAGCGGCAAGTTCAAGAACGTCGAAGACGTCGCCAATACAGTTATATATAATGCCAACGGGAAGATCATTTATTTAAAAGATGTCGCCAAAGTTAGCTATAAGGATGGTACCATCAACCATATTACCCGCCTTAATGGTCACCGCTGTGTGCTCGTGACAGCCGCCATGAAAGACAATGTCAATATTAGCAAGGTCAAGGAAGAGTATATGCCAGTGTTGGAAGCATTCCAGAAAGGACTTCCGGAAAATATAAAAATGATCAAAAACTTTGACCAGGCGGACATGGTTGCACAACGTTTGGGACACCTGGGATTTGATTTTGCGCTGGCGATCGTGCTGGTCGTTATCACGTTGTTGCCACTGGGATTCAGGGCGTCATTGATTGTTATGATCTCCATTCCGTTATCACTCGCCTTGGGTTTGATAGCGATGAACATGCTGGGCTATTCACTCAACCAATTGAGTATTGTTGGCCTGGTGGTGGCATTGGGACTGCTGGTAGACGACAGTATTGTTGTTGTCGAAAATATAGAAAGATGGTTAAGAGAGGGGTATTCCATTAAGGATGCCGTGTTAAAAGGGACAAGGCAGATAGGTAATGCAGTTGTAGGATGTACGGCTACTCTGGTCATAGCGTTCCTGCCGCTTGCTTTTTTACCTGATGCGGCAGGCGAATTTCTCCGAAGCTTGCCGATGGCGGTAATGACAAGCGTATTGGCATCCATGCTGGTTGCGCTTACCTTGGTTCCATTTCTTGGTAGCCGTATATTAAAACCCCATGCACATAGCGGCGGTAATTACTTCCTGCAGAAGCTACAGCAGTTTTTGAGCTATTCTTACCGCAGTATCATGCCAATCGCACTCAAATGGCCAAAAGTAACCGTAGGGATCTCAATCGCGCTGAGTGTTTTTGCATTCGCCCTCTTTCCATTGGCAGGATTCAAGCTTTTTCCAACATCAGAAAAGCCAATGTTCCTGATCAATATCAAACTGCCATTGCAGGCAAACATCCCTGAAAGCGACCGCGTCACCAAACTCGTGGAGCAGGAACTGAAGAGCCATAAGGAAATCGTGTATTATACCTCCAATGTCGGCAAAGGTAATCCGCAGATTTATTACAATGTACACCAGCAGGACATTAAGCCCGATTTTGGACAAATATTTGTTCAATTGGGCGACGATACCGGCCCAAAAGTCAAACAAGAACTGATAAAGACCCTTAGAAAAAAATTCATTGATTTTCCCCATGCAAGAATTGAAGTAAAGGATTTTGAACAGGGCACACCGATTGAGGCGAACATTGTTGTCAGAGTTTTCGGGGATAATCAGGACACCTTGCGATCCCTATCTTTTAAGGTAGAGGAAATTTTAAGGAAGCACCCCGGTACCTTCTTTGTGAACAACGAGCTAAATTCGTACAAATCAGATGTCAAGGTTTCAATAGACAAGGAAAAAGCGCGTACCCTTGGTGTATTGACCAGTGATGTAGACATGGTTATCCGTATGGCAGTAGCCGGCGTAAATGTTGGTGACTACATCGACGACCGCGGCGATTCAAGGAATGTAATCATTACCCTACCACGAGAAAAGTTTTCAGATCTCAATGTGCTCAAAGGACTTTATGTCAACAATATCCAGGGAACACCGATACAGGTTGACCAGATTGCTACAATAGGTTTTGAAACATCTCCGACGGCAATCAACCATTTTAACAAATCGAGGTTTGCCAAAGTGACATCATTGACTAAAGACCACGTGTATGCCAATGATATTTTAAAGGACATCGTTCCACAGCTTGACAGATTAAAGCTTCCGCCGGGGTACTATTATAAATTGTCGGGTGAGGCCGAGTCCGAAGGCGATGCCCTGGGAGGCAACTTTCTTTCGGTCATATTATTAAGTGGCTTCCTTTTTATTGGCGTGCTCCTTTTACAGTTTAAGAATTTCAAGGGGATTATTATCGTATTATCCATTATCCCGTTGGGTATATTGGGCGGTGTTATAGCGCTCCTTTTCACCGGCAATCCGATGTCCTTGGTTTCTATTATCGGTTTTATCGGGCTGTCGGGAATACAGGTCAAGAATTCGCTGCTCCTCGTGGATTTTACAAACCAGCTTAGGGTTGAGGGCCACTCCTTGGATGAAGCTATCCATATAGCGGGCGAGACACGGTTTTTACCTGTTGTGCTTACATCTATTACCGCTATCTGTGGATTGATACCTATTGCATTAAATCCCAATCCACTTATTGCCCCCTTGGCAATTGTACTTATTGGCGGGCTTATAAGTTCAACAATCCTATCAAGGATTGTAACGCCCGTAATGTATAGGCTCATCCCACCACAGATCGAAATTGAGGAAGATACAGAAGATAACGATAAGTAATAAATACACTTTTCAATGGTAATACAAGAAGCCAGTCCCTTATATAGTTTATATGGGCCTGGCCAAAGCCAGGATGATCAGTCCCGCTGGATGGGAATGCCATTTGGTCCTCGCACCCGGTTCAAAGGTTACACTTCCGACCACGTTCTGATTAACGCTATCCGCTGTTACAAGATTATTTAAATATGCTGTTCCCGTAAAGTTGTCGTTTGTAATCTTTACACTTTTGGCAAAAATTGGGTCGTTTGTTCTGCTGTTGGTTCACTCTTTTCATTAACCTCAGAGGGAGATTCCTGCACTGTTGGCTTAGATAATGGCGAAGAGCATGCTGTAAAAAATGCTGCAATGGAAATAGAGCTTGTTTTCATGTGTTTTAAAGTTATCGCAAACGTTTTATGATTAAATAAAATCTAATAGCAAATCTGCATCTTTCGCAACATCTTTCCTTACGGTTTCCCGTATGATTTCATCCTCAACCAGCTTTACCTTTGTTCAAGGTTATTGTAAACACATAGACAATGGATATATTTTTGGGATGGATTATCTTTTCGTTAGCAGTAGGTGCTATCGGTGCCAATAGGAATATAGGTTTTGCAGGAGCATTCTTTCTTTCATTATTCCTATCTCCGGTTATTGGCCTCATATTTACACTGGTATCTAAATCAGACGATCAGGTTAAATTTGAAACAGAGTTGTTATCCAATGCGAAAAAGCAAACTGAAGGGATTTTAAAAGCAAGTGATAAATCTTTTACTGATGAATTATATAAACTTAAGAATTTGCTTGACTCAGATTTGATTACCAGGGAGGAATTTGAAATTGAGAAGGAAAGCTTAAGAAGTAGCTTACCACAAAAGAAAACTGTGTTATCACTTTATTGTTCGTCCACGTCTGGTATTTCAGGAAGATTGATGATCCGGGTAGGAGACACGGGAAACTTTATAGATCTTCCGCAGGGACGGGATAACGCTTTAGATTTCGATGTACCTGCAGGCGAAGTTAAGGTGGTGATCAGTCCCACTGGAATTTTTGCCAGCGAAAAGAAAGTCTATCTAAAAACAGTGATGCATGAAACCATTCGCTATGATATATCTGAGATTTATATGCAGTAGTGTAAAGTCTTCTAATATCTAGTTATCAGTGAACTGGTAATTTTCACCTAAAATAGTTACGTTATAGTCATAGCCTTCATCGCTTGTAGATGAACAAGAGCCACTAGAAATGTCTTCAGATGTAAAATGGGACTCGTCTAACCATCCGCCATTCGGGCAATGTATAGTAACTAAGCTGTCATTTTCCACCTCAATATTTAATGTATATGAGCTGCTGGTTACGGTTCTTAAATTCTCCTATTATATGTTGACGTCTTTCAAACCTCTCCTCCAGGTTGATTATATATGTCTTAATTCTTGTCATACACGTTGAATAGGGGCTCAAACTTCATAATTTAAAATAATCTGATTACTCTAGTGCACTCTTAATGAAATTCCGGTACTCTTCAAGTAGGTTTTCAGAAAAACCTTCCGTGCGCTTCAGAATTTTCCCAGTTTGATCTGTGAAAATTATTAGCGGAATAGCAGAGCAATCATATTCCATTTTTATTCTATTAAAATCATTTGTTTCAATGATAAACTGGTCCCATTCCATATTTTCTTCCTTCAGTGCTTTTAGCCAATTGGAACGCGTCTTATCAATAGATATACTAGCCATATAAAAGTCCTGAGAGGTTATTGAATTTTTAATATTTTTCAATAAAGGGATTTCCGAGCGACATGGGACACACCAACTAGCCCAGAAAATAAGCATATTCAACTTTTTATTTTTATTTATACCTTCTTTTACAATATTATTAGAATTTTTAAGAATTAACAAAGAAGTCAATTGATTTACTTCTTTCCTAGTCATTAGATATTTATTTAATTCTGCGGCCTTTGTTGATTTTTTTACCCTATCATCAAACATAATCAGCAATTCCTCTAATTCTTTATTTGTAAATGAACTTTTATTATTATATAATTCTCCAAAAAGATAGAAAGCATATGGATTCTCCTTTACAAGCCTTCTTGTATCATTAAAACTCTCGGTATGTTTTTGAGGGCTTTCATCATTTATAATGCCAATATTTTTCGGATAATTCTGTTGATAAAATCTATTTTGTTTGCCTGCTTCTATCTTTAAAGGTTTTAAGTTGAAGATAGAAGTAACACCTGTCCAATCCCCCCTTATTTTGATTAGTCCATCATCGGTCATGAACGCAACGCTATTGTTCTTACTTAATTCATTATTAATGAAGGCTAGCCTGTGCATTTTATTTTCTTTGGTAAAATACACAATACTAGCCAAAAAAGGTTCTTTATTATCTTTAATAACAAATTTGAATTTTCCTTCTTTATATTCAGCAGAATCTAGTTTATTCCTCCATTGGTATGCATCCACCAAATACAATTTCGATGAAGGAATACCTATTACTTCACCTTCTATCACTGACCTATATTGGGCTTTAAAATCTGCTACTTTTACAGGATTTACTTGCGCAAATGTGCAAATTGAAACCAAAATTAAAAGGAAGGAAAAAAACAGTTTTTTCATTATTTTTTTAATGTTAAGTAATCGGAAGGCAATACTTTTAAATAATCCTTGTAAATAAAGACTTCCTCATCCTGAAGAAATTTAAGATCTTCTTTCGGTAATCCTGAATATTTCGAAAATACTGTAAAAGTTGAGTCTTTTGGATAATAGTGGCCAGCAATTTTGATCATTTCAATTGTTGACTTTTCAGGCTCTGTAGCCTGCTCTTTCTTACACGCGCCAAAGCCTAGCCCCAGCAGCGCAATAAACATTAAATATCTTTTCACTTGGCAATATAATTAGCCCAAAAGATAAGTATTAAAGTTTATGTATTTTTTTGATGGCAGGAAAATTACACATAAGTGTAGGCCAGCTGGGGAAAACTCTTTTTGTTTTTTAAGAGACTCAATTTTTGCGGAGTAAATGTAATTTACTGTTAAGGATTCGGTTATAGACTAGTTTAAGGTCATCGTAAACAACATTTACAATGGATATACTAATTTTTTTGAGGCACTTTAGAATGAAAGAATATGCAGAAAGCTAAGAAGGGATAGATATTATATTGCCAAGCTACACTAATCAGTTGTTATATTTGCATCTCGTTATATAATTTGTAACATTTTTTAACAAAACAGTAAAGAATTTTAATACACAGAATGTGTAATTTAGGTAAGGCCTATGTGCAGCAAGTATTTTATATCCTTGCTACACTAGATTTATGATAAAAGCTATATGCAGGATAACACATTGAAACATTCATATCATACTGTTAACATTTTGTTTTATAATTTAATATTTGGGCAAACCGATATAAATTGAGCGCTTTTATAGTGCTTACGCAGATCATATGGGTGAAGATCAAATAACTACTTGGGCGGATGAGTTTAGGTTTAGTCGTTAATTACATAATTTTAAGTATGAAAAAAGGAATACATCGTCTATTTCAGTTTTTAATAATATTTAGTTCATTGCAAATTTTTATCTGCACTGATACCTTAGCGCAAAATCTTGGTCATGCTATAATAAAAGGGAATATTAAAGGTAATAAAGGGGAGGGGTTCACACTTTATAGGCTTGATGAGACAAGTGCATTAATTAATTATAAGAATGGGCAATTTATTTCCACAGATAGTCGAGGATATTTTTATACGAATATTATACTTGATAAGGCAAACTATTTTGTTATAGGGTTTAATACATTGTATATTTCACCCCATGATTCAATTCATATGACAGTAGATGGAACGTATCCAGCACGTTCCAGTTTTAGTGGTATTGGGGCGGAGATACAGGATTATCTGAAAGGGAATCCCTATTATAAGGGTGCTTCTTTTTTAGAAGGTGGAGACAGTATTCGCCGTAAACTGGAAGACAACTTGGATTATGTTTTGTCTGCAGAAAAGAGGAGAAATATGGAACTAAAAAAACTGGCCCATACTTCCGGATCATTTCAACATATTGAGAAAGCACGGACAAAAGCCGATGTTATAAATAGTTTGCTTCGCTTAAGATCACATTATAAAAGAATGTTTAATAAAAAGGAACCTTTAGATTCTATTCCAGAGCTTATGGATTACAATTCAAAAGTTGTTCCTGTTATTAAACAATATGCATCTAACTTTTTGGATAAAGATTTTTTAGGTTTAATCAATTATCGATATATCCTTCCCAATATCATACAATTTAATAGCGGAAATAAAAGAATAGGACCAATACTTGAATGGTCCAAGTTTAACGAATTGAGTTCTGAAATTGACGAGGCAATGAAAACAAACGATGAAACAGTTTTAGATAAGCTAAAAAACGATATTAATGCCATGCCAAACGAAATATATCGAAATGCTGTTTTAAGTAAACTTTCATCCGTTTCTAGTCTAATGAAGGGAAATCAAGCTGCGGATTTCGATTTTGAGGATGAAAAAGGCAAGCGTCGAAAACTTTCTGAATTTAAGGGCAAACCCATTTTTATCGATCTATGGGCTACCTGGTGCATGCCTTGTCTGGAGCAAAAGCCAGAATTCGAGCAACTTGCAAAGAAATATAAAAATAAGGCTACCTTTTTGTCTATATCAGTGGATAATGATAAGAATAGATGGTTGAGTTTTTTGAAAAATAAGGACTTAGTTGCTTTTGAGGGGTGGAGTAGTTTTAAATCGCTTTCACGCTATAACGTAGTCGGTATTCCCAGATATATTTTTATTGATAAAGATTTCAATATTTTTAGTTTAGATGTTTCGACTAACTTTTCTAAGGTAATTGAAGATCATTTTACTATGATAGAGAAGTAGCGGGATTTATTTGAAGAAAAAAAACTGTTTCAATAGGAGTATATCCAAAATAAACTAATTGACATCGCCAAAGAAAAGATCTTTGATGGCAACAAAATCATAAATGAAATCGCCTTTGAACTAGGGTTCAAATATCCTCAACATTTTAATCGGTTATTCAAAAACAGGGTAGAGTTTATCCCAAATGAATATAGAAATCGAAGTCTAAACTAATTATGCTTTAAGCATAAGAGTACGGCTGTCAAATTGGTTTTAGGTGGTGTAGTTTGGGAGATATACCAGATTTAAAGTAAATTCATATTTTTATTCATATTTGAAGCTTTATATGGAGCCATTAGAAGAAATAGATATTTTTATTTTTGATACATTAACAGATATTTTGTTTGATAAGGTGCCCGGGTACAAGGAAGTTGTTGATATGGGAGAGAACAGTTTTTTCTCAGATCGTTCAACATATCTGTTTATGAACGAATTTGCGGTATATCTTGGTGGCCAGATCATAGCTGATCGCACAAGCTCTTTTGTTGAAAGTTCCTTTGATTATATCAATTAGGACCTACACGACATATGCAGACGACAAGGTTTCAGAGATTGAAGCTCTTAAATTAACACTCAAAAAAAATGATAACGATTTTCTAACCGACATCTACAATCGACAATTGGCAGAGTTATATGTCGGGACTGGTGAAAACAATAAAGCTCTTGAAATCCTTGAGCGCGTAATAAAAGGAACAGATAACGGCAATATTGTAAGAGATTGTATTGAACAACTTTGCAGAATAATCATTAGCACAAACAGCTCATCAGACGTGACAGCTAAGAAATCATATTATAAAAGTTCAACATAAAAAGTACAGCAACTTTTCTCCGATGGTGGACGGTTTAATTAAAGATGTGACAGAAATAATGCAAGAGGAAAAAATAACTGCACATAACAGCAGCTTGCCAAAAGCGGGGCAGACGTGGTGGCAGAAACTTTTTGGATCTGAATAAATATTTATCCACTGACACAATTTACATTACATTAAGTTTATGGAGTATAGGCAGAATTGAAAGTACCTCAAAATAGAAGTTTTTAACCCCGAAAAGAAGCGCTATATTAATTCAAGACCTTTGACTTCTAATTTAATATTATTTAACATTACAACATAAGTATATTATCTATATTGTATTCGATAATAAACCTGTGTTATGAAGAAAGTAGTATTCCCTCTTCTGTTGACCTTTGTTTTGACTGTCTTTCTTTCAGTTTTTACTTATGCGCAACAGATCAAATCCTATAACGTTGATCAGCAGATTATTAAAGATGGGCTGCCTGCAGGTTGGTTCTTAGCAGAATCCCAAGGCTATTCTTTCACCGTTGAAAGACATAGCAGGTACGCCGATAAAACACAGTTAAAAATTAGTAGTGTACGCGATAGCAATGGGTATTCAGGTGTTATGATGCTGAATATTCCTGAAAACCTAGAAGGGAAGGAGATTGCTTTTGAAGGGAAAATCAAGACAGAGAATATAGCACCTGATGGATTTGCCGGATTATTTCTCCAATTAAAACCCAAAGTTGACGTCGAGAATATGGAGTCCCAGAGATTGAATGGAACGCATGATTGGGAAACATTTGGTGTCAGGCTTAAGTTAAAACCAAAAGAAACACGTAGTATTGCCATTGCGACCTATATCGTTGGTAAGGGGACAGCCTGGTTCGCAGATCTTAGCCTTAAAATAGATGGTAAGGATTATACCGAGGCGCTGCAATACCCAAGCATAAACAAAGCAGATACTATTTATAATTTCAATTCACAGTTGAAAGAAATTTCACTAACGACTGATAATATTGCTAAGTTAGCCCATACAGCTCAGATTTGGGGGATTTTAAAATATTTTCATCCAGCGGTTACTTCGGGGAAATGGGATATGGACACAGAGCTTTTCAAATTCATTCCAAGCTTGTTGGCCAGCAAGGATCAATCTACTACCGAACATCTTTTGCAAGAATGGATTCAGCATTTCGGCCCCTTTCAACCAACTGTGGAGTGGTCTACCATTGCTGAAGAGAAAATTGCCGCCGCAGCCAATGATGCATGGATAGATAAATTACCCTATTCCAACAAGCTCAAAGAAACGCTTACAGCACTGTCCCATGTGCTACCCGTAGCACCAAACCGATATATAAGCTACTTTGAAGGTGCTGGCAACCCCCAGTTTTATGAACACAGTTACAAGACCGTTCCACTTTCCGATGTAGGTTTTCGGCTTTTAGGCTTATTCCGATATTGGAATGCCGTGCATTATTTTAACCCCAACCAAAAGCTTTCAGCACAGCCATGGGACCAAGTACTGACGGATTTCATACCGCTATTTGTCGGAGCGACAACCAAAGCATCGCTGGATGGAACCTATCTCAAGCTTTTTTCGAAAATCAATGATACCCACGCATTTTCCTACCTTTCAGATGATTATCATAAAGATCTATTTGGGCCAAGGGCTGTAGGGTTTAAGACCAGTTTTGTTCAGAATCAACTGGTGGTCACTGAGCTGTCAGATGATCAGTTCAAAACTGGGCAAGAGTTACAGGTCGGCGATATTATTATAGAGATTGCTGGTAAGCCCGTATCCGGTATGATTAATTCACTGGGGCAATATGTTGCTGCTTCTAACGAAAGTGCCCTTATGCGCGACCTTCCGAGCCGGATGTTACGGACTGCAGATTCCCTGTTGTCGTTGAAGGTTCGCCGTGAGGGTAGGGAATCGGATGTCTATATCCCCACGCGTGCCATCGAATCCATAAAGCATATAGATGCAAAACCCAAGCCCGCAATCCGGAAAATGAAAAATGGCATTGTGCTGGTCGATATCGGTGTCTTTAAGGATTCAGATACCCACCGGCTAAAAGATAGCCTGCAAGGACAACGTGGGCTTATTTTAGACTATCGTAATTATCCTTCGGCGAGCATGCATGATGAATTGCGTGATATGATCTTTCCATCAGAAAAAGACTTTGTCATATTTTCGACGAGTAAAGGCATGCGTCCCGGACTGTTTAAATACACTGATCCGGTCAAGGCAGGAACGGCAAATCCGAAAGCTTTTACGGGTAAGATCGTGATTTTGGTTAACGAGAGAGCACAGAGCGCATCTGAATTCCAGGTCATGGCATTGCGTACCATATCCGGATCTCAGGTTGTTGGCTCACAGACTGCAGGGGCGGACGGCAATATCAGTTGGATTCCACTTCCACTGGGTTATTCCACTGCTTTTTCAGGAATAGGAGTTTATTATCCTGATAAAAGTGAAACACAGGGGATAGGCATTGTACCCGATAAGGTTGTATATCCCACAATTGAGGGAATCAGGAATCATCAAGATGAGGTACTCCAGGCCGGTATTGATTTGATATTAAGGCAATAATTTACTTCAAGCGCTATCCAGGCAAGGGTAATCTGGGCGATAATCGTTAAAATTAACATGGAAGAGATCGCATCGGAATCCCGGCCTATCATAGTTCCGTCTTTAATAGTCCAAGATATGTCCATATATTGGAAAAACCATTTTATTATCCGAAGTCATTTTTCAATTTTCATTTTATATTTACAAATTAGGCAATCGATTGTGTTCTATTTTGGCTTGAAAATATAAATTTTTCTGATTAATATCGTGTTGCAGGGTACAACTGCAATGGCAGCGTTAAGGTAGGACTCCACTTGCTCATCAAGTTCGCATGCCAATAAAAACTGAAGATTATGGACCAAAGGGACGAAGACCACATATTGCTTTCAAGATTTAAATCTGGGGATGACTCAGCATTTGAGGCGATCTATTATAAGTATTCGGATCAGCTCTATGCATATGGTTTTCGCATTATTAAAGATGAAGCCAGTAGTATCGATGTAGTTCAGGATCTTTTTACCTGGCTATGGGAACATCGTGAGCAGCTAGAAATTACAAATCTCCGAAGTTATCTCTATGCCGCTGTCAAATATAAGCTGACCAGAAAGATCATGACAGGTAGGAAACGCCAGGAAATCCTTGCTCAGTTAGCCTCTATACATTGTTTCCCTGCTACCGACCAGTCTCTGGAGCTGAAAGATCTTCAAGATGTCATTCGGGATTTTGTTGACACACTACCACCTAAAGCCAAGGAAATTTTTGTGCTAAGCAGAGAAAAACATCTTCCCCACAAAGAAATAGCCGAAAAATTAATTATTTCAGAAAATACGGTGCGTAATCATCTAAACGTAACACTCAAAAAATTAAGGCTTTATCTAGAAAAGATCAGTTACTGGATGTTTTTTTTATTTTTTTTTCATTAAGACTAGTACATACCCCAGGTTTAATGCTCCTATCTCTAAAACTAAGGGAAATACTGTATCGTCAATATGGGAAATAAAGAAACTGAAGCAGCCGAAATTTTAAAGCGCATCGAGAACGGTACGGCCTCGGATGATGATCTCATCCGTTATAATTACTTATGCAATCTTCTTCAGGAAGCTGGGGTCAGAGAAAGTGAAATTCCGACATCTTTTAGCTTGGAGAAAGATCGCTATTTTTACGAGCTGGCAAACAGGACCTTTGCGAAGAAACAAAGCAACGTGCGCAGAATGAGATCAGCAGCAGCCATCGCGGCCTGTTTTCTTGCAGCATGTCTGGCAACATACTGGTATTTTCAGGATAAATCCCCCTTACAAAAACATATTGCCGTCACATCATATCCTGCAGCAGCCCCGTCCGTGCAGGATGGAGCGGTACTTTTACTTGATGACGGAAGCCAGATCAGTCTAAAGGAGCAGGAGAAAGGTTTGATTGCTCATGTCAATGAGGCTGATATTTCCAAGAATTCCGATTCATCCCTCGTGTACAGTGCTGCTGGAAAGAAGGCTGTCGTCCATCATCATACACTTTTAACAGCCAAGGGGCACCAATATCAGCTCACTCTGGCAGATGGCACCAAGGTTTGGATGAATGCATCTTCCTCCCTGCGTTACCCCGTGAGTTTCAGCGGCCAGAGCCTGCGGAAGGTCTACCTGGAAGGGGAAGCGTATTTTGAAGTCGCAAAAAATGCGGATGTCCCGTTTATCGTAGAGACAGAACGGGAAGAAATTAAAGTATTGGGAACCCACTTTAACGTCAACAGCTACCCTGATGCTGCCAAAAGCACAACTACTTTACTCGAAGGTCTGGTCCTGGTCAATGGCACCACCAAGTTACTTCCGAACGAACAGTTGATCATCTCCGCTAAGCGTGAGCAAAAAAGAAGGGTGAATGCCCAAGATGCTATCGCCTGGAAAAAGGGATATTTCCAATTTGAAGGAGCCAATATTATAGAAATAATGGACGAGCTTTCCCGATGGTATGATTTTCAGGTACAGTTCAACGGCGCTATCGGTGATGAAAAGATCGACATATCTATTTCAAGAAAAAGGAGCCTGAAGGATATTCTTAATCTTCTTGAGACTACGGGTAACGTCAAACTGATTCAAAATGGTAAAATGATCACAGTGAAAATACTAAATAAACCCTAAAAGCTTACATATGAAAAGAGGACAGACGATACCACCTTAGATCAGTTATGAATAAAAAAGCGTGAAAGTGTTGCAACCACTCCCACGCCCTAAATTATTAGATGATCAGATTTCCAGAAAAAGTGAGAAGCTCCAGCTGGAAGTCAACTAACAACCTATAAAATTATGAATTTTAGATTAAAAGTGAAACAGGGATGCAAACGCATGCCCGGCAGTAACGCTTTAAGAAAATCCTGTATTTTTATTTTTCTCAGTACAGGTCCCATGATTGGCGCAGCCTATGGGCAAACAATAACGCTAAACCTAAAAAATGCTTCCTTAAGAAATGCCATTGACGCCGTCAAAAAACAGAGCGGATATGATCTTGTGCTATTTCAGTCCAACCTACAGGGCGCACATCCAGTCACTGTAAATATCGGTGCCAAGAGTGTGGCCGAAGCAATGGATCTGATCACTAAGGGACAGCCAATTAGCTACGAGCTGAAAGGCAATTCCATTGTGGTGCGCAGAAAGGCAGCTGAACCGAACGAAACAAAAGCTATCCCTCAGAATAAGGTTATTAACGGCATAGTCAAAGATGTAAAGGGAAACAATTTACAAGGAGTTACCATTGCTGTAGAAGGTCAGTCAAAACGTGCAACAACCACGGATGTCAATGGTCGGTTTATTCTAGAAGTTCCCAACAATGCAACCTTGATCGTTTCTTTGGTCGGTTTCAAATCACAGGAGATCCCCACTGCAGCTACCGATAAAGAAATCTCGGTGGTTTTGGTGGAAGATCAAAAAGGGCTTGAAGAGGTTGTCGTCGTGGGGTACGGCACACAGAAAAAAGAAAGTAATGTGGGCTCCCAAGCGACCGTTAAAAGGGCCGAGCTGAAGGTTCCTGTGGCTAATTTGTCCACTGCGATTGCGGGCCGGTTAGCGGGTGTGGTTGCCACCCAACGCAGTGGGGGACCTGGTAGCAGTGGGGCAAATCTCTTCGTACGTGGGGTATCCACATTTGCCAGTTCGCCCCAAAGCCCCTTACTGATCGTGGATGGGGTACCGGACCGTGATATCAATAACATTGACCCAGAAGATGTTGAATCATTTACGATCCTGAAAGATGCCACGGCTACAGCGGTTTATGGTACCCGCGGTGCCAACGGGGTGATTATTATCAATACCAGGAAAGGAAAGGCAGGGAAGCCTTCCGTTACCGCTGAAATCCAACATGGGATCACCGGATTTACCTACCTTCCCAAATTCGTTGATGGACCAACATTTATGGAACTGTTCAATGAAGGGCAGGTACTCAGGGGTAAAGCACCGGCCTATTCTGCAGATATTATCGAAAAACATCGAACAGGCGTAGATCCAGACTTATATCCCAATGTCAATTGGTATGATGAGCTGTTCAAGAAAAACGCAGCCAATAGCCGTGCCAACGTCAATATTACGGGTGGAGCAGATGTTGCCCAATATTATATTTCATTAGGTTATTATAACGAAACCGGCCAGTTCAAAACTGAAGATATTGAAAGTTATAATGCTGCATTGAAATACGATCGTTTCAATTTTACCAGTAACCTGGGGGTGAATATTTCCAAAAGGACCAAATTAGATTTCGGTATCAACGGATTCCTATCAAATTATAATGAACCTGCTAGGGGCAGAGATCAGATTTTTGCGCTGGCCACACAATATTCACCGCATATCACACCTATCCGGTATTCCAATGGCTTATGGCCATTGGTAAAGGGTACAACCGAAAACCCCTATAAAGCGATGACCCAGTCCGGAATCAGCAATAAATATAATAATGTGGTCCGGTCGAACCTGCGCCTGACGCAGGACCTGGATTTTATCACCGAAGGATTAAAAGTGAATGGATTATTTGCCTTCGACGTCACGCTGGACAATAACCTCAAAAGGAGCCGCAATCTTCCTTCCTACTTCGCTGAAGGCAGGGATGAGAATGGCGCGTTAAAAATGACCCTGACAGATGCGGGCTCTCCGGATCTGTCATACGAGTTATTGCGCTTTTCAACAAGGAGAATGTATTTGGAAAGTTCACTGAATTACACCCGTTCTTTTGGACCACATGATGTAAGTGGCTTGCTATTGTTCAATCAATCAGACTTTGCTGATGGCAATGAGCGAGTGAAATCCTATCAGGCAGCAATTCCTTACAGGCAACGAAATGTGGTCGGACGTGCTACATATGCCTATGACCGTAAATACCTGTTCGAATCCAACTTCTCCTATTCCGGTTCAGATAATTTCACACCCGATAACCGTTATGGACTATTTGCCTCCATCGGGGCAGGCTGGGTTGTTTCCAATGAAAGATTCTTTGAGCCTATAAAATCCATCATCCCACACTTCAAACTGCGGTACTCCTATGGTAGTTCAGGAAATGCCAGCTTAAATGACCCTAATTTTAGGTTCTTATATTTGACTAAGTACCAACAAGAAGAGGATGGCTACACCTATAGTTTTGGTGTACCGGGATCCCAACGTACCTACAGGGGGTATTATGAACAGCTGTTAAAAGGTGATGTCACCTGGGAGACTTCTTACCGCCATAATTTGGGGGTCGAATTGAACTTTTTTAACAATGACCTGCAATTTATTGCCGAAATATTCAAGGAAGACCGAAGGGGAATCTTGATGCGTGGATTGGATATTCCCTATATCTCGGGTTACAACTCGGGTAATGTCCCTTTCCTAAATATCGGTGAAACGGCGAATAAAGGCATTGACCTGACACTGGAATATAATAAAAAGATGACCAATGGTTTCTTTATGGCCCGTGGCACGATGAACTATAACTCGAATAAAGCGGTTCGAGATAACCTTCCACCTTGGGCATATCCCTATCTGGACCGTGAGGGACACCGTATTTCCCAACGGTTTGGCTATATCTCAGAAGGACTGTTTAAGACCGATGAACAGATTGCCAATTCAGCAACTCAACCCGGAGACGTACGCGTGGGGGATATCCGCTATAAAGATTTAAATGGTGATGGCATCATCAACTCCATGGACCAGACCGCCATCGGATATGGCGATGTACCCTTATTGACCTATGGGCTTACGCTAGGTGGAGGATATAAAGGTTTTGAACTCAGCATGTTCTTCCAGGGAGTAGGGATGGTGGATATGAACTATGCTTCAGGTTACGCGGTAACCCCATTCTCCCAAGGAAAAACCTTTGGCAATATGTACGAGTATGTGACAGACCGTTGGGATCCTGAAAATCCGGACAAAGAAACGCTATATCCCCGTTTATCGACAAATGAAACAGTTACCACAAACTATTATACCAGCACCTGGTGGCTCAAGCGTGCCGACTTCCTGAGATTAAAGCAAGCAGAATTGGGCTATAATTTTTCAAATAAGACTTTTCTGGATAAGCTAAGTATCAGTAACCTGAGATTATATGTCAATGGAACCAACCTGTTCACCATTTCCCCATGGAAGTTTTGGGACCCGGAAATGGGTGATGGGCGAGGTGTGGCCTATCCCAATACAAGAGTATTTAATCTCGGTATGAGAATTAACTTTAAATAACAGACCAACATGAAATTCCGAAATAATAAAATAAAATTTTTAGCCCTATTGACATCTGCCAGTCTCCTGATGCAGGGCTGCAATGACAAATTTTTTGATGCCCAGCCAGATAACCTGCTCAATATTGAGAGCATTTTTTCTAACCGTTCGCAAACTGAAAATTACTGGGGATCGCTATATGCCGAAATCCCTGATATATGGAATCAACCCTATTCTTACAATTATTCAGCAATCTCAGATGAAATCGATGCGTCCAACTGGGCTGACGGTACCTTGAATAACTTTAATTCAGGCGCTATTTCTTCTGATAATGTGCCCACACCCTATGTCAAGCAATATCGAAAGATCAGGCAATGTGGCATTTTTATCAACAATGTAGATAAATGCCAGGAGTTAAAGGATGCCGACAATGGTGAAATTCTGATCAAACAATACAAAGCGGAGGCCAAGTTTCTAAGGGCCTATTATTACTGGCTGGCCATGAAATCATTGGGGCCCGTTGTTATTCTTCCTTTAAATGAAGAAGATGCCGTTGGTGACAATTACCAGATCCCAAGAAGCAGCTGGGATGAATGTGTCGATTTTGTGATCAAACAAATGGATGAAGCAGCTGCGGACATGCCAGATGACCATACCGATACCCAACTTGGTCGCATAGGAAAAATGGTTGTTGAGGCAGTCAAATCCGAAATCACCCTATTTACGGCAAGTCCTTTGTATAATGGCAATACAGATCTGTCCAACTGGAGAAATCTTGACGGCAAGCAACTGATCAGTGCTACTTATGAAGCTTCCAAATGGGGAAAAGCCGCGACCACCGCAAAATCGGCCATTGATATCGCCGAAAGAAACGGAAAAGCCCTATTTGTCAAGAATGGTGCCGACGCTTTTGAAACGGCTTTCCTTTCAACGAGGAATGTTTTCTGGGATGGATACCAAACCGAAGGAGTTTGGGTCAGGCCAGCAACAAACCGTAACCAATGGGAAATTTCCTCTGCTCCACGTGCAATTGCGGGCACAGCATACAATGGTTTGGCACTTGTTCAGGAATTTGTCGATGATTTCCGCATGGCCAATGGACAGTCCATTCAGCAAAGTTCATCTTATGATGAAACTACCTATGTAAAACAGGGAACGCCTTATTTTGATACAGGTACCAATGCGATGTACAGCGACCGCGAACCAAGATTCTATGCCTATGTGACTTTCAATGGTTCAAAAATTCCCGGAGCGGCAAAGTCGGGGATGACACGCGTAGAATTCTACTCTTCGGGAAATTCTGGTAAAAATGGTGCACCCAGGGATTGGCCCAAGACGGGATATACCGCCAGAAAAAATATCCACCCGACCTTTAGTGTGAATCCCGGTGTAGGAGTAAACCGTGTCGCGATGTTGATCAGGCTTTCGGAGCTGTATCTAAACTATGCGGAAGCATTGAACGAATCTCAGCCCAATCATCCAGATATCGCTATTTACCTGAATAAAGTTAGGAATAGGGCGGGTTTGCCTAGTATTGCTTCCGGGCTTTCACAGGATAGGATGCGTGAGGAAATCCGTTTAGAAAGAAGAATTGAACTCGCTTTTGAGGGAAAACGATACTTTGATGTGAGAAGATGGAAGGTTGCCGATCAAGATGGTTACAGACAGGGCGGAGATTTCTATGGAATGGATATGTCAAGTGGAACTTCCCTGAGTGATCCCAGCTTTCATAAACGAGTAGTTGCTGTTAGACGTGCAGAATGGAAGGATAGGTTCTATTTTATGCCTTGGGGCCAAATGGAAATCGACAGAAACAAACAATTGGTTCAAGTTCCCGGATATTAATAGGATTTAGATCATGAAAACGATAAATCAATCAATGATAATATGGGCATTCACTGCAATGGTATGTGCAGGATGTCAAAAAGAAGAAGTGGCTTACAAAAAACAGACAGACAGCAAAGATGGAGTTTACCTTAGTGTGCAGAAAGCCGTCAACGGGATTCAGGAGCTACAGCTATTCCCGCAGATTGATGAAAGAAAAGATGTGCTTTGTGTAAATTATGGCGGTTTGGGTTTACCCGCATCAGATATCCAAGTGCATCTGGAAGAAGATGTAGCAGCCCTGGACAGCGTCAATACAGTCAGAAGGATCAGAGGGGAAGAAGAATATCTGCCCTTTCCAGCAGGAAGCTATTTATTGGACAAAACATCCAGCTCTATCAGGTCTGGTCAGTTGTCTTCGGATAATCTGACATTGACCTATAAGCCTGAAAAATTTGATCTGACCAAAAAGTATATGCTGGCCCTAAAGGCAACAAATAATCAGGGGTATCAATTTCTTACAAATGGCTCCACGGTTTTCTATCTCGCCCAGGTTGTGGAAAAATCCCTGCCAAAAGCAGAATGGACAGCTACAGCATCCTCTATCCAGGAATCCGGCGAAGGTGAAGGCAATGGAATAGCTGAGGCATTAATTGATGAAAATATAACTTCCTACTGGCATTCCATGTGGTCGCCGAGTAGTCCTTCTTTCCCACACTGGGTACAGATTAATTTTAAAAATGAATTATATGTGACTAAAATCGGCCTCACCAGGAGACAAAACAATGCGAATGGATTCAAGACATTCGATATCGAAGGAACTAAGGATGGACAAACATGGATACCCCTGCTTAAAGATCAAGTGATGAATCAACAAGAGTTGGATACCCAAATCTTTTCGGTTGATCCACAATATCTGAAACAGGTTAAAATTATAATGAAGGACAATTTTAATAATCAAGCTTCAACACATCTGGCAGAAGTAGATGTCTTTGGATATTAAAAGCTAAAGATTATCTAATGACATGAAAAAGGGACTGGTAAATCGGATAGCGATTTATAACAGTCCCTTTTTCTGAGATGACCCTATCCTGGCTCAGCGGCATTTTTCATTTCTTCTTCGAAGCTTTTGCAATTGGGTTATAATCAAGACAGATTTTTATCCAATATTCAAAATCATCGGGGTTTTGAAAACCGATAGGCTCGACATAACAATAGCCTTTTAGCTGCTTTCCTTTCATGATCATCGGTAAGAAACCATTTTTCGTCGAAACCTTATCTTCTAGTTCTGGATTATAGCGACACATCAGATTGTCATGGCTGATATTGATACACATTTTCCCATTCACCAGAAAAGATAATCCGCTAAACATTTCCTTTTCTTCAACTTCAATATTTTCTTCCATTGCAAGCCTTTCTCGGACCCGGTTGGCAAGTTCATTGTTATAAGCCATCAGTTCAGTTTGTTTGTTATTTAAAATTACTTAAAAATTACGATTGTAAAAGATGAGGAGAGCTTGGGTATCTATTGAGCGAAAAGCTCCTCAATAATCCCTACCTTAACGTCTGACTTTACTTGGCGCAATGCCAAACTTTTTCCTGAAAGCATTACTGAAGTGCTGTAAGGAACAGTATCCCAATTCAAACGCTATTTCAGTTGCTTGCTTGAAAATAAAAATTTAGGAGCCTGGCGATTCGTTCATTCGGACGAAAATGGAAATAGTTTTGGGTTCTGCGGAGTCATTCACGAAACGGAATTCGCAAAAAGAATTATACGGACTTTTGAATTCGAGGGACTGCCAGAAAGAGGTCATGTATCTTTGGAATTTTTAAATTTTGAAGCACTACAAGATGGTCGGACAAGGCTCACGACTCAAATTATTTTCAAATCCATAGAAGACCGAAATGGAATGGTCGAATCAGGAATGGAATATGGTGTTATTGACTCGTATAATAAACTTGATAGATTATTATCCAAAAACAATTAGCCTATGATAACCCACAATATTCAATTGCTGAACAAGCTAAGCGTCATCGGTAGTATGCTGTTTATTTTTCTTCTTATTCTGTTACACATTCTCGAGCAAGAGATTGATCCTACATGGCAACCCATCAGTGAGTATGCACTGGGGAGACAGGGTTGGCTGATGCGATTGGCATTCTTTTCAATGGCTGTGGCCACCGGAGCAGCAACCGTTATTTCTTTAAAATTTTACAGGAAAACCCTCGGAAGAATTAGCGCTGTTTTATTGACAATTTCTAGTGTTGGTTTTTTAATAGCAGGAATATTCAACACGGATCCAGCCTCAACATTAAATGAAAATATGACTACTACCGGAACACTTCATAGTATTGGAGCAGGTTTTTCGGGAATGTTGGTTTTTGCTTCATTATTTTTTGTCTGGCAGTCTTATAAAAATCCCGTCTACAGGGAAACAAGAAAACCGTTGGCTTATGCCACGATCTTACTTTGGTTTTCTGAAGTCGTCTTGATCATCAGTATGGCAATTTATCTACCGAAAAATAATGGAAACCTCAGACCGGAGGTATTGATTGGTTGGGCGGGGAGGTTTATGATTATTTGCGCTGCAATTTGGGTATTCTTATTTACCAAACATACAATAAAAATAAAAGAATAGGCCCAATGGTTAATATACATAAGCGGCCCATAAAAATTAACAACTATTTTTTATGGGCCGCTTTTTCAATTCCACCAACTACCCGTTATTCATTTTTGATTTTTCATGGGCCAACAGTTCCTCTGCGCAGAGTTTACCAAATTTATCAGCCGCTAATGGGCTATCAGCAGTAATCAATTTTCTGTCAACGTGACAATCGCCCGCAATTTTTTTATTCAAAATTTCAACCCCAAGTTGTTTGAGTTTTTCGCCATAAAACCAAGGCATCTCTCCGGGCTGATATCCACTTTCTGGCAAAGTCATATCCATTTCATCAGGGAACGAATTGATCTTATACCCCTTAAAGGGAAACACAGCGTCGCCGCAATCTGCTGCGCTTAAGAGCGCTGCTGGACCATGGCAGATTGCCAATAGATATTTATCTTCAACTACTATCCATTTGATAAGTTCCTTTACATCATTATTCTCTGGTAGCCCAAGCATTGCGCCGTGCCCGCCCGGAATAAAAACGGCCACATAGTCAACATATGCTTTATTGGTATCAGCTATAAAGTCCTTGAGGCTATGGGGATTTGAAAATTGTGTATTATACTTTTCGAGAATTTTACCAATGTTTTCATCTTCATAAGGCATTGCCCACATTTCAAATTTTACAGTACCACCAGTTGGTGTGTAGAAGTCAACTTCAAATCCCGCTTGTTCAAAATGAAGAATAGGAACCAGCGTTTCGACGGGATGATTGCCCGTTGAAAATTTCTTGCCATTTTTCATGGTCATATACCGCTCCTCAGTACAGAGCACGAGAATCTTTTTTCTGGTATCCTTGTTGACGTCTCCGTACTTCTTTTTACTGTAATCTGTTTTAGTTGCAACCATCGCTTTTCTTGAAAAGAAGGATGGTTCATAACCAATGCCGTCAAATACCGGTTCTTTGCTCAAATCGTTTGAAAATAATGACATAGTAATATCCTTTATGATTTATGATTCGTGTTATTGATAACATCCAAATGTTTATTGCTCTACTACAACTTGCTTTGATATATTTACTATAGAATGAAAATCTCATAAGTTGCACAAGCCCACATTTTAGATGATCTTTAAGAGATAACAACTGCAAAACCAATGCTGTTTCGCATAAAAAAATATTGTATGGTAGACCTAGCGCCGAGCTGGTCTAAGGAACTACCCATGGTTGAAAAGTGGTAGTAGCTTTTCTGATAATTTAAGGTATATAGTTTTATTGCGAAATAATTCGTTTTTTTTTAAAATCTCGATAATTAAACCGAGCAGCAGGCGTCGCGTCAATTAGAAGAGGCCGGGTCCGGGGCCGACAGAAACGGAAATTATGACCAAAGCAGTGTTATTTACCTGTCAATTACCGCGCTTTATATTTTACGGTGCTGCAAATAAAATACTTGTTTTGTTGGCATTGATCGTATAGGAGACAGTGTCATATCATTACAAATGGCGGCAGCCTCCTTATATATTATTCTATTCTTTTGATAATCTTACGACTTCATCATGCAGCTCCTGATCCCATACAAATTGCATTTCAAACTCTCCATCAGATCGTAAGAAAAAAAAAGCTTTATTCCATCTGTTACTGTCATCTTCAGTAGTTATTTTGTGAAGCTCGAGAATATCAAATGTTAATTGAAAGTCGAACTCATCAACATCAATTTGCTTCTTTTCATTATTGCTGTTGATATAATTTCCTGTAAAACTAGCCATCTCTCCAATAGCTTCTATATTTAATTCTGCTTTAATCCACTCTTCGTTAATTACAGAATTAATATTGTTGGTTATAGAGCCATAAATTTCGTCAACTGTTTTCATATTTTTAATCAGAAGCGTCCTAAATTAAGTAAAAAATTGCGGTGGATTTATATAGCAGGGATTGCTATATTTAATTCGCTAAAATTCTCTACCGCCATGTTAAATATAAATATATTTTCTCAGATACTGATACTGAGTCTTTGTTGACGATAAAATTTCATTCAAATTACTTTCGATTGCTTCCATATTTGGTACCGGGGCTAAACTGTTTCGTGCCGATACGGGTTTGTCGTTTCCCTTCACCATAGCTAATTTCCCGTTTTATGTTAGCTACTAATGTCCATAATGGGGCAGGCTCTAAATTATTCATATCGACGCTAATTAATCCAAAGAGTTGACTGAATTTGCTTTTACGTTACCTTTGGGCATATATAAATTAACCTTATAGTTATCTCAAATGTTATTGGATAGTCCCTTTATTATTGTCTTCCAATCCTTGGGACCATATTCTCATCAATGCCTCATCTTTTCCTTCCATATAATTCTCAATCGTATAGTTTATCTTAATGTCAGGTTTTAAAGGCCCTTTTTTTCCTTTCCATACCTCCCAGTATTTCGTCGAGTAGGCAATTACAATATCAGATTTTGGCAAGTTAAAGCCCCTTACTTCACCATAATGATTGATTGAGCCACTGGTTTCTTCACCGATAAAGGTTGCATTCGAATTTTTCTTCAGTTCAACGGCGTTCATCACAGCCGAGGAGAACGTATTCTTGCCTATCAATACGAAAAAGCTGTCTTTTCTATTCAGGTAACTATTTTTGATCCGTTCGATAAATGGCGTTAAAATGCCGGAATTACCACCATTGTTATACCTCAGATCCAACACAATTTTATCTGGACGTTCAGCATCGATCAACGTGAACAATTCATTATTAAATTGATCGAAAGAGAGAGCGGATTCTTCCCTGCATTTATTGTAATTAAAATAAAGGATTTTGTGCTCAGTATCGTATTCCAGCCAATAGTTCCCTTTTTTCTTTTTTGATAGGAGATTGGCCGCCCCATCTGCTAGATTTAATTTTTTTATGTCATTGCCTTTCAATGAAGTCAATTTAATCTTACTGATTTTATTGTTGTCACCAACAAATGTGAATTCTGCTTCTTTGTCCGAATCAATGATTCCAAGCCCCTTTAAAAAAGCCGGATTGTTTATGAAATGGAGTAGGTGATCGTTGAAATAAGATTGATTTTCACTTAGAATAGCCTCCTTAAATAAAGCATTAATCTGCTTGAAGCTATGATTATTGATCGCTACTAGTTTGCTTCCTAATACCGAAATAAAGGCTGAATCTATGCCTGTTACATATAGCCCTTCTTTAAACATACCCAGCTGAATGGGCAATATCCGATTGAATTGTCGTTCGACAAATGTATGCTCGTCTTTTATACTTACCATCAGCTTAAACAGTTCTACTGTGAACATATCATAATTCAAAGAATCCGCTTTGTCAGCAATATCATCCACGAGCTTCTCAAATGTAGCTTTTGTTGTTTTTGCGAATAGATTGGTGTGTCTGACGGGTAAAGTTCTTTTTAAGAACTCTAGATCTTCAATATAGTCTGCTTTAGTTAATCTTTGTGAAAAGCTAACAGTCGCCACCAAAACAAACAGAAGGGTAAATATTGGTTTATTCATAATCACTAGATCAACAAAGTACTTGCCAGAATGCTATGCCATTGAAAATAAAAACCTTGAATTAGCAACACTGTACGATACCGGACAATTCCCCTCTAAAAACGGACACTTTACACGTCCATATTATGAATAAGCATGTCCGAAATTGATTGTAATCTTTCTAGTTAATTAGTTGGACACATGAAACCCAATTATTGATTTCCCCTAATATTTATTTTGCTAATTATTTTAGTTTTTCGATTTATTGTTATATATTTGACTGATAACCAGTTGACAAAAATTATGGCAAGATCAAAAAAACACCTTGGTAAGTATGTAGATCCGCGTACCGATTTCGGTTGGAAATTTTACTTCGGTAGAGAGGACAACAAAGTCTTACTAATTGAATTTCTCAATAGCTTGTTTCAGGGAGAGAAGATAATTTCAGATCTGAGATACAAGCCTGTAGAGCATGATGGCGATTATGAAGAAATGCGTCGCGTTGTATTCGATTTACATTGTATGAGCAGCGATGGCGAGGTTTTCATCATCGAGATGCAGCAGCTCTTTCAGGAGTTTTTTAAAGATCGCGCCGTGTATTATACCTCGCGTCTCATCAATAAGCAATTAGCGCGAGGAAAGAAGGGCAGTGATTATTACCTGCCGGAAGTTTATTTTATCGGTATTTTGGAGTTTAATATGGATGGAAATGGAAGTTCCGGTGTAACCCGTATCACAGAACACCCTTATTTTTATGATGTCGCGCTCTGTGACAAATTGACCAAAGAAATATTTTATGATAAATTGGGGTACAAGATGATTTCGCTTCCATTGTTCAATAAACAGCCAGAGGAACTAAAGACAGTTATGGATCAGTGGTTGTACTTACTTAAACACTTGAGTACCATGGATAGATTACCATCATTTTTGGATAAAAGAATATTTGGTCTTATCTTTGAGATAGGAGAGATAGGTAAATTAACGGAGGAGGAACTAATGTCATACGAAGCAAGTTTAAAACATAAGCGCGATGCTGAGAGTGTGTTCAATTCGGCCAAGAAATCCGGAGAAGCGTTAGGCCATGCTAAAGGTCTAGCGGAGGGTCTAGCGGAGGGTAAAGCGGAAGGTCTAGCAGAAGGTCTAGCAGAAGGGGAACGCAAAAAAGCTCTTGAGACTGCTAAAGCATTTAAGGAAATGGGATTACCTATAGCTGATATTGCTAAAGGCACAGGACTTTCTGTCGAAGAGATCGAAAAGCTCTAGTACAGGAGTAAACATGATATCAGCATTCCTAGTCCAATCAGCCCCGGACTCATTATCGAATATATCTTTCTATTTCTTTGCGCCTGTAAGTATCCTGCATAAATAAGTCCGGCAACTTGCAATCCAAAAATAATCAAGTTAAAATCTAAACTCCCCGTAAAATACCTCAGCCAATCACCGTCTGTGAATGTTGCATAAAATGTCAAAGCCATAAAACAGAGATGTAAATATAGGGGAGCGTTATCGCAGCGGAGGAAGTGCATTCTTCAGGTGTATTGTCTGTTGTATGTGGAGGTTTATTCCTATCCGTAAGAAGGTATCAATGGCTTAAGACACCTGAATCACCAGGCATTACCTTCTGAAATTAGATTTAGAGGAAGAACGACTACGGATTGAATAATTGAATAGGGATTAAAAAACAGATGTTATGTAATATCTGTTTTTTTCTTATGTACTGAAAAGGCGAATTTTGCTCATATCTTTTTTTGGTTATGGAAACTGCAATTTCGCAGTTTGCTTAGAATACCACAAATTTAATTATATTTAAGATTGATTATCGATATAAAAAGATTCAAGTTAAAATGATATCAACAGAACAAAATAATAATGGATTTTTTCAACCATATTAAAACAGTGATAAGTATCATTTTAGGCTTAAGCATAGGAAGTCTTCTTAATGGTACAGTAAAATTTATTCAACATCCGGGAAGAACGAAGCCATATTGGATACACTTGTTATGGGTATTGTATTTATTTATTCAGATGATTCATTTTTGGTGGTGGGAGTACAATTTGAGAGACGTAAGAGTTTGGACCTTCACCGAATATATTTTAGTGATTACCTATATATTGATGTACTTTACACTTTGTCAGTTGTTGTATCCATCAGATGTCAGAGACTATTCAGAAAGTTATAAAAATTATTTTTTTTCAAGGAAGAAGTGGATTTTTGTTGGATTAATTATAATTTATGCGGCAGATATTTTAGATACTCTACTAAAAGGACAAGTTTATCTTGAAAATTTGATGCCCATATATGGTGTAAAAATGATAAGCCATATTTCATTATGTTTAATACTCGCTTTTTCAAAAAGTAAAAACTCAATCTGGTATGCTCTAATGGTTATATTTTTTATTCTTTTCGAACTATATTTCATTTCGAGCAAATATTATATTGACTAGATCATTATTATCTTGCTATTTGGCAATGTTTTTCAAGATTGCAACTATGAACCGCGTTTACTATTTTTATCCTGCCGACACTACAAATCATACTGGTTTTTCGGGAGGTTTTTATTTCGGTAATCATCCCAGCCAATTTCCTACGAAAAGTGAAAGTTGCAAAACAGAGAAGCTAAAAAGTGAAATGTTTGATCAAAATGTTAACTGGACCATTTACAACTGTAATGAAGACTATTCAATTCAAAGCATAACGTATAGTAAAAGTGGCGAGGGCTGGAATGAATTAATTCACATTTTTGGCAATGCAAAATCAAATAAAGATCTCGACAAGTTGCTGTTTATTTTTACGACAATGAAAAAAAAGGAATAATATATTGCTGTAATTGGAGGCGCTCCCTTAGATCTGAAAGGAACTAAGCCGGTTTTTAATGAGAATTGGTGGAAATGGTAAACATATCAGAATTAGAAAGATGAAAATTAAATATTCTTTTGTTGTATTTTTATATGCCTATTTGAATCAAATTGACCTTTCTTTGGATAGAAGTAGATGGGAGTCAATTGATAAATTGAGAGATTTTTATAGCACCCAAATTTCTCCTAAAAAAGTTGCAAATTATCTCATTGATAAATTGGGACTAAATGTTAAAAAATTGAATAATTTGATTTTTATTGGTGAAGAGTCTTTCTGGGATAAAATTAAAGATTCATTATTATCTTCCTTAAAGAGAGATGTTATTTTGGAAGACGATAAAGTATACTTTTTATGTCAAAAATTATAGCTTTTGGATCATTTTTTAGAAGATGGAGAACAAGTGCATAAATTAGAAATTGAGAAATTAAGGGTGGAGTTTTCTAAACTGACTTATGGAACAATCAAATTTAAACTTGTCAAGAAAGATCGTTTAAAGGCGAACAGCATTGAACATTTCTTACAAAATGAAATATTGAGCACAATTAAAATTTGTGAGTTTAATAAAGGTTATTTTTAGATCAACATGGACACTTGGGAGGGAAGTGTAACACCAACTGGGCACTTTATAAGACAGTTTCTAAAAATTGTCAGATTGCCTATTCGAATTCGGGCAGAATCATTTTCCAGAAATTTTAAGCTAACTCCCGTCAGATAATAAGGGAACCAGTGCGTATTATAATGCTTTTGAAACCTTCTAAGATTTGATCTAGAAGACTATTTGAAACCCTTTATACTATTCTATCCTTTTGATAATCTTACTATTTCATCGTGCAGTTCCTGATCCCAGATAAATTCCATATTAAATTTGCCTTGTGCATTTAGATTAAAAATGGCTTTATTCCATTTATTACTATCTCCTTCTATCGTAATATCGTGTAATTCTCTGATCCAATTTCGAATATCTCTAGAAATATTTCTTACAGATATGTTTTTTACCTCATTATTATCCGTTATATATTCTCCATTGTAGCTTACCACACCTGTTCCTAAAACTTCGATATTTAATTTTGCCTCATTCCAACTTTCATCCTCTATAGCATTTACTATGCTTTGTCCAATGTTTATATAAATCTCATCTACTGTCATAATATTTTAAATTTATTATTAGGGAAAGTTTTTATATATTCTTTACCATCTATTTTATAAAAAACTTCAATTTCAGAGGGTCTTTTACTTACGCCCTCATCACCCTCATCAACTCCTTTTGTTCCATCTTTTAAAGTTACGGATTTTCCTTGTTGATATTCATTTCTGCCAATTTTTCCTAGTTCTAAATTTCCAGAAACTCTGTTCACCCTTCCAAGTTCTTCTGTTTCATAATTTTGTCTCCAACTTTATATTTAGAATTTGGTTTCAATGTTCCGTTCCAGGCTTTATTTCAGTTTCCTTTAGAACCTGGAGCTAACTCTATTATATCGTCTGCACCATCAGTAACTTTAGCAATATTCCCGCCTTCTTTTTTGGCTACCAAAGTTTATATCTGAAAGTTTACTATCCGTTGGAGTTCATGGTATCCGTTATTAATAACATGTGCGGGGAAATATTCAACGATAACTTGTAGTAAGTTTAGCTAAAATATAATAAGATACTTATGAGGTTTATAAAATATAAAATAGGGTGAAAACTGCATTTCGAATTAGTCAAACTTCACTTGGACGAAAAAATTTCTGTGAATTCTATGATTCGCCCAGATTAGCATAAAATTCATTTAAAATACTTCTAAATATTTTTATTATGGACAAGTTTAATGCATATCAAATCGAACAATTTTTACAGATTGAAAAGCAAGTGATCGGCAGCGCAGATCACTATGAAATTGCAAACAGAGAAAACTTCTGGGGCGACGATAAAGACACCATAAGTGGCATAACCATTACAACGTCGTTAGCAGTTTTGGGTGCTTAATGCACCTTTAGATACAAATAGTAACAGAACGAAAATGAGTAGCCAGCCGAACCGTTTTACCTGCCTAGTGATCGAAGATGAAGTTCTGGCAATTGAAATGATGGTAGACTATATCAGCCGTAGGGGAGATCTTGAACTTCTAGCTGTTGGAACCCAACTCTCCGAAGTAAGAGACATACTTGAAAAGCATAGACCTGCCATCATTTTCCTTGATCTGGTAATTCCTCCCGGGGAATCTGGCTCTTACCATTTTGGAAAACTTCCAGTTACGTCCAGTATCATCGTTGTTTCAGGGATACCCTTGAGCCATTATAAAGGGGATTTACCTAAAGGCGATATCTACGAGCTTCCAAAGCCGGTTTCGTTTGCAAGTTTCGACCAATGTGTTAATGAAGTGATAAACAAAGGAAAAGGGTATCGGTATGGCGTCGAGATTTAATGCCTTCGATTTCTATCTTTTGCGTGTACCCCGGTTGCCTTCTGGTGTAGTTAACGAAATTAACGTATTGCAGAAAAAAGGAGATATCTGGAACTCAATAATGAACTTACTTGATGATCCAGAGATTTTAGATGCAATCTATCTTGCAAGTGGAAACCTTTTTGAAGAATTAACGGGAGCGTTAAATGCTGGTTATACACCATCGGTTGATAAGCTGTTGGAGACATTGTACAAGTATATTAGCCGTATGTCGACCCGTCCAACTCCCTACGGTAAGTTTTCAGGGATTTCGGTTGGAGAACTATGTGAATCAACGAATGCAATAAGGTTGTCAGGTGAGTTTTTTTCTTCTTATAGACTAGATATGGGCTTTACTGCTGAGCTTTCGAGGTTAATTTTAGAAAATCCAGAAACTCAAAAGCAACTCTGCTATTATACCAATAGTACCTTGTATGATAATACCGATTATTTTAAATATATAGATTTTAACGAAGCTGTAAATCGACGTAGTTATCAGTGGGCAAAGGTAATTAGGAATCCTTTAGTAGAAAATATCTTAAACCTTGCAAAAAAGGGAAAGCACTTTTATGAACTGGTTGAATCATTAAAGAAATTAGGTATCGATGAAAGCAAGGGAGAGTCATTTATTCATCAACTGATCGGAATCAAATTACTCATCTCTGAATTGGAACCCTGTGTTACCAGAACCAATTCCAATGATACAATTTCACGTTTAAAAGCCATTTATCACGAGGATTTACCACTTTCCACATTGGTAGGTTTGGAGCAATGCTTACAAACGATCAACACCAATTATAGAAATGTTCAATCGTTTACATTTAGAAAAGTTTGCGAAGACATTCATGTAGCCACGGGTAAAAATCTATTTCAGGCCGATATGTTGGTTGGAACCACATCAAATCAGATAAGCAGGCGGATTATTGATGAGATAACGAAAGAAGTAGAAGAATTATCAGTAATTAATAAGGCTAAAATGCCCAAAGACTTAATATTGTTTCGTAGAAAATTTCTGGCCAGATATGGCGACAGGGAGATACCGTTTTTAGAAGCAATTGATCATGAAAGTGGTATAGGTTATGGAGAAATTGTTAATGGAATTGCTGATGACAATCCTTTAATTCAGGGATTGGGTAGATTGAGAAAAAACGAATCCCATGACCGGATGCAGGAGCTTGTTCATTCCATCATAGCTAAACATGAGGTAGATGTAGCTAAAACGATACGGACTATTCATCTGGATTATGAAGATATCAAAGCTATTGAAAGGGAATCAAGTGATAATTCAACCGAAAATTTTCCTTTAAGCTTTTACCTCCTAGGTAACCTGCTTGTTCCAAAAAATCCAGAAGATAATAAGAGTTTTCAATTTAATTTAATAGCAGGAGGCGGCGTTTCAGCAGTGCCGTTACTAACAAGATTTGCTCATATTGACAGCAGGTTGGAAGAAAAGCTACAAGATTGTGTAGGTTGGGATGAAGAACATGCACGTGATGTTATCTTAGCGGAAATTGTCTACATGCCTGAGAGCAGGGTGGGCAATATTCTTACCAGACCAGCGCTTTACAAATATGAAATCCCTATTATAGGGCAATGTGCAGTGAATGACGACTTTAGGATTTCGCTCAATGATTTATGGATATCAATAAAGGGAGGACAAGTGATCCTTCGATCCAAAAGATTGAACAAACGGATCATACCAAGATTAAGCAGTGCCCATAATTTCCACTATGGCATGGCAGTATACCGTTTTCTTTGCGATCTTCAATTTCAATCAGACTCGCTTGATCTGGCCTGGGATTGGGGAAATTGTTCAAAACGTTCATTTTTGCCGCGCGTATCCTATAAACATATCATTTTGTCCAGGGCAAAATGGAATATTAGCAAGGCCACTCATCAAACCTTAAAAGGTTCAGATTCTAATGCAAAGTTACTATCCCTTAAAGAACAATACGGACTTCCGGATCTGGTACAAATAACAAATGGGGACAACGAACTTTTAATTGATCTACGTAGCCCAATTGGAGGTGAAATCTTATTAAAAGAATTGCGCAAACGTGACCTGGTCTTACATGAATATCTATTTGATCAATACGAAAGTCCTGTCCAGGATTTAACAGGTGCACAATATAACAATGAAATACTCATTCCATTGAAAGTTGATAAGAAGATAAGAGGTTTAAGTTTTAGATCAGCAGGATTGGACACCGTTAGAAGAAGTTTTCAACCCGGGAGCGAATGGGTATTCATTAAAATGTACTGTGGTTTTGGAGAAAGTGACGGGATTTTAACTGAATACGTTTTGGCTCTTAAAAATGAGCTCTCAAAAGAAAAATTGATTGAAAAGTGGTTCTTCATCAGGTACAATGATCCTGATCCCCATATACGTTTGCGTTTTCTGCTTCGGAGAGAAGACGGGAACCTTCCATTTCAACAGGTCGTGGATTGCATCAATAAATACCTTGAGCCCCTTCTAAATAACAATACAGTATTCCGCATCGTATACGATACCTACGAACGTGAACTGGAAAGATATGGAGAAAACAAAATAGAATTATGCGAGTCGATATTTCATGCTGATAGTGAAATGACATTAGCATTGCTGCCTTTATTCAAACAAACGAGAGGGAGTCATCTCCGCTGGTTAACAGGAATGCGAGGTGTAGATTATTTACTTGCAGCTTTCCGTTTGGATATCGCTGAAAGAATCACGTTTATTACAAAGATGAGAGACGCCTTTCTAGTTGAATTCAATGGTTATGACAAATTGAAATACAAACTTGACTGCAAGTATCGGGACTACCGTAGCCGTATACAGGATTTTTTTGATCCATCATGTAATAATGACAGGTTCGTACACAATATGCTATTAGATCGGTTCCAGTCCATTCGAATATTGGCCGAATCGATAGAAAAATCGCAATTAAACAATCATAGTCTATTGGAATTATTATCATCCCTGTCCCATATGTATATCAACAGGCTTTTCCCTAGCAAACAAAGAGAGCATGAAATGATTCTATATCATTTCCTTGTCAAGTATTATAACAGCGTTGCAAAGCGGAAAGACAGTGATCGCTCTACATCGCAATGTATACATGATAATTTTTTCCTTTAAGCACCTGAGATTCCAAGACGCCTGTACAATTCGGTTTTATATTGCCCTCCAATTGGGATGTTTTCAATACTTCCTTTCATCTTAATATGATTCCCTTCAATTGTTTTTGCAAAGTCAAGGTTCACAATATAAGATTTTTGAATACGTAAAAATTGTTTAGCATGAGCTAATGTTTCCTCCATGTCGGATATTTTTTTCCAAACTGTGTACACTTTTTCGGCCGTGGAAATGTTTACGAAGTCTTTATCGCTTTTGATGTAATACACTTCTTCGTAAGGAACGATAACATTGGCATATCGATCCTTTATTACCAGGAATTTTCTATCAGTAGCCGAGGATTTTTCTGATTCTAAGAATGCACGGGCTTTATTGACGGATTTGAGCAGCCTATCTACGCCAAAAGGTTTCATGATATAATCCAGCACATCAAGCTCAAAACTTTCAATGGCATGATTGGGATCCCCTGTCACAAAAATAAACAATGGCGGATTTTTTAGGCTTTTTAAAAAAGATACTCCATTAATATCGGGCATTTGTATATCACAAAACACAAGATCCACTCTGCCTGAAGATATAATTGGCATAGCATCGAGAGCATTGTCAAATACACCCAAAATTTCTAGGTCATGAATTTTATTTATATGACTGACCATTGTATCAAGCGCTAGCTGTTCGTCATCTACAACAATACAATTTATCATCTTTATTCTGGTTTGGTTATATTAAATCAATCATTAATTCAACTGAATAAGTATTTTCATACTCTTCAATGCTCAATTTGTGTCGCTTTGGGTAATGAAGTTCCAATCTTCTTTTGGCGTTCTCCAATCCCAATCCACCGTTAACGGATTTAGTAGCCGAATGGTTAACACTGTTCTTGACTACGAGCAATAATTTCTCACTAATCACAGATAAAGAAATGTCGATCCAGGCGTCATTGCGGCTTCTATCGGGGCCATGTTTGAAAGCATTCTCTACAAATGAGATCAGAATTAAAGGAACTATTTTATAAGGTTCATCAACCACTTCGATATTAAATCCCAATGGTACCTTTTCTCCATAACGAAGTTTGGCAAGGCTAATATAATCTTTAATAAATTCGATCTCTTTGGATAAGAGTATTTTTTCGTTCTTTCCCTGATAAAGTATATATCGCATTAAGTTAGATAACCTTAATACTGTCTCGGAGGTTTGAGGATCGTTCGTTTCAGACATCCGGTATACACTGTTCAACGTATTGAAGAGAAAATGGGGAGAAATCTGTGATTTAAGGAAATCAAGTTCCAACGCCAGATTGTCCCGTTCCAGCTTTATCATTTTCATGGATTTCTCTAAAACAGTTTTCTCTAGCACCAAGTTGTCACGCTCCAATTTTACCATTTTCATTGAGCTGTCCAATATAGCTTTCATAAGTTTTGGTGCTAAAGGTATGGATACCATATAGATGAAATCGAGGAGGAGCACCGCAGTTTTATCAAATCTGAAAAGATCAAAAAATCCCTTATTAAGGAAGAAACCGATGTATCGAAATAGCCTCTCGTCTGATTCTGGAACATATGGTTTTGCCAAATAACAAAGGAGATAAGAGCATGCTAACCACCAGATATAAGCTAAGATGATAAATATAAATAATGGGTAAATCTTTTCTCTAGCCACCCATTTAGAAATTACCCAAGAAGCTGAATAGAAAAGGCTTCCGGTAACCAACAATTCTTTTCCGATAAATAACCAGATATACCGCCCGTCGGACAATCGGCTGTAATTTAAGTAATAGAGCATTGTAACCACGAGCCAAAAGACAATATGGCAGACAACGCGAACTTTGGGCGTGTACCATTTAAACCAATTAAATTCTCTTTCCATTCAGTTTATAGTTCTTACTTATATTGTAAATGTAATAAAAAATATTCGCTTAACATTTGATTTCCATACCGTAATTTGATTTCATTATTCTATTGAAATAGACTTTACTATTGGATTTAAATCAAATATCTAGGGAAAATATCATTTTTGGTAATGGTGAAAAGCTAGTTGGACGAGTTTATTTTTTTAACAAACCCTTTCTTTTATATTAAAAAGCATCTATGGATACCCCTATTATTAATATCAAAGTTATGAACATCGTCCTAAGACCTATAGTTGGCAAAAAAAAGCTCCTTATGCAATAGTGCGGCGTTGTTTAGAGAGGTTTGTTTTCAAATACGATAAAAAGATTGGTGAAATGATTTTGGTATTAAGTTACGATGATTCAGAACAAGATCCTGTAACAGCTTATATGATACGGCAGAATATTTCTTTTGTTAGCCTATCATTACGGGAATTGACAGAGGGACGTTTAAGAGTGATGGTGGATTTCAATGATGATTCGTTGTATATAGATGGTATAAATCTAAACGAGAAAGTCAACGTCATTTGGTGGGATCCTCTAAAGTATACTATGGGCTGTAATGGTACTGGCGCTAGCTGCCTTTTTTTGTATGAGGGCTGATGTTATCGAAGTGTTGGAATTTATTTTATATATCTTTCGCGACAAGTTATGGTTGCCGAATTATGTACGCCTCAACAAACTTAAGGCATTTCATGCCACGCGTAAACGCCGATTAGCTCGGAGTGGCTCAGTGTTTTTTCAAAATTCTGATGGTTTTTTAGTTTTTCATATGCGGTGTAAATGTAAAGCAGGACAAATAGGTAGGCGGTTACATCGATGGTTACACTGGTTATTTTCCTCTTTCCAAAGATGCGGTCGCATTTAGCGAAAAAATCATCAAAGCGATCTCTGATCCGTCTCCTATATGTCAATTCACCTTTCATATTTTTTGGTTTTTAATCTGTTAGTGTGAACCCTATTTTTGGTGACAGGTCTCGATGATAAAGTTCGTTATTATATAGCCCTTGTCAACAGCTGCTTGCAAATAGTAGGATACAGATTTTGATGCATTCTTGTGATTTGTTAGGAATGAAGGGGATTTCCGCTAACGTGCTTTAGCGGTTTCGTAGTAAACGTTTAGAAAATTTAGTAGGACACAGAACGACCATTTTGAGTTGCTAAGGTATACTTATTGTCAAGAAAAACTTCACTGCGTAAAATGTGAATTTTGCACAATTACTGCACACTATGTGGTGCCAGATCCTCTTTAATGCCATTGTTCTTTATTAAGTCTGTTTTTGTTCCTCTTTTCTCTCTTTTCCCATTTGCGGTTTTACCAAATGATAAAACCCGTTAAATAAGTTGTAATAAATACCAATAATTGTCAGTAACAGCCAAACACACAAAGGAACAGATTCCCATAACATTGTGCAACCTTGTAATAACAGTGGGCAATATTCCATTTTTATGCAAAGTCAAAAAATTATGTCGAGTAAATCTGCCATATTGAATGGGTCATATATGATTTGGTCGGATTTTGTATCCGACTTTAATATTTATGATATACCTTAAGAATGTTTATTTATTGTTTCTGAGGTTAAAAGACAATATTAGACAGGCAAACCATCAAATTACAAATTGAAAGGCAATCTTTCTAAAAGCAAGTTATAAAAACTAAAATATGGTACCCAAAATAATTCACCGAATAGTCGGTCCTAGTATTAACGAACCAATACAGATTTGTCTTGATTCTTGGAAATGTATGCAAGACGAAGGGTTCGATATAAAGACTTGGGACGACAATACACTCGAGGAATTTATTAAGGATGCATATCAATACGCACTTCCCGCATTTTTAAATGCCAGAAATTATGCTGAAGCGGCAGACATCGCAAGATATTTATTGGTTTACCAATTTGGGGGAGTGTATGTCGATTGGGATATAGAGCTACTTATCCCTGAGAAATTTATCTCACTCCTCGTTTCGCACGAGAATGGATATCTTTTGATAGATCCTAAGAATAATTCAATTGCGCCTGAGCACTTCTGTGCAGAGAAAGGAGATCCTTATTTGCAGAGTCTTGTTGCGGATATCGTTAAAATCTATAATTCTGGGCAACGGGAAAAATTGACCACGGTAGATTACTCCGGTCCATTTCGAATGCAAGAGAGTCTAAATATACATAGAAATACGAACATGGAGTTAGTGAGAGTTAAAGACGTTTTTGCCTTTGATTATGAAGAAATCAGATCTGTAACTTCACTAGAAACAACTGCACCGATGATCCATTATTGGATGCATTCGTGGTTAGCCCCAAATGTTATTCAATAATTTTAAACAATTGTTTTATGGAGTGGAAGAACCTTAGAATATCCTATTGCATTGTTTGCATGAACAGAATTGATCATTTAAAAAGTACACTTAAGGTCAATCTGAAAGATACTAAGAACGATCAAAATGTTGAATTTGTACTTCTCGACTATAACTCTAGTGATGGAATGGGAGAATGGGTAAAGAATACTCTTCAAAGTGAAATTGAGAGTGGAAGATTACTATATTTCAGAACCGAAGATCCACAAGAGTTTAGTCATAGTCATTCTAAGAATATGGCTTTTAAATTGGCATCTGGCGACATACTATGTAGTATCAATGCAGATCATTATATAGGCGAAGGTTTTTCGGACTATTTAAGGGATAAATTTGGCGGGAACCAGCCAGTTTTTGTTAGCCCACAAGTCCCCCAAAATTATAAATCTGCATGGCGCCCACCGACTGATGTTTTTGGAAAAATAGCGCTACGAAAAATAGATTTCAAGAAAACGACAGGTTTTGACGAACGATTCAAAGGCTACGGATTCGAAGACATTGATTTTGTCAATCGACTTTCGATGCTTAAAGTAAAACGAATCGTATTGGATCAGGATAAGTATTGCAGATTTATTTCTCATGGTGAGGACCGGAGATATACAATTAAAACTCCGCCCTTTGATGAGTTATATGTTTCATACGTTAAACATGAATTTACGAAAGCGCTTCTTGTCTATGGGAATAACTTTCAGGAACTTCTGCTTGAACGTAGATTGTTTTCCAATGCTGACGATTTTAGATCTGCATATAATAAAAGAATTGTAGTAGCTGCCTTTGAAATAAGATGGAAGAAAAATGGTACTCTTTATAAGAAGGGTGGTAAGATAACTGCAATGAAATATTCAGATAATGAAGAATGGAATTGTCAAGTAAAAAAAAATGGTTTTATAAAAACATCGATTTATGATAAAACAATATCAGAAGAATATTCTAAGATCGACTCCCAAGTTCTAGCATCTAAATTGAATTCAAATCTTTTAGTATTGAATAATTGGTACTTAACTAAAGAAAACCGACATAATAAGAAGACTGATGTAAACAAGCAGTTCGGTGCCGGAAGAGTTTCCAAAAATTTTCAGAAGGAGGTAATCCATGTCTAACGATTATATAAAAAATATAGGCAATTTTATTCCATTGACACTATCTGTTGTCATTGACCACTCTAATTGGCAACAATTTGTTGAAGGTGCAATTGATGAATTAGAGGAAAAAATACAGCTGAAATATAATACTTCTGAGTTATTTCTAGGACATGATATGGGTGATCCTAATCAATTATATATATTTCTGTATGCTCCTAACGCGAAGAAATTTTATGTAGCTCGATATATCGACCAATTTTTAAAGGATTATCTGTCTCGACAAAACTTCCCAATAATTGGAAAACAGCGTATGGATGAATCCTTGTGGATGCCCTATTCAGAAAACACAGTAAAATATGGGCTATTCTCTATTTGTGATTTTTCAGAGAATGATATTGTCCCAATATATTCTACGCTTAGAAGAATCAACAGGGAGATAATGAATGACAGTACTTTTTCTTATGACATATTACTTTTAAGATCATTTGCCCTTACCTATCTTACGGCAGTCCATTTTGAAAAATATAGCCCTCTAGTAAATGTAAACGAATTCCTCGAACTTCTTTTCAATGGAGAAAGTGAACCCTTTGAACAATTTTACAAGGATGAAAAGGAGTTGTTTCTTTCTGTTGTTGAGAATTTGGATAAATATGGCAGTATTACAGATATGGAATGGCTTCATCATTGGAACGTATTTCTCGAAACTATAGTCCCTTTAAAACAAGAAAAATTTACACCAAAGGAAGCCAAAGAGAAATTTTTTGAAATTATAAGTGTGGTGAATGGAACGAACCGACTCCCTACAGTTGAGCGGATAGCATTAGTGGTTGCAATTCGGCTTGCTTTGCGAGACTACAAGAGCTTAGGCTATCACTTCCAAGAATCACTTTCAATTTGATTTATACGCGCGATATAAATATATGTTTAACAATTTAAATTTAATTATTATGAATGCGAATCAAAATTCAAAAAAGTTGAGATTTAACAAAGAGACAATTGTAAAGCTTAACGAAAAACAAAAACAAATGATGAAAGGTGGAGCTAAATTATTTGGTGACACTAATGCTACTGGCGTATGTCCTACACATGCCTACACTTGTGGCGGTTAATCATTTGTAAATCTGATTAAATGTATGCTATCCTAGAAATGGGGTAGCATATATTCTATTCGTTAATCTTTTACTCCTTTTTTGTTAAATGGTCTACAAGGAATTTATTGTTCGGAGCCCGGCTTTTCCCTTAGAATTTTTTTTTGATGCTAACAGAATTTCTGAAAAGGGTCATAGCGACCTAATTGGATATGTTGAACGTGTTTTAAACAATCCTAAATTCAAGCAAGCGATTTTTTTTGCATCTCAAGATCTTTATCGGGTTATGCCGAAATTCCTTTCAGGAGAAATGACAAAAAAAGAGGCTTTAAAGTATTCAATAGCAATTTTTAAATATATATCTAGGTCTTCATCAAGATCAACACCATTTGGCGCTTTCGCTGGAATTGATATTGGAAGCTTAGGGCAGCACTCCACGATAAATTTACCCAAAAGTGGAGACAGTAAATTAAGGGTCAGATTTGATACAACTCTCGAAAATCATCTTTTAAGCTCTGTTTTAACGCAAAAAGAAACACAGAACCTTATAACCTTTTCTCTTAATGATACAATCTATAGAGTTAAAGATGACGTTCGGTTTTATGAGAAAAAAGATATTGGGAACAAAATAGATTATGTCATTTCTTCTGTCCCAAATGAAGAGCACATTGCTTCCATTATTGAAATGCTGCAACCGGGATTCTCTAAAAGAGATTTTTTTGAATTGATGTCAGATTTTAGTGATGATATGGAAGAAATTCAATCTTTTTTTGATGAGTTGATTTCCAATAGTTTCATTCTCCCAGATCTGCAACATTACTTAACTGGAAAAGATCTATTAACTGAGCTTCTGGTATTACTCAAACCAACTATTGGGACAACAGAATGCGCATTCCCTTGGTTACAGAAATTGGTATACCATATTAATGATTTTAATTTTGGTATACAGGATCATGAGCAACTTTTAGGGCAGGTATATAAAAATCTCCCATCACCTCCAGTTGGTAATTATTTTCAAGCAGACCTTGATCTAAACTTTGACCGATTCTCTTTAAGTAATAAAGTCCTGGACAGACTTGTTGTCCAAATCAAACAAATATTAAGCAAACTCGCCTATAGGGAAAAAAATATGAAGCTGTCTCGATTTGCTCAAAAGTTTCAGGAGCATTTTGGTGAAAGGGAGATTTCGTTACTTGTAGCAATTGATCCAGAACTAGGAATATCTTATGACGAGAATGAAGGCCTAGTATCACCGCTGCTAGAGGGATTGGAATTATACCATATTGATAATCAAGATAATGATCGACAAGGTCGTAATTGTGAACTTAACGCATTCATGAATAAAATTGCTCAGAAATCTATTGTAAATGGATTTAGTGAGGTAGTTTTAGAGGAAAAGGATCTTAAAGAGCTGGAGGAATTCATTAATAATGATCCAGATCTCGCAAACGAAGAATTTTACATTCTGGGGTCTATAATATGCTCTGCAACAGAAGAGTTTGACAAAGAGAATTTTCTGTTCGACCTGAAAGTAGTAGCAAATTCTTCGGCAACAAAGTTAGGCAGTAGGTTTGGGTATCTTAAAGATGATGTGAAAACTTGGAATAAGGAGCTATATAAATCGACTAATGAACTAGATAATGATGGAGTAGTTGCTGAAATAGTTCATCTTCCTGATTACACCGCCGGTAATGTTCTGAAAAGACCTACATTATCTGACTATGAAATTCCCTTTTTCGCCTCCTCCTCGGTGCCTCCTGAAAATAGAATTGCACTCGGGGATCTTTATGTTTCTGTACGGAACCAAAAAATTATATTGCGTTCTAAGAAGCTTGGAAAAATAGTGTACCCGAAGTTAACTTCAGCCCATAATTTTAGGAATGGAATCCCAATTTATCACTTTTTGAGTGACCTCCAACAGCAAGATGTGGTCGTGGGAATGAATAACATTTGGAAAATTCCCGCTGGAGCAGTTTACTCACCAAGGATCAGATTTAGAAATTTAGTCCTAAATAAAGCAACTTGGAGAATTACAAATAGTGATTTTGAAGGCAAGACAATTGAGGACTTCGAAAACTTCTACGTGAATTTTACGGGGCAATATCAAGTTCCCAAATTGGTTACATTAACACAATTCGATAATGAGATTTTATTGAATACAGATAATTGGGTTTCAAAACAAATAATCTTTGATACTCTTCGAAGCCAAAAAACTGTTTTGTTAACTGAGTTTCTACAAGGCGAAGGAGCGACCCTAATTAAGGGTGAAGATGGAAACTTTTGTAATGAGGTTTTATTCCAGGTATTAAGAAGGGATGACAAGGACAAAAAAAACAAAACTAGCATTATATCAAGCCAAGTTACCAAATCTCAACATCAGCGATTCTTCCCCGGAGATGAATGGTTATATATCAAAATTTATTCAGGTCCCCGGACATTAGACGATATTCTTATTAAGGAAATATCGTTAATAGTCTCAAAATTGTGTTTAGATCGGGATGATATTAAGATTTTCTTTATACGGTATTACGACCCGAATAGCCATCTAAGATTTAGAATTTATTGTAAGGATAAGGATTATCTATATAGTACAGCACTGAAACAAATTAGGGAAATATTATCGCCCTTAACTTTGGATGATACGGTTCATAAGATTCAGTTTGATACCTACGAACCTGAAATAGTACGGTATGGGAGCGAAATAGAACGGAGTGAACAGGTATTTCATTCAGACTCGATATTATGTATTAAGTGTCTGTCATATTTGAAAAGCATGCAATTAGACAGTAATGTTCGGATTTATCTTGGCGTACTGTTTATTAAAAATTATTTAGATGATTTCTTTAATTCGGTTGACGATAAATATTATTTCTGCCAATTAATGAAAAATGGCTATTACATGGAATATGCCGCAATACCGAATCTCAAACAGATGTTAGCTGAAAAGAGGAGAACGTATAAAGAACTGTTTAACCATTATGAATCTGAAGAAGGATCTAAGACGATTATAAATACTTTCAATGGCTTTTTGAAGGAAAGACAAATAGCAGTGAAAGAAATCCCATCTTATGGGTCAGACCCTGAGTTGCTCAAAAGCTACATCCATATGTCCATTAATAGGCTTTTCAATGAGAAACAACGTTTGCAAGAATTATTTCTGTACGATTATGTAGAGCGGGACTTCCTAAGTGTATTAAAAACAAAAAAAATTAAAAGATGAAATATAGTGAGAGCGTTAGTTTAATTTTTTCTGAATCACCTAGAAGCCTCTTTAAGATAGGTGTTATCGTTTTTGTGATGGTAATTTCAATTGCTTTTTGTTACCTATTTATGGTGAAGTATGATGCGTATTATGAATGTGATTTCGTATTGAATACAAAAAAAAATACTATCAGTCCGAACATTAGTAATTACCAAGCCGATCAACTTGAAAAGAGCTCATTAATGTTAGTAGAGAAGGATTCTGTAAAGGGTAGAGATAATATCCTTATTGTGACAACCAAAGTTTCAGACGGGTATCTAGACTATTTTGTTAATTCTTCGGATAAAAAATTATTGCTGCAATTTGAAGGTAGAAGTGGTAATCAATACACAAATGGGGTAATCGGAAAGATTATTCAGGTTAAAAATGGAGACATGATCTTACAGATAATCTCGACATCGGCTGATGAACCTCTTTTCAAAGGAAAGGTTTTCGTGAATTATCCTATGAAAGGAAAAATCCAGATTAAAAATATTCCTTTTATAAAAAACATCTTCTCATGAACAAGCAATTAATACGAAAAATAGCAAATGTGACTGATCGAATGTGGAAGAAAAGAGCGTGTAAAGGGCTCTTATTCGGGGATATTGGAATTTCGTTGGTGCACAATTCTCTCTATAAAATTACTGAACAGCAACTTCATAAACATAGAATTGAGGCTGGGCTATCCCAATATATGCCTGAACATTTTTCGGAATCAAATTTATTTACATTCTTTCCAATAAATTATGCTTATGGACTGGTAGGAGTTTATTCAGCTTACAACATTATTTATTTCAACTCGAATCAGAGGGAAACTGATTTATTAGATCTGTCAGAGTTTTATGAGTTTATATGTGAAAACATGTCCGATATTGATCTTGAATCTAACTTCGGTTTTTTTCATGGAGCAGCGGGTCAATTACAGTATCTAAACACAGACCCAGGGATAGATAAGAAACAAATATCTGTTTTACTTGAAGATTTTATTAATATCATGGAAGTATCTTCACTGAAACAAAGATTTAGTATTTCATCTGGACACGTTAATGTAACTGTGTCGCACGGAATTACAGGGTTATTGCTAGTAATTTTAAATTGTTGCAACCTTCATAAGGTTAAACCTGACAACTTACAGTCCATTCTTTCTGAAGGCATTGGTATACTTAATCCATATTTAGAGCAGCGGATGGAGGAATCTGATCGCATACCCTTTCAACTGTGTGATTTTAAAAGGGATTTAATGGTTTGTCTATTTCTTTTAAAAGCGAATGATAAAATAGACACAACTATCACAAATACTACTGCATACAACTATTGCAAATTCATATTGGATAAAGTCGAATTGGAGCTACCTGAAAATTTTGCAATTGGTCAAACTACTGGACTGAGCGGAATACTTGAATGTGTTAGATCAATTTTTTCATTAGTCCAGCAAAAGGATATAAAGGACTGGTTTGAGTATCATCATGATAGATTGTGCAACTTTTTGTTAAAAAATACGACTTATGAGTATACAATGAATAACACATTTTATGACGGAATCAGCGGGACGTTGTTAACAGCCTTATCCCCAGAGATTGAAGATGATCCCAATTGGAGGAAATTACTTCTATACTAATGTTAAAAAAAATGAGAATAGTTGTAGCCGATACATATTGCCCCTTATTTGGTTTTATTAGTGGACATGACAATGAAGTTAAGTGGACTGCCAATATCATTGATTGTAATGAAAAACAGGGTAAAAAAACAGTACAGCAAGGTAGTACTGTTACAGAAATTTATAACGATATTTTAAGTTCCTCAGTTGATGAAATTATTATCTTTTCGCCGCATTATTCGATCCCTAGTAACGACGATCTTGAAATTATTCAGCAGCTGCACAATAAGCATAAAGCTTATGATATCCTAATTTTTCAAATACAGGATTTTAATAAAAGGTGGTTAAGGCACTATAAGCCAAATGAATTCGATTTAGATGAAAAGACTATCAAAAGCGTGCTTCCATTTGAGATAACAATAAAAGCGAAAAGCATAATCAACAATAGGATAAAATTCAACAAACTATTTGGACCTGGAGGAGTCTTCCAATATGATCTACATAGAGTTTTTCTATACGATGCACTGAAAGGAGGTCTAAAGATTAAATATGTACCCAATGTACTTACTCTACAAAGCTTAGATGTAAATAAAAGGATGCACGAGCCACCACTAGAGAGATTTTATAGTGCTGGAGCAACACAGTGCCATGTAGAGGGGTTCGATTCCGCTCCAGAATATTTGAATTATTATTTGAGTAAAGTGGTTAATAATGAATTCGAATCTGAAGCAATAGAGGAGAAGTATTATTTCAGAGCTGAGATGTTTCTGAAAGGGGCATACGATTATAACTGTTTGAAAAATCTGAATTGGTAACATTCAAAAATTAAATATTTCACGAATGCAATTAGCTAATATAGAACTTAGGATTTTTAATTTTCCCAGCTTTAAGGGGTTTCCGCTCTTCAGACAGTTTGATGTCAGGGACTGTGGACCGACCTGCCTAAAGATGATACTTGCTTATTATGGAATAGATTTTCCTATGCAATTGCTGCGTGAACAATCACAGGTTAATAGAACTGGCGTTTCCTTGTCCGGTCTGGAAGCAGCTGCAAAAAACTTGGGGTTTGTGCCGACTTCGACATTGATTTCATTTGATGAATTCCGACAAAACAATATTCTTCCATGTATTATTCATTGGAATGACGATCATTTTGTAGTTGTATACAAAATCAAAGGTGATACCATTTTCGTCGCTGATCCGGCAAAAGGAAAACTTAAATATGGCAAGAATGATTTTTTGGAGGGTTGGTTATATGGAAAAGAAGAGCTAGGTAAAGGCGTTGTGCTATTTTTGGAGCCTCAGAAAACAGCTCTTGAAAAGACCAAGTCCATTCCCCATACTACATTTGGCTTTAGATACCTTTATAAATCGTTGTTTCAATATAAACCGTTAATTCTATTGATGCTGGTAGGAATTGTTATAGGAAGTTTCTTACAACTATTTCAACCTACGCTCACTAAATACATGATCGATGTAGGTGTTCTCAACAAGAATCTAAATTTTATCTCGTTGATCCTGTTAGGGCAGCTTATGTTATTCGTTGGAATGATCTCCATTGATTTTGTACGAAGGTGGATTCTCCTTTATATAAGTACTCGCATCAATTTGAAAATGTTGACGAACTATCTTTATAAATTATTGAGATTGCCGATTTCCTTTTATGATGCAAAGCACATTGGTGATATGGTACAAAGACTTAATGACCATAATCGTGTTGAGGCATTTATTACAAGTAGCTCGATTTCTAGTTTATTTTCCTTAATAAGCTTAATAGTTTTTGGGTTGGTGTTAGCCAGTTATGACCTCGGTATTTTCCTCATTTTTATCATTGGAAGTTCCTTGTATGCTTTATGGGTATGGTTTTCTTTAAAAAAGAGAAAAATATTAGATACGAAAAGGTTCGACCTCCAATCGAAAAGTCAAAACAAGATGATCGAATTGATAAATGGAGTACGGGATATCAAATTAAGTTTATCTGAAGACAAAAGACGCTGGGAATGGGAGACACTTCAAGCAGAAATTTTTAAGTTGAATTCGAGATTTTTAAAACTGAGTCAATTCCAAGAAATCGGAGGGTCAAGTATTAACCAAATTAAAAACATAGTCATCCTATTTTTAGCGGCAAATGCGGTAACGAGAGGAACCTTATCTGTTGGAGAAATGCTTGCTATTCAATTCATTGTTGGCCAACTAAACAGTCCTATTGAACAACTAATAAGTTTTATGCAGACTGGTCAAGATGCTAAATTAAGCGTAGATAGGCTAAATGAAGTAATGGAAATGGAACTCGAAGAAAAGAAAGATGGTTTGTTTGTACAAGATGAAGATCTTGGCAACATAAAGATCCAAGACTTGAGCTTCTCTTATCCTGGGAGTTTCAATAAAAAGACGTTGGATAACATTAATCTAGAAATTGAGGAAGGAGGCATCACCGCCATTGTAGGGGCAAGTGGAAGTGGGAAAACAACTCTATTGAATTTACTCCTTCTTGTTCATCAACCCTTAAGTGGTAGTATATTCCTTGGGAAATATAATACTGATAGTATTAACAAGTCTTCATGGAGGGCGCTTTGTGGCACTGTTTTACAAGATGGATACATTTTCTCAGATACGATCCGAAATAATATAGTGATGTCAAATGAGGCTATTGATGAAGAAACACTCGCGTTTGCCATTAAAATGGCCAACATTGACGAATATATCAATAGTCTACCGAACGGACTTAACACGTTAATCGGAGGGGAAGGAACTGGATTGAGTCAAGGTCAAAAACAACGTTTATTGATAGCCAGAGCTATTTACAAACGCCCTAAATATATATTCTTCGATGAAGCAACGAATGCGTTGGATGCATCCAACGAAAGTATAATAATGAATAATCTGAATGAGTACTTTCTCGGAAAAACTGCCATAATCGTCGCTCATCGGTTAAGCACTGTCCAGAATGCGAATAAGATCGTGGTTATGGGGAATGGTAAAATCATTGAAGTTGGTACACACATGAGCCTTCTCGAGAAACGCGGACATTATTATGAATTAGTAAAGAATCAATTGTCGTTGGATTATCGGTAAAAATAAACTCTAATTTATGAATACGTTAAAAAAAATTCTCTTATCCGTTCCGTGTCTATTCTTTTTCACGATAGCTTACAGTGCGCAATACAACGATAAAATCGATTCAACATTTACCATTAGCGGAAAAGTGATCGACTCTATCACAGGGCAACCGGTACATCTCGTTTCCATCTATCTATTGGATGACGGGAATAGTACCATTCCGGTCAAAACAGCAATGACAAACGAGACTGGGGGCTTTAATTTGGAGTTCAATCATTCACCTTTCTACCTGAAGTTTAGTTTCATTGGATATGAGCCGTTGTTGAAAAGAATACAAAGGCAAAATGGTCGTACTCTTGACATAGGTATAGTTAAATTAAAAGAGATCGATAATAAATTGGAAGAAGTTACTGTCACTGCCAAAAGACCGACATTAGAACTTATTACCGGCGGATATAAGTTTAATGCGACAAACAACATTATAGGAAACAGTACCAATATAGCTGAATTATTGAAGCAGGTTCCTGGGCTTACTGTGGATGAAATGGAAGGCAAATTGCAATTACTGGGGAAAGGCCCCACCGTATTGGTCAATGGACGTAAGGTGAATATGGGCGGTAAAGATTTGCTAACTTATCTTAGGTCTCTTCCGAGCAATGATGTCCTATCAATAAATGTGCTTACTAATCCAGGTTCAGAATATGACTCGTCTGGAGATGGAGGAGTGCTGGACATCAGGCTGAAAAAAAATTCGAACCTAGGTTTTTTCGGATCAGCGAGCACTAGCGTCTCTACACTTTGGGGAACGGATGAATCGATCAATCTAAATCTCAAAAAGAGTAATTTGGAAGTTTCAGTTGGATATAATTTTTCATATGCTGAGAATCTATATCGAAGAAATGATGTTATAAAGAACTACGTAGCATCTGATTCAAGTTACCTTTATAGGCAACAACAAGAGATAGATAGATCTCAACGGACACACGCGGTTAAAACCAATGTGAACTATAATATTGATTCAACCAGCACCATTGGCTTTGGTTATTGGTATGCTTATCTCTATAGCCTTGACCCAATTCAAAGAAATGCCGATATATTTGACAGAAGTGATAAATTTCAGAGACAGGTCAAACAAAATGATCGAAATTTTCTTGACAACAATTTCCATATTGTTGATTTGACCTACGATAAGGATTTTAGCAAGGCAAGCAAACTATCAATTGGTTTAAATTATTCAAAATATTCCAACGAGAATAATATGTCATTTACGAGACAGGCATACGACCAATCTGGTTCCGAAATAAATTCTTTAGAAAATGGGAGCAGAAATCTTATCATCAAAAGGCCCTATGATATATGGACACTAAATGCCGATTATAAAAAAGCTATCGGAGAAAACTACGAATTAAAATTTGGCGGAAAATACAATAGGGCAAAGACGGAAAGTGCTTTTACAAATTTATCGATTAATGGAAATTCGCCCGAGAATGAAGGTAGCAACAATGAAATTGAATACAATGAAAATGTAAAAGCTATTTATTCGTCCTTTGGAGGTAAACATGATCGCATTTCATTCGAAGCAGGTCTGCGGCTGGAGGCTTTTGACTACAAACTACGATCGCTTTTGACAGGTGAGCAGATCAAGAACGATTATTTAAATCTTTTTCCAAATTTTTCGTTACGTTTTGATTCTGAAGATGGCAAGAATAGTGTTTCTTTAGCTGGAAATAGGAGGATCGAAAGACCCGGATACAGTATGCTCAATCCCTTTGTAGTAGATAATAATCTTGGCTATTTAACTAACGGTAATCCGAATTTGAGGCCTTACTTTACAAATCGATTGGATGCCCAATATTCCCATAGGTTCAATGATAACCATTCGTTAATATTTTCCCTTTATGCAAGTTCCTCTAAGGATATGTTTGACAATATTACAAGATATAACGGGGACCAAGGGAGTGCAGAGATAAACTATTACAATGATTTTACTCAAAAACAGATCGGAGGCTATCTAATGCTTCAGAATCAGTTTGGAAAATTGGTAAATATCAGTACGTATTTATCTGCACAACGACCGTCTTTTAAATCATATGTTCCAGAGGATGATTTATTACCCGGTATAACAAATTTTTCGGGTTCCATGAACATATTTGTAAAAGTATTGCCAAAAACCACTGTCCAGCTTCTTGGCTTTTATTCATCAGATAGAAATAACTTCCAAGTAAAATATGCGGCAAATGGTTACCTGACCTTGGGGGTGCAGCAAAAGGCTGTGGAGGATAAACTTAATATAGCTTTGACTTGCGAAGATATTTTCAACTTACAAAAATATCCGGTTTCGAGTATTAGTAATTTTCTTTCAATAGAATCTGTTAATAAGTTGACATCAAGATACTTGAAGCTTAGTTTAAGCTACAATTTTGGGAAATCTTTCTCTGCCAAACAATCAAGAAAATTACAAAAAGAATCTAGAATTGATTAGAAGACAGTCAATGTTTTAGTGAATATGCTTTCATTTATATTATGAATACTTTCAATCGTGATGGTTTTCGTACCATCGAGTTAGAACTTCAAGAGAACGAAATAAAGAGAATGAGGACTCATTGGAGAAAATTTGTAAAATCTATCCCTTCGTATGAGGAGATTTATGCAGGAAAGGGCATTGTTATCTGTGCCGGTGGATTTAGCTATCTCACCTGTTGTTTGATGCTATTAAAGTCTTTAAAAGACGTGGGATGTAATTTGCCCGTGGAGGTTTGGCATTTAGGAGGGGAACTTTCACATGAAATCAAAAAAGAACTGAAAGATCAAGGAGTGACCTGTAAGGATTTTTTGGACTATGGTATTTCGGAGGTTACCTCAGGCTATATGCTTAAACCTCTGGCAATTAAATTTAGTAGCTTCAAGGAGGTACTTTATTTGGACGCGGATAATTTTTGCCTCATTAATCCTGAACAATTATTTGCTGAAAGTCAATATTTACAAAAAGGAGCTATCTTTTGGCCAGACTACTGGAAGACACACGAAGACAATCCCATATGGAAGATAATTGATAAGGAATACAGATATGAAAATGAGCAGGAGAGTGGACAAATACTGATCAATAAAGAAAAATGCTGGAAAGAACTCAATTTGTGCGTTTATTTTAATGAACATTCAGATTTATATTATCATTTGGTACTCGGAGACAAAGATACTTTCCGCTTCGCCTGGAAAGCGCTGGGATCTGAATATTTTATGATTGGATATGAACCATCTTGTTGCGGATATTTGGACAATTCCAATAATTTTAAAGGTATTTCAATGGCACAGTATAGCCCAAATGGAAATATTATCTTTCTCCATCGAAATCTTTTAAAGTGGGATGTTACCCAAACTTCAGAGAACGTATGGACAACTGTAAAGAAATTTCAAGATAATTCTAGCAACAGATCCTACGAAATTTCATTTTGCCAAAATGGACACGTTTATATGGATCTACATGGCGATACGGAGGAACAATCGTTTATTGAATCTTTTGGAGATATAGAAGGAAGTTGTCTCTCCCATTTAGCACAGATACGTCAAAACGATAACTATCGAGCATTTAGTTTAGACTCCTGGATTTTTAAGCAACGGTTTGCAGGAAAAGCTAGTAGCGGGTACTAGATCCCCCGCCATTCGTATTAATATAAAGGTTGATCTCAGGAATCAACCTTTATACCTACTATTTCTTCTTTTTTCCTGGCTTATCGACGGCTTCCTTTAAAGCTTTTCCGGCCGAAAATTTGGGTAGCTTTTTGGCGGCTATTTTCAATGCGGCTCCCTGTCTGAGGATTGCGTCCGGTACGGGCCGAACGTTCGAATTCGATATTATTAATGATTGAAGTCGTCGGCTTGTCGAAACTGTCGTGGGTCAATGCCGCGAAAGTAAAATATTGCAGGCTTTTGTCCTTGCGAGTACTCGTACAAAGCAATACATTAAATTTATTGTCAGCGGCTTTGAATGTTAACAAGTCACCTTGATTAATGTCTGTTATTTTTGCCATAGAATGGTTTGTCTCTGCAGTGAAGATAACGTCTGTGCTAGAGAAAACTAATATATAAAAAGTTACGCTAAAAACCGTTAGACTAAAATATGTTGATCAATTTTCCAAATTTCCTTTTTCTAGCTCAAAAAAGTAACTGGAAACAATTGCGGCAATTGAATAGCAGATTAAAGGCTGAATAATTCCGATCGAGTACAATAAGCAAAGTGTTATACCAATGCCAAGAATTGTGGTAGAAACCAAAATTAGCCTTACCCATTTTTTGTTAGTTCTATTATATTTCTTAAGCCAATAGAAGACCAAAATATAAATAATTAGGGTAGGTATAGAGAAGGCTAAACTCGCAGCCGATAGTATGAGCGTAAACACAATTCCTTCTTCAGCCCCTAATCCCTCTGTTAGAATAAAAAGAATGGCACCAAGGATTAAAGTACTTCCCCAATGTTTAAAAACGTACAACCAATTCATTTATGGCTTATTTATTAATAATTGAGACAATTCTTAATTATACTTTGCTGGTCTCGCGATCTATAGCGATTATTCCTCAGCTTTTTTCATGACGTAAATAATACCAGAAGTTCCGCCCGATCCATCACTGCTTCGTGTTAAATCGAACGTATTCACTAATTCAAATCCAATCTTCGACATATAATTCAATATGGCAGCATAGGATTTTTTATTGGTCAATATTTCGGACAGCTTTTCACCTTCCGCGATCTGCTCATCCGAATCTCCTAGGTCAACTTTCACCTTTAGTTTTCTCGACAGGAGTTTTCCCTCCACCTGAATATACGCATAGGAAAAGGTCGTTTGTAGCTCCGTTTGAATGCTAACATCAGATTGTGCTGTGCTGTTATTTAAACAACAGACAATAAAAAAAATAATTAAAGATAATTTATACATAATCGTTTTTTTATAATAAGAATCTATGATAACTTTATGAAATACACTATTTATTAACATGCTGTTTTGAACAATTCCTTTACGTTGAATGCTTATCATTACTCATAAACCTTAGCTCCTTTGAAAATATCAGCAAATGTTGACCACGCAGCTGTTTCAGCATCTACATTTGCATCTGTATTATCATAATATCCTTGGATATCTTCAGTATAGGTCGTCAAACTTCCAGAAAATCAGGTAAGGTTTTGTTTTCCCAAGTTTCAGGATGTTGGAGCAAATCCTGGCGCAACAAATCTAGAGATTTGATGAAGCTTTGTCTGTCTCTTACTTTCAATTCGTACAATTGATTAACCATGTATTTTTAATAAATGTTTAAATCTGATATATCTCATTACCTTCTGTCGCGTATGTTCTGTTATAATTCAATTCTCCATTGGCTTCAACAGCAAATGTTTCGGTGAGGAACTCCAGTTCTTCAATTAGAAATGTAACCAAGATAGATCGGATCTTGTCTATGTTATACTCATTGGGTTTAATCGAGGCCAATAATATCTTATCTTTCGTCTCTGCAAAAGAATGTCCCTTTCCGTCTCGCTTATTGTTAACCGAATAAATTTCCAATCTATTCTTATCAATTTCAACCGTAAAAAATAAATATCGACTTTGGTAATAGTCAGCTGTTGATTCGCTATTCTTAAACTTCGGACACATCCTAAATGAGAATTGATCGGGTAGATCGCCATTAGATTCATGAAGTGTATCTAAATTCTCGTCATCCAGAAAGAACAATAGATAAGGTGAACGGAGGGTCACCTTTATTTCATTATAAAGAGTATAGAAATCTTTATGATAGAATGGAGCAATGGCAATTCTAAATTTCGATTGTTTACTGCATACCTCATGAAAAGTCTCGAGCTTCACTCGAAGAGATTTATACATTGATCTAGTGATTTGGTTTAATAATTAAAAAATGGTGCATTTAATTAATCAGCTAATTAAAGCTGAGTTTAAAATAGTGATTCATTTAGAAAAATAAAAATCAATCTAAAAATATATGCTTTAAATATTTTTTCACGTCAGAGATTTCGATAACTGTCATTTGAGCAAGAAACCATAATACAGGAACTTATAGCGTTATTTATGTAACAATCTGGTTAATTAAACTTCAGTTTTAGCAACTTTTGACAGATAATAATTATCTTTAAACAGAAGCTATTTATCCAATACAGTGAATTTTAGTTTCACCATATTAACCAATGACTTAATTTATGCATATTATACAACAATTTAGAGTTTATTCACACGAGAAATTTGACGTCCTTCTCTTTATCGGTTTCATCTTGGCTTCCATTTTTCACACTTTTGGTTTTGAATTCTTTAATCAATATACAGCTTTGCTTTATGGACTGTTTTCGGGATTAATATTGGTTCTTTTTTTAAAAAATTGGCGGACTGAATATTTCATGAACAAATATTTAAAGGCGTTTTTAACATTTTTGGTAGTGCTAGAATTTGCTTTTATGCTATATGATCAAGTCCATCTGAAAGATGACTGGTACTTTTTACCATGGGCGGCTCTGTTTGGTGGAGTTGTGATGGTAGTCAGTAGTATCTTAATCGTATTCAAAAAGATCACTATCCGAGATACATTTTCGAAATTCTTTTATGTAAGTGTTATTTTTCTCTTTTCAACAGTCTATTCCTATGGACTCTTATCCTTTACAAATATTTTTAACGCGCGGCAATTCGTTACATGGGAGCGTGCTAAGGTGGATTTACCATCCTGGGTAATTACTTTTGGAGGAAATTACAATGATGCCGTATTTGAGAACAAAGAATGGGGAAATCGGATGATGAATCTATTTTTTATGAAATGGGAAGGTGATTTTCCGCATCCGTCAATGACTGCCGAAATAAAAGTCTTTGAGGGAAACCTAGGACAACACTATATGCTCAAAACGTATGATGAGGATGAAAAGAATGACGCAAGACAAATCGACTAACATGGACAAAATTATATATCTTGACAACAACGCATCCACTCCAATGGATCCTAGGGTCTTAGACGAAATGATGCCCTATTTGACAGAAAATTATGGTAATGCAGCAAGTCGCCACAAATTAGGTAAATATTTAGATGCTGCGGTAGAGAAGAGCAGGATACAGATTACTGATCTCATCGATGCCAATGTAGAAGATGTTTTCTTCACAGCCGGTGCAACTGAAGCTATCAATATGGGATTACGTGGATTATTGAGGCCAGGGAAACAACATATTATAACTGTACGGACAGAGCATCCTGCAGTTTTGGATACGTGTAGGTATCTTGAGACCAGAGGTATTGCGGTTACTTACCTTTCTGTTGATAGCGACGGATTGATAGACCTTGAAGAACTAGAGCGCGCCTTTACACCTCTTACAGCTTTAGTATGTGTGATGCATGTCAACCATGATACTGGTGTGATTCAGGACATAGAGCGAATTGCGGAAATAACGCATGCTCACGGCGCCTTTTTTATGACCGATGGAAGCCAATCTGTCGGAAAACTCCCTATTCACGCGCGATCATTTATAGATGTTCTCACTTTTTCTGCCCATAAATTTTATGGGCCAAAGGGTATCGGCGGTATTTATTTTAGTTCCGAAGTACCGATGAAACCACTTATTTTTTCTGGGGAACATGAAGGCGAGGCGAGAAGTTGTACACTTAACGTGCCTGGTATCGTTGGTATGGGCAAAGCCGCTGAACTCGCAACTTTACAGATGAATGAAGACGAAGAGCGCATAGGGAAACTACGAGATATATTAGAACAACACTTATTGGCAATAGGAGGGACGAAATTAATAGGTTCTAAAAAGCGTAGGATCTACACTACAAGTACTATTCGATTTGATGGTATTGACAGCGGTAATATAGTCCAACAGCTTGATGATATATGTGTTTCCGACTGCTCAGTGCTCAGTTATTTTGAGATAGTACCTTCCCCAGTACTTCAAGCTATGGGGATGCGTAAAGATGAGGCTTTTAATGCGCTACGATTTAGTTTAGGGCGTTTCACTACAGCAGAAGAAATCGGACAAACTGTTGAAACTGTAGGCAATATCATAAAGCAATTGCACAATGAAAAATCGCTACAGCGATCCAAGCCGGTTTAAATTAGGTGATTAAGCGAGCATTTAGCCAACTTTGCCTCCCTTGACGGTTTTCGAGGGGGCCATGTTGTTTACTTTATTTCTTATTAACACGGTTGAGTAAATCAACTACAGTTTCCCGTAACTAACCCTACATCCAAACCAATACCTTAGCACTACTATTTGTAATAATCTTGAAAGTTAACAGCTATAAGCCTTCTAATTCAGCGTACCACGACCAATTCCAAACATTCCAATTGCGTATAAAAAATCGGAAACCCTAAATATCTTTACTGTATACAATATTACTAATATTATTAGTAATATTGTAAAATGAAGCCTCTAGAAATCTTTTGCCGAAATCGGGTAATGTACGCTCAAATTACCGTGCATGATAAAAGCATGGGCATGAAAGATTATCATCTTTACAACAAAAATGGTCTTGCTTTTTATGTTTTCAGGAAATCTCAGGGAGTGTGGCAATTGGCATTCGGTGTACTAGCCGATGACATCAAGGAAGCGTGCATTGATGCACTTATACTTCGCTTTGATACGGATGTGCCTGAGTTGTTTTATCATCATGGAAAACGCCAGGTAAAGGAAGTTCGGGCCAAGAAATACAGTCTTTGGCATATTTATCTCAATAATGCTTATGTAGGAAGTATCCAATATTACACCTTCACAAAGCAGTTCAATTACCATCTTGATGACAATGGCTTATTGACCGATGATCACGTGCAAAAGTATATAGTCCTGATACAACGTGGGGAATTAAAGTGGATAAAGGACGATATTCGATGAAAAAGAATATAAAGTTCAAATGTGACGTGTGTGGTCAAAAGCAAGTGGTGGAGGTTTCTGTTTTGCATGGCGGTGGAACCTTGCAAATTATGATTGATCGGTTTTTTATAATGGATGTAGATTTTCGCAATGGCAATTGGGTGATGCTATGTAACAATAAGAGCTGGTTGACAAGCGATGAACTTGTTATTATCCTTGATGAGTTGGGCTATCAGGAATAAAAAAATGAGCAAAATTATCTCAATTAATCTTACGATCATTACAATAGATGAATGCCCAAAGCCGGTTTAAATTAGGTGAAAAAACGAGCATATATAGTTAAGAACTGATTTAGGATATGCCCCCAATTATTAATAAAAAGTAAGTTTATTCAGTACTGTACAATCGTTCCCTATAATTTATTCCCCACTCACTCATCACTTTAATTACCGAATGAAGACTTTTTCCAGATTCAGAAAGCTCATACTCGACCGTGATAGGCATTGTATCTTTTACTGTACGTTTTATAAGTTTATTTAATTCCAGTTCTTTAAGTTCTTTTGAAAGTACCTTAGGAGCTATTTCTTCAAGTTGTCTAATTAAATCCATAAACCGCATAGTTTTTTCATAGTACAGATGACTGATGATCAAACTTTTCCATTTACCACTCAACAGCTGATTTGTATCTTTAATCCCTCGAATTTGGCGCAAACACTCTTCTCCGAGTTCCAGTTTTGACTTCTTCACTTACATTACTTTATAGACATAAATATAAAAATTACTTTCAAATAATACACCTGATTACCTAAAAGTAACTAATTACCTAAAGGTAATATGTAACCCCAATTACTGTCTTTATTAATAACTTTGGTGAATTACAAATTTTTAAACTCAGCAAGATTTAGCTAAAACATTGTTGAATAAATCTAGTTTTAATAATAAATGGATAAACAGAAAATTAAATCGAAAAAAGCAATCATCCCTTTGGTATGTATCGGAGTGTTAGCAGCCGGTCTGGTTTTGATCTTTGCTTGGTCTGCAGGATTGCTTGGAAATAGAACGACAACAGCAAGCTTCCTCAAAGATATCCCAAACTCATTTCCTGCCGGTTATAGACGGGCACATTCGAAAGGAATTTGTTTCGAAGGCACTTTTCGTTCAACAGGCAAATTAGCTCCCTTTTCGAAAGCAACCGTATTTTCACAGGATTCATCTGCTGTATTGGGTCGCTTTTCAATCGGAACTGTAGATCCTTTCGCTGCTGACAATTCAACACGAACAGTTAGCATGGCAATGATGATATCGTCAGAAAATAACCAGCAATGGAGAATGAAACTGAACAATCATCCATTTTTCGTTACACATGATGCTTTAGGCGTAATTAGAAGATCAGATGCGTACAAAATCGACAGCACTACGGGTAAGCCAAACCCGGCATTAGTATCCGCTTTTCTTAAAGACTATCCAGAAGCCCAAAACTTTATCGATTGGGCTGATAAAGCGCCATGGGTAAATAGCTTTGCAGTAGCAGAGTACAATGTTATCAATGCATTCTATTTAATTGATTCTAAAGGGAATAAACATGCCGTTCGCTGGTCGATGCGGCCGCATGCGCCTTTCAGTGCCTGGTCTAAGGAGGAACGTGAGCATGCGAGTCACGACTTCCTTTTTGACGATCTAAAACAACGCCTAGATAAAGGGGCGCTCTATTGGGATTTGGTCATGACCTTTGCTGAACCTGGTGACGAAATTGAAAACCCTTCGAAGGCCTGGCCGGCAAATCGTCGTCAGATCGTCGCAGGTGTATTGGAAATTAAGAGAGTTTTTGACCAAACTGAGGGTGGATGCCGCGATATTAACTTTGATCCCACAAAAGTACCGGCAGGAATAGAGGTATCCAAAGATCCTGTTCTGACAGCTAGAGCAGGTATTTATGCCCATTCGTATAATGCACGTGTCCGGGAGATCGGCTATGGAAAGGCTACTGACGCCATTGGAAAAAAGGAAACTTCTAAAGATAAATAATATGTCACAGCAGAAGAATCTAAAGTCTGGCTCAAGAATTCGTGAATGGTTCAAATCTGTAAAGATTTTCAAGCTAAGACGTCATCATATTAATCGTTCACTTCCTTTAAACTTTAATCTTACAGGAAGAATTCTACATTGGTTGATGGCAACATTGATTTTATCGACAATGTTTATTGGCTTAGGAATGATGACTTCTCTTAGTAGTCGTCCCTGGTTGATCGATCTTCATATTCCAATCGGTGTAGCAATCCTGTTTCTTTGTATATTGCGTTTTGTGAATAGAATCATGAATCCGATTCCGGCGTTGCCAAGTGATATGCCAAAGATCGAAAAAAAGATGGCTCACTTTATGCATTGGGTTATGTATGCCTTCATGTTTGCTTTACCTATAACGGGTTGGGGACAGCTCTCCGCGGGCGGTTTCCAAGCCAAGCTATCCCAAAATATTATTCTTCCATCCCTTATAGATCAGAATCCTGTTTTATATGCTTGGCTGCACGACATTCATAGAGGTTTAGCCTGGTCTCTTTTTTTCATTGTTGTGGGGCACCTTTCTATTGCATTGTTGCATGCATTGGTAATGAAAGATGGAATTTTTTCAAGTATGACTTGGGGTAAGGATAAAATTAAAAAAGAAACTAAACGACCATCTGCATGATTAAAATAAGATTATTTATATCCAATTATCCAATGTTTTTAAAGTAAATCAAGAGGGATCGCCGTTTTTGTAATCAATATTGCTAATATTATTAGTAATATTGTGAAATGAAACCGCTAGAAATCTTTTGCCGAAATCGGGTAATGTACGCTCAAATCACCGTGCATGATAAAAGCAAGACCATTTTTGTTGTAAAGATTATCATCTTTACAACAAAAATGGTCTTGCTTTTTATGTTTTCAGGAAATCTCAGGGCGTGTGGGAATTGGCATTCGGTGTACTTGCCGATGACATCAAGGAAGCGTGCATTGACGCTCTTATACTTCGTTTTGATACGGATGTGCCCGAGTTGTTTTATCATCATGGAAAACGCCATGTAGTGGAAGTTCGGGCCAAGAAGTACAGCCTTTGGCATATTTATCTCAATAATGCTTATGTAGGAAGTATTCAATATTACACCTTCACTAGGCAGTTCAATTACCACCTTGAAGACAATGGCTTATTGACCGATGATCAGGTGCAAAAATATATAGCCCTGATACAACGTGGGGAATTAAAGTGGTTAAAGGACGATATGCGATGAAAAAGAATATAAAAGGAATAAAAAAACCTTGAGTCTGGGAGGATCTCAAGGCTTCCTAATTACTACCTATTTTTGAAAAGTACTATTAATACAATATCGAATCCTGTTTGGTTTTAAAAAAAATTATTTCTAGCTGTTGATTACGGAGTACTAGCTGTCAAAAAGTATTCTGTTACCGGATTTCTAACTATAGTTGTCATAGGCACCACTGTCTTTAGCGATATAGGAGCGAACTATGTCGATTTCTTTGGCGGTCGCTCTAGAGAAAACAATAGCGGAAATATTTTAGCCATCATATTTATTTCAATGGAAATTTGGTAAGTTTAGAGCCAACACAATAGTAAAAGATGCACCAGTTATTTCTTTGTCAATTTAAAGGAGAAGAGTATTTATCAATCAGTAGCTTTGAAGAGGTAATGGCTATTGTGGAGCGTTATAAACCAGAAAACTGGAACGAATTTGAAAAGTCCCTGCGACGTGATGATCCTCCAGGCTATAATGAGTATCTTGCTGAATTGTATGATGTAAGCTTGCCCTTCGATAAGAGAAATTTAAAAACATTAATAATAGATCGTTATAAGTATAAAGTTCTTGAAACTGTTTTGTTTGAACAATTACAGCATTTTAAGATTCAAAAAATTAGCTTTTCAGAATCCTTATTGGATATTGAGCTGCCTAAGAATGTACTGGAGGTTAGACAACTCTATTGCAATGGGAAATCGACAAAGGGAACCATCGATTTAAGCAAATATAGTATGCTAGAGGAAATCCATATTTTGGATTTCAATAAGGGCATTAAATTTAAGAATTATAGTAGCTCTACAAAACACATTACATTATGGTTTTTCAATCCTACAAGTAAATCTATAGAAGGGATTGTTGAGGCATTTCCCAATGCGGAAGAGATATTGATCCATCATACTAATGTGGAAAATTTGAAAGGTATCGAGAAGCTCAAAAATCTAAGGACGCTTCGTATCGACTATGGCAGAAACTTACAATCTGTCAAGGGGGTAAACGAATGTGAGCACATCGAAATGGTCATTTTCAATAATTGTAAAAAAATAGATGATTTAGAGCAGATAGAAAAGAGTCCAGACCGGACAGTCCTGCATACTAGATTCCCAGGGTAATTTTTGAAAAAAATAAGCAATATGTTAGATACAATTTGGGTTTTTCATGGAGAAGGAGGGCGGTTTTCAAGTGGAGTTTTTACTTCAATTGAAAAGGCAGAAATATGGATAAATAGACATAAGTTATCAGGAGTTTTAACAGCATATCCAATTGATGAAGGGGTGTACGACTGGGCATTATTTAATGATTTTTTCAGAGTGAAAAAACAAGCTCAAATGGAAGCTAATTTTATCCAACAATTTACTTCCGCAAGTCAAGATCACTATCATTATGAAAATGGTGCTAAGGATAATTAATCTTCATGTAGTTTTGATTGAAACTTTTCTCTTTAATTCCGCTACTAACGCTAAGTCACGAAACGCCATGTGCAATATAACAGAACGACATTCATCAAATGAAATTTAAGTTTTTATTTTTATCTATACTTACAATCCTCTTAAATAGCTGTGGTTTTGACATATCTAGTGAATGGGATATTACTGAATTATATGTACAAAAAATAGAGGGGTCGTCTAAATTACTTTATAAATATGATGCTTGGGGGGGAAGAGATTCTCATGTATTTGGTTTTATAATTATCGATTCTACACAATCTTTTAAAATTGATTTAGATAACACTCTTCCTGTCTACAATCTTTCAGAAATTCCAAGCAAAAATAAAATCTCTGGTATAAAACACGAATGTAAAAATGATTGTGGTGACGAGTATTATAAAACAGAACCAAATTATTTACCACTTAGAATAGATAAATTAAAATCTGAAGGAATAGATATTGAAAATATTGTATTTCAATATCGTGGTTTAAGCGAAAAAGATAGAGGATTAAGAGGCGATTTTGTTTTCGAAAAGTTTATTGAAACAAAAGATAGTATTTACTTCTTCAATCTTAATGATATTAAAAGCGTGGATAAGACGCATTTAGATGAATTGAAACTAAAAAAGGGAGAAGTTTATTTAAGTGAAAGCGAAGCTGGAAAAATAACTAGCATTGTAATAAACCAAACAACTTTAAACCCTCTAAATAATGAGATAATTCAGACACTTACCTATTTTCTTAGTCCAGAAAGTAAAATAGAAAGTAGTGATTTCTCTGATAGAGGAATATTTAAAGAAGTCAAGGCATCAAAGTAATGCTGCATATAATACTGGTTTGTAAAATTGATGTACGACGGGAGTGTATGGTCAATTTGCCTAGAAATCTGCCACTGAGTCAGACAGACTACGAAAAAGTTGTGGTAACCAGTAGGATTACGGAATACGATTCTATGATTCCGAAATCGGAAGATGGAATGTTGTTGATCCGTTGGCCGAAACGATGAGAAGACAATCTGTATACAACTATGCCTTGAACAACCCTATACGGTTTATAGATCCGGATGGAATGCGCCCACGAGCAATGCAACATGGTATTTATTATGGTTATGATGAAGGTGGATATGGGAATGCAGAGCGGATGACGGCTTTTCTCGAGACTATACTTACGAAGATGCGTTAACTTACCATCAACAAGAGGGAGGGAGCAGAACGCCATTTCAAAGACAAAGATGTAAAACAGTTACTCAACCAGATTGGTCGGGGTTGGGTAGGATTCAAGGAGTCATTATTTGAGGAACCAGTAGAATTGCATATCTACCTCAATGGAGAAGCTAACGACGATTCCCATCGGATGCAATGGGAGAAATTTGCATCCGAGATAAAAGAGGAGAACCGATTTTTTATAACCAATACCTTAGATTTAGAGCTGCTGAGTAGCATGCCATGATAGTAACCACGACCAATTCCAAACTTCCAATGCTGCCCATGTTGTTATCGGCACCAATGTCTTCGATATAGGAGCGAGCTATGTAGATTCTTTTGGCAGTCGCTCTACCAGCTATGAGAAGAAGATGCAGTAACTACGAAACAATACGTTTGCGCAAAAAATGATATTCCACACTAGGACGGTCGAAGTTATCAAGACACTAAATGTGGCATTTTTCAGCGAATCTTAATTTTCTGTTCACGGATTTTAAATTGGAGGACATAGGTATTGCCGAATACTGTATTTTTATTTTGGGAATTTAGAGATTAACCGACATAAAAATGGAAAAAAATTAATTAACATAACTGTCAATGAAATAAGACAAAGAAGCTATTGCTATGCATAGTCCTTAATTCTAAATAAATTCTTATGAAATCAATTAGGAAATTTCTTGAATGGTCGTTGGCCGCGGCCTTTATCTTTGCCATCGTTTTCTGGGCCAACAGTTACCGTTATTTTATTTATGCGCTAGTATGCTCTTCCTTGCTTTATTTGCTTTTGCAAAAATTAATCCTTAGCAAAGTAGCTAACCGGTATGCCCGGGTGGAAGTCCGATGTGATGTGAATGGAAAACGCATGACAACGCAAGGTGGTAAGAGGATTGTGTTTGTTGTTCTGTTGGCAGCTGTTTATGCTTTGACAATTTCCGTTTTTTCTGTAAGTCCATCTTTGGAGCGCAAAGAGTTTGCATTGACTCATCCGAGCTGGGCTGCAACAGCACCCTATATCATAAACTTTGAAACTAAAATACATAGAGGAAAGACAAAATACACGTATGTAGATATCGAATACCGATATGCTGCCAATGGACAGCTGTACTCGCGGAAATTAGATAAGGCTGAAAAGCACTATGCATTTTTACCTATTATGAGCCGGCGACGTTTTGAAGAAATGCGGGCTGAACTGTTTGACAGAGTAAACAGAAAAATAGCTGATAAGGAATATGTATTGTTTTACCATCCACAAAATCCTGAGCAGCAAACGTTTTTTCTGGCAGATGATTCTTTTTATTTGGAAGGATCTATGCTCTACGATATATTGTTTTTCTATTCATCATTGTTCTTGATCATTGTAATTATAGCGCTGCTGTTTAGAAAAGACTATAATAATAGGATGAAGAAATTTAATTCGACCATTCATTATTACCGTCGCACAGATTATTATGAAAATAGATAAAGTTTGCATACCAAAGGATTTATCTTAGAATATTTCTGCTGGTATTTGTTTGGCGGTTTCTGTTGAATGTAAGCAAAACTGCTGTAATATTACTACTAAATCCCGTTGGAATCCTGAGTCTTAAAGATTCTTACGGTTTCCCGTGGGAGTGTAACACCAACTGTGTTATAGGATTAAAACTTAAAAACCTCTTTCGAGTTTGAGCCTATCTCGGAGATCTTCCTCATGTTTGCCTTTACAAAGCGAGGTATAGCAGTACCAGCATTGTATAATGATCATCTTTAAGCGGATTTTAAATTTTGATTTGTTACTCATCAAGCTAAAGGAACGCAGGGATTTGTAGTTTGACCCAAGATGCCGTTAAGTTTGACAAATGTTCGAAGCAGTGTCTTTCTCTATCAAGGTTTCGGCAAGGAGGGACTGCCACCGCTGGGCAGTAATACAGTACAGAGATCTCTTCATTTTGAATTGGCATCTAATGGCAAGTTTAACAATATGTCTCAACCGATCGCCCAGCATTCGTAGTACAAATGTTTCCTTTATAAAAAAAGAATAAAAGTTCGAATTTTGATGACCATTTCTCATCTCATTAGGCGAAATACAATAAAAAGTCGTATCTTAAGCTAAATTAAAACCTATTATTTTCAAGCGTCCACGTATTTATATTATACTAAGTACCGCTTTAACTTTATTTTTATTGCGAATGAAAAGATTTCCTGATTTTGATCTTTTGCCTTATCAACCTATAAGTGTTGAAGAAGTAATTGCCATATTTTTTTCATTAAAAGATGAAGTCCCATCTATAGTTAAAACACTCGGAGCAAGATCATTTAACGAAAGTATTTTTAGAAGAGACATAAATTTTGTTCGTGAGCTAGACGATTTATCCTATCTGATCCATTACGATCTTTCGCTTTCATCACAGGATGCAAAGCCCGTAGCTGTAAACGATCAACAGTTTATCGCACGTATTAGCAGAGATAAGAAAATAGCCCCCGATACTGACAATAATGAGCAAACAGTTTTATATATTCTCACAAAGATCGTTACAGAAATCAGTTTTTTCTGGAACATGGTCAATATCCATCAAATGAAAGTCGCCATTTTGGACGAAGATATATATAAAGCACTATTCCCGGTATTCTTAGATCAGGATCGTATTGCTTTGGGTAAGGATTTACGCGAATACCATTTATTGAATATCCCTTCATTCAGCATGAATTTTGATCTGGCTATTTTTTACAGGGCAGTTTTCCGGGCCTTAAAAAGAATGGGATATGAATTTGAATTCCGTTCCAACGATTGTGCCGCTATACTCGAACATATACGGGAATGTAAAGACCTTCAACAGCGGATGGAAGCAGGGGAGGATTGTCAGGCCTTTTATGAAAGCGAAATGGCAGAGCTGCGGGAGATATTAGATAGCTTTAAGATCTCCGACATTGATCCATTGGATGAAGAAGCATTTTGTGCTGCCTTGAGCGAAGCATTGCCAAAAACAGAACTTGCCCCTTATTTTGATGTGTATGGTAAGTATCCCTATAAATTCCCGCTACGGGCCAGCGATTATAAACCAATATCGTAGCGTTACAGCTTATAATAATCTTGAAAGTTAATAGCAGTTAGCATAAACAATGTATATTAGGCTTGGGTATTAACCATAGCCTATGAAAGAAATTGAAAAACATCACAATATGCGCACGCTAGCCATTGCACTATTTTCGGTGGTATTTATTTTTTCGTGTATCTCTTGCACTTCCATATCGCCCAAGTATTTAGCACAAACTGCTGCGGATTAGCGGGGAGATGAAAAGGCATTTACGGTGAATAGCTGATGTGTCATGCAGGACTTTTCTTTTGCCAGACAATAGCGAAGAATTTTATTTTTTAGTAACTTTAGGGTAGTATCATTAATATATAATAAATAATGACTGGATGGGAACTTGAAAAACCGGGAGAATTGCTGCAAACTAGCCGTAACAGGTTAAACAAAACATTGAATGGTTTTTTAAAGCGATACCCGCTGGCTACCGTAAGCGCGGACCATAATATTTTGCTTATCATACGTAAGTACCACCCTTCCCTAAATTGCAGTCCCAATAACGAAACTTATCAAACAGATGATTTCCGATATTGTATGGCGTGTTATACCATAAACGCCTATACATATTTTGAACTGCCCACTTATGATTATCAATATGTCTCTATGCAATATGATGCTGCTATAGGGGATTTTACTATCAGGATATCCGCAAAAGGAATAACCCGGATCACTAATATCAAGGAACTGTCACAGCAGCTCAATAATTTTATCGAGCGTGATGAAGCAACAAAACGTACTATTTTTGAATCACTGGCCAACAAGGTGCCAATTGTCACCAAACCGGCTCCCATCACCCAAACCGAGATACAGTCCGCCGTTGTCGGCAGATTAACTAATACGGAGTATGATGATTGGTGGACGGCCATAGATGAGGTCGACATTCCCTTCTTCAACAATGAAAAAATGCCGGTTTCGTTTACGGATTTTAATCCAAATGAAGACCATTCTTTTATCGAGGAAGCGGATGAACTGTTACGTAACTTTTTGGCACAGGATAACAGCCAACGCCTTACGGTATCGGCATATGTGTACCAAAATTGCATAGATTTTTTGGACGCCATTGGTTACGATGATGCTGATGATGCGATGTGGAAGATGAAGCAGCCTGAAGAGGTGTGGCAGTTTGTAAAATGTACCGGGCTATATGTAAGCCGCGAGCCGTATGAAGATAAAGGTGTATATCTGCAACTGCTTTGCGATTGCGATTGGGAGCAGGAACATGGGCTGCAGCTGGTGTACAATAAACAGGGGAAGCTCGTTCGTGTAAGTGCGCAGGACGGACATATTATAGGCTAGAAAAGAATTATATTTAACTATGCATATTAATCATAATGACAAACATTCACCCTTTTGGAAACTGCTGCCGATGGTCGGTCTTGGACCTATACGTTTCCTGATGCCCAGTCGGAGGTAGATAACTATCAGCATGAGCTGGGTTCGATTGTCGGGTAGCGGAGTGATAATTTGGATCAGCAGCTAACCAATAGCGCTATTTAAGGAATGTAATCCACCTTCCGTTAAAGCGCTGAAAAATTACAAACTTTTTCCATCTTTAAGGTTTGTGGATTTATTGGTCATAATATTTTTATTCGATTATATTGAGAAAGTTGTTTCTTCAAATATATATATTGGGTCAAATCCTTGTGGTATTAATTTTTCTTTGATAATATTTTGTGAATATTAACTATCCATTTGCTGAATATAATTATATTGGCACGCTCAAAATATTTAAAAATTGAATTATTAGCCTTTTATAACCATGAAATTTAGAGAAGCAAAAATTGAAGATATTAAACAGATCCAGATCGTTAGAAATTCTGTGAAAGAAAATACGCTTTCTGATCCAACACTGGTAAGTGATAAAGACTGCGCAGAATTTTTATTTGAGCGGGGAAAGGGCTGGGTTTGTGAGATAGATGACCAAATTGTAGGTTTTGCGATTGCAGATTTAAAAGAAGATAATATCTGGGCACTTTTCTTAGCACCGGAATTTGAAGGACAAGGAATAGGCCGCAAGCTCCATCAAATGATGCTTGACTGGTATTTTTCTACAGGAAAGAAATTTGTATGGCTGGGCACAGCTCCTAATTCAAGAGCAGAAGGGTTTTATCTGAAATCAGGTTGGGAGAGAAACGGAATGCACGGGAGTAAAGAGGTTAAGTTTGAAATGACAAAAAGCACTTGGGAAAATATTAGGCAGGAGGCTTAGGCAATTGGAAATGTCAGGAAGGAATATTTTGTTTGAAGTTTTGATCCTCAAAATTTATTATTTTAAAGACTTATCTATTCCAGCGAAAGTAGTAAATGAATTACAAAAAAAAGAAGGTTTCTTTAGATTACAAATACGATTAAGGTGTAATAGCCACTAGAACACCCAACTGTCAGATCAAGTAGTGGCTATTACAGTTTACGCTACAGTCTCCATAAAACTGTCAATTTAATTTAGGTACGTTAAAAGTTCAGCATTTTTATGATGGTCTGTACTTTTCAAACAACATCAGGTAGGAATCATCGGTCTCACCAACAATATTGAAACCAACATTTGAATAAAGATTTTTAGCTTTATTTGTCTTTAGGACACTCAATGTTATCGTTTTTTCTAATTCAATAGCTTCTTCTATCAAATCACTTAATATTCTCCTACCGATTCCTTTGCCCTGATAGGGGGCAGCTATCTGAATTTGTATCAGCTCGATATTATCCGCTCGCCTCACTATTTTTAATAGCCCTATAGCACGTTTATCTATCTCAATTATTAGGGCGTGTTCAAATTGATAATTAATTCTTTGCAGATGAGCTTCGTCTGAGACTGGTAAAGAGCTAGCTATTAAATGCGCATTCATCGTCTGTATCCTGAGATCCAACAGAAACTCTAGATCACTTTTTAATGCAGGTCTGTATTTGATTTCCAGTATCATGTGTTCGCAAATTTAAAAATATAAGCCGGAAACTATTGGCCGAAAAAATTCTATAAATGCATTTGCAAAAATTCATAATTTTGTTTTACGAGATTTAGTTCTAAATATATCCTTATCCTAAACAAGTATGGTGAATATTTTGTATATTTAGACGACGGAGGTTATTATGGCATCAACATTAGAAATGAGAGAAGAACGCAAAAAGTTAAATCAAGCAGCGAAACAGGCTTCTGAAATTGCGAATAAGGAAAACCGGGCTTTAGATCTATCGATCCAGGTTGTCGAGGACGGATATGTCGTTGAAAAACGTGTGGACGGGAGCCGTCAGATTATAAAAAAAATAGATCGGATAAAGAGTAAAATTAAATTAAAAAAAGGTATTGTTTTATGCCTAGAGCCAAAAGGTTAAGGGTATTTGCCGGTCCAAATGGTTCGGGTAAATCAACTTTATACAAACAGATCAGTAGCCAGTTTAATACTGGCTATTTTGTTAATTCGGACGAGATTGAACAGGAGATTGGTAAAACAGGCTTTATAAATCTTAGTCGCTTTGGATTGAAGCTTACTCAGGAAGACTTGGATCGATTTCTTGGCCAGGATCAATCTATAACCTTATTACAAAAAGCCGAAAAATCTGGACATCCTATATCCATTGCTATTCGCGAAAATATGATCGTGGACAAGTCTAGGGATACCCATAGTTATGAGGCTTCACTTATTACCTCTTTTATACGTTATCATTTACTCGAAAATGGTATCAGCTATTCATTTGAGACAGTAATGAGCCATCCATCCAAACTGGAGGAAATTGATGAAGCAAGTGAAAGAAAATTTAAGACCTATCTTTATTTTGTTTGCTTGGATGATCCATTGATTAATATTTCCCGGGTTGAAATTAGAAAGGAAAAAGGCGGCCATGGTGTGCCACAGGATAAAATCGTCGACAGATACTATCGTACACTTACTAATTTATTACCTGCAATTAAAGCTTGTGAAAAAGCTTACTTATTTGATAACTCTGGTGAAACAATGGTTTTGATAGCGGAAGTATTGCACGGCGGGATCACCATTTTATTGCCGGAAAACAAGCTTCCAAATTGGTTTATCAAATACGTTGTCAACAAAATTAATGAATAGGCTTTCCTTTTATGCTATTTGGCTTACTAAAGACAAGGTTATCTTTTGTGAACTCTACGTGGTGTAATTCTTCAATCGTTTCTAACTCAATTAGATCTTTGGGATATTAAATAGTAAATCCAATTCCTCTCAATCTGTGAATTAGAATCTAATAGGGAATTACTATATGATATTTGTAATGTTTGTATCATCCTATTATTACTGTCGAGCTTTATTGTTTCCTCAAATTTAATGATCAACACCAGAATAGATCCACATCGGCTCTGTTTGACCAGCTCGTTCAAAATCGTTCTTTTGTAAAAGTCGATAGCATTTCCATCAGCAATAAACATCTGCATATGAAGACCCTTATAAATCTCTTGCATTTTATCGATAATCAAACGCCCAACCCCTTTGTCTTGATAGGAGGGGAGCACTAGTAGAGGCGGATAATAAATCACAATATCCCCATCAAAGACTTCAAAAATAGCCTCATCATTGGTATCATAAATACCCCACGGGTTTTCAAGAGATATTTTAACGATCTTTCTTTTTATTTCTTTTCCTGTTTTGCTAATTGATATCTCAACACGGCTATTCAATATTTGTCCAGGAACAAGTGTCCAAAAAGGATAGGGTGTATAAATACGAGTTAGCTGTTTTTGTTCTTCAATTCTTTGCCACGTGTTTTAATATTTGTTTAAATTTAACATAAAAAAGCAGCGTTAACTTTATCATTGTTGTTTGTAATAAAGTAATGTAAGCGTTTCAGGTCAAAAACAGATAGATTTTCTATTTGTGAATTTACCTATTCATGTAAAGCGTTTATAAGACCTTTAATTTCCATAGTTGAAAAAAATCTTTTTTATAGGAAGAACCGATAGGTATTACCTCATTAGAGATCTTAACGGTATCTTTTTCAACACATATGATCTGATCAATTGAAACAATAAACGATCTATGTATTCGACAAAATTTATGTGACGGTAAAGTGGTTATAAAATTCTTTAGATTCATGTATGTAATAATGGACTGTGTGGTTGTATAGACACATATATAATTGTTTAAGCCTTTTATATACAATATATCTTGTAATTTTACCTTGAAATATTTCTGTTTAGAGTCCCCCTTAATCAATATGTAATCTTTTCGCGATTCGTTTTCCTGGTTTGAACCAATCTGTAAAAGATGTTGAAATTTAGCTATGGATTTTTTGAAGCGTTCAAAAGTTATCGGTTTTAATAAAAAATCAATAACGTCGTTTTCATATCCATCGAAAGCATATTGAGAATAGGCAGTAGTGAAGATGAATTTGCTTTTATTTTTACACAATTTTAAAAATTGTAAACCATTCATGTCAGGCATTTGTATATCAAGAAAAATCAGGTCTATTTTTGAACTTTCAATAATTCTTAAAGCCTCATATACATCGTTGCCATAATATGCTAATGAAAACTCTGGAAAATGTAGTAAGTGATTTCTTAAAATGTCTACAGCAAACATTTGATCATCTATTATTACGCACTGAATACTATTTTTCATGTTATAAAAACATTTTGAGGTGAACTGAATAAAGATCATTCTCAGCGGAAATCTGAAGAATATGCTTGCCGGGTAATAGGAGTGCTAATCTACGTTTCACATTAGCTAATCCAATGCCGCCAGTAGGGTCTTTTAAATTTTGATTAATATAGTTTTCAATCTCAAATTCTATCTTATTTTTCAGTGCGGTTATTTTGATCTTAAGAGGAAATCTGGGGTCATCAACAATTCCATGTTTAAAAGCGTTTTCAATAAAAGTAACTAAAACCATTGTAGGAACCATTATATTATCATTATCTGTTGCCCTAATAAAGTTATAATGTATTCCTTGATCAAACTGAGTTGATTGTAAGTCTATATAGTCTTGAACGAATTCGATTTCCTCATTTAAAGGAGAGGTCTGAACCTCGGACTTCGTTAAAGTATATCGCATTGTAGCTGCCAATTTTGAGATGGTATTGGTTAGCGTTGGCGAAAGGGGTAAGGAAATAGAATACATATAATTAAGTACATTGTACAGAAAATGTGGGTTAATTTGAGATTTTAGTAGATTTAGCTCCGCTTCATGTACTGAAACTTTTAATTCACTATTACGTTTTTCTATCGTAAAAGTTCTAAAAATGAGAAATGTAATGAAACCAATGAAAAAGCTTGGCAGCGAGTAATAGAAGTTATCATATACAAAAAATAGGGGATTTAAATTCTGGCTTTTGGGAAAGCCTAAAAAGCTTACAAAGATTTCCTCTTCCATCACATATTTAATTAGCACACATATCAGATTTAAGCCTATTATCTGAATAGCTATTAGCCCCCATAGTTTTCTTTCCCAATTTTTCGGAAAAATATACGTTGCAGTCAACAATATTATAATCAATAAAATAATTTGAGATTCTACTATTAAAGTTATGCCTATCAAAGAAGCCTTATTAAATACAAGAGCGCCAAATAGCAGATACACGAATGACAAGACCCAGACTAATAATATTATTTCATATTTTTTTCGATTCATAATTACAGACGTTGTTTCATAAATTAATAGCGGTAAGCATATAGAAGATATCGTTTTAAAGTTAATAGGAAAAATATAATTCAATTAACGATTTGCGTAAAATATAGCTATGTTAACGTAAAAGATTTTAATCCTAGGCATGGCCGGAGCTAATTTTAAAATAAAAAATGGCTATCAGATTTATCTTTACTTCTTTACTGCTTGTTTTATCTATTGTTTTCTTGTCAGTAAGCTCCTTTTCGCAGCAACGGATGTCTAAAAAAACAGAAAAGGTAATATACGGACAAATAGAGGATTCAACATCTCACCGACCTCTACAGTTTTCAAATGTAACAGTTTCTCATAAAGGGAATCGTTTAATTTCTTTAGTGGCCGATAAAAATGGTAAGTTTCAATTTAGATTAGATTCACTCGAGTACGTCGATGTAAAAATTAGTTTAGTTGGTTATAAGGATAAATATTTTGAAAATATAAAAATACCAAATGATAGCATTGAACTGAATTTAGGTACGATATATCTTGAAAAAGGAAATGTGTTGGAAACAGTTTTGGTGACGAAAAGCGTTCCAGTAATTGAGAACAAATTAGATAAAATGATTTATCATGTCTCAAACGACCCTTCTTTATTGGGCACGACAGGTGAGGATGTTTTTAAAAAATTACCAATGGTTTCACTTGGTTATGATGGAAAAGTTGCACTTCGGGGTAATCAACACGTGAAGATTCTTATTGATGGTAAACCATCAGGAATTATGAGTGGAAATATAGCTGATGCCCTACGCATGATACCGTCTAGTCAGATTAAATCAGTTGAAATTATGACCAATCCTTCATTGAAATACGATGTTGAAGGGGGAGGAGGAATAATTAACATCATTACAAACCGGTTAACGGTACAAGGATTAAATGGCGGCGTGGGTGCAACATTTGGAACACGACAAAGCAATCAGAGCAGTAATTTAGCAGGACGAATAGGTCGTTTTGGAATTACAGGGAGTATCGGTAATTCATGGAGTTATCCAATTGCAAGTGTTATTACGACGGAGAATTTAACAGCCCAGGGAGAACCAATATTTTCTCAAAAAAATGATAGTAGAAATCGAAGAAATGGAACTCAGTTCGCTGTTGCTATGGATTATTCTTTGGATTCACTTCAAATGTTTGTTGCGAATGTAAATTTTAATAATCTAGTTATTATGACAAACAACAACATTCATAGCCACTATGCAGAAAATGAATTTGTCGGAGCTGTAGATAATAAACAACCTATAGGCAATTTTGATTTTAGTACAGATTATATTAGAAAGTTCGGATCTAGTGGTAAAGAAATGACCTTGTCATTTCAATATTTAAAAGGTAAGAACGACTTAAAGTACCATTCCAATTATGACAATCACATAGAATCTGGCAGAAATCTTGGCAACAATCATGAATATACAGCTCAATTAGACTTTAAATATCCCATTAGCTCACTTTCGCTAGATTTTGGTGCAAAAATAGTAGATCGAAATATTAATTCAGTCGTTAACATTGATACATCGGGCACAGATGGAAGTATTCAGCATGATAGTAACCGAAGTTACTCGTTTAAATATCATCAAAATTTCATAGCAGGATATGCTATAGCTGGAATGCCTATTGGTGAATCATTTAATATTAATGGTGGAGTAAGATGGGAAAAGACTATTTTGAAAGGGGATGAAACCAGTAGCTCATCTGATTTTTCCAACAAATCAGATAACCTATTTCCCAACATAGCTTTTTCTTATTCATATTCGAAGAATTCAACTTTTAAAATTCTATATGGAAAAAGAATTCAGCGACCAAGCTTATACTATCTAAACCCTTTCAGGAATAATACTGATAGAACAAGTCAGATCCAGGGCAATCCAAGACTTAAATCAGAAATTATCAATAATATTGAGATTGGTGGTGATTTTAACTTCTTTAAGAGTAATGGACAAATTAATGTTTCTCTTTATTATAAGAGTACAAACAATATAATTGAGCCAGTAGCACAGCAGATTATTGAAAATGGTAATATAGTCATGTTGCAAACATTTGAAAATATTGGAAGGAACAAAAGTTTTGGAACCAATTTTTATGGATCTTTGAAATTTCTCAAGCGGTTTAATTTAAAAGCTAATCTGGATGTTTATACATATTCAAATTCTCCATATAAAGATTTTTCTAATTCCATAAAAGAACCGAATATAACCTCTATAATGTATAAGACCTTTTTAGGGATGGATGTAAATTTAGGGAAAGGCTATACCTTTGATTCATATCTATTTTATGATTCACCTCAAAGAACATTTCAGGGAGAGTTTGCCGCATTCAACTTATTGAATATCTCATTCAAGAAAAAGATTTTGAAAGATGCAGCAGTTGTTGGGATTTCAATTGTTGATCCTTTTAATAATATTAAGAACTTAGGAAATTATTCAGCCTCACCAAATTTTATTCAAACGGGAAATTTTTCCATACCTTTCCGCTCTTTTGGGCTTTCGCTCTCCTGGCAATTTGGTAAAAATAAATCCAATGCCTATCAATCCAAAGAGAAGCAAATAAGAAATGATGATCAAAAAATATCAACATAGTCTATTTGAGAAAATGATGCCCTATATGACAGATAAGTATGGTAACGCAGTAAGTAGTCACACCACGCCCCGCTGTTGCTAGGCAAACCTTTTTTTCGTCGTGATGAATTGTATGTTCATCAAAAAACAGTATCGTTCATGCGTCGAATTTAGTAGATTAGTCGTGCTATTTAACCGATAGATATCAAAATAGACTAACGTATTATATATTACTATGATGAGTGATCAAATTAAGCTACAACAATTGGCTGCGATAATGGATGTGCTGCAGCTGGCTGAGAAACTAAAGTTCGAACTACGGCATAGCTGGTTGTCCATGGGAGACAGGAGAGTGTTGCCGAGCATACCTGGCGCATGTCGCTCATGGCGATATTGATTGAATCGCTTTTGGATCAGATCTGCAATCGGGAGATCAGAAAGATCAAACAGCAAAATGAAGAACAGGCTATTCTCAAGATCAGGCAAATGCTGGCAACAAGTCCTGGCCAAGCAATCTTTTAGCCCCGAATTGATCATAAAACCACTCATCTTTTTCTGGGGAACATGAGGGAGAGGCAAGAAGTGGCACCCCTAATATGCCTTGTTCTTCCTCCATTCGTTTTTGATATAGGTGAAGAATTTTTCCAGCGGATTGACGTGACATTGGGATTTCCAGGGTTGGATTTCCATATTCAGATAGTTGATGGCGGTTTGTCTATGCCTGCACAAATGCCGCGCCATGACATGTATGGAATATCCTTTATCCTTATCCGCCCTATCAACTGATATGTAGTTCATAGGGCGGATACGATAAGTTTACTTGTTGATGGCTGAAAAATTTCTTCTGTACCCCAAATGTCCATTAAAGTTTGTTGCAAACAATTTATTTCAATTTTCTCGTTTTTTAGTGTTACAGATTTGTCTTTTTGTGTTAAAGCACACGGGTACCAGTTATCTATCTTTGTATTATCAAGATCGAAGTTATAGCAATTAAGAAAAAACAAAGTTTATAAGCGTTGCAAAACACAGATTCTTAATAATTTAAAAATATAAAAACGATGGAATTAAAGGGAAAAACAATACTGATTACCGGCGGCACGGCAGGTATAGGACTAGAAGCAGCAAAGCAATTTTTAGATAATGGAGCAAAAGTGATCATCACCGGAAGAGACCAGAAAAAGTTAGATGCTGCTAAAAAATTACATCCCGGATTGACAGCTATTAAAAGCGATGTCGCCGATGCGGATGATGCACAGTTATTGTTCGATAAAGTGCAAGAACTTGGTGGTATTGATATACTGTATAACAACGCTGGGGTTATGAGTGCTCCGCTAAATTTGGGAACGGCAAATCCAAAACATTACGAGGCTGCGGCCTACGAAATGAATATCAATTATCTTGGTGTCATCCGCCTGAATAACCTATTTATGGAAATGCTCAAGGGAAGAAAGGAAGCTGCGATTATCAACACTTCATCTCTTTTGAGTTATGTTCCATTAAATTTAGCCCCTACTTATTCTGCTTCGAAGGCGGCGGTGCGTTTTTACACCGTATCCCTTAGAAACCATTTGGAACTGCAACGCAGCAATGTTAAAGTTTTTGAGTTGCTCCCGCCGGTAGTGGCGACAAGTATGACGGAAGGCGTTGGCCAAAAAGCAATTCCGCCTCAAGAATTGATAAACGCACTTATAGCAGGTATTAAAAATAACCGATATACCATTCGCGTTGGCCTTACCAAGCTACTTTACATAGTTAGTCGATTGTCACCTAAGTTAGCCTACAAACTGGTTAATCCAAGCGCAAATAGTATACAGCTCTAAACGTGCCAATTATCAATAACATTAATATTGAAAAAGATGACAACAACAATGATAGATACAGAAACAGAACAGCTTAACGATATTCTCGCTAACCAGCGAAAAGCCTTCATGCGTGACGGCGCACCGACACTTGCACAACGCCGGGCCGATTTGAGAAAGTTAAAAACAGCATTGGTCAGCCACAGACAACAGATCCAGGTCGCTATTAGCGCTGACTTTGGACATCGCTCACCTCACGAAACAGCAATTGCAGAATTGTTGGGCGTCATTGAAGGTATCCGGTACCTGGACCGAAACCTTAGAAAATTCATGCGGCCTAGTCGTCGACACGTTGCACTACACATGCAACTCGGAAAAGCCCGTATCGAGTACCAGCCTCTTGGTGTTGTGGGCATCATATCGCCATGGAATTATCCTATAAATCTGGCATTGATGCCCGTCGTTACTGCGATTGCTGCCGGTAACCGTGTGATGCTTAAACCTTCCAAAATAACGCCTGCAACAAATGAAGTGATCACGATAAATCTGGCATTGATGCCCGTCGTTACTGCGATTGCTGCCGGTAACCGTGTGATGCTTAAACCTTCCAAAATAACGCCTGCAACAAATGAAGTGATCACGAGGATGCTGGGGGAGATTTTTCCGGACGAACAAATCGCTGTAGTGGATAATGACGGCATAGCGTTTTCCAAACTTGCCTTTGATCATCTGGTCTTCACCGGTAGTACCAAAGTCGGACGTGCAGTGATGAAATCCGCGAGTGAGAATCTTGTGCCCGTAACTTTGGAACTCGGCGGTAAATCTCCGGTAATTCTGGGAAGAGGCTATTCCTTGGAAAAGACAGCAGCACGAATTGTATTTGGAAAGCTTTTTAGTGCAGGGCAGACATGTATTGCACCCGATTATGCGCTGGTCCATGAAAGTGAGGTCAGTGCTTTTATACAGGCTTATGACAGCAGTGTAAAGAAAGCCTATCCTGATGGTCCAACCGGCACAGACTATACTTCCATCATAAACGATGCGCAATACGCCATGTTGCAGGGACTGCTGGATGATGCCCGTGAACATGGGGCGCAGGTAATTGAGGTAGGGAATAAACCAGGCGATGCAGCAGAGCGTCCTCATACACTCGCACCAACAGTTGTAGTAGGTGTAACGGACAAGATGCGGATTGCCCATGAGGAGATTTTCGGCCCTATACTTCCGGTAATTTCGTATATTTCCATAGAAGATGCCATAGCTTACGTGAACGATAAACCAAGGCCGCTTGCATTGTATTATTTTGGAAACAATGATGAGAATAGACGAAAAGTGTTGGATCGGACCATTTCAGGCAATGTGACCATCAACGGAACATTCTCGCACATCGCCCAGGACGATCTGCCATTTGGAGGTGTAGGAGATAGTGGAATGGGAGCTTATCATGGTATAGAAGGTTTTCGCACTCTTAGCCATGCCAAGGGCATATTTGAACAGGGCCGTTGGAACGGCATGGATCTCTTAAGAGCACCGTTTGGGGGTCTTACCGATAAACTGATCAGCTTCTTTCTTAGATAATTTGGATTTTAAACAATTGTTACGATGAAACATTTTAAGTCACTGAGCGAAATGGCATTGGCCAATCATATGGCACCGCCTGAACATCCGATGCTCGCACTTATTCGCATTACAAGCGATCTCGTGATTAACCATCCAGAATTTACGAGTGATTTTTATATGGTAGGGTTTAAAAAAGTCAAAGCGGGATACATGCTCTATGGCCGGACGAAATTGGACCACGAAACCGGTTCCATGATTTTTTTAAAGCCCCGTCAGATTGTGGAAATGCGGAATTTAGAATTTGAAGAAGACGGTTATATTTTGTTTTTCCATGAAGATTTTTTGGCGGCGCATGCTCTTTACCACGATATCCAGCAGTATTCTTTTTTTGAATACGAGACCAATGAAGCACTGCATCTGGCACCGAAAGAAGAAAAGATCATCTGGAATATTTTTTACACCATAGAACAGGAATACAATAACAATGAGGATGAATTTAGCAGGGAAATTATATTGGCGGCCATCCATTCAATGCTCAAATATGCCGAAAGGTTCTACAAGAGGCAATTTATTAATCGAAAACAGCTATCGGGCAAAACGGTAACTGAGTTTCGTAAAATATTACAGCAACATATCAACGAAGGGTTTCTTTTTGAAAACGGCCTACCATCCGTCGCTGATCTGGCCGACCGATTGAACGTTTCCTCGCGTTACCTTACCGACCTTTTGAAAGTAGAAACTGGGAAAACCGCCATTGAACTCATTCATATCGAACTTATAAAAGAAGCAAAAAACAGGCTCAGGATTAAGGAGAAGACAGTATCTGAAATCGCCTACGATTTGGGGTTTAGTAATATGTCCTACTTTACCCGCCTTTTTAAAAAGGAAACAGGAATGCTGCCATCATCGTATAAGAACCAGTTTCTAATTTAAATTTTGAGAACAAATACATTAATTGACAGTCCGGTGCCCATCGTAGGGACACTCTGGTAATTGGCAATGGACAATATTAACAAAATCACTTAATACAAAATATTTAAGTTTATCAAAAACCATAAGCACCACAGCATTATGTTTCGAGAGATCGGAAAATGGTAATTAGGATATATATATATGAAACAAAAAGTAGCATTCGCGCTTATTATGGGAATTATAACGACAGGCACTATTTCTTTTTTATTGATATTTTTGAATATAGGTTTTTCAGAAAAATTTCTAAAGATATGGTTGAAATCCTGGGTTATATCTTACGTCATTGTTATCCCGATCATCTTGATAATCGGTCCAATAATTCAGAAACGCATAGACAAAATATTTGGCAACAAGTAACGAACAAGAGATCTATGATCTTTTCTATGAATTTGAAGAAAAAAAACCTTTAAAGCCAAGGTCGCCAATGCCATTGATAAGTTAGCGGTACGGCTACAACACAATCATGCTGATATCTCTACCTGGGAAGAAGTTGAGTATGATTTATCTTTTGTAATTGGCAAAAGATGTCCAATTTGACCAGACCTTTGTCCTGTTAAAGGATTTAATCGAGCAGCTGGCCTCGCAGAAATTGGAAGCAGCAGGGTTGGATGTCTCGGAGATTCGTGAGCGCGCAATTTTAGGGGAGGAGCCTAGCTATCATAGCTGGGCTACAGATCAGTAGGTAGGGTTATTTTTGATATCAATATGCTTATACGGTTTCCCGGGTCGTAGTATAGTTGCAATATTGTGATGTGCTTATTTTAACAGGTGTCTGAGATCCCATTCCTTTTTGTTATGCCCAGCATCAATTCCTCTACCAATAGTATTTATAATATCCCTAACTGAACGGTCATGATAATTGATTACATCCAGCGAAGCACCTTTTGACACAAGAAGATTTATTATTCTGATCGTATTCTCCTGACCGCGATAATTCATAACAGCTATCCATAAAGGTGTATTCCCATTTATTTCACGGATATCAATTTCTGCACCGCTATCAATTAAATGGCTTACAATTCGATAGTTCATTTTAGAAACGGCTACGTGCAGAGCAGCAAGTTCACCGCCACGTTTATTCCGCCTATAATTAATGTCAATGCCACAGTGTAAAAGAAAATTTATCAGATCTTCCGGTTGATATCTTTTATCATAACCGGAACCCGCATATGCTATAAGCAGATTGTTCTGATCATACCCATCGGTTTTGCAGAAATCAACACCTTTTGACCTTGTTTTTTCTAATGTATCAATGTCATTTTCGTAGATCAGTTTAAATAATTCTGTAAATTCCATCTTTAAGTCGTTTAATGGTTTTCTTCCCTTTTAAAATTAGTAATTCATCACCGAATTTTCTCTTTTTAAATACCCAGCTTTTTGGGAAGAGGTCACAGGTGATTGCACACTAACTGATTGTCTACCATTATCGGTGCCAACACAATATGCGTTATGCAAGAAGGGAGCCTTATTGAAGAAGGAACGCATGATAAACTTATTGCTGCGAAGGGTAAATATTCTCAGCTATGGCAGGCAGAAACAAAATTAGCAGAAATGGTATAAAAAAACTGAGTCACGACTCCAAAAACATAATCCCGTACATAGACTCTTATTTGGAATTAGAATAAATAATTATAACTTTGGGGACCCTTATTTCATTTACTTATGTTATCCAGGACCCAAGATATTGACAAATCGAGTAGCCTTTGCATTGACAAAGACAGCTTTGAAATGATATACCGACAATTCTGGAAAAAACTTTATTCCTTAGCCCATCAAAAACTGGCTGATGGTGATCTCGCACAAGATATGGTACATGACGTTTTCCGATCTATATGGGAACGGCGTGACGAACTTATCATTTCCGATTCAATAGAAAAATATCTTGTCAGGTCTATTAAATACAAAATATCTGGTTATTTTCGTGAACGGATCCAGCAAGAACGAAATATGGAAGCCTCGCTTTTATATGTCAATGAATCAGAATCGGTAACGGAAAAGCAGGTTGCATATAACCTTCTTTCCACTGAAGTAAATCTTCTTGTTGAAAGGCTTCCTGAGCGTTGCCGGGAAGTTTATAAGCTCAGTAGGGAGAGTGGTCTCAATAACCGGGAGATTGCATCGGCTTTGCTGGTTTCAGAAAAAACGGTAGAAAACCAGATTACCAAAGCACTTTCATTCCTGCGATTGGGATTGAATAAATATAGAAATGAATGAAATTCAAATGCTTTAACAGCTACAGAAAATATTGGGCTTTATCCATTATCCCACTTTTAGCCATTGCGTGCAGACCTGAGAAATCCAAAGACCAACATACTGGAAAATATCTATTGATCATCAACGGAGAAAAAGGCAACAGAGACAAAGACCGGGCAGTATGGTTTGATAGCCTGGATTCTGGCGCGGTAATCAGTGTTGACGATGGAACTGATATCAGCGGTAAACTAGGGTCTGCGGTGATCTTGCGTAATAGCTTTGCACTAAGTTTGGATAAGAAAACAGGCATTCTCCAGAAATTTGCCTATACTCAAGAAGGGTTAACCGCCAAAACATCACTTAAATTACAGGGTTTTGAATATATATCCTACGCAGCTGATCTGGATAGTGGACGCATGCTCATCAGTGGCCGTGGTAGTCAGAATATTTCAAATTACGCTATTTTTGATACCAAGTCTATGCAGCTTCTCAAAACAGATAGCTTTAAATTGCCCGTCGCTAAAGGGCAGGCGTTGAGTGATAATTTTGGGGTTTTAAGCGACAAAAGATTTTATGTAGGTTATAGTTCATTCGGGGCCGATTATGATCAATGTAGTGATACATCGTATTTTGCTGTGTTAGATCCTGAAGGTATGAAACCTTTATCGGTATCTCGGGATACCCGTTCAGCATTTCCGGGAGCCGGTGTGAATGGCATGTTCAGTTTTTTCAAAGGTGCTCATGAGGATCTCTATATATTGACTTCACCCGTATTTTACCACGGCAATCACCCCACAGCTCCAACAGCCTTTTATCGCGTGGGAAAAGGGAAGACAAGTTTCGATAAGGACTATTTTTTTAACCTCTCTGAAAAGCTCCACGGTAAGCATCTCCTAGGCATTGCGCAAGCGGGCCCAGGTAAAGTTATCCTTGCTACTATAGCCTATCCAAGTACAGGAAAGAGTGATTTTTATCTGGCAGATGTAAATCAGCAGACACTACGCCTTTTATTGAAGGATCAGTTCCAACCCAGCTTTGTATGGGGAACAAGTGGTGGAAACATTGAAAGGCAGGCTTATTTTATTGTTAATGGTATCGCAGGCACAGCGCAGTTATATCTTTACGACCCCCTTAGCGATAAACTCAAAAAGGGTGCACAGATCAGAGGCGAAATATCTCCAAAATCATCCTATTTATTGACATCTCCGAAATAAACTAAAAAAAATACGGCCCCGTCTGACGTTTAAACAGGGTTTTTGAATTTATTTGAAAAGAATCTAAATAAGACGTAGGGGAAAATGCCACTAAGATCGACTGTTATTATAAGATGCAGTATACTCAGATTACAGAAGAACTTTTAAAGCGCTACCATTCGGGCAAGTGTTCTCTTGAGGAACAGGCTGCTGTTGATGCATGGTTGGAAGATCCAGATGAAGCTATCTTCTTCCCACACAGTTCCGAAGAGGAAGAAGAGATTGAACGACTGCTTTGGGATAAGCTTCAGAAAAATACAGTTTTGAAAGAAGTCCCCGTAAAGAAATTGAGGAAGAAGTCCTTATGGCTGAGTGTCGCAGCAAGCCTTTTGCTGATAGCTACTAGTGCTATTGTGACCACCCGCATCGGTTTTTTTAAGGCTACACCGCAATTGGTGCGTATTGAGAATCTCAATGGGCAGTTTGCCAAGGCACATCATGTAGACGGGCTTATTTTGACTGTCTTACCAAAAGGGGATATCCAGGCGAAGATCAACAGCTCTTCAGGCAATGTTTCCTTTTGTGAGGTGATGCTTATTGAAAACAATTCAGTTGAGGATGTCGTTCTGGATTTTGCCTCTGCATATTCAGACTCTGGCAATACCCAAAAGAATTTTATCTGTAAAAAGGGGATAAGCTATGTTGCCCTTAAAATGCGCAGTCTATCGCCCAACATAATCGTGGTGGATCAGCGCTATATGGAAGATTATTTACCCCTAAATCTAGCTATAAAAATAAACAATGAGCTAAGACAGATATAAATAAAAAAATAGCCGCACTGCTGCTAACAGTACGGCCAGTCCCGGACACCGGGTTAATTTTAACGTATGACAATTAAAATCAATGCAAATTAATAAATTTCTATTGACGGGGCTTCTATTTTCCGTAAATTTTCTATCTATCGCCCAAATTTCCCAGCCGCAGATCAGCGGAAAAGTTTCAAATAGGAACGGTCAGGCCGTTGAAGGGGCTTCTTTATTGGTCAAGTCAACCCGAATCGGAACTGTAAGTGCTACCGATGGTAGTTTTCATTTAAAGTTACCCACTTTTAAGCAATATGTGTTACAGGTGAGTGCCGTAGGTTACCTAAGTCAGGAAAAGGAGATCGTACTGAAACCTACGGATACATCGAGTGTGGACATTATGCTAGAAAGAGATTCTCGGGCTTTGAGTGTGGTTGACATTACTGGTATGACTGAAAACACAAAGCTTATCCAGAGCGGCTTTAATGTAAATACGATCGAGACTAAATCACTAGCCAATACCACTTCCGATTTGAACCAGATATTGAGTCGCAGTACCGGCGTAAGGGTGAGAGAAAGTGGTGGGCTGGGGTCTGATTTCAATTTTTCGATAAATGGCCTATCCGGAAAACAGGTAAAGTTTTTTATTGATGGTATCCCAATGGAAAATTTTGGCAATTCGATGTCACTCAATAATATTCCGGTCAATCTCGCCGAACGCATAGAAGTGTATAAAGGCGTGGTTCCGGTAGCGCTTGGTGCGGATGCGCTGGGTGGAGCTGTTAACATCGTAACCAATCAAACTGTTGACAAATACCTCGACGCCAGTTATAGTTATGGCTCATTTAATACCCACCGTGCAGCTTTAAGCGGGCGCTATACCGATGTTAAAACCGGATTTACGATCAATGCCGGCGGTTTTTATAACTATACAGATAACAATTACCTGATGCGGGATGTGACGGTGAGGTTGGCTTCGGGAGGAAATGAGGTCAAAGATGTCAAGCGCTTCCATGATGCCTTTCGGTCCACAATGGGACAGGTAGAAATGGGTTTCAGGAATAAAGATTGGGCCGACATTTTACTTGTTGGTGCGCTCTATTCTTCCGGCTACAAGGAGAGGCAGACGGGGGCGCAACAAGATGTGGTGTTCGGCCAGGTACATTCACGCGGCAACTTTTTTATGCCTAGCTTAAAATATAAGAAAAAAGACCTGTTCTTTAAGGGGCTTGATGTAAGCGTTTTTGCTTCCTATGCGAAAGACAGGACCACAAGCGTTGATACCTCGGCGGCAAAATATAACTGGGATGGCGATATAATCTCCACGGATAAAAATTTTGCCGAACAGGGCGCTTTCTCGCTTTTTAAATATACCAATAAATTTTTTGTGGTTCGGACAAATGTTGCTTATGCGCTTAATACCGGTAATTCCATTGACCTGAACTATTCACTTACCGCTGGTCGGAGAACGGGAATCAACACCTATCAAGGGGCGGGGCAGGACAATAATCCGTTGGATATACCCAATAAGCTTGATAAAGGTGTTCTTGGGCTATCCTGGCAAAATCGATTATTTGACGAACGGTTAACTACGTCAGTCTTTGCCAAGCAATACCATATCCATTCCTATATCCGTTCGGCTGTTTATTATAACGGTAGCGGATACGTAAAGGAGGAGGCCTATCAAAGTACGGACTATTATGGTTATGGGATCGCTACACGGTTTAAACTAGCAGACAGGGCCGGTATTAAAGCATCCTTTGAACATGCCTACCGTTTGCCGGATGTGGAAGAACTCTTTGGGGATGGGGTAACGGTACTAGCCAATCCTCAGTTAAAGCCCGAAGAAAGCGATAATGTTAACCTTGGCATTTATTATGGCATAAAGATCGGTGAGCATCACTTTTCAGCGGAAGCTTCCGGTTTCTATCGGGGAGCAAAAGACTTTATCAACGCGGTACCGGGCGGCATATATTCATCCTTTATAAATATCGGCAAGGTCAATATCACCGGTTTTGATGGAGAACTGACATATGGCTATAAGGATTGGCTCAACTTTACCGTTAACGGGAGTTATATGAATGCCCTCAATACCGATAAGAGCTCAACCGTTTTTGAGGACAGAATTCCCAACCAGCCCTGGCTTTTTGGAAATGCAGATTTAGGTTTAGGGAAGAATGACCTATTTGGAAAAGATACGCGCCTGCAGTTCAACTGGTTTACCCAGTATACCCATTGGTTTTACCTCAACTGGCCAAGTCGCGGATTTACAGAGGGCAAAAGCCGAATTCCTACACAGACCATCCATAACGCCACACTTACCTATTCTTTTCAGCAAGGTCGATACAATCTATCTCTAGAGTCGAGAAATATCTTTAATGAAACCGCTTACGACAGTTTTAGGCTGCAAAAACCGGGACGGTCATTTCTGGTCAAACTACGCTATTTTATCAATTAATTCAATCATTCTTTATTATAAAAAACCATCTTAAAATGAAAACAAAAACTACTTTGGGCAAGCTCTTCCTTATAGCGTTAGGTCTTACCCTTACGGTCTCCTCATGTAAAAAAAGCTCAGAGGTGCCCGAAGAAGGCGGGGAGAGTCAGAACGGTAATGCATATGCCATTGTTGGAGAGGTAATCAATCCTTCAGCACTTTATTTTCTTAGTTCAGGGACTCTAACAAGTGGATCGGTTACTGCGGTAGGAAAAGGTGCAGAAGTTACGGGAGCTGCCAGACTGTTCAGAAAAGGCAATTATTATAATATAGCCAATGGAACCCTGACCAAATACAAGTATGAGAACAATCTGCTTACATCGTCCGGACAGGTCGCAGTAACAGGCTCAGCACTGTATTCTTATTGGATCAACGATGAAACGCTTATCGTTTGGAATGGTACTACCACAGCGCCCAATAATGTGATGACTTATAGCATTGTTAATGTATCCAATATGACGGTGACTAAAACGGGTAATCTTTCCCTTAGCGGTCTAGCCACTGGAGATAAGGCGATTTATTTGAGCGGTTGTATACTACGGAATGGCCGCTTATATCTGCCATATGCGGTTTACAATTCGGGCTGGACCTCAACTGAGGTATCCTATCTGGCTTCGGTAGATTACCCGGAGATGACCAACCTGAGCATCTCAACAGATACCCGCTCAGCTTATGCTGGTTCGTTTTCAGCTGTGATCCCTTCAACAGCATTGCTTGACGGCGATATTTACATGCTGACCAACACTGGCGACAGGTGGGGTGTGACGCCGAATAAACCGAGTGCGGTATACAGGATCAAAGCTGGAGAGAACACTTTTGATACTTCCTACTTTTTCGATCTTTCGGCAATCAGTTCCGGTAATCGGGAGTTTTATGGTTTCTGGGACCTAGGTAACGGAAAAGCGATCACCAGATTGGGAAGGACTGACCTTTTAAAAACTTTTGATGACTATTTTTCAACGGATGTTTTTGAATATTATCTGGTAGATGTGGTAGCTAAAACCAAAACAAAGTTAAACCTACCTTTAAGCAAGGTCGTGCATGCCTCACCCGTGCTCGTTGAGAATGGCAAGGCCCATATAGCTGTAGCCTCTTCTACCAGCGGAAATTTTGTTTACACCTATGATATCGCAAGCGGCAGCTTGACCAAGGGGTTGGAGATTAAAGGAGTAGATAATGTAAACTGGATTTCAAGATTCAATTAATAGATGTTCAGGAAAATCAATAACTGGTTGCATTTATGGCTAGGGCTTATTTCGGGAATAATCGTGCTGGTGGTAAGCCTGACTGGTGCTGTTTGGGTATTTGCGGATGATATCAGAGACCTCATAGATCCGCCTATTGTTGTTGAGAAGCAGCAAAAGCCGATCATCAGTCCATCTGATATCAGTGGTATCGTGCACAGGCTTTATCCGGGGGAGCCTATTAATACCGTTTTTTATAAAGACGGTTCAGCTGTTGAGGTATTGATCAGGAAGTGGGGGAATGACCCACTTCTTGTTTTTTTAGATCCCTACACAGGCAAAGTGCTCTATAAGCGAATCCTTGAAGACCGTCTTACACTTTTTTTCTACTGGATAGAGGCCGGACACAGAAACCTGTGGTTACCGTTTAAATTGGGCAGGGCCGTCGTAAATTATGGGACACTGATTTTTGTTGTTTTACTCTTTACGGGACTAATATGGTGGTATCCTAAGAAATGGAACCGCTCTACCCGCAACAAGAGCTTTAAGATCAAATGGGACGCAAAATGGAAACGGATCAATATCGATCTGCATAATGTCCTCGGCTTTTATTCATTGCTGATTTTATTGCTCCTATCCCTCACCGGGATGATATATGGGATCAAGTGGTACAGTAATGGCCTTTACCTGGCTACTACGGGGACCAGCATACCCGAATGGTCGGCGCCAGTATCTGATAGTACAGTCGTAAAAACACTTAAATTAGAGGCGGCACTTGATCTCGCTATAGGAAAGGTCAGAAAACGTTTTCCCGGGAGTGCGGGATATTTTTTTAGGATGCCAGACAGTCTCGATCTGAAGGCCGCAATTGAGATTGATGTCTATCCGAAGCTGAACAGCTATTACGCAAATCAGAACATCTGTTTTGATCGCTACACGGTTAAGGAAATTGTGCGTCCAGATTATTACTCCGCAAGCTTTGAAGCAGCAGGTAGCGGGCTTAAATTTAGGAGGATGAACTATGACATCCACGTCGGGCGGATCTTGGGCTTTCCTGGGAAGATTATCGCTTTTTTTGCCAGTCTTATTGGAGCTTCGCTGCCTGTAACGGGTTTTATTATTTGGTATAACCGCAAGTTTGGCAAGAAATCAAAAAAACGTTAGGATTTATTCCTCATATCCAGCGCCTCTTTGGGAATTTGATTTTATGTGAAGAGCTTTTCTATTTGCGCCCTGTCGTAGTCAAGAATCCAGTCTTTATGGTTTTCGTAAATTGGTCTTAGTGTTTCAATATCACTAGCGACAATATCAAGGCCTCTGTCGTCGTACATATTAAAAATAAGTTTTTTGTTGATGTTTATAAAGTAAATCTCTTTGTTCGAAATTATATGATTATTCTCTATCCTCGGGAATCTTGAAGGGAAGTCTTGATTTGCAATTGCCATTAATAAGGTTTTATGATTTACTCTGCCTGACTTCAGTTTAATAATAGCAAGATTTCGAATATCAAATTTATCACGAGGATCGTAAAGCCCTATATCTTTCGAAAAATTTATTTCAGCTGCATGGAGGTCCTGAATTTGTTTAAAGAATTAATTTTGTGTTTCGGGCCAATCCAATTACCGTAATATCATCGGTCATCCCTGCAAACCAATCGATAATATACACCTTGGTACCCGGGCTAAACTGTTTCGTACCGATACGGGTTTGTCGTTTCCCTTCACCATAGCTAATTTCCTGTTTTATGTTAGCTACCAATATCCATAATGGGGCAGGCTCTAAATGATTCATATCGATGCTAATTAATCCAGAGAGTTGACTGAATTTGCTTTTACGTTACCTTTGGATATATATAAATTCAACCTTATCGTTATCTCAAATGTGATTGGATAGTCCCTTTATGATTAAATTTTTGAATATTTATGATGTGACCGATTTTCTCAAGCGGCAGATAAAAGTTGTTGGCCTTCTTTTTAAAACCAAGCGGTTTTAAGATTTCAATAAAACTTTCTTTTATGATTCTGTCAAATTTTTCCTGGGTTTCTGTTTTCATATATGACTGTTGCATTATATCATACTGAGCCTGTTTCAGGCTATAATTGTTATTTTATATCTCAACGGTATATTCCCAATAATGTTCTATCTTGTCATTACAGAGAAAACCCTCAAACAAATCGCTAGCGATAAGTTGATCCATTTTTTTATGATCCGTTGCGATGAGAAAGAAGAAGCTATCCCACTCAATGGTAAACAGAATTTCTTTATCAGCCGAGTATAGGTAGTAATCTTTGCCGCCGATCTCCTCACAGAATTCATATTCCGTTAATCGATCAAGATCCACAGTTGTGGTATTTTCATAAAACTCGTCCGTTATCATGATCTGATTCTTTCCCAAGAGTTTGAAAGCTTTATGAATTGCCATCTTTGAAAGCATACCAAACGCACCTTCAGTCGGGTGGTAGATACTTTCGCGATCTGTATAATTATTAAGCTTTTCCATGAGGTCCGGTCTCGTGAAATTTCGGTTTAGCCCACCTATAGAAGTCCTTAGGGCCGTATTAAGTTCCGCACAGCCCGTCAGGGTTGAGCCGTTCACGATATTTTTCCAAGGTATTGCTTTAGCCTCCCTAAAAATATCTTCATCGGAGGGATATCGTTCATTGTCGTAATTATAGATCTCCCTATTTGCCTCTGGAAGGTTTTTTAAAAAATCAATTTTCTTCAACGCCTCTTCATGCGATAGTAGCTTAGCCTTTTTTAGATTACTTTTATCAGTTTCCTCTCTGTCAAGTTGAAAGAAGGGGAGGAATGCAATGAAAACGCTGTCATAATGATCTTCGAAATGCTCTTTTATTGCACCTTCATAAGGGTATAACTTTTCCTGGTCAAATATGTTACCCATAAAATATTGGTTAAATATGAATAGCCTTTATTTCAAATTCAATATATGTAATTTTACATTAGATGACTTGGGCAAATCATTTATTTACAAAGTGATTTCAGCTTTTCAAAATCTTCATCTACCTCAAAATGGGGATCTTTCTGGAGGTTTAGGGACAATGCTTTTTTAAAATCTTTGCAAGCATTGCTTTCATCACCAAGATCTAAATAAATGGCAGCTCGATTAAAGTAACCTATGGCATAATTCTTATTTGATTTTAAAGCTTTCTCTATTTCCACCAGTGCATCTTTAGGTTTATTGGTTTCTCTATAGAGATTCGCTCGATTGTTATAAAGAATATGAAGGTTAGGCTGATTAGGAAATTCACTTAGTATTTTATCATAGTCCGCAAGCGCTTCGTCAAATAGTTTTAATTCCTTTTTAACGTTTATCAAATTTGCAAGTGACTTAAAATCTTTTGGAGATATTTTTAATTGTGATATTAGGTCATTTTTTGCATTCTCATAATCTTTTAATCTGATATAAGAATATGCCCTGTCAAAATAAATGTCTGGGTGTGATGGATTTATTTCAATTACCTTCGAATAGTCAGAAATTGCTTTGTCAAATGTAGCTACTTCTTTATAAGCACCTGCTCTAGCATAGAGCACATTAATGTTATTAGGGGATAAATCCAGAAATTTTGAATAATCAGCTATTGCAAGATCGAAATTTCCACGAAACCGGTAAATGTTGCCTCTATTTGCATAGGCTCCGGGTGAATTAGGATACAGATTTATTGCTTTATCGAAAGCTGAAAAAGCTTCGTCAAATTTTTCTTTTTTAGCATGTTTTATACCAATCGCATTTAACTCATCTACAGTCTGGGCGCTTAAACTTTGACAGAACAAAAGTATAACTATGAACGATACTATTTTTTTCATTTTTGGGAATATATAAAGCTAGATATTATGGTTTTACAAAGCTAATATACAAAAAGTACAATAGGTTAATGCGCAATGCCACTAAATTTGCCTGATCTTCAGAGTTTTCTGCCAACTTCGCCATTAGAAGTAGTTCTACAGAATCGAGTTGTTACGGCGATAAGACTTTCAATGGACTATTGTTTGGAACAGAACAGAACAACTCCGAGAATAAATGAAAGCTGGAAAGTTTTAGATTGCTTTACCGTCCCGAAAAACAGTTCGTGTTTCTGAATACCAAAGGTAATACCTAACCAAAGAGATATTTTTTTTCTGGGCGACTTGCTTTTCTGGTCTATAACTAATAACTTAGTTGATATATCTAATTCAAAATTATGAGAAAATCAACATTACTATTAGCTATAATTTCATTATTATCAATTCCTTTGGTCACTATAGGACAGAGTAGTAGCAACTTTACGATTCAGGGAAGGATTGACACCGTTCCAAATGCGAAGTATAGGATCATGTATAAAAATAATGAAAAGGTAATTCATGATTCTTTACAACTATCAGCTGATCGAACTTTTACTTTTAGTGGCAATATCGGTGAACCAACCCGTATTAATTTTATTATTGACAATGACTTCAATAAACGATTGGTAAAAGATCAAATTGTCTACTCGTTTTGGGTCTCACCGGGGGATCGGTTAGACTTTCATGGTCTAACAGGTTGGCTCTCGGGCCCTAGAGAAAATTTGAATATTGACGACAACAAATATAAATTGAATGGTTCTGCTTTAGATAAGTCGGCGATAGCTTACAATGAAAACCGAAGAGCCGTATATCTTGCAAATAAAGACCAAGAAAATACGACGGCGTTAGGAGATAGCATTTTAAGCAAATTTATCCAAAGTAACCCTAACAATTTCTACAGCCTGGATCTTTTGAACCGATCCTTTCCCTCTTTGAAGGGACAACCCGCCTTGGTCAATACATTATATAATACGCTTTCAAACGAACTCAAAAATAGTTATACAGGCAAGCTATTGAACAAAAAGATAATGGCGCATCCTCATCTTATAATTGGTAAAGATCTTCCCACATTTGAGCTCTCCAACGCTGAGGGCGATCTCGTTAATCTTGAAGATTTTAGAGGTAAATATGTTCTGGTGGATTTTTGGGCGAGCTGGTGCGGTCCGTGCCGAGAAGAGTTTCCCTACCTGCGATCGCTGTATAACGAATACAAATCAAAAAACTTTGAGATATTGGCCGTATCCATTGACGAATCACGGGCGGACTGGCTTTCAGCTATTGACAATGATAAGCTATCATGGACTAATGTATTGGACACAGGAGGCTTCAGCGGTGAACTTTATCAGGTTTTTGGCTTAAAAGGAGTTCCTGACAACTTTCTTTTGGACAAAGAAGGGAAAATTGTAGCACGAAATCTTAGAGGTAGTCAATTAAAAACAGTTTTAGATAAATTGATTCTACAAAATAAGTAGGGATTCGTCTATTTACGATTTTTTTTGCCCTGTCCTAGTAAATGTAAGTTATAAAAAAGTGAAGCTTGCCCGAACTTCACTTTATAACGCGCCGAAAATCCTGCAAGATCTATTTAGGACTATGGTTAAATGGAATTCCCTGATTTTCCACCTAAAAAGCTTTCTAATCCAGATGCTGTATACAAGATGCTTAATATAGTGAGTGAGAAATTGGAAGTTGCGTAATTAGACTTTGGCCTAGTGAAGTATTTAAATCAATGCTCTCATTATTGTTCCATTTTGGATAGTAATTTTCTCGTCATTAAGGTCGTGAAAAAGCTCACCTTTCTTTTTTATCCTTATCAAAATTTCTTCCATAGTAAATTTATAACGATCGAGACCTGGTTTAACTTCCTTCCAGTCTAAAGGCGTACTTACAATTGGCAGGTGATAGGGCCTGACGGAGTACGGAGCTGCCAAGGTGTCCCCATAATCGTTCTGATTCGCATCAATATAAACCTTGCCTTTTCGATGATTAACTGTTTCGATTCTAGTGCTGATATCGGGAACTAATTTATGAATTTCATCAGCCAATCTATTTGCGATAATCCTCGTCTGTTCAAACGAAAAACCAGTGCAGGGAATATAAATATGCAGCCCGGTTTTGCCGGAGGTCTTGACAAAGCCTTTTAGTTTATGTTTGTCCAAAACAGACTTGGTTGCAATAGCTACCTGAATAGCCATTTCGAAACCCTCATTCTCGGTATTTTTTGTAACCGTAGGATCGAGATCAAGCCATATATAATCCGGCTGGTCCGGATGTTGGATCCGGGATGCCCGGGGATTAATATCAACGCAACCCCAATCCACCATCGTCAGTAGCGTCTCTACATTATTGCAGACCAGATAATCAATCTGATCCCTTTTGCCAGCTTTCTTTACGCGGCGCCGGTCTGTAAATACTTCAGCGCAGTCCGGCTGGCGGTTTTCCATGTCTTTGATAAAAGTAGTCGGGCCGCCTGCCCTTGTAAGTTTTAGATTCAAAGATTGGGGTCTATCCTGGAGGTAAGGTAGGATGTAGGGAGCAATTTTATTGTAGTACAAGATCAGATCTCCTTTAGCAACACCTTTCCAAAGTTCTCGGCCGATATCATGAAGCTGAACAGTACAGTGTTTCATCGGGAAGTCGGTTACTTCCGATCCTTCAAAAGACTCATCGACTCGCTGCCAATTACTATCCTTGTTTAGATATTTTCTTGTGCTTTTCTTCGTTAGGGGCTTCTTCGGATTTGATTTTGCAACAGGTTTTTCTTCTGCTACTTCATCCTCAATTACATTTGTAGATTTTGGAACTTCCCTTACAACTTGTTTTGGTTTCTTATCCAACCTGAAACCCAAAAATGTGGCCGGCTTACGGATTCTCCCTGTCTTCGTCCAGGTGGCAAACTCAAAGTTGGCAACCAGCTGAGGCTTTACCCAGTGAATTTTGGCTCCCTTAGTATCTAGTACTTTATTTACAAAAGGAGATTCCTGGGTTTCTATGGCTTGTAGCTTTTTAAGGATACCCGGCATTTCCTTGTCTTTGAATCCGCCACCGCTGCGACCGATCCAAGTGAACTTTCCATTTTCATAAGCACCAAATAAAAGACTTTTGAAAGACCTGGCTTTATCGGATTCTGCCCAACCGCCGACCACAAATTCTTGTCGCTTGCGGGTTGGTGTTTTCAGCCAATCGTTGCCTCGGTCACCTTCGGTATATACACTATCTTTCTTCTTGGCAACGATTCCCTCTAGGTTTAAATCCAGCATTTGCTGATATAAAGCCGGCCCATCATCAAAACTTTCACTGTATCGGAAAACATCATTGTCCTTAACCAGTATTTTTAAAAGCTCTTTTCTTTCTGTTAGCGGAAATCCTCGCAAATCCTGACCGTCCATCCATAACAGGTCGAATACGCAATACTTGATTGGCAATTCATGCCCGTTATAGAGCTGCAAGGCATCAAAATCCGGCTCTTCTTCTTGATTGAATACAACTACTTCGCCATCAATAATAACGTCGTGTTTTAGGCTTTTAAGCGCCTTTTCAACCAGAGGATATTTGGAAGTATAATTTAGCCCACTTCTTGAATCCATGTGTACTTTTCCTTTTTCAACGAAGGATACAATACGGTAACCATCCCATTTCACTTCATAGAGATAATCGTCTCTATCTATTGGTTCTTTAATAAGAGTACAAAGCATCGGTCTTATGCGGGCTGGCATCTTTTTCATAACACGACTTTTCTGGTAAACACAAACTACGTGCCTTTAGTTCTTCGAAAGCCTGTTTTGTTAATATCTTAAAAGCTTCAAACGCTATTGGTCGGCGTTTGTTCTATTCCAAAAACAGTTATTATGACAGACAATGAAAATAAAAAAGATGCAAAGGACCGCAATCAGGCAGCTATCATCACATTTACAGGCATTCCAGTGACCAATAACCAAGGAGGAGAGAAATACTTTGATTTTGAAGTTGGCCAGGAGGGAGAGTATGGACAGTATGCACGAATTACAATGGATGGTTGCCAGCTGATTTTAGACGAGCATCTTGCTTATGTTAAAGGAGATCTTGCGGAAGAATGGCGGGAGCCTGCTATTGCCAAACTTATTCTTTTGCTGGAAGTAGACCTAAACCGAGATGGCAGCTTTCAATAACACTAAATGAAAATAGCAACATACAACATCAATGGTATTAATGGGAGACTACCTGTATTGCTTCGATGGCTAAAAGAAGAATCTCCGGATATAGTTTGCCTTCAGGAATTAAAGGCTCCACAGGAGCGCTTTCCGATAAAAGCCATCAACGACGCAGGATACCAAGCAGTCTGGCATGGAGAGAAAAGCTGGAATGGCGTAGCTGTTTTATCGAAGTACGAGATTACCGAAGTGACAAGGGAATTACCTGGCGATAAGGAGGATAGCCATAGCCGGTACCTGGAGGTTATTATCAACCAGATATTGATCTGCTGTCTATATCTGCCTAACGGCAATCCTTATCCAGGGCCTAAGTTTGAGTATAAGATGGCTTGGATTAAACGTTTGATGAAACGGGCAAAAGCATTACTGAAAATGGAAATTCCGGTGATCATTATAGGTGATTTCAACATTATCCCGACAGAGCAGGACGTATACAAGCCGGAAAAGTATATTGAAAATGCGCTATTCCGGATTGAGGCCCGAAAAGCATTTAAACAGCTTATTGGCCAGGAATGGATGGATTCGATCCGAACACTTTTTAAAGACCAAGAAGTTTATACCTTTTGGGATTATTTGAGAAATGCCTATGGCCGGAACGCCGGGTTACGGCTGGACCATATATTGCTTAGCCCAATGATAGCACCACGGTTGTCAGAAGGAGGAATAGACCGTCATGTTCGTGGATGGGAGAAAGCAAGTGATCATGCACCGGTATGGATAATGTTGGACGATAAAAAATAATTATTGCAGCAAGTAAGAAATCAAAAATGAACTGTTAAAAGAAGCTGGATCACAGGAACTCGAAGACAAAACGAGCGATGCAAAAAAAAGCTATAGTTGATATTGCTGGGTTTGTATACCGATGAAAAGGCGGGTTTTATTCAAAAGCCATATGAAGGTGTTCTTCATGGATTTACTCGAAACTGAAAAGTAGATTTCCCGAAACTCCCATCATCCGATATACCTTCGACAAGCCCGTAAAATAAACTATTAATATCAGAGGTATAAAATTGAAGGGTAGCTTCGCCATTCTCGTCCGTAATGATATTCGGAGCCCAAAGCAGTGTATTACGATAGTCCGGCGCCGAATCTTGTTGTTTATCATAATCGGGTTCGTAGAACGCCTTATGTCGATAGTAGCCTTTTGTTCGAACTATTCCGAACATTTTCATTAGTTCCGCTTCACTGTATTTTGGAAACTCATAAACAATACGTTTTGTGTTTGTCGAATTAAAGCTGAAAGGGTGGGAGTTGGGCGGATTAGGACCATCCCATATGATATATGTTTTTCCCTCGACAGGCAATTCGTCACCATCACCGCCTGGACAATTTAACCACGCTCCATGAGCTCGATCAGTATTATTTTGGTATTTGGCCAAACTGTCCAGGTACCCGATATATTTATCGCGAAATGTTTTTTGCTGCCGAGCGCTAATAAGCACTTCTTCCAATTTTATCGAGCGATTGGACAGACCTGGCAAGGTGCTGTCTTTGATAAAGGTATCCCTAAATGATTTAAAAGGATATTCAATGCGTTTCCAAGGTTGGATTTTACGTATTTGTTGAAATGGATCGAGGATCTTCAATTCCATGTCCTCCGGTTTGCCAAAATGTTTGATATAGACATCTCTACCAATCAGCATATTCTCGGGCGAAATTTGAAAGATATGGCTGTTATCCACTTGTACCAATTGGCTTTCTCTCCGGTGGGCATCAAAAAGCATAATCGCTTGCTGGCTTCCTACCTTTTCTTTCTTTACGTGAAGTAGCTGACCCGTGACAATTTCAGGAATTATTTCATTAATTTTTAGATTTCTATCAGAAAGGTATGATTCACTCCAATTATAGGAACGCCATCCCTGGGTAAGCAACAACAAATCCATTGCTTGGTGACGGTCAGACTTGCTCGCGTCAAAATAATAGCTTGGGTTATGAATTTTGCCTCTAATCTGATTGGAAATCAGAAAATGTGTCTGTATATCTTTTTGATCTGAGGGGTCATTGTATAAACGATCATAGACCATAGCGCCCAATTGAGCAATGACGGGTTTCCCATGCTGGTCTTGAGCCTTAATTTTTAAACTCAATTTATTCCTTTTACCAGCGTTTTCATTAGAAATTTCTGTGGTGACGATAACCAATTTATTGGGTTTTATATAGAACAATCTTTCGGCGATGGGGATAATTTTGTTGTTAAAAAGTGTTGCTTCTGAGATACCTGCTGGTACATCGGTCAATGGCAATTTTATTACAGTACTATCTTTAATTTCACCGGAAGCCATTACAGCCGGAAGACCACGGTTCTGCACCTGCAGATAGAAGCTTTGAGGTCTCCCTACATTGTAAATCTGAAAGGCTAAACTGTCTTCTTGGTTGGCAATCAATGAAAAAGTCATACCCTCCCGAACAACCTCGGGCAATGAAAAGCTCTTTTTGTCATAAGGGCTTTCTAGCCTAACGCTATAGCTTCGGCCCGCTGTCGGTATGATCTGAAAACGGCCCATCCCATCATGTATGCTTTTAAAGGAGCCTATTATCTTATCATCCTCATAGATATTTCCCGAAACGTTTATTGGATCTCCTTCTCTAGCTGTTGCTTTAAATGCAACGGTATTCCGAACACCGGCAAGCAGAAGGCCTGCTTCTGGAAAAAGGTTGAAATCGGCTATTTCTTGAAGTGGGGTCTCTATTGCAGTTTTTTTCTTCTGTACTTCAAGTTCCTTTATGCTTTTGATGATCTTAATTTTCCTGCCATCTATAAAGCGTTTGGATTTCCCATTCAGTGAATGGGAAGTATATGCACATAACCAATAAGCACCTTCTCTCAATGCGTTATCGAGATAAATATGGCCGGTACTAATTCCCCCCTCGATTGGATATAGCTCTTCCCAAACAACACTGTCCGTTTCCATCTGTACCAATTGTACATATAAGGACTTATCATTTGAGGATAGCAGGAGATGCTTCTGGTCAACGGAATAGGCTTTAAACCAGAGATCTTCCATGGTCTCATAAATATCTTTATTGGTACGCAGGTAAATCGAGGTACCATTGTTATTCGCAGCCAAGCTCTCCAGTTTCTTTGCCAAGGAATCTATTACAGTTCTTGAATCTTGTGCATAGAGTAAATGAGCTGAAAACTGCCATATAAAAACCAGAAAAATGATCAAGTTTATTTTCGCTATATTCATTGAGTTCAGTTTTAGGCATATAATTATTGAAATTATTTGCTTTTTCCTCCTGTTCTTTGCTTCTCTATTGTATTCTTTTATCTATTCGAATTTAAGTAAATATTCCTTCTCATTATTGATTCGCAAATCTGGAAACTTAAGATTACATAAAGTGCCCAATTCCTTGCCAAAAGTTAGTTCTAGCTTTGTGATTTCCTCAATTTTAGTGATCACCTCCAAAATAGATCCACATTATCATTACTCATAAACCTTAGCTCCTTTGAAAATATCAGCAAATGTTGACCACGCAGCTTTTTCAGCATCTACATTTGCATCTGTATTATCATAATATCCTTGGATATCTTCAGCATATGCCGCCAAAGCTTCCAGAAAATCAGGTAAGGTTTTGTTTTCCCAAGTTTCAGGATGTTGGAGCAAATCCTGGCGCAACAAATCTAAAAATTTGATGAAGCTTCGTCTGTCTCTTACTTTCAATTCGTACAATTGATTAACCATATAATTTTTACTTTACCGTCCATAAGTTTTCTGTCTCAACCCACAACATCCCCATCAAAGACTTCAAAAGTAGTCTCATCATTGGTATCATAAATACCCCACGGGTTTTCAAGAGATATTTTAACGATCTTTCTTTTTATTTCTTTTCCTATTTTGCTAATTGATATCTCAACACGGCTATTCAATATTTGTCCAGGACCAAGTGTCCAAAAAGGATAGGGTGTATAAAACGAGTTAGCTGTTTTTGTTCTTCAATTCCTTGCCACGTGTTTTAAGATTTGTTTAAATTTAATATAAAATAGCAGCGTTAGATGAAGCTTTTAGAATTAATTGATTTTTTTAGGGATGGTGGTTCGTTCAAAGAATTCTGCCATCTGCAGTCATTACATGAGGAATCTGAAGTGATTGAGATTTTTATGGAGATCCCATTGGATATTCATAATGAATTGAGATATTTTGAAATCGAGAAAACAGGAGGGAGTATAGAATATTCAGATAATGGAATCAATTACTATAGTTTATTTAATTTTTATTATTTCTTAGATGCCATTGAAGAGGCAAATAATAATCAAAACAAATCCCTTTCTAATGAAGAACTGGCAAAGTTACTCTATAATTACGCGATTCATGATGCATAGGGAAATAACTCTATCTCACTTCCAAGTAAATAGTAGATCTAATGAATTTAAGTGAAATTAGCCTAAGAGCGAAATTTGTACAAGGTAAAAATTTTAAAGTGTTCAATGAAGAATGTTGGAGCATTGCCGAAATGTATTGGTCATTTCTTCGTGAATACAATACAGATGGTGTCAGGAAATGCGTAATTTCGGTTGGAGAGGAACCTTCAGAAGTGGATAAAATAACATCATATCAGGGATTTCGCGAAGTTTATAAGCAAATAAATTTTGACCAGTATTTTGATATGAGTGCATGTGAAAAGAAGTCTTTACAGCTTGATTTGATTCATTCCGGAATGACAACTATTGGTGAATTGGAAAAGTGGGATACTGAACCATTAATAAAAGCATATCAATACTGTCTTGACAACGATTTAAATTATAAATTCTTCACAAATAGTAAATACAAATTCTCACCAAATCGTCAATGGAAATTAAGACTTTGGTGCGAATGGGAGATTAACTGTTTTAAATTATTTTGGGTTTTATTTGACAAGAATGGTATGGAAATCAATCGGAATTTGATTACAGAAGGAGAGCCTAGCGGTGGTGAAATAGTTTATTATTTAGATTCTAAATGGGATGACAACAATTATATCACTATCCGCAATAAATCGAGACAAAATATAGAAATGTGGAAAATTAGAATTTTATAATAAAGCAATTCTTCCGCCATGTGAATTTTTGCCTTTGAGCGGGTAAAGTTCTCTGGGAAAGGCAGTTTGCAGCTTCCACCGAATCTGGCGGACAACGAACAAGTCGTGGTAACCAATACGATTAAGGGGTGGGCTACGGTTTCCCGTAACCAACCTTTTTTATAAACCACTAGCTTAGCCTTACAAAGTGTGTAATAATCTAGATAGTTAATATTGACAAACATATTAATTCAAAATAAATAATTATATTCGGCTTGGGTATCAACCATGCCCGATTGAAAAGAATAAAACCATGATAGTAACCACTACCAATTCCATCAAAGGGAGGGAGATTTCACGATATAATGATCCAATAGCAGCAAATGTTGTCATCAGCACCAATATCTTTAGCGATATAGGAGCTAGCTATGTAGATTTCTTTGGCTTTAGATTATTCTACAAATTGATTTTTGAAATTGATTAATTATATTTTAAACATGGCAAAAGGCTGTAAATATGGTAGGATAAATCCAAGCCCAGAAGCGAAGTTGAGACTTTTTTCGGATTCAGCAGGTTATTGTTCTCGTCCCGAATGTAATCGTTATTTATTTTCTATAGATGGGAGAGTTGAATATAATATTGGTGAAATGGCACATATCATAGCTGCTTCGACCACAGGCCCAAGATCAGATGCGAAACTAGATCCTTCAATCAAAGCGGATTATAATAATTTAATTTTGTTATGTCCAAATTGCCATACTGAAGTTGATAAAGCTCCTGAGCTATTTCCAGTTTCATTATTATTGGAATGGAAAGCTAATCACAGAGGTCGAATTACATTACTAATGGGAATCCCTCAAGTTAGTAATCGCAGGGAGGCTTGTAAATTTGTAAGGAAATTACAACGACAAAATTGGACAGTTTATAGTTCATTAAATCCTAATCTTCCATATCATGAGATTCCTGATGCGGAAGAAGCTAATGTTTGGAAAAGGAAAGTTGTTTCTCAAATTATTCCTAATAGCCAAAAAATTCTACTTTTCCTAGATCAAAATTTAGATTTATTATTTGATAATGAGTTAATTATAGTTGAGGAATTTAGGCAACATTTAGATGATTTAATTGATAGGCATTTAGGCAGTAAATCAAGTATTGGGAGCCAATATCCTATTGAAATGAATAATATATTAAACGATTAAGTATGAACTATAGAGATTGGGTTGTAACCAAATTAATTAAAGAACCAATAGATGGGAGTGAGTTAAATAAAGTAACCCCAGTAGATAGCAATTTAATTGAAGTAATTACAACTGATGGTAAATTAGTGATTGTAGGAGTAATTGAAAATTCTTTAATCTCAGATATAGATGTTCAGTTATTTCTTAATAGCGGAAAAAGTAAACCAAATATAATTATTGGAAAATCAAATTCAATATGGACTGGAGATGCAATTAACTCGCTCAGAAAAAAGAATGTTGGTTGGGGCGGTATTGGGGAAATTCATTCTACTTATGATACAGATAACTATTCCTTGATTCAGAAAAGGGAGTATAATTGGGTCGAAACAAATATAATGAAGCATATTAAGGTGCGTAGTTTAGATAGAATTTTTGACCGAGTATTTAAAGTAAATAGAATTGGTGGTCTCTCATCATTAAAAGTTGTATTAATAAACTCATATGAATTAAGTGCGGAGGAAGTTAGAAATTCTGTAGAAGCATATGGACCATTTGATGTTATTTTAAAAACTAATCCAAATGGAGCTCCAACAGCAAATGCCTATTTGGCAGCCGAAGAATTAGGAGCCGAAATTTGTGTGTGGAGAGAATTATTAGTTCGGTTGAACAAAATATGAGAGAAGAAATCCATAGTATTTTTGATTTATTAGTTTTGAATAAATACATTATTGGATGTTTTAAGGCCTATTTGTTTGGTTCAATAATTACAAATAAACCTTTCCCAAACGACATCGATATTTTGATAATTTATGAAAATGAAGAACAGCCAAAAATTATTAGGAATATTTTTGAAAAAGTTAGTTATCTACCAATTCATTTTCTTTTTTTAACTGAAAAAGAAGAAAATGAAAAAAAATTTATTCTTGAACAGGGATGTTTAAAAATACTATAGCCATCAGGGACATCCGCCATGTATGCTCGGCAATACTTCCCTGACGTCCATTGGACAGCCGGTTATGTCGAAATTCAAATTTTAATTTTTCAGTCAACTTCAAGACGTCTATTGTTGCTGATTACTGATCCAACTTAATTTGATTATTCATCTTAGTAATAGGTAAAACCCAATTTTTTGTTATGATATTTCATTATAAATACCAGCATTAATTTAGCGTTTTCCGGTGCCTAAAAGGAACTAGTGACACAGTTCGCTTTACACTCCCCAGAACTTCAAAAAATCAACTGACATATAGTTCGTCGGGCGGATACCTTTAATCATTATTTCAAATTTAAGATTTTTTTTGTTCTTAACTTGATATGCCGACTAAGTTAGCAACTCCAAGTTCTAATTTTGCCATAACTCTAAGATAATAAAAAAAGCCTAGATAGTTAGTCTAGGGTTAAGTCCCTATCAGAAAAGCATCTTTTATATTTCGTATATTTATGGTGTTATAAATAAAACAATATGATACACTTAAACGAAGTTCTAAACTACTATCCGTTCAAACTGGATATATTTGCATATTCCGGTGATGTTGACCCCTTTCCGGCGATACTGACCCCTCAGATTTTGGTTATCTGAGGATTTTTACCAATAGCCTGACAATATTACCTTTTTTTTCTTAGACTTTCACCCTTAAGTTCA